>ENA-UOOR01000133-UOOR01000133.1-fermentation-metagenome-genome-assembly--contig:-NODE-133-length-105941-cov-8.996798_pt1 | contig 105941 bp, 97 predicted proteins | sample MGYA00245780_ERZ724029 | MGnify/ENA primary metagenome ERZ724029 (study PRJEB28704, sample SAMN03018315) | fermentation metagenome | biome: anthropogenic terrestrial biome; feature: soil...
ATAAATCACTATAACGGAGGAGGTGGACTTTGTCAAGGAAACATTTATTTTTGTGGGAAGGTATGGTAAATATTTTTTTAGGGGATATAATAAAAGTAAATAAACTTTCCTTTAAAGGCAGGGAAAAATTAGAAAGGAAGTAGGGCCATGGCTGTCATTACTCTTACGAAAGATAATTTCGATTCGGATGTCATTAAATCAGATATGCCCGTGCTTGTGGATTTCTGGGCTTCATGGTGCGCCCCGTGCAGTATGGTTTCACCAATCGTGGATGAGATCGGCAATGAAAGCGACAGCCGGTACAGGGTCGGAAAAGTAAACGTAGATGAGCAGCCGGAGCTTGCTGGGCGCTACAATGTAACAAACATACCGACGCTTATAGTTTTTAAGAACGGCAAGCCGGCTAAGACTGCGGTGGGTGCGCAAAGTAAGCAGGAAATTCTTGAGATGCTCGACAGTTAAGGAAAATATGCTGCGCTTTTTAATCTGCCCCGTCTGCATTTATGCAGGCGGGGATTCTTTTGCGCTGCCGGATCTTTTTTCGGGAATGCGTTTGCTTTTTGCGCACGTTATGGTAAGATTGAGAGCGGCAAACCTGAAAAGGGGCTGATAAGATGAAAGTGCTTGTCGATGCCGATGCCTGCCCTGTAAAGAAAATAATTGTGGAAGAAGCAAGGCGGCGCGGGATTCCCGTTACAATGCTGCTTGACACAAGCCATGAGTTGGACGACGGCTACAGCACGGTGATAACAGTCGACAAGGGGCGCGACAGCGCCGATATCCGCCTTGTTAACCTGATTGAGCCTGGAGACGTAGTAGTTACGCAGGATTACGGTGTTGCGGCCATGTCGCTCGGCCGCGGTGCAAAAACGCTAAATCAGAACGGCCTTATCTACAGTGATAAAAATATGGACCGCCTGCTTTTTGAGCGTGCCATCGGTCAGAAGATACGCCGTTCGGGAGGAAAATTCGGAAAAAACCGCAGGAGAGAAAGAGCTGATGATGAAGCTTTTATAAAGGCTTTCAGGATGCTTCTTGATGGCGGCCAAGGGAAATAAAGAGATCTTAGGAGGAAAAAGTATAAACCTTATGAAAAGTTATGATGTGGTAGTTGTCGGCGCCGGCCCTGCCGGAATTTTTACGGCGCTGGAGCTTGACCGGCTTGCGCCGGACAAAAAAATTCTTATTGTGGATTCGGGCAGCGACATAGAGCACCGCTCATGCCCTGCACGCACAACGGGGACTTGTTCGCATTGCGCCACGTGCAGCATTATGAACGGGTGGGCAGGCGCCGGCGCATTTTCCGACGGGAAGCTTTCCCTTTCGGAGCAGGTCGGCGGTAATATAACGGACTATATGTCAACGGAAAAAGCACAGGAACTTATCCGCTATGTGGACAGCATTTACCTGCACTATGGAGCGCCTGACAAAGTCTATGGCAAAGATGACAAATTTGCCGAAAAAGTGGCTTATAAGGCGCGCCGTGAGAATATCCAGCTCATACCGTGCCCTGTGCGCCACATGGGGACGGAATATTCATATCAGGTGCTGAAGGCGATGTACCATTATCTGAGCTCGCGCCCGAACTTTGAGTTCAGGGAACATACGACGGCTGAGTCGATACTGACGGAAAACGGCGTGGCCTGCGGGGTGAAGATGAAAAACCCGATAGGGAAAGAAGAAAGCATTCCGGCACAGTATGTTGTGCTCGCACCAGGGCGCGGCGGTGCCGAATGGCTGAGCCGCGCGGCGGAAGAACTTGGCCTGCCCGTCGCAAATAATGAGGTGGATATCGGCGTGCGCGTGGAGGTGCCGAATGCGGTGATGGATCCGTTGACAAAGCACCTTTATGAAGCAAAGCTTATTTATTACTCGGATACTTTCGAAAATAAAGTGCGCACTTTCTGCATGAACCCGGGCGGCATAGTGAGCGAGGAGCATTACGACACGCCAAGCGGCGGCATCGCCGTAGTAAACGGCCACTCCTATGCGGAAGAAGAGCGCCGCACCGAAAATACAAATTTTGCGCTGCTTGTTTCAACAAAGTTCACGGAGCCATTCAACCAGCCTATAGAGTATGGGCGGTATATTGCACAGCTTAGCAATATGCTTACGGGTGGCGGCATTATGGTGCAGCGCCTCGGCGACCTCCTGCTCGGCCGGCGCACTGACGCGACGCGCCTTAAAAAATCTACGACTGTGCCGACGCTTAAAACAGCGGTGCCCGGTGACCTTTCGTTTGTGCTGCCGCACCGCCACCTGACGAGCATTGTGGAGTCGCTGCGCGCGTTTGACAAACTTGCCCCCGGTCTGTACTCGAAAAATACGCTTCTTTACGGTGTCGAAGTCAAATTCTATTCTTCAAAAATAGGCGTTAAAAATAACTTCGAAACAGATGTTAAGAACCTTTATGCCATAGGCGACGGCGCAGGGATAACCCGCGGCCTTATGCAGGCTTCCACCACAGGGGTTGTTGTGGCGCGCGATATTGCAGCAAGGTAAAGCTGAAAACAACAAAAGCGCTGCCCCAGTTTTAGCAGTGGGGCAGCGCTTTTGTGCATTTTATTGCGCATTCATGAAGCATACGCTTTACGGTAATGGCTGATGGCGCTGTCAAGCGCTTCGGCTATAAGCTTATGGCCGGCTTCGCTTGGGTGGATGCCATCCATACATATAAGTTTTTCGTAGTGCCGCATTTCAAGGAAAGGAGTGGTTATGTCCACAAACGGTGTATGTGTATCGTTTGCAAGTCGGCAGACAGCAAAATTGTACATTTCGTGCCAGCGGTAGATGTGGCCGGTGTCACCGAGCCATTTAAGGATATTGTCTGCGTTAAGCCCGCGGGAAATCCATGAAAAATACCTGTTCGGCTCAATGGGCGGCAGCGACAATATGACAGGGCAGCTGCCGGCCGCTCTGATTTCCTGAACCATCTGTGTGTACTTCTGCACAAAGATGCCCATAGGTGTCTTCGCCTGGAAGTCACTTTCCGGGTTGGCAGCCACCTGCGGCCAGTTTAAGTCGCAGTCATTCCCGCCGAACTCAAGAAGGACATGGTCGTACTGGCTGAGCTCGCAGCGGTGCTTCAGGAGTTCTTTCATACCCCTTGTGACAGTAGAGCCGAAGCGGCTGTAATTCTTCACGGTTATGCCGGAGCTTTCCTGTATACGGTTTACAAAACTGTCTTTTAGCAGAACATATTTTTCCTCAGTGCTTTTGAGCACAACGCCTTTTGCGACGGAATCGCCAAAAATACAGACGGAATCTATCATTTTGGAATACCTCCATAAGCTGCCTACAATCCGTAATACTTTGTTATCTAATATTAAAAACTATATAGTATAATAAACGATATGTCAATGCCGTGCGGTCGTTTTATGCGGACTTTATGTTCCGGCAGGGCCATGCGTGCGGCTATTGCCTTTTTTAAAAAAATGCGTATAATTGTAAACAGTAATAATTACAATTACTGTTATCCCCAATTCGGAGGAATAATATGTCCGAATGCTTCAATTATACCAGCTATTCATCTTTTATGGAATATCTGTGTTTATTCCGCGAAGAAAAATACGCGGAATTCCAGCGGCGCATTATCCCGGGTGAAAAGATAATCGGCGTGCGTATGCAGCGCCTGCGACAGACTGCAAAGCAGATTGCGAAAGGCGACTGGAGGCGCTTCCTTGATGAAGCGCGTGAAGATACAATGGAAGAGGCGATGGTTGAGGGCCTTGTAACAGGCTATGCGGAGATGCCATATGAAGAGAGCCTCCGGCGCACAGCGGCTTTTGTGCCTAAAATCAGGAGCTGGGCCGTATGCGACAGCTGCACTTCGACATTAACCTTCCTTAAAAAAAATAAGGAGCGGTCTTTCAGGTTTATAGAACGGTATTTCTCGGCGGAGGGTGAATTTGCAGTAAGGTTTGCCGTTACCGCCTCGATGGACTTTTTTATTTCTGAAGGATATCTCGGCAGGCTGTTCAGCAACTATGATGGGATAAAGCATGACGGGTATTATGCTAAAATGGCAGTTGCGTGGGCCGTTTCCATGTGCTTTTTAAAGTTCCCGAAGCGCACGGTGGAATATCTGTACAGCAGTAGGCTCGATGATTGGACGTATAATAAGGCACTCCAGAAAATAATTGAGTCAAGATGCGTAAGCGATGAAACAAAGCAGTCGATACGCCTGATGAAGAGAAAGGTAAAAAGGTGATTGATTTATGGTAGACAACAGGAAATGCGCAATCATAGGATGTGGTTTTGTTGGCTCAAGCTCGGCGTTCAGCCTCATGCAGAGCGGCCTTTTTTCCGAAATCGTGCTGATAGATACAAACACGGCGCGTGCGGAAGGCGAGGCAATGGACTTAAGCCATGGCATACCATTCTCAAACCCGATGGAGATACACGCGGGCAGCTATGAAGATATTTCCGACTGCGGCATAGTGATAATCACAGCGGGCGCAAGCCAGAAACCGGGTGAAACAAGACTCGACCTCGCGGGCAAAAATATCGGCATTTTCCGCCAGATAATACCGGAAATCGTTAAGCACAACAGCGAATGCACACTCATGATAGTTGCAAATCCGGTGGATATCCTCACATATGCGGCGCTTAAGATTTCGGGGTTTCCGGCTAACCGTGTAATTGGCACAGGGACGGTGCTTGACACCGCCCGCCTGCGCTACCTGCTTAGCTGCCACCTGAAAGTGGACAGCCACAGCATCCATGCTTTCATTATCGGCGAGCACGGCGACAGCGAGCTTATAGTAGGGAGCAGCGCAAACATTTCCGGCGTTGGAATTTACGATTTCTGCCACCAGTGCGACTGCCACAAATGCCATGACTTTATGAAAAAACTTGGCGACGATGTGCGCAACAGCGCGTATGAGATTATTAAGAAAAAGGGTTCTACCTATTACGGCATTGCCATGTCGGTTCGCCGCATTGCGGAATGTATACTGCGCGATGAGCACTCTATAATCCCTGTTTCGAGCCTTATCGAGGGCCATTATGGCCTCCACAACATCTGCATAAGCGTGCCGACGGTAGTCGGAAGCGGTGGTGCAGAAAAAGTTGTGGATATTCAGTTGAACAGCGACGAGCAGCACAAACTTGAGTCTTCGGCGCAGTCACTGCGCAAAGTGCTCGACAATTTTCACATTTAATAAAAAATCTCATCACATATTTTGCCATGCCACGCTCTGGCATGGCATTTTTATGTATATGTAAAGGTAAAATCCGGACTTCTGAAGAAATGCAAAATATGTGGTTGACAAACTGGCTTATGCGGGAATATAATATACGTGTTAGTTAAGGCTAACTCATTAAATACGGCCGGGAGCCGAGAAGAAAAGAGGGGACGATATGGCAGAAAAAACGCTCGACACATTGCCAATCGGGGAAAAAGCAAAAATCACTCAGGTAAAGGGGGAGGGTGCGCTGAGACGCCATCTGCTTGACATGGGCCTTACTCCGCATATAGAAGTCATGGTGCGCAAAGTTGCGCCAATGGGCGACCCAATCGAGATTCAGCTGCGCGGCTATGAACTTACGCTGCGGCTTGATGATGCCAAAAATATAATAGTTGAGGGGTGACAGCAGATGATTTTTGCCTTAGCGGGGAACCAGAACTGCGGCAAGACAACTTTGTTTAACCAGATTACAGGTTCAAACCAGCATGTTGGCAATTTTCCCGGCGTCACCGTAGAGCGCAAAGACGGCGTTATACGGGGCCATAATTCCGCAACGGTAGTTGACCTGCCGGGGATTTACTCACTTTCGCCATACACAAGCGAAGAAATTGTCACCCGCGATTTTCTGCTAAAAGAGCATCCTGATGGGATAATAGACATTGTGGATGCCACAAATATTGAACGGAATCTCTATTTGAGTATGCAGCTTATCGAACTGGACATTCCAATGGTGATTGCGCTTAATATGATGGATGAAGTAAAGGCAAACGGCGGGACTGTGAAGGTAAAAGAACTTCAGGAGCAGCTCGGTGTGCCGGTTATCCCTATAAGCGCCAGCAAAAACGAAGGAATCGAGGATCTGATAGACGCCGCTATTGACACGGCGCGAAACCGGCGCCTGCCAAAAAGGCAGGATTTCTGCAGCGGTGCCGTACACAGGACGATTCACTCGATAGCGCATATGATTGAGGATCACGCCCAGCGGATACATGTGCCGCCGCGCTTTGTTGCAACAAAGCTTGTTGAAGGCGACAAACCCATGGAAAAGGCTTTGGCGCTTTCACAGAATGAGATTGAAATGATAGGGCACGATATCACGGAGATGGAGAATGAGCTCGGTACCGACCGTGAGGCAGCCCTTGCAGACATGCGCTACTCGTTCATTGAGAAGCTCTGTGCGGCAACGGTAGTGCGGATGGGTGAGTCTAAGGAGCATAAGCGCAGCGTGCGCATTGACAGGATACTTACGGGGAAATTCACCGCCATTCCGATTTTCATCGCCATTATGGTACTTATCTTCTGGCTGACTTTCGGCGTGATAGGCAAATTCCTGTGCAACCTTCTCTCAGATGGAATCGATGCACTTACGGCGGCTGTTGCCAGTGCCCTCACAGCTTACGGGATAAACCCCGTAGTAAAATCGCTCATAATCAACGGCGTTTTCATGGGGATAGGGAGTGTGCTCCAGTTCCTGCCGATTATTGTGGTGCTTTTTATTTTTCTGTCAATTCTGGAAGACAGCGGTTATATGGCGCGCATTGCGTTTGTGATGGATAAGCCCTTGCGGAAGATAGGGCTTTCGGGCAGAAGCTTTGTACCGATGCTTATCGGGTTCGGCTGTTCGGTGCCGGCGATTATGTCGTCGCGTACATTGTCAAGCGAGCGCGACCACAAGATGACTGTATTTTTGACACCGTTTATGAGCTGCAGCGCAAAGCTGCCGATTTATGCCGTATTTGCGGCGGCATTTTTTCCGCGCAATGCCCCGCTTGTAATGATTATTATTTACCTTTTCGGCATAATGATAGGCATTATAAGCGCATTGCTCATGAAGTCGACTATATTTTACGGCAATCCGGTTCCGTTTGTAATGGAGCTTCCGAATTACCGCATGCCGAGCGTGAAAACAGTGCTGCGCCTTGCATGGGACAAGGCAAAAGATTTTCTCGTGCGCGCATTTACAGTCATTTTTACGGCAACAATTATAATATGGTTCCTCCAGACGTTCGATGCGCGTTTCAATGTAGTTACATCAAGCCAGGACAGTATGCTTGCCGCGATAGGAACCTTCATAGCGCCGATTTTCGCCCCGCTTGGATTTGGAGACTGGCGTGCTTCTACAGCGCTGATAGCCGGCTTTACTGCAAAGGAAGCTGTCATAAGCACGTTGGCAGTGCTGACAGGCACAAATACGGGGGCACTTGGCAGCGCCCTCGCAAAAATCTTCTCACCGCTCACGGCTTTTTCATTCCTTATATTTACATTGCTTTATACGCCGTGTGTTGCAGCAATCAATGCCGTGCGCAGCGAGCTTAACAGTGTGAAAAGCGCCGTTGGTGTTGTCCTTTACCAATGCGGCGTGGCGTGGATAGCAGCGTTTATTGTCTACCACATCGGTCTGCTTTTCGTTTGACTGGATTAAGAAATGATATAAAATAATGGGCTGCAGAGTGCGGCAGAACAGGAAGTACGGTTTGAAGTCTCTGGATTATATCATAATTGCTGTTGTAGCGGTTTTGCTGTTTTTCGCCATACGGCATTCAGTGAAGCACCGCAATGAAAACTGCAACGGTGAATGTTCATCGTGCCCGTACAGCAACGCGTGCAAACGCAGAAAAAATAACGGCGGCCAATAAAAAACCATTTTCCGTGCACGGAACTCTTAAAGTGCCGTGCACGGCACTTTTTTTTGCCCGCTTGTATGCCTAAAATTATTGCATAATAATTTGTGAAATATTCATAATAATAAAGCACATTATCCCAAAGATTTATTGCTATAATCGAAAAGCGGTAAATGTGGCGGTTTGGAGAGACATAAAAGAGGCTGCCGCATATAATGAAATCATACCACCACGTGGAGAATACCGCTTCAGGCCTGGAATATCAGCTGACTTGGATTGCCACGGGAGGGGAAAGGCTGAAAAAAAGCAGGGATTTAAAATGCTGTACCGATTGGCTGGCAGGATGGCAAAAATTTGTAAATTAAAATTTTTTGAAGTTTTATGTATCAGCTATTGCATTTTTGCAAGAAATGTGTATACTTAAAGCTAAGAACAAAGGTGTTCAGGGTTGCTTGGCAGCCGTGAACACCTTTGTTATTTTTATGCATCAGCGCTGATAGAAAATCACGGAAGGAAGGTCTGCTCTTATGAATGCTGCAGAAAACAAACGCGGCAGGAAATGCGGAAAAGAAAAATTGATTTCCATTTCCGCACTTTATGTGCTTTCGGTTCTCATTGCGCTTGCGGGGGCTGCGTTCAGTATTGCAAGCTTTACAGAAGGAATTTATTTTCCAGTTTTGTCATGCCAGGTGCCGGGAGCAGTATTTGGTGTGGTGATACTTTATCTCGGCATAAGGTATTTTTTTTCTGTCCGGAAACTGAAGGCTGAGGTCTACAGGCCGGATTCGACCTTTTCCTGGGACAATTTCAGGAAAAACCATAAACATAAAGTCTGAACAGTGGAGGGATAGGAACTCATGAAAAAACATAAAAAGGGCCTTGCCGTCGTTGGAATCCTGCTTGTGCTGGCCGTGATGGCCGTAATTGTTTTCAATGATGTGCACACCCATAATGCTGCAGACCCGACGGGCGCGACATATGCAGCCGTAAAAGGCAGCGAAACGCTGAAAGGCGTGGCCTCGACGGCCAACAAAGCGTATTTAGGCGCAAATTATATATGGATTATGATTTGCGCCTTCCTGGTATTCTTTTTCCAGTGCGGTTTTGCCATGGTTGAAACGGGGTTCTGCAGGGCGAAGAACGCGGCTCACACCATGACGATGAACTTCATGGTCTTTCTTGTTGGTGCTGTCGGCTATTTCCTTGTGGGCTTTGCACTGCAGATGGGCGGCTCAGGCGGTGCCGCGGGCCTTGGGTCTGGTGGCGCGGCGCTGAACGGCATGCTGAGCATACCCGGTTTCGGTGGTATACTCGGGTATAAGGGCTTCTGCCTTAACGGCACATATGATGCAGGTATTTATGCCCTTTTCTTCTTCCAGATGGTGTTCATGGATACGACCGTCACGATACCTACGGGCGCAATGGCAGAGCGCGTGAAATACTCAGCCGTCGTAATAACTTCTTTCTTTATTTCAATGTTCCTGTACCCGCTTTTTGCCAACTGGGTATGGGGCGGCGGCTGGCTCTCGACTCTTGGCAAGAACTTTGGCCTTGGCCATGGCGTCGTTGACTTTGCGGGCTCTGCTGTTGTGCATTCTATGGGCGGCATGCTGGCGCTTGCCGGTGCGCTCGTCATAGGGCCGAGAATCGGGAAGTTCAAAAAGGACGGGACGTCACGGGCGTTCCCCGGCCACGATATCCCAATGGCAATTATCGGGACCATAGTGCTGTTTTTCTGCTGGTTCGCATTCAATGCGGGCTCGACACTGAATGCTTCAGATTTCAGGCTCTCCGTTGTTGCGACGAACACCATGATTTCCGGGGCGATTGCGGGCCTTGTTGCCATGTTTTACATGTGGGGCAAGTATGGCAAGCCGGACCCTTCGATGACGGCGAACGGCTGCCTTGCGGGCCTTGTTGCCATTACCGCACCGTGCGCCTTCGTTGATGGGGCTTCGGCATTCATCATTGGTTTTGTCGCAGGGCTGCTTGTATGCGCTGCCGTTCCTTTTGTGGAAAACAAGTTGAAAATTGATGACCCGGTTGGGGCAATATCGGTGCACTGCGTGAACGGACTTTGGGGAGTTATTTCAGTCGGGTTGTTTGCAGACGGAAAATACGGCGACGGCCTTAACGGTGTGCCGGGAGGAGTTAGGGGCCTTTTCTACGGCGATGCCTCTCAGCTTGTGGCGCAGCTTATAGCTGTGGCAATGCTGTTCGTTTGGGGTTTCGGTGTATCTTACCTGTTTTTCCGCATACTCGACAAAACGTGGGGATTGCGTGTAGACCCGGAAGTTGAGCTTGAAGGCCTTGACATACCTGAAATGGGCGTTCTTGCCTATCCTGACACACAGCTGATACGCTGCGAGCTTGACGAAGTTTCAAGTGATGACGCTGATATTAAGCAGCTTGAAAGATTCAAGAATTTTAAAATGCACCCTGATGCCGAAAAAGCAGAGAAGCCGGTGAGCGCCGAGAAAGCTGTGCCGGTAGTTGTGGATGAATCCGCAAAATCAGCTCCTGCTGTGCGCAATGCTGTTAAGCTTACGAAAGTTACTGTGCTGATGAAAGAAGGCAGGTTTGAGAAATTCAAGTCGGCGATGAATAATATTGGCATTACAGGAATGACTGTAACGCATGTGCTGGGCTTCGGGGCTCAGAAGGGCCGGCCTGAATTCTACCGCGGAGTTTCTACGGAAGTCAACCTGCTGCCGAAGGTGCAGGTCGATATGGTGATTGCAAAAGTGCCCGTGCGGGATGTTGTTGAGACAGCGAAAAAAGTCCTTTACACCGGCCATATCGGCGACGGCAAAATATTTGTGTATGATGTGGAGAATGCCGTTAAGATACGCACGGGCGAAGAAGGCTATGAAGCGCTGCAGGGCGACTGACATACTGCAATAAAATTTATTCATTTCTACACAGGCAGCCAGAAAGTTATTTTTGATGGGTCTGCCGGGCTAAAAAAAGTGCGCCTTGATTTTGGCTTTACGGGCCATCTCAAGGTGCACTTTTTATAAATTGAGGGCTTTAAATGCCAAATGTCATATAATAGCGAGGACTACGAAATTAAGAACAAACAGAAGGGTTATGACAAGAAGCATTGGATGTATTTCCTTGAACTTGCCCTTTACGGCTTTGATAATGCAGTAGAAGATAAATCCGGCGGCTATGCCGTATGAAATGCTGTAGCAAAGGGCCATGAAAATACCTGCGCCGAATGCCGGAATCGCTTCTTCAAGGTCAGTCCAGTTTACTTCCTTAAAGGAGCTTAGCATCATTATGCCTACGGCGATAAGTGCCGGAGCCGTTGCACAACTCGGAACTGCGCTCACGAGCGGAGCGGCAAAAGCGCTTAGCAGAAAGAGGATGGATGTAAACACGCTGGTGAGGCCTGTGCGGCCGCCTGCCGCAATGCCTGCGCTTGATTCGACGAAAGTCGTGACGTTTGATGTGCCTATAACGGAACCGATAGATGTTGCGCATGCGTCTGCAAACAGCGCACGGTCCATTTTAGTTGAGAAGCCTTTGCCTTTTGAAAGCGCATTTTCATCAGAAATATCAAAGATGCCGCTTTTGGAGCCTGTGCCGATAAGAGTGCCGACTGTGTCAAACATATCTGTCATGCTGAAAGCGAAGATAGTCATGAGCACTACAGGCAGTTTGTCTGCACTTGAAAAAAGGCGCGGCATGCCCTGAGGGCCGAAAGCTGCGCAGAAAGTCATAGGGAGCTGCTGCACAGCCTGCGAAAGGCTGATGCTGGTTGCGCTGTTTATCTTCGTGACACCACACGGTATGCCGAGGGCCGTAATGGCGGCTATGCTGATAAGGATAGCGCCAGGGACGTTTTTAACGAGAAGTACCAGTGTGAGTATGATGCCTGCAATGGCAAGCAGAACGCCTGGCGTGTTGAGCTTTACAATTTCAGGGACAGCGGCGGAGCTTACGGTGATTGCCATTTTGCTGACGTTGGCTATTTTATTTGTGCCGTTTGCCGGTATGTACTTTCCTCCGTCAACTGCAAATTGGAGCAGGCCGGCGTTTTTGATGCCGATATATGCGATAAAAATACCAATGCCGCCGCCGATTGCGTACCGCAGACTCTGCGGAATAGAGATGATGATAAGGCGGCGGAGCTTAGTGACTGTGATGATGATATTGAAAACGCCGCAGACGAAAACCATTGCAAGTGTTTCCTGCCATGTAAACTTAAGTGCCATGCAAACGGTGTAGGTGAAAAATGCGTCCATGCCTAAACCAGGCGCCTGTGCGTAAGGGACGTTTGCAAACAGCCCCATGATGAGTGTGCCGGCGATAGCCGACAGGATCGTTGCAAGGAACACAGCGCCCCACGGCATGCCAGCTTGGGAAAGAACGGACGGATTGACCATGATGATGTACGCCATTGCGAAGAATGTCGTTGCACCGGCAACTGCCTCACGGCCAACAGTCGTGTTGTTGCCTTTCAGGTCAAAAAAATCACCCTTGGGATGAATGGGATGCATAGGTTTAATGTCTTCCATGAAATTCTGTCCTCCATTTCACTGATAAAAAAATTACCCCGCAATTCTGATGTAGGGCTTTTGGTTGACAATATTAGTCTACATTTTTACAGTATAATGCACAATATCTTATTTACACAAATTTCAGGTTTTTGAAACAAATTATTCATACTTTTCGGCAGGAAACTTATATTTAATACATGATGTCAAAAAAATATGTCAAAATATAAAAAATGGCCGGCTTCCATTTTAAAAATGAAAACCGGCCATTTTAAATTATGCAGATATTATTTCAGGCGCTCTTCGAGGCCGTTAAGCTCGTCGCTAAGTTCCTGCGGCAGTCTGTCGCCAAACTTCTTGAAGAGTTCTTTGATTTCGCCAGCCTCTTTCATCCAGTCGTTTTTGTCGACTTTGAGGATGCCCTTCAGGGTATCTTCGCTCATGTCGAGGCCGTCAAGGTTTATATCCTCTGGTTTTGGCAGATAGCCTATAGGTGTTTCAACAGCGTCTACGGTGTTGTCGCAGCGCTTAAGCATCCATTCGAGCACGCGGAGGTTGTCACCGAATCCAGGCCAGATAAAGTTGCCGTTTTCATCGACACGGAACCAGTTGACGTTGAATATCTTCGGGGCCTTGCTGCCGAGCTTTTTGCCCATTTCAATCCAGTGTGCAAAGTAGTCGCCCATGTTGTAGCCGCAGAACGGGCGCATTGCCATTGGGTCGCGGCGGACAACACCTACGGCGCCGGTGGCTGCTGCCGTTGTTTCGGAAGCCATGGTGGAGCCTACGAAAACACCGTTGTTCCAGCTGCGTGACTGGTAAACGAGAGGTGTGAGGCGGGCGCGGCGGCCGCCGAAGATGATGGCGGAAATCGGCACGCCATTGTCTGAATTGAATTCAGGGCTCAGGCACGGGCAGTTCTTTGAAGGTGCTGTAAAGCGGCTGTTCGGGTGAGCGCCTTTTTCTTTTGACGTTGTGCCGTCCCACGGTTTGCCTGTCCAGTCCACGCCATTTTTCGGCGGGTTGTGGTCAAGGCCTTCCCACCACACTGTCATATTGTCTTTGTTAAGTGCAACGTTTGTGAAGACTGTGCCGGACTTTGTGGTTGCGAGGGCGTTCGGGTTAGATTTTTTGTTTGTGCCTGGAGCTATGCCGAAGAAGCCGTTTTCAGGGTTGATGGCCCAAAGCCTGCCGTCAGGGCCGATGTGCATCCATGCTATGTCGTCGCCGACAGTCCATGTCTTGTAGCCCTTATTGCGGTAAACTTCCGGAGGAATAAGCATTGCAAGGTTTGTCTTGCCGCAGCCTGACGGGAACGCAGCCGCAACATATTTGATTTCGCCCTTTGGGTTCTGGATGCCGAGGATAAGCATATGCTCAGCCATCCAGCCTTCGTTTTTGCCGAGGTAGGAAGCAATGCGCAGCGCAAAGCACTTTTTGCCGAGGATAACATTTCCGCCGTAAGCCGAGTTGACGGAAATTATTGTGTTATCTTCAGGGAACTGGCAGATGTAGCGCTTTTCAGGGTCAACGTTGCACTTGCAGTGCAGGCCGCGAACCCAGTCATTGCTGTTGCCAAGTGTATCCCATACGTTTTGGCCAACACGTGTCATAATGCACATGTTGAGCACGACATAGATAGAGTCGGTGATTTCCACACCAATTTTTGCGAACGGTGAGCCTACAGGACCCATCGAATACGGAATTATATACATTGTGCGGCCCTGGTAACTGCCGCGGGCAATGTCGTACAGCATTTTGTATGTTTTCTGGGGATCCATCCAATGGTTGCTGGGGCCTGCGTCCTCTTCTTTGCGTGTGCAGATGAATGTGCGGCCTTCTACACGGGCAACGTCGTTAACTGCTGTGCGGTGCAGGTAGCAGCCCGGCATTTTCTCCTGATTTAATTTAACGAGTTCACCGCTTTTGCAAGCTTCGGCACGCAGTGTTTCAAGCTGCTGCTCAGAACCGTCAATCCAGAGCACCTTGTCCGGACGAACGAGTTCTTTCATTTTCCCTACCCATTCAAGAACTGATTTGTTCTGTGTCATAATTTCTCCTTTCGGTCCAAGACCAGTTGAAATTTGAATTTATATTGTTGAGTATCCTGATACACTAACAAATATACATCATTCGTTTACTGAATTCAATGATAAAAGCATGAAATTGTTAAACTTTTAGCAAATTTTTATACCGGCCTGAAAACCAATTTTTTTCCAGCGGCTAAAAAACTTCCATTATCCATATTATGAATATAATAGAAAGCAGTTATGCAAAAAAACGTAAAATGTATTGACTTTTCATATTGCCGGTACTCAGCCTGCATCTACCGGCATTTCAGCGCAGGCGTTGAGGTCAGGCCCTGCTGTGTGGCCTGCAAGAAATTCATAGTACCCTTGTGCGCCCACCATGGCCCCGTTGTCGCCACAGTAGCAGAGCTGCGGGCGGTAGAATTTCAGGCGGCGCCTGCGGCATTCGCTTTCCATTGTTCGGCGCAGCAGGGCGTTGGCCGAAACGCCTCCGGCAATGGCGAGCTTTTTTGCACCGGTTGCTTCCGCCGCCGCAAAAAAGTTCCTTGTGAGGCAGTCAACGACAGCTTTGCGGTACGAGGCGGCAAGGTCGGGTATATTTAGTTCTTCACCGCGCTGTCTGGCGTTGTGGATGAGGTTTATGATGCTTGTTTTAAGGCCAGAAAAGCTGAAATCATACGGCGCGCCGTCTATAGACGGGCGCGGCAGCCGGTAGGCTTTTTCATTGCCTTTTTCCGCAATTTTATCGAGCTTGGCGCCGCCGGGGTAAGGGATGCCCATAGCGCGTGCGGCCTTGTCGAAAGCCTCGCCAGCAGCGTCGTCGCGCGTGCGGCCGAGGACGCGCAGCTTTGTGTAGCCGTTTACTTCCACTATGTGTGTATGGCCCCCTGAAACAACAAGGCAGAGGAACGGCGGTTCCAGTTCGGGGAACGCAATGTAATTTGCCGCGATGTGTGAGCGCAGGTGGTGCACCGGCACAAGCGGCTTGCCGCTTGAAAGCGAGAGGCCTTTTGCAAAGTTGACGCCGACGAGCAGGGCGCCTATAAGGCCAGGCGCATAAGTCACAGCTATGGCGTCTATGCCGGCAAGGCTTGTACCGGCGGCGTCGAGAGCTTCCTGCACCACGCCGACTATGGCTTCACAGTGGCGGCGCGAGGCGATTTCAGGCACCACGCCTCCGTACAGCTTATGCTCGTCTACTTGTGATGCGACTATATTGGAAAGGACGGTGCGGCCGTTTTCGACGACTCCGGCGGCCGTTTCGTCGCAGGAACTTTCTATCCCGAGTATTTTCATTATGGCTTCCCCTTAAAAATTATAAATTTTGCTGTATGTGCTTTCCGGAGATATGCTATGGCACGGGCATGCACCCTTTGCTGAAGCGCAGAGTAAATATGAGGGCATCTTCCTGCGGAAGGCTGTAGTAGCCACGGCGCCTGCCTTCTTCCTGAAAGCCAAGGCTTTTGTAAAGGGCGATGGCAATGCTGTTTGAAGCCCTTACTTCAAGCGTTATAAAAGATGCATTGCGGCGCTTTGCCTCACCAATCAGGTGGAGCACCAGCGCGCGCCCTATCCCCATTCGGCGGAACTGCGGAAATACAGCGATATTGTTTATATAACATTCGTCCATTACACAGCTCATGCCCGCATAGCCGGCAGCAGTGCCGCAGAACTCGGCAACTGCGAAAAATGAAGTCCCTTTCCCGAGCTCGGCAGCAAGGGCGGCACGGGACCACGGCATTGAAAAGCATATTTTTTCAAGCTCTGCAAGTGTGTTAAGATGACGCCCAGCCATGGGTACGATGCTGAGCCCGTCAATCATTGGGCTGCACTTCTGTATTTTCCTTTTGCCTGCGTGCGAGTGCCACAATGCTTGCGCCGACAAGTATGAGGCAGAACAGCATCATGATCGAAAGCAGTTTGAGATTTATAAGATTCATGCTGAACAGGAACCCGCATACAACGACGGTTGAGCTGAATACGGTTATAATTGGCACGTAAAACTTAGCAGGGAAGTAAAAGGCAAATATGACAGATAAGATATCTGCGGGGTAAAAGTAGCGCTCGTGCATATGCGGCAGGAAATACGGCACAAAAATCACGGAGAACAGGGCAAGTGTGGCTATAGAGCTGTCTGTAAGCTGAAAATTCAGCCTGCGTAGCAGCAGGACTGCTGCGAGCGAAAGCAGTATACCACAAATTGCAAAAACAGCGCCGGCAGTTTGGGACATCTGCTCTGGAAACCATGCCGCAAGGTTAGGGAGGTTCATGCATATATCGGTGTATTCGTGTGCCTGCCGGAAGTAAACTGTCATAAGTTCACCAAAATTTCTCCCCATCAGTGCGGCGGGAAGTATTGAGACTACATAGACAGCAGGAAACACAAGGATGCTCCTCCATTGGATTTTATGCTTTAAAAGCATCAGCAAAATGAACGGCGCAAGGAAAACAGTCTGCAGTTTGAAGACAAACGCAATGGAAAAAGCCGTTATGGCTGCGTACTGCCTGTCTTCCATAATATAATACACACAGGCGAGCAGTGCAGCCGTGTAGATAGAATCGCACTGCCCCCATACGGCGGAATTCAGGACAACGCTCGGCAGGAAAAGGATAATGGCATATGCGAGTTCACCCTGAAACTTTTTGCCTTTGCGCTGCACTATGCGCATGGTAAAGCAGGCCATGATGATATCACCGGCAAAAGACAGCATCTTTATAAGCACAATGTCCGGTGCAGGTATATATGTAAGCAGCGCCAACAGGTAAAAATACGGCGGCATATAGTCGCCTATGTTGTGGCCTATGGCAGCAAGGCCGCCGCATGCCTTAAGCTCCATGAACCAGCCGTGAAGGAACTGATAGTAATCTGCCGATGCGTATGGGAAAAAATAGAAACGTACAAAAAATGCCGCCACAGTTACGGCAGCGATGAAAACAAGATGTGCCGCCAGTGCAGATGGTTTACGCTCGCTCATAATTCTTGCCTCCACTGTATGATTTTTTTATGCACCGCTGGATTCAGGCGGGCTGTTTTGCCGCCGGTAAACCAGAAAATCAAATTCAATTTCCGTATCAAGGACTTTTGCCTGCTTCAAGCGTTCGCACCCTTCCTTAGGCGTTTTCCACCAGTAAGGCGTCATAGCGAACAGGTCCTGTATGGTTTCCTGATTTTTCGTGTGTATCCGGCCGCGCACGGGAACACGCTCGAGGAAGGTGAACCCGTCATATTCAGTTTCACGGTATTCGTTTTCATACGGGTGGTCATAAAGTATCTCTTTCAGCCCAAAAAGGTGGCGCACGCCCGGAACGGCGAGAATCATCACTCCACCGGGCTTTGTGACACGCTGGAGCTCATTTGGGACGATTGGCGCAAATATATCGCTTACGATGTCGGCCGAAGCGCTGCGGACGGGTATGCCAAACATACTGCCGACGGCAAATGAAATGCTTTTGTATTTTTTGGCCGCGGCCTTTACTGCTGGCTTTGAGATGTCAAAACCGTAAACTTCGGTTTCAGGGCGTTCCGGCTTAACCGCTGCGGCAATTCTTCCGGTATAGTACCCTTCGCCGCATCCGGCGTCGAGAATCACGGGACGTTTTTCAGGCAGATATTTGAAGATGAGCCTATTAAGCGCATCGCTGAATAGGCTGTAGCTGCCGCCTCCGAGGAAACGCCTGCGCGAAGCCACCATATATTTGTCGTCGCCCGGCATACGGGAGTGCTTCCTGTTTGGCGGGAGCAGGTAAATGTAGCCTTCTTTTGCAATGTCATAGTTGTGGCCGTTCGTGCATATATATTCTTTTTCACATTTACGGAGCGGGACACCGCAGACGGGGCAGGCGAAAATGCTCATGCTTTTGCCTCATACCAGTTTTTACCGATTTTAGCGTCAACTGTGAGCGGGACTGAAAGCAAAACGGCATTCTGCATCTCGTCTTTAAGCAGGGCGGCGGCCTTTTCAGCTTCGTCCTCCGGTGACTCGACTATAAGCTCGTCATGTACCTGAAGGATAAGGCGGGACTTCATATTCTCCTGCGCAAGGCGCCTTTCAACACGCACCATGGCTATTTTGATGATGTCGGCAGCTGTTCCCTGTATAGGCATGTTGCGTGCAACGCGCTCGCCAAAAGCGCGTAGGTTGTGGTTGGAGCTTATAAGCTCTGGGAGGTAGCGCCTGCGCCCAAACATTGTTTCAACGTAGCCTTTTTCCTTTGCTTCCTCGACAACGCGCTTCATGTACGCGTCCACGCCGGAAAAGTGGGTGAGGTAATCGGAAATATACTGCCTTGCTTCCCGCACTGAAACATGGATTTTCTGCGACAGCGAAAAGGCGCCTATGCCGTAGACTATGCCGAAGTTGACGGCTTTTGCGCGGCTGCGCATGAGCGGCGTTACCATTTGCTCAGGCATGTGGAAGACCTGTGCCGCCGTGCGGCGGTGTATGTCGTCGTTGCTGCGGAAAGCCTGAATCATGTTTTCGTCGTTTGCAATGTGCGCGAGGACGCGCAGCTCAATCTGCGAGTAGTCCGCATCAACGAGGGTGCAGCCCGGGCGGGCGACGAAGAAGCGCCGCATTTCGCGCCCAAGGTCTGTGCGCACGGGGATATTCTGCAGGTTGGGCTCTGTGGAGCTTATGCGCCCCGTGCGTGTTTCGGTCTGGTTAAAACTGGAATGTATGCGCCCGTCAGGCGCTATTACTTTTAAAAGGCCGTCGCAGTATGTCGACTTAAGCTTTGTAAGGGTGCGGTAAACAAGTACTTTCTCAACGGCCGGGCTTTCATAGCGCAGCTTTTCGAGCGTGGCGGCGCTTGTTGACCAGCCGGTTTTTGTCTTTTTGCCGTGTGGCAGGCCGAGCTTATCAAACAGCGCTCCGCCGAGCTGCTTTGGCGAATTAATGTTGAATTCACAGCCTACGCTGTCGTAAATCTGCTGCTGGATTTCACCAATTTTTAAATCGAGGGCTTTCCCAAAATCCCCTATGCCTTCGGCATTTACGGCAAAGCCGATATTTTCCATGCGCGCGAGCACACGGGCGAGCGGAAGCTCAATATCGTTGAGTAGGGAGGACTGGCCGTTTTCCGAAATTTTCTTTTCCAGGGCATCTGTCAGCGCAGGAAGCACAGCGGCGGCCTTTGCCTTTTCTGGAGTGCTGTCCGGCGGCAGGGGGGCTCCGTATTCCTGTGCAAGCCGCATCGGGCCATAACCGGAAGCAGATGGGTTCAGCAGATATCCGGCGAGCATTGTGTCGAATACCGGGCCGTCGATCGTTCTGCCCTGTGTGTCAAGGGCAGCATAGAGCGGCTTTATGTTGTGCGTATTTTTACGTATTGATTTATCGGAAAGTATTGCGTTTATCGTTTCGCCGTCGTTTACGGGATACAGGCAGCCGCCTGAGTTTACAAGCATGGAAACGACAGCCCTGCCGCCGATTTCCGCTGTAAAATCAGCGCGCCCCGACGCTTCCAGTTTTTTAAGCAGCCCGGTGCCGTCGGTATTTTCGGCGACAGCAATGCTCTGGGTTTTGCCGCCATCTGGTTCGGTCACCTTTTCAGGTGCGTTAAGCCCCCATTCCTCGATAAGCTTGAAAAATTCAAACTTTGCCATAAGGCGCGCGGCTCCGGTAGAGTCACGCTTTGACGGGATATAGTCATTTAAGTTTGTGTCTATGGGCGCGTCGGTGCGTATTGTGCCGAGTTTGCGGCTTAAATAGGCGCTCTCTTTTCCAGCTTCAAGTTTTTTGCGCATATTGTCGCGGATTTCGAGCGAGCCAAGATGCCCGTAGATATAGTCAATGCTGTGGTAGGCCTTTATAAGCTGGCCGGCGCCTTTTGGGCCAATCCCCGCTACGCCGGGGATACAGTCGGAGGCGTCGCCCTGAATGGCCTTTATCTCTATCATTTCTTTTGGCGATACGCCATAGGCCTTCATGATTTCCGCCTCGTCATAAAGTGTGACCTGAGGCTGTCCCATTTTAGTCGATGCAAGGCGGACTGTAACATGAGGGCTTACAAGCTGGAGGCTGTCGCGGTCGCCGGTAGCGAGCACGCATTCCCAGTTTTCATTTTCGCAGGCTGCCGCAAGCGTACCGAGTATGTCGTCAGCTTCAAAGCCTTCGCACTCTACAATGCGGTAGCCGAACAGCGTGAGTAGCTCTTTAAGCGGCGCCATCTGCTGCGCAAGCTCAGGCGGCATACCTTTCCGGTTCGCCTTATAACCCGCATATTCTTTATGGCGGAACGTAGGGGCGCGCATGTCGAATGCAACGGCAACGGCATCAGGCTCTGACTCGGTGAGGAGCTTATGGAAAATCCTCAGAAAACCGTAAATCCCGTTTGTGTAAATGCCTTCTTTTGTAGTGAGAAGATGAATCCCATAAAACGCGCGATTAATGATGCTGTTGCCGTCCAGTACCAATAGTTTCATGGTCTGCCCCCATTTCAACATAATAAATTTATTATAGCACTTTCCCCGCAAAAAAATAAGTGGTATACTAAGTGGCGGCAGTAAATAGAATGATATGCCTGCTGCCATTGTGGTATGGCGGAAAACAATCATTTATATAAGCAGTAAAGAGAAAGGCAGAAGTATGTTCTGAATATTGGAAATATTACTTTAAAAGGACGTGCCGTCCTTGCGCCGATGGCCGGCGTGGGAGACAGGGCGTTCCGTGAGATTTGCTACGGCTTTGGGGCTGCTTACACGGTAAGTGAAATGGTGAGTGCAAAAGCACTGGAGTTTGGCGATAAAAAGACGCGTGGGCTTATGGAACTTGGGGATACCGCCAGGCCTGCAGCAATCCAGATATTCGGCTATGAGCCGCCTGTTATGGCAGACGCCGCTGCAAAAGCGATGGCCTTTGCGCCCGATGCCATAGACATCAACATGGGCTGTCCGGCACCGAAAATCACAGGCTCCGGTGCGGGAAGCGCACTCATGAAAAACCCGCAGCTCTGCGGTGAGATTGTTTCGGCAGTCGTAAGGGCAGTCAAAGTGCCGGTCACAGTAAAAATGCGCGCCGGCTGGGACGAAAATTCTGTAAATGCGCCAGAAGTAGCAAAGATCTGCGAGCGTGCCGGCGCTGCTGCCGTTGCAGTGCATGCGAGGACGCGTTCACAGATGTACGGCCCCGGCGCTGACTGGGGCATTATAAGAAAAGTGAAGCAGGCTGTAAATATACCCGTTATCGGCAATGGTGACGTGGCAGACGGGAAGTCTGCAGCACTTATGCTTGAGAAAACAGGCTGTGATGCGGTGATGGTCGGGCGCGCCGCCCTTGGGAACCCATGGATATTCAGCGAAATAAACTCATATGTTGACGGCGCTGGAAAGTTTGCCCAGCTTGATGTGCGCGGCCGCATGGAAATAATGGTGCGCCACATAAACCTTATGTGCCGTTACAAGGGCGAAAGCCGGGCTATGCGCGAGGCGCGCAAACATGTGGCGTGGTACCTTAAAGGCCTGCGCGGTGCCGCCCAGTTTAGGAAGAGGGCAGGCTCCCTTGAAACACCGGCGCAGCTTGACGGGCTTGTAAAAGACGTTATAGCTGCACAGAGTGAAAGTAGTCCTCACGCGTCATGATGTAGCAAATTTCGTCAAGCTTTTCACCCTTGTAGTTCGTGTAGGAATCTTTAAGAGTTTTTTCATACCGGAAACCGCATTTTTCAAGTACGCGTCTTGAGCGTAGATTAAACGGAAAATGCGCTGCGGAAAGATAGTCGAGGTTGATTTTGTCAAATGCGAACCGAATGGCACCGAGCACGGCTTCGGGCATCAGCCCGCGCCCCCAGTAATTTTGCGAAAGCACAAAGCCTAATTCCCGCCCTTTTCCAAATCCACAATGTGGAATGTGGTCGCTTTTAAGCCCAAGTGATCCAATCGCTTTGCCGCTTTTTTTGAGGACAATGGCGTATTCTTCACTGCTGCTGATGAAACTTCTGAGAATTTTACGGCTTTCTTCCATTGTTTCGTGAGGCTTCCATCCGGCATTTGGCCCGACGTTTGGATTTTTGCAGTATTCGTGAAAATCTTCAAGGTTGTTTCCTGTCCAGCGGCGTATGATAAGCCGCTCTGTTTCAAAAGCTTCTGCCATATTGATTTCCTTTCAGACTGTTACTGAATGTAAAAATTTATACTTTATTATATCATAACCTAAAAAATTTGAGTGGAGATGCTTCTGTATGTGTGAAAAGGTATTCCCTGCATCTGTATTTTTTTAATTTTATATGATATGATATTTATATAAATTATGAAATATTTGAGAGGCACATAAATATGAGCAAAAGGGCCATAAAATACATAGCAGTTTTGCTGGCGGTTTTTTTCTGTACGGCAGCTTTTTCCATCTCAAGTTTTGCTCCGCATATTGCTGTAATAAGCGCGAAGGGTGAGACAGATGGTACTCTATCAGTTAACAGTAAGTCGGCCAGCAGCAAGTTATCCAGCAGCAAGTCATCCAGCAGCGAACCAGTTGGCAGCAGTTCGGATTCAACTGTTTCATCTAAAAATTCTGAAGGTCCTAAAAAGCCTGAAACGTCGTATTCTCCACGCAAGTATAAGAATACTGCACCATATTCAAAGAAACCTGCAACAACGGTGAGCTCCGCAAAGCCGAAGTCGGCCGGCTCTGTTGATACGAAGCAGCAGCAGGTAAACGATGCCGCCAATGAGGCGGAGCGGGCGACAAATGACCCGGGTACGCTCTCTTCGGAGGACTGGTCGGCACTGTTTAATTCTTCCGAAGCTTCGAGTGAAAGCTCAGATGTTTCATCTTCGCTGCCTCAGGTTGCGGCAACAACCGATAATGGATTTCCCAATATGCTTATTATCGGGATTATACTTGTGGTAGCAGGCCTTGCCGGCATAGGTGTGTTTATTTATTTGCAGTTTGTCAAAAAGCCGGGCAGGAATGGCGGAAAGCCTGAAAGCGGCCTTGCGGCAGGCCAAGGGAATGATATGAACGACACGGCTGTTTTTACGGATATCAGTTCCTACAGCGACGGAAAGTGCCATAATGACATGGAGAAACTGCGTAATGAGAATAATGATGGTGAAGGCACTGATATTGGCGCTGCTGAAAGGGACGAGGGAAACAGCGGTAATAATGATAGCGCAGCACATCATATAAATACTCAGCCGTCAGCTCGCGAACCGCAACCGCAGCCACCAACTCGCGGACCGCAACCGCAGCCGGAAAAGCACAAAAGCAGATTAAAGGTTTCGGACGATACTGAGGAAACGCAATACTTCGAAAAAGCACATGCGAAACCTATTGACAGTGAAAAAAGCGATTTCGACTGGGAAAAATATTTTAAGGATAACAAATAATATATAAAATAAAAAAGGCTGCCGAAGCGTCGATTCAGCTTCGGTGCCTTCCTTTTGTTTTATATGGATTTGCGGCTTACTTTTCCCCATATAAGTTGAAACGAAACAGCTTGGACTCGTCCTCCGGATTTTCGCAGATGATGGAAGCGTCCGAAATCTTGCCGCCTTCAATAAGACTTGTAAGGCCAACAAGCTGGCTGAGTTTACTCTTTAAATTCAACTTGTCACCCTCATCTGTAACGAGGAAAACCCTGCCTTCGCATTCGTCGAGAACTTTAAGAAAAGACGGCACATCCACGTCATGCAGTGCGACCGGCGTCGATGCCATATAAACCCCTCCTTTAATTCAAAATATCATTATGTATTGCACCGGAGATATATACCTCCGGATACTTTTTCATTATAACATACCCAATGGCATTATCCATTGTAGAAATCTACAAACTTTTTATCTTTTTTTCATAAAGTTATCTTCACACTTACGGCGTAACTGATATCGGCACGCCGCTTTCTGTCATATGGCCGTCGCACAGGCGGACAATGCGTTCGGCACCTTCGGCGATACGCTCATCGTGGGTGATGAGCACAACAGTCCTTCCTATTTTGCCGAGTGCATGGAGTATCTGCATGATTTCGTGGCCTGAAGACGAATCAAGGTTGCCTGTAGGTTCATCGGCGAGGATCAGCGGGGGCGCGGCTGCAATGGCACGGGCTATGGCAACCCGCTGCTGCTGGCCTCCGCTCATCTGCGAAGGGCGGTGATCCATCCTGTTGCCAAGCCCGACGCGCCGCAGCGCGTCTTCCGCAAGGCGGCAGCGTTCGGCGTGTCCTACGCCGCGGTATATAAGTGGGAGTTCCACATTTTCGAGCGCACCCTCACTCCCTATAAGGTTGAAATTTTGGAAGATGAACCCGATTTCCCTGTTCCGGATATGCGCGAGGCTTTTTTCACCAAGAGAAGAAACGTCGTGCCCGTCAAGGCAGTAGCTGCCGCTTGTAGGTGTGTCGAGGCAGCCTATTATATTCATCATTGTAGATTTTCCGGAGCCTGAGCGCCCGACGACTGCGAGAAATTCGCCTTTTTTCACATTCAGTGACACATTGTCGAGAGCTTTGACTTCGTTTTTGCCCATATGGTAAACTTTACAGATGTTCTTAAGCTCAATCAGGTTTGGCATATTCCAGAGCCATCCTTTTTGAAAAATCATTATTAATTGACAGGCCGTTAGGCCTTACATTCGGAGGAGATTTGAATGCTTACAAAATACTGGCAGCAATTTAAAAGCGGCACAGACATACGCGGCTGTGCGAGCGAAGGTGTGCCGAATGAAAAAGTAAACCTTACGGACGATAATGTGCGCAGGATGACCGAAGGCTTTGTGCTTTGGCTTGCGGCGCATGAGAAGAAAGAGGTTTCCGCGCTAACTGTAGCCGTGGGCCATGACCCGCGCATTTCTGCGGAGCGCCTGCGCGCGGATGTTGTGCAGGCTTTAAAAGGAGGCGGCGTGCATGTGCTCGACTGCGGGCTTTCATCAACGCCCGCCATGTTTATGGTGACGCAGGATACGCCGTGCGACGGTTCGGTTCAGATAACGGCAAGCCACCACCCGTTTAACCGCAACGGCCTCAAATTTTTTACGCGCGCCGGCGGGCTCGACGGCCCTGACATCGAGGCGATACTCCAGCATGCGCAGGACGGGGACAGGCCTGCCACAAAAACTGGAAGCGTGGAAAAAATCAATTACATGGAAAGATACTGCGCGCGCCTGCGTGAAATGATTAAAAAGGGTGTCGGCGCAGAAGACTATGAACACCCGCTTAAAAGTTTCCACATTGTGGTGGATGCCGGAAACGGGGCAGGTGGCTTCTATGCAAAAGACGTGCTTGCGCCGCTTGGGGCTGATACTTCGGGCAGCCAGTTCCTTGAGCCTGACGGGCGTTTCCCGAACCATATCCCAAACCCTGAAAACGAAACGGCGATGAAATCTGTCTGCAGCGCCGTAGTAAAAGCTGGAGCCGACCTTGGTGTTATATTTGACACGGACGTCGACCGCGGGGGAGCGGTAGACGCGAAAGGCAACGAAATAAACCGCAACAGGCTCATTGCTGTCGCTTCGGCCATAGCGCTTGAAGGTTGCCAGGGCGGGACTATAGTCACCGACTCTATAACTTCAACGGGGCTTAAGGAATATATAGAAAATACGCTTGGCGGCTGTCACCACCGTTTCAAGCGCGGCTACCGCAACGTTATAAACGAGGCCGTGAGGCTTAACAGCGAAGGGATAGAGTGCCCACTCGCAATAGAGACTTCAGGCCATGCGGCGATGAAAGAAAATTATTTTCTTGACGACGGCGCTTACCTCGACACAAAAATAATCATAGAGAGCGCAAAACTACGCAGGCAGGGCAAAACTCTGGATGACTTGCTGAAGCCGCTTAAAGAGCCGGCCGATGCAAAGGAACTGCGCTTCCCGATATTTGCCGAAGACTTCCGTACCTGCGGGAACAAGATAATTTCGGAGCTGACGGATTATGCCGGCGAACAGGCCGGCTGGACTGTTGCGCCAGACAATTATGAGGGAATCCGCGTTTCGCTTGATGAGCCCCACGGCAACGGCTGGTTTCTGCTGCGCCTGAGCGTGCATGACCCGATAATGCCGCTCAATGTGGAAAGCGACAGCAAAGGCGGAGTAGAAACTATTTTAAAAGAGCTTGCGCCGTTTTTTGGCAGATGCAGAAACAGGCTGGATCTTTCGCCGCTTTCCGCATAAAAACTTTGAGGCAGTTTAAAATTCAGATGTATCCTTATTGCGGGATACATCTTTTTTATGGCTGGGATTTAAGGTAGACAAGATGGGCAACGCCCGGTATGCTCTCACCCTGCTGGGACGAAGTTGGGGACATGAGCGCGCCGGTGCCTATGAAAAGCACCTTGTGAAGCTGCCCCGTGCTCATCTGCTGGAGGATAGGCGAGCAGAGGATGGCGGCGCTGCAGCCGCAGCCTGAGCCGCCTGCGTGGACATCCTGCTTTTTGCGGTCGTATATCATCTTGCCGCAGTCGTTGTGCACGGTATGGATATCCTTGCCGTCGCGCTTCATGATGTCATCAAGAAGTTGGCTACCGATATATCCGAGGTCGCCTGTAAGGATAAGGTCGTAGTCCTGCGGGTTTGTGCCTGTGTCGTTAAAAAAGTCTAAAAGCGTGTTTGCGGCGGCGGGCGCCATCGCTGCGCCCATGTTGCTTACGTCTTTAATGCCATAGTCTGTTATGCGCCCGAAAGTTGCCGCCTGCAGACCGACGGGCGCCGTCTTGTACTGGCTGCGCGAGCCGAGTATTACAGCGCCTGCCGCAGTTGCAGTCCACTGGGCCGTAGGGGTGCGCTGGCCGCCGTACTCAAGCGGATAGCGGAACTGGCGCTCTGCGGAGCAGAAGTGCGAAGATGTGACAGCGGCTGTGCGCACCGCCGCGCCCGACTCCACAAAAAGCGAGGCAATGCCGAGCGTTTGGGCCATGGTGGAGCATGCGCCGTACTGCCCGAGGAAAGGTATATTGAGGCTGCGAAGGCCGAAGGTGGAAGAGATGCACTGGTTGAGGAGGTCGCCTGCGAAGATAAAGTCAATGTCGCTGCTCTGGAAGTTGGCCTTTTTCAGCGCGAGGTGCACAGCTTCATTCTGGAGTTGGCTTTCTGCCTTCTCCCAGCTTTGCTGGCCGAGCGTTGTGTCATTATGGCACTGGTCGAAGGAATTTCCGTAAGGCCCTTCGCTTTCTTTTTTACCAACTACGGAGGCAAACCCGAGTACGGCGGGGTTCGTCTGGAACTGGATTGTGTATTTGCCGACTTTTGATGGCATAATCAAGCCTGCCTTTCACTCAAAAATCAATATAGATGGAAAATCCATAATATCAGCCCGTAAATTATGGAGGCTGCCGTGCCGTACACAAGGACAGGACCGGCTATTATGAACATCTTTGCACCTATGCCGAGTATAAAGCCTTCGCTTTTAAATTCCATGGCAGGCGCGACGACGGAGTTGGCAAATCCGGTTATAGGCACAAGCGTTCCGGCGCCGCCGTATTTTGCAAGGTTGTCGTAGACGCGCAGTGCCGTGAGCAGGGCGCTTAGGCCTATGAGCGTGATTGAGACAAAAGCTCCGGCGGTGTCGTCGTCCATGCCCGCATACCTGTAAAGGCTTAAAAAGCATTGTCCGAGCACGCATATGCCGCCGCCGAAAACAAAGGCCATCAGGAAATCTCTGGCATATGTGGATGCGGGCGAGGCCTTTTTCACCATTGACTGGTACTCATTTTTTGTGACAGTCAAAATAGCCCTTCTTTCAAGCAGAATTTCCATATGTATTTTTGCCGGAAGGAAGGGAAATATTCGGCTGTGCGCTTCGCGCTGATGGCGGCAGGCAAAAAAATCCCCGCCAAACCGGCGGGGATAAATTTTACGGCGCTTGCTCAAAAAAGCTTTATGTATCCTGCAGAATGGATTTAAGCGACTTGTTTTTCTCTATCATGACTGCAAGCGGCAGGCCGAGCACACAGCAGACTACAAGCTCGCCAAGGCCGACAGAAGCGGCGTTTGTCCAGAAAAGTATCCAGTTGAAGTGATGCAGGGCAGCCATATCGAGCTTGCCGTTTGCAACAACGGTGATTTCAAGGCCTACCATCAGCGCGTTGACTATGACCGGCGGCAGCGGTGCGAGCACAGGAACGTCATGGAAGCGCACATTGCGCAGCAGGCGTGTCAGCACGGCTGCAAGGAATGTTGCCAGTGTGCCGAACACCATATCATAGACGCCGTAACCGCTTATTATGTTTGAGAGGAAGCAGCCGATTGTAAGGCCGGGAATGGCGGATGACGTAAACGCCGGCAGTATGGTCAGCGCTTCTGAGAAGCGGAACTGAACTGGGCCGTAGGCAAGGTTTACAATGGCGGCGAGATATGTGAGGGCCGCGTAGGCAGCGGCAATCACGGCACTTTTGGTGATGTAAAATATTGGGCTTGATTTCTGGTTCATTTTTAATTCCTCCGTAGTTTAGTTTAAGGTCAGGATGTTGCGACTGACCCAAAAGCTATTTTCCAATATGGCCCGCTTCGCCTTTAGGCGGGCCATGAGGAAGCTTCTGCTGCGCATGCCCGGCAGTGTTCTGCGGCTTTGCAGTCTCCTTCTCTATGGTGATGCGCGCGATGCGGCGCTCGTCCATTGCGTCCACCGTGAGCGTCAGATTTTTGAATTTTATATGGGGGTGCTCGTCTGGCTTTGGTATGTGGCCAAGCTGCTCCATCATAAAGCCGGCGATTGTGTCATACTCGCCGCTCGGAAGCTCAACGCCAGTAAGGTCCGAGATATCCTCAACAGGCGTTGTGCCGTCTACACTGTAGCGGTTGTCGCCTTCGCGGTGGATTTCATTGCCGTCTGTGTCGTATTCGTCTTCCATGTTGCCGACAATGGATTCAAGAAGGTCTTCAATTGTGATTATGCCTGCTGTTCCGCCGTACTCGTCTACAACAACGGCAATCTGCAGTTTGTGGGCCGTCATCTCAGAAAACAGGTCGGCGCAGAGCTTGCTTTCCGGCACGAAATAGGCAAGCCGCATGATATCGGTCAGCTTTATATTCGGGCCAACAGGCGTGCCAACATATTTAAGGAGATCCTTCACATAAATAATCCCGAGCAGATTGTCGAGGTCATCGTGGTAAACAGGTATGCGCGAAAATCCGCGCCTGCGCGAAAGCTCCACAACGTCTTGAACAGAGGAGGTGTCTTCAACTGCCTCTACCTCTGTGCGGTGCGTCATTACTTCGCTTACGGTGCTGTCGTTGAAGTCGAAGATATTTGAAATCATATCTTTTGCTTCTTCGTCGATAACGCCTTTTTCTTCGCCGGCGTCAACCATCATCAGGATTTCTTCTTTTGTCACGGGCTTTTCTGTGTCCCTCGGGTCAATGCCAAGAAGGCGCAGGATTCCGTTTGTAGAGGCCGTCAGCAGCGAGACGAGCGGGCGGAACACGGCCGCAATGCCGTTAAGCACTCCGGCGTAGCGCAGTGAAATCTGGTCGGCGCGATTCATTGCAATTTTTTTAGGCACAAGCTCACCGAACACAAGCGAAAAATAAGAGAGGATAAGCGTGATGAGAAGAGTTGAAATCCCATTTACCGTGGACTGCGAAAAAGGCAGGAACGAAAGTGCTGAAGAAAGCCTTCCGGCAAAGCTTTGCGAGGCAGCAGCTGATGACAGGAAGCCTGCCAGTGTTACACCGATCTGTATCGTCGAGAAAAACCGGCTTGAGTCAGACGTGAGTTTTAAAAGCCTGCGTGCCCTTTTGTCGCCGCTTTCGGCCATCTTTTCCACCTTAGTGTCTTTGGTGGTGACTACGGCTATTTCGCAGCCGGAAAAGAATGCGTTTATAAGCGTAAGTACGATGAGCAGGATGATTGCGCCCCAGACATTTCCGGAAGCCGGTTTTCCGGCAGCTGCAAGAGGTATGGCAGAGATAGCGGAACCGGCAGGTTCAGGAGGCATATTTTTCCCCTTTCAAGAGACAGAATTAAAACAATATTTTTAAATCCGGCAGGACCCTGCTGTTTAAAGATAAAGAAGCGTGCAGGCTTTGAGCCGGAGTGCTTTACGCAGCAAGTTAGCCTATAACAATTATTATTGTATGTTTTCTTCACTTTCCTGTCAAATTGCAAGCATGTTTCCGTGCATAAATAATAAAAGTTTTGCCTCTAAAACTACCCATGAGCGTTCATATATATTTTATGCCTTTTAACTTTACATACTCTACAAAAAATGATAATATCATATATGTGCTTAATATAATGTATACCTGTATAGTTCAATCAACCATAAGGAGGAAATATTGTCATGGATTCAAGAAAAATGAAGACCATGGATGGCAATAACGCCGCGGCATATGCTTCGTATGCATTTACCGACGTTTCGGCCATCTACCCTATCACACCATCATCTGTCATGGCCGATGAGACCGATAAAATGGCTGCAGCAAACAGGAAAAACCTTTTTGGGCGGCCGGTAAAGATCACAGAAATGCAGTCTGAAGGCGGCGCTTCAGGTGCAGTCCATGGCTCACTTGCAGCAGGTGCCCTGACAACCACATATACGGCTTCACAGGGCCTTCTGCTTATGATACCGAATATGTACAAGATTGCCGGCGAAATGCTCCCGGCCGTCATGCATGTTGCAGCGCGCTCCCTTTCCACACAGGCACTGTGCATTTTCGGCGACCATTCAGATGTTTATGCCTGCCGCCAGACAGGCTGGGCAATGCTGTGCTCAAACAGCCCACAGGAATGCATGGACCTCGGCGCAGTTGCCCACCTTGCGGCAATTAAGGGCAGCATGCCTGTAATGCACTTCTTCGATGGGTTCCGCACATCGCATGAAATCCAGAAGATCCATGTATGGGATGACAAGGACCTTGCAGATATGCTCGACTGGGAGGCAGTCGAAAAGTTCCGCCGCAATGCCATGAACCCGGAGCATCCGGTAACAAGGGGCACTTCGGAGAACGACGATTTGTTCTTCCAGGTCAATGAAGCGTGCAACTCACACTACAACGCCTTCCCGGAAGTCGTTGTTGAGTATATGAACAAAGTCAACAAGAAAATTGGTACTGATTATAAGCCGTTCAACTACTACGGCGCGCCGGACGCCACAGAAGTCATCATTGCGATGGGCTCTGTTTGCGAGTGCGCAGAAGAAGTTGTCGATTACCTGAACGCGCGCGGCAGGAAAGTAGGGCTTGTAAAAGTCCACCTCTACCGTCCGTTTGTTCCGAAGTACCTCACTGCTGTGCTTCCGAAGACAGTGAAAAAGATAAGCGTGCTTGACCGCACAAAGGAACGCGGGTCAATCGGCGAGCCGCTTTACCTTGATGTTATCGCGGCACTGAAAGACACTGAGTTCGGTTCTGTGCCTGTTTACGGCGGACGCTACGGCCTCGGCTCAAAAGACACCAACCCGGGCCAGATTATCGCAGTTTACCGCAACATGGAATCCTCAGCGCCGAAGAAGGGCTTCACCATCGGCATTGACGATGATGTTACGCACCTGTCCCTCGACGTCAAAGAGAATCCGGACACCACTTCGGAAGGGACACATTCCTGCAAGTTCTGGGGCCTTGGCGCAGACGGCACGGTCGGCGCGAACAAGAACTCCATCAAGATTATAGGCGACCACACAGACATGTATGCACAGGGCTATTTCGCATACGACTCGAAGAAGTCGGGCGGCCTTACAATTTCGCACCTGCGCTTTGGCAAGAAACCGATTAAGTCAACTTACTACATTACAAAGGCTGACTTTGTTGCATGCCATAAGCCTTCCTATGTGTACAGTTACGACATGGTCGAAGACCTTAAGCCGGGCGGCAGTTTCCTCCTCAACTGCGAATGGGACGAAAAAGAGCTCGACAAATACTTGCCGGCCAAGATGAAGAGATATATCGCCAACAACAACATTAATTTATACACCATTAACGGTGTAAAACTCGGCAAGGAAATCGGCCTTGGCAAGCGCATAAACACAATCCTTCAGTCCGCATTCTTCACGATTGCTAATATTATCCCGAAGGAGCAGGCTATCCAGTATATGAAAGACGCCGCAACGAAGTCTTACAGCAAAAAGGGCGAAAAGATAGTCAAGATGAACCACGATGCTATTGAGCGCGGCGCTAATGAATTCGTAAAGATAAATGTTCCGGAGTCATGGAAGAACGCTACGGACGACACAAAGGAGACGAAAGTCGACTGCGGCGACCCTAAGCTTACGGAATATGTAAACAATGTGCTTATCCCAGATAACCGCCACCATGGTGACGAGCTGCCTGTTTCCAAAGTGATGAAGATGGCTGACGGCACTGTTCCGTCCGGCTCAGCTGCCTATGAGAAGCGCGGTATTGCAATCGATGTCCCTGAGTGGAACCCGGACAACTGCATTGAGTGCAACCGCTGCTCTTACGTCTGCCCGCACGCTGTTATCCGCCCGGTAGTTATGAATGCTGATGAAGCGGCTAAAGCTCCTAAGGGCATGAAGACGAAAGACATGATGATGATGCCTGGCCTGAAGTTTGCGCTCACAGTTTCTACTATGGACTGCACAGGCTGCGGTTCCTGCGCAACTATATGCCCAGGCATGAAGGGCAACAAGGCCCTTACAATGAAGCCTATGCAGACACAGATGGAAAGCCAGAAAGGCTTTGACTACGGAAACACACTTCCGGAGAAATCAGAAGTTGAAGAAAAGTTCAAACCAAATACCGTGAAGGGCAGCCAGTTCCGCAAACCGCTGCTTGAGTTCTCAGGCGCGTGCGGCGGCTGCGGCGAGACTCCTTACGCAAAACTTGCCACACAGCTTTACGGCGACAGGATGTATATTGCAAACGCAACAGGGTGCTCGTCCATCTGGGGCGGCTCGGAACCTGCAACTCCTTACACCCGCAACGCAAAAGGCTTCGGCCCTGCATGGAACAACTCACTGTTCGAAGACAATGCCGAGTTTGGTTATGGCATGGCCCTTGCAAACGACGCTATCCGCGAACGCCTCTCTGACTACCTCAAAGAGATCCAGGCTTCTGCTGATGCCACTGCATCACTTAAGGCTGCATGCAAAGATTACTTCAATACTTTCAAGAGCAGCACTGAGAACCGCAAACCAACAGACAAGCTGATTGCGGAACTTGAAAAAGTTGAAAACGGCTCCGGCAGGGTTGCTGAGCTTGCAAAGAAGACACTTGCAGACAAGGATTACCTCGCAAAGAAGTCCATCTGGATATTCGGCGGCGACGGTTGGTCCTACGATATCGGGTTTGGCGGCCTTGATCATGTCCTCGCTTCAGGCGAAAATGTCAATGTCCTCATATTTGATACTGAAGTTTATTCCAACACAGGTGGACAGGCTTCAAAGGCTACCCCAATGGGCTCTGTGGCACAGTTTGCTGCAACAGGCAAGGCCACAAAGAAGAAGGATATGCCGGGTATGTTCATGACTTACGGCTATGTGTATGTTGCACATATTGCCATGGGTGCAGACTATAACCAGACAATTAAGGCAATCACAGAGGCTGAAAGCTATGACGGCCCGTCAATTATAATTGCTTATGCACCGTGCATTAACCAGGGCATTAAGACCGGCATGGGCACTGCACAGCTCGAAGAGAAGAAAGCTGTTGAAGCAGGCTACTGGAAAAACTTCCGCTATGACCCACGCCTTGCGGCGGAAGGCAAGAACCCGCTCCAGCTCGACAGCAAAGCCCCGACCGCTTCTTACCGTGACTTCATCATGGGTGAAGTGCGTTACAACTCGCTGACACGTTCATTCCCTGAGCGCGCAGAGCAACTCTTTACAAAGGCAGAGCAGGACGCAAAGGAAGATTACGCACACCTCGATAAGATGTCGAAGCTCTGATTTCCGCTTAGCATTTCAGAGTCGGCGGCGCCCAGCAGGATTCCCTGCTGGGCGCCGCATTTTCATGTAAACCATCTTTTCACAGGCACATTTATGGCAACCGCAGCGGCAGGGCGGCGTATTTGCCTTATGGAATGGATTTTAGAAGGAGTGAAACCTTTTTCCGCCATGCCTGTTGTAGCCGCTCCAGTTTTATGATATACTGTGATGAATTATGAAAGCGAAGATGATGCGCTGTGATAGCTGTGATTGATTACGGTGCCGGAAACCTGCAGAGCGTTGAAAAGGCTTTCCGGTTCATCGGTTGCGACGCGGAAGTGACGGCCGACGCGAAGGTTTTGCAGTCGGCTTCCGCGGCTGTGCTGCCGGGCGTGGGCGCTTTCGGCGACGCCATGCGCTCAATGGAAAAGTCCAGCCTCGTGCAGCCGCTGCTCGATTTTATAGCTTCCGGCAGGCCGTTTTTAGGCATATGCCTTGGCCTGCAGCTCCTTTTCGAGGGCAGCGAAGAGGCGCCGGGCGTGCGCGGCCTCGGCGTGCTTAAGGGAAAAATTCTGCGCATACCAAAATTGTCCGGCCTCAAAATACCGCATGTAGGCTGGAATTCGCTCGATATAAAAATAAACGGCGGCATCTTTTCAGGCCTTGAGGAGCATCCGTATGTTTATTTTGTCCATTCGTATTATTTAAAGGCGGAAGACAGGGGCATAGTGTCCTCAACTGCAAGCTACGGTATCACGATTGATGCCTCTGTGCAGCGCGGGAACATGTTCGCGGTCCAGTTCCATCCGGAAAAAAGCGGGCGCACAGGGCTTCGCATGCTGTGCAATTTTGCGGAGCTGGCACAGCGGGGGTGAGATGATATGTATGCAAAACGGATAATACCATGCCTTGACGTGAGCCGCGGCAGGGTTGTGAAAGGGGCATCGTTTGTGCATCTGCGCGATGCCGGCGATCCGGTGCAGGCTGCCGTGGAATATGACAGGCAGGGTGCCGACGAGCTCGTTTTTCTCGATATAGGCGCTACGGCGGAGTTGCGCGGGATAATGGCGGATATGGTGCGCCGCGTTGCCGACCGCATATTTATCCCGTTTACGGCGGGTGGAGGCATACGCACCGTAGACGATTTCAGCTCATTGCTGCGCGCGGGGGCGGATAAGGTTTCCGTAAATTCCGCGGCGTTGCTGCGCCCGCAGCTCATCACCGAGGCAGCAGAAAAATTCGGGAGCCAGTGTGTTGTCTGCGCAATCGACGCTAAGCGCCGCGCAGGAGGCTGGACGGTCTACCGCAACGGCGGGCGCATAAACACAGGCCGCGACGCCGTAAAGTGGGCAAAAGAGGCGGAAGAGCGTGGCGCCGGTGAGATACTGCTTACAAGCATGGACTGCGACGGGCAGAAAAACGGTTACGACCTGGAACTGACGGCTGCGGTGTCGGAAAACGTTTCGATTCCGGTGATTGCTTCCGGCGGCGCCGGAAAAATGGAGCATTTCCGCGACGCATTCGTAAAAGGCAAGGCGGACGCCGTACTCGCAGCATCGCTTTTCCATTTTGGGGAGGTAACGGTTCCGGAGCTTAAAAAGTACCTTGCATCGGAAGGAATTCCGGTAAGAATATAAGCAGCAGGCGGGCAAAAGCGTGCGGACGCTTTCGCCCGCATTATATTCTGAGGAATACGCGTAGGAAGTGTTAATTTTAAAATAAATTGCCCAAGCGTAAATGTTAAAAACGTGTTGACACGATTATTTTAGTATGATATCATATTAGCACACTAAAGCGAAGGAGGCGCGAATCGCATATGAAAAAAAACAGCCGTATAACGCCGGAAGGCACAAAGGACTACCTGTTTGAGGAGTGCCTGCTGCGCAGGAACATAGAGCGGAGGCTTTCAGGTATATTTGAGGCCCATGATTTCCGTGAAGTAGTTACGCCCGGCATGGAATTTTACGACGTGTATGACCCGGACTTTTCAGGCATACCGCCCGAGGCCATGTTTAAGATGACCGACAGGCAGGGAAGTCTTATTGTGATGAGGCCCGACAACACGCTTTCTGTTGCGCGCCTGACCGCAACGCGCCTGCAGAATGTCCCGCGGCCGGTGCGCCTTTACTACAGCCAGCCTGTTTACAGGAACAACCCAGGCCTTGCCGGGCGGCGCAACGAAAACCTTCAGATGGGCGTGGAACTGCTCGGCGCGGGCGGTGTGCGCGCCGACCTTGAGACGCTGGCGGCGGCGGTAGAGTCGCTTTCGGCGTGCGTCCCCGGATTCAGGCTTGAGATAGGCCATGCCGCATTTTTTAAGGCGCTTGCGGAAGGCATTGGGGTTTCCGGCGAAAAAAAAGAAGAAATCAGGAAAGCTGTGGGCTCCAAAAACAACGCTGCGCTTTGCCGCCTGCTCGGCGGTGCTGGCGAATGCGCCGAAGTGCGGGCCATGCGGAAATTGCCGCAGCTTTTCGGCGGGGAGGAAGTCTTTGAAAAAGCTGCCGCGCTGTTTACCGGGAAGCTTAAAGATACACTCGGCTACCTGCAGGGTATTTACCACGCGCTTGACGGGTTTGGCCTCGGAGGCCGCCTTATCATTGACCTTGGCCTTGTGCAGCGCAATGATTACTATACGGGCATTATTTTCAGCGCCTATGCTGAAGGGTGCGGTGAAGCGGTACTGCGCGGCGGGCGCTACGACCACCTGCTGGAGCATTTCGGCGTGCCTATGCCTGCCGTTGGGTTCGGGATAGATGTTGACGCGGTAGCCGATATAAGGTTTAAAAACGGGGAAAGCCATTTGCCCACGCCGCCTGATGTGCTTGTGCACGGCGAGAGCGGCTGCGAAGTGAAAGCGCTTGAGCATGGAGCACGCCTTGCAAAACAGGGCATGCGGTGCGAAAACAGCGTTTTAGGTTCGGAAAAAGAGGCTTTACAATATGCGCGTGAAGCGGGGATAGGGAGAGTTGATATTGTGGGCAGCAGCATAAGGACGGTGCCCACCGGAGGGAAAACATGAGGCCGCTGCGCATTGCCCTTACCAAAGGCAGACTTGAAAAAAGCGCTGTAGGCCTGCTTGAGCGGACGGGCTTCGACTGCTCAGCTGTAAGGAACAAAGGGCGCAGACTGATACTTCCGGCAGGCGGCGGAAAATTTGATATAGTGCTTGCAAAGGCAGCTGATGTTATTACATATGTTGAGCGCGGTGTATGCGACCTTGGCGTTGTAGGCGAAGATACGGTTATGGAAAAGGGCGGCAGCTTTTATGAAGTGCTCGACCTCGGCTTTGGGAAGTGCAGGTTTGCCCTTGCAGGGCCCAAAGGGTGCAATTTCTTTGACGGATATTCAGCGCGGACGGTGGCCTCAAAATACCCGCATGTGGCGTCTGAGTATTTTGCGGGGAAAGCAATGGATGTGCACATTATCAAGATAGAGGGCTCGGTTGAGCTTGCGCCGCTGCTCGGCCTTTCGGACGCTATAGTGGATATTGTGGAGACGGGCAACACACTACGTGAAAACGGGCTTGAAGTAATAGAGCCGATATGCAGCATATCGGCAAGGCTGATTGTTAATGCAGCCAGCATGAAACTGCGTAAGCAAGAGATCGAAGGGCTGACCGGAAAACTGGAACAGGCCGTGCGGCAAAACCGTGCGGACGAAGAAAGGGTTGGTGCAGAATGATAAAAATATGGAGCGGAAAAGACAGTGCCGATTTAATTGAGAAATTGAAAAAGCGCGGCAGGAAAGCATATCCGCAGGTGGAGTCAGCCGTGGCAGAAATCATTGCGCATGTGCAGGCGGACGGCGACAGAGCCGTCGCGGAATGCACTAAAAAGTTTGACGGCGCCGTTCCAGAACAGGTGGAGGTTTCGTGCGACGAGATGGAAAAAAGCGCGGGGGGCTGCACACCTGAATTCCGCCATGCGCTCAGGCGTGCAGCGGGAAATATCCGCAGGTTCCATGAGTGCCAGAAGCAGCAGAACTGGTTTAAGGCCGACAAAAACGGCGTAGTGATGGGCCAGCGCATACGCCCGCTTGCGCGCGTGGGTATATATGTGCCGGGCGGTACGGCAGCCTACCCTTCGTCTGTGCTTATGAACGCCATACCGGCTAAGATAGCGGGTGTGGGCGAAATAATCATGGCTACGCCTCCCACAAAAGGTGGAAAGCCTAACCCGGGCATAATGGCAGCCGCGCTTGAGGCGGGAGTGGACCGTGTGTTTCAGGTAGGCGGCGCACAGGCCATTGCAGCCCTTGCTTTTGGTACGGAAATGATACCGTCTGTCGACAAAATCGTCGGGCCGGGCAATATTTACGTTGCAACGGCAAAAAAGCAGCTTTACGGCACAGTTGGCATAGACATGATTGCCGGCCCGAGTGAAATCCTGATTATTGCCGATAAGACGGCAAATCCAAAGTTTCTCGCTGCCGACTTGATGTCGCAGGCCGAGCACGACGCCCTCGCTTCTGCAGTGCTGCTGACTACGTCGCAGCGTATAGCGGAGGAAACAGTCGAAGAGCTGAACCTGCAGATTACGTCGCTTTCAAGGCGCAGCATAATTGAAAAATCGCTCAGCCAGTATGGAGCAGTGGCTGTGTGCAGAAATATGGAGGAAGCGGTCGGCTTCGCAAACGAACTTGCACCGGAGCATGTGGAAATTTGCGCTGCGAACCCTATGGAGTATGTGGAAAAAATCGACAATGCAGGCTCGGTATTTCTTGGCAACTATTCGCCGGAGCCTCTCGGCGATTATTTCGCCGGGCCAAACCATGTGCTGCCAACAGGAGGGACGGCGCGCTTCTCGTCGCCGCTTTCGGTCGACAGTTTCGTGAAGAAATCAAGCTTTCTCTATTACACAAAAGAGGCGCTTGCCGGTGCGCGTGACGACATAACCACGCTTGCAAATGCGGAGGGACTTACGGCCCACGCAAATTCGATATGTGTGAGGGATTGATATGGCGTACAGTGTAAATGCGAAAATAGCGGGCATGAAGCCGTACAGTCCCATAAGCGTAAAATACCGCATAAGGCTTGATGCGAACGAGTCATTCATTGCTCCGCCGCCGGAAATTGCAAAACATATTTCTGAGGCTGCTGCCTCAGTGCGGTTTAACCGCTACCCTGACCCGTACGCAGGGGAGCTGTGCCATGCGTTTGCGGGCTATTATGGGATTCCGGCTGAAAATGTTGTCGCGGGCAACGGTTCTGACGAACTTATATCACTTTTTGAATCGTCTTTTCTAATGAAAGGCGAGACACTCGTAACGCTTTCGCCGGATTTTTCAATGTACCGCTTCTACAGCGGCCTCAATGAGACAAACTGCTGTGAATTCAAAAAGAATGATGATTTTACGGTCGACGTCGGCAGGCTTATAGACACGGTAAATGAGAAAAAAGCCCGCATGGTGATTTTTTCAAATCCGTGCAACCCTACGTCACTCGGCCTAAAGCGTGAGGAGATCCGCCGCCTGCTGAAATCGGTGGATGCGCTTGTGGTGCTCGATGAGGCGTATATGGATTTTTGGGATCAGTCGCTTTTAAGTGAAGTGAATGACTATGATAACCTTGTGATTCTCCGTACGTGCTCGAAAGCAATGGGCCTTGCAGGCATACGCCTTGGCTTTGCAGTCACGGACTACAGGATTGCAGATTTGCTTAGGGCTGTTAAGTCGCCTTACAATGTAAATGCCGTCACGCAGAGAATTGGCGCCGCCGTACTGAGTGAAACAGACTGGCTGAAAAACTGCAGAAAAAACATAATAGCGTCTAAAAATTCACTTTACAACCTCCTGAAACCGCTTGAGCCCGAAGGTGTGAAGGCCGTGGATGGCGTGACGAATTTTGTGACGGTGCGGTTGAAAAACGGCGTACAGGTCTGGAATGAACTTTTGAAGCAGGGAATAGCCGTGCGCTGTTTTGGCAATTTCCTTCGCATTACAGCTGGCACGGACGAAGAAAACAGAGCCGTTGTGAAAGCACTTGCGGCTGCGGTGCAGGCAGACTGAAAGGAGAAAAGGAATGCGCACTTCCGTTCAGAAGAGAAAGACAAAGGAAACCGATATTACCGTAAAGCTCTGCCTTGACGGTGGAGATATAAGCGTAAAGACAGGGATAGGCTTTTTTGACCATATGCTAACTTCATTTGCCGTGCACAGCGGCTTCGGGCTTGGAATCGAGGCCGATGGCGACCTCAATGTTGACTGCCACCACACGGTTGAAGACACAGGCATAGTCCTTGGCAGGGCGTTCGGCGAAACGCTCGGCGATTTCTCAGGCATTGCGCGTTTCGGCAGCTTCTTTGCCCCAATGGACGAATCACTCGCGTTTGCTGCGGCCGACCTGTGCGGAAGGCCGTTCCTCGTTTTCCATGCAGATTTCGGCCAGGAGCGCATAGGCGGATATGACACATGCATGACCGAGGAATTTTTCCGGGCCTTTGCGTTTAACGCGGGAATAACACTGCATGTACGCGTGGAGTACGGTTCAAACGCGCACCACGAGACCGAGGCGCTTTTTAAGGCTGTTGCACATGCGCTGCGCACAGCTGTTTCGCCTGCCGTGAAAGGAGTGCTTTCGTCGAAAGGCACGCTTGAGGGGAAAGAGGCGTTTTTATGATTTTACTGCCGGCCGTAGACATTAAAGGCGGAAAATGTGTGCGCCTTCTGCGCGGCGACTATTCCACAGCGGAGCAGGTAACTGATGACGCAGTAAAAACGACTGAAGCGTTCAGAAAAGCCGGCGCCGGGTGGATACACATAGTAGACCTTGACGGTGCCAAAGCAGGAAAGCCTGTGAACTCCGGCATCATTTTTGAAATGATTAAAAAATCGGGGCTTAAGGCAGAAGTAGGCGGCGGTATACGCACGCGTGAGACGATGGAGTTTTACCTGAAAAACGGCGTCAGCCGCGTGGTGATAGGTACGGCTGCGGTAAGAAATCCGCGGTTTGTTTCGGAAGCTGTAAAAATGTACGGCAGAGAGCACATAGCCGTTGGGATAGACGCGAGGGACGGTTTTGCCGCAGAAAACGGCTGGACGGAAACGTCGTCTGAAAGCTACCTTCGCCTTGCGGAAAAAATGGAATATGCCGGAGCGGGATATATTGTTTTCACCGATATAGGCCGCGATGGGACGCTTGGAGGCCCTAATTTCCAGATGATTGGGAGCATCGCGGAAAAATCAGGCTGCAATATAATTGCGAGCGGCGGCATAAGCAACATTGAAGATATAAAAAGGCTTATCAGCATGGATATTTACGGAGCAGTGTGCGGAAAAGCAATTTACAGTGGGGGCGTTGACCTGAGATCAGCCCTTGCGCTCTGCGGAAGGGGCGGCGGCAATGCCTGAGGAAAAGCAAAATGGAAAAATTGAGCGCTTTTTTAAAAAATCGGATCTTCTGCCGGTCATTGTGCAGGAATACGGTACGGGCAAAGTGCTGATGCTCGCATATATGAACCGCGAATCGATGGAAAAGACGCTTGAAACGGGTTACACATGGTTCTGGAGCCGTTCGCGGCAGGAGCTTTGGAATAAGGGCGCAACGTCAGGGCACGTGCAGAAAGTCGTCTGTATTTATGGCGACTGCGACGATGACACGCTTCTTGTAATTGTGCGCCAGACGGGCGCGGCCTGCCACACAGGGCACTACAGCTGCTTTTTTAACGAGATATGGAGGGAGAAAAATGAGTGACGTATTGCAAAGCCTGTATGGCACTGTAACACGGCGCAAAAGCGAAAACCGCAAGGGTTCATATACATGCTACCTTTTTGAGCAGGGACTTGACAAAATACTGAAAAAGTGCGGCGAAGAATGCAGTGAAGTGATAATCGCCGCGAAAAACGGGAATAACCATGAAACGGTTATGGAGATTTCTGATTTCCTGTATCATCTTACAGTTTTGATGGTACATGAAGGCATTGCGCCTGAAGACGTTGAAGCAGAGCTTGAAAAACGCAGCCATAAAACAGACAACCTGAAAAAATTCCATAAGGCTGACAGGAACACATAAAGCCGGCGATTCACTTTTTAAATAGATATGCAAATAGCTATATTGCAATCAATATCTTGCCCGCCCATAATTGCAAAACACAATATGTTGAAAAGACGGTTGAAACGGTGAAAACATTTTTCATAAGTTTCACAGGCTGTTACTTTGTGGCATATATGGTTCCCGAAAAACTAAGGCCAAAAATCGAGAAGGGCACTTGTGATAAAGGTACGAAATCGGATAAAAAAATGAAAATATTTCTGCCTTTTTTTATATTTATAAAACGGTGAAAATTGTCTAATATATAATATAGTGGTTTGGTGATATAGTGGTTTGGTGATGAGGCTCACCATAAAATGCAGTCAATGCTAACGGCTTCTACTTCGAGAAATCGAGGTAGAAGCCTTATATTTTTGAATGTAGGGTGGTACAATTGCTACGAAATTAAGTAGAATTTTAATAGTTGGCTTTGGCGGCTTTATTGGTGCGGCACTCCGCTACATCATTTCAACCGCTACAGCCAAATGTTTTGGCAATTTCCCAATTGGGACTTTGATTGTGAATATTCTTGGCGGATTTATCATGGGATTTATCATGGAAGCAAGCACCAGCATCTGGCCTATTTCTGCAAATATGAGGATTTTTTTAACCACGGGGATGATGGGCGGCCTTACAACATTCTCTACTTTCAGCTATGAAACTTTGTATAAAGCATTTATGCGCCAGCCGGCAGGCGCCGTTTCCATAAGCCGCCATGTGAAAATCTATTATAAAAAAATGGCGTATGCCCATTATTGATTCGCCGCCGCCAATGTAGTATAATAAATTTTGTTATTAATGATATAGCAATAATCCGTTATCAATCGATATTTATCGCATAATGTTCTGACACCGAAATTTTTTGAGGTGAAAGACGAGTCAAATTAAAATGGTATACTGTCCGTTTTTCTGCGGACACGTTTGGCTGCGTCTTTTTAGAAGACGCAGCTTTTTATTGCCGGAAACATACTTATTAAAGCGTGGAACCCAGCAAATTTACAGCCACGCTCATGATGGTAGGAAGCAACATGATAAAATTAGCAATTTACGGCAAGGGCGGCATTGGCAAATCGACCATAACAAGCAACCTCGCCGCCGCCTTCGCCTCGCTTGGGAAACGCGTGATACAAATAGGCTGCGACCCGAAAGCCGATTCCACTGTTAGCCTTCTCGGCGGCAAGGCAGTCCAGCCTGTAATGGACTATATGCGTAAGTACGACCACGAGCCTGAGCATATTGAAGACATTGCCCAAGAGGGTTTCGGGCATATATTATGTATCGAGACCGGCGGCCCCACGCCAGGGCTCGGCTGCGCCGGGCGCGGCATTATCACGACGTTCCAGCTTTTAAAAGATCTGAAGCTGTTTGAGATATATAAGCCGGACGCCGTGCTCTACGATGTGCTCGGCGACGTAGTCTGCGGCGGTTTTGCCGCGCCTATCCGCGAAGGGTATGCACAGGAAGTGCTTATAGTTACTTCCGGTGAAAAGATGTCGCTGTACGCTGCCGGCAACATCTGCAAAGCAGTGCATAACTTTGCAGACCGCGGCTATGCCAAAGTCCGCGGCATAATCCTTAACCGCAGGAACGTGGAAAACGAAGCGGGGAAAGTTGCTGCCTTTGCGCAGGAGGAAGGCCTGCCAATCCTTGCGGACATTCCCCGCAGCAGGGACATACTGCGCTTTGAGGATATGGGCAGAACCGCTGTCGAAGGCAACCCGGACCTGCCGGTAAGCCGGAAGTTTTTTGCTCTTGCGCATGAACTGATGGGAGATGGGCGCGATGGCTGAGGCATTTTACCGCACAGCCGCGCAGCTTGCATACAGCGGCTGCGACGAACTCCCGCAGGAGTTTCAGCCCGACAAGCACCTGATCTACAGCTCGCCCGCCACTTTGGCGTTCAACTCACCGGGGGCGCAGGGTTTCGGTGTAAAGCGCGCAGGCCTCGCAATCCCCGGCTCAGTAATGCTGCTTATATCCCCGGGCTGCTGCGGGCGCAACACAGCGGCGCCCGGCCCTTCCGGCAGATACAGCGGCAGAATGTTTTACATGCTGCTTGACGAAACCGACATCGTAACGGGGCGGCACCTTTCCAAAATACCAGGCGCCGTCAAAGAGATATGCGAATACTGCAGCGAAAAGCCGACCGCCGTAATGCTGTGCATCACGTGTGTTGACGCGCTTCTCGGCACAGATATGGAGCGCGTATGCCGTAGTGCGGAGGAAGCTGCGCATGTGCCCGTTGTGCCCTGCTACATGTATGCGCTGACACGCGAAGGCCGCCACCCGCCGATGGCCACTGTGCGCAAAGCCGTATATTCATTGCTCAAGCCAATGGCTAAAAGGGCAGACTGCATGAATATAATCGGCTCATTTTCTCCGCTTAGCAGCGGTTGTGAACTGTACCGCCTTTTCAATAAGGCCGGAGTGCGCCATATACGTGAAATCTCCCGCTGCAAAAGCTTTGGCGAATACCTTAACATGGCGCAGGCAAATTTCAACCTTGTTTTAAACCCTGAATCACGCCTTGCATCAGGTTGGATGGAAAAGGCGCTGCGCATACCCTCTATAGAGATTTCACGAATGTACCAGATTGACAAGATACATAATCAGTACCGCCTTATGGCAAAAGCGCTCGATATTCCATGGGAAGACCAGCAGGACTATGATGCCGCACAGGAAGAAATAGCCCGCTTCCGCGAAAAGCACGGCGGCACCGTGTTCGCCGTCGGCGAAATTGCGGATGCCGACCCGTTTGAGCTTTCGCTCGCGCTGCTGCGCTATGGGTTCTGTGTATCAGAAATCTATGGCACAATCAATAAAATCAATTTCTGGTTCCTGCAGAAAATCGCGGCGCTTAGCCCCGATACAAGGGTTTACTCAAACCTTTCGCCAACGATGCTTTATTACCGCCCTTCCACTCCGCAGGCTGGCATAGCCGTTGGCAAAGACGCCGCATATTACCACCCTGGCTGCGCGCACGTCATGTGGTGCGGTGAGGAGCAGCCGTTCGGATATGACGGGGTGCGCAGCCTGTTCAAGGCGTTTGCAAAAGCTTTGGAAGGAGTGGCAAAATGAAAGGCCTCCTTAAAGTGCTTTCGCCTTTTGCGCCCGACCAGTCCGGCGCAGTAGAGGCACTCTATGAATTCGGCGGCCTTATCGTCGTATGCGACGCAGGCGGCTGCACGGGAAATATCTGCGGGTTTGACGAGCCCCGCTGGTTTAAGAAAAAAAGCGCCATATTCAGCGCAGGCCTGCGCGATATGGACGCTATCCTCGGGCGCGACGACAGGCTGATAGCCAAGCTGAAGGCTGCCGTCGAAGGGAGCGGCGCCAATTTCGTCGCGGTTATCGGCACACCAGTCCCCGCCGTTATCGGCACGGATTTCCGCGCGCTGAAGCGCATAGGCGAAAAAAAAGCAGGGCTTCCATTTCTCACAATAAGCACGAAAGGCACAGGCCTTTACGATGAGGGTGAAGAAGATGCCCTGCTGCAGCTGCTAAAGGCTTTTGCCTTAGACGCCCTGCCTGTTGAAAAAGGTATTCTCGGCGTATTAGGTGCGACACCGCTTGACCTCAGCAGCCTTTCAGCCGCCGAAAAGCTCACCGAGGCATACCGGCAGAAAGGCTGGAAAGATGTGCGCTGTTACGGCATGGGCAGCGGCCTCAACGCCGTGCGCCGCGCTTCCGCTGCACAGCAGAACCTCGTCGTTTCCCCCGCGGGGCTCAAAGCTGCCCGTTACCTCCAGAAAAAGTTCGGCACGCCGTTTACTGTGTGCTGCCCATTGCCGCACAAGCTGCCATGTGATTTTCAGAGTTTTCACGGGAAGCGCGTGCTGATCATTCATCAGCAGGTGTTTGCGGACACGCTTAGGGACAGCATTCTGCAAAGCACAGACGCAGATGTGACAGTCGCCTCATGGTTCATGATGGACAACGCACTGCGCGAAAGCCAGGACTTGCACTTTGAAGGCGAGAAGCAGTTTCAGGCAGCCGCCATACGCGGCGGTTATGACATCATTCTGGGCGATAAGATGATGGAGCGCGCGCTGCCGGACTATAAGGGCAGATGGATAGACCTGCCGCATTTTGCCGTATCCGGAAGGCTTGTGCCATGAAGCAGGAAACGGGAATCATCGCGCGGCGCATAAGAATATTCGGCATAGTCCAGGGCGTGGGGTTCCGGCCATTTGTAAGCCGCACGGCGCGCAGGGCAGGGATCACCGGCAGCGTAGCCAACAAGGGCTCTTTTATCGAGATACACGCGCATGGCACAAAGGGGGCAATGCGGTCATTTCTGCGCTGCTTGCGGCAGGACGCGCCTGAAAGGTCTTACATCCTGAAAATAGACGTCTCCGCTTCGTCGGAACCGGCAAAAGAGGGCTTCGAAATCGTAAGCAGCGCGAAAGAAGCAAGTGATATTTTTGTGCCGCCCGATATAGCCATCTGCAAAAAATGTGAAAAAGAACTGTTCGACAAAAATAACCGCCGCTACCTCCACCCGTTTATCAACTGCACCGCCTGTGGCCCGCGGCTTACTATCCTCAGCTCTATGCCGTATGACCGTGAGCGCACAAGCATGGGCAAATTTCCCATGTGCGGCAAATGTGCACAGGAATACGCCGACCCGCACAGCAGGCGCTACGATGCCCAGCCTGTGTGCTGTAATGACTGCGGGCCGCAGGTTTACATTTTAGGCAGGCGCGAGCGCGGAAAAGATGCTATCACCGCCGTGCGGCGCGCGATAATGGGCGGGAAGATAGCGGCTGTAAAAGGCATAGGCGGGTTCCACCTTTGCTGCGATGCCAAAAACGGCAGAGCCGTGAAGCGCCTGCGCAAGCTCAAGCACCGCCCCGAAAAGCCTTTTGCGGTCATGTTCCGCGACATGACCGCGGCAGAAGAGAACTGCCGCATATCACCGGAGCAGGCTGAAATCCTTGACGGCTGCCAAAAGCCGATACTCCTGCTCGAGCGTAAGCCAGAAAGCCGCCTTTCAGAATCCGTAGCGCCCGGCAACCCGCGCATCGGCGCAATGCTGCCGTATGCTCCACTCCAGCTCCTGCTTTTCACTTACCCAGACAGCATACCAATGACAGGCAGCCTGATAATGACAAGCGGAAACGTTTCCGGGGTGCCTATCTGCAAATGCGACGATGACGTAAACAGGCAAATTGCCGGCCTCTGCGACATTGCCCTTTCGAATGACCGCGATATCCTCACACGTGCAGACGACTCCGTTATGGATTTTCTCGGTGGCAGGCCGTACATGATACGGCGTTCACGTGGATATGCGCCGCTGCCATTTCTACTTTCCGCACCGCTGCGCGGGCAGGTGCTTGGCATTGGCGGCGAGCTGAAAAACACGTTCTGCATAGGCAAAAACAGCCTTTTTTACCCTTCAGCATATGTAGGCGACATGACTGACATGCGCACAGCCAAAGCACTCAAAGAATCTGTAGCCCGCATGGAGGCGCTGCTTGAAGCCGCCCCGCAGGCCGTAGCATGTGATATGCACCCGGGATACAATACGGTGTGCGCAGCGGAAGAAATGGGCCTGCCTGTTATCCGTATACAGCATCATTTTGCGCATATCGTTTCGTGCCTTGCGGAAAACGACTGCAATGACGAAGTGGTAGGCGTTTCATTTGACGGCACAGGTTATGGGACGGACGGAACCGTCTGGGGTGGCGAATTCATGAGGGCTTCTTACGGCGGCTTCATGCGCCTTGGCAGCATAAGGCCATTTGTGCAGGCGGGCGGAGACCGCTCCGTGCGCGAAGGGTGGCGTATAGCCGTCTCAATGCTGCATGAGGTTTTTCCGGATAATGCGGAAAAGTATATTAAGCTGCTTGGCCTTTGCAGCGAAAAGCAGGCACATGTGCTGATATATATGGCTGAACACAATATTAACAGTGTCAAGTCTACAAGTGCGGGCAGGCTTTTCGATGCGGCAAGCGCAATACTTGGAATACGCAGAGTTTCTACATTCGAAGGTGAAGCTTCATGCGCGCTTGAGTTTGCCGCCGAAGCATATATGAGGAGCAGCTGGTTCCAGACTGAAGGCTTTTCTTACACTCAGCCGCTGCTGGGCGAAACCGAAAGCGGGTTTACGCTGCGCACAGACCTGCTCATCGGATGGCTGGCGAAGCAGCGGCTCGCCGGAGAAAATACGCGGAAGCTTGCGTACGCGTTCCATTCCGTGCTCGCAGGCATGGTCTGCGAAGGCTGCAAATGTGCAAGGCGCAAAACCGGCCTTTCGTCATGTGCTTTAAGCGGCGGCGTATTCCAGAACCGCCTTTTCACCAGCCTTTGCGCCGGCCATCTGCACAAAGCCGGTTTCCGCGTCCTGCTTCACAGCATGGTGCCGCCAAATGACGGCGGCATTTCACTCGGGCAGGCCGTTGCCGCAATGTACCAGCTTAACAGAAAAATTAAAAATTAACAGTAAGCAGGAGGTTTACCATGTGTGTTGGTTTATCTGCAAAAGTATTAGATGTAAATGACGGCACCGCGCTTATTGACGCTTCTGGCGCAAAGCGCAAAATCTCATCTGAATTTATCGACGGCCTCGAACCGGGAGATTATGTAATGGTCCATGCCGGCATTGCAATCGCAAAAATCACAAGCAGCGACAAAGACGAAACAGGCAAGATAATGGAGAAACTGTAATGGAAGACTCTGTTTCCGCCGCAAAGAAAATTATCGCTTCATACCACGGTCCTGCTCTGCGCATCATGGAAGTCTGTGGCACACATACGCACGAGATAATGCGGCTTGGCATACGCAGGCTGCTGCCGGAAAACGTCAAGTTAATTTCCGGCCCGGGCTGCCCTGTATGCGTAACGCCAGTTGGATACATAGATGAAGCCGTTCTGCTTGCACTGAAGCACAACGCCGTAATCTGCACGTTCGGCGACCTGATAAGAGTGCCCGGCAGTGAGATGGACCTTGCCGGCGCAAGGCGGCGGGGCGCAGAAGTCAGGATGGTGTATTCTCCGCTTGATTCGGAAGAGTATGCAAAGGCACACCCGGAAAAAGAAGTCGTTTTCCTCGCGGTCGGTTTCGAAACTACAACGCCTGCCGCATGTCTCGCTGTAAAAAAGGCAGTAAAAGACGGCCTACATAATTACTCGCTGCTTGTGGCAAACAAAACAATGCCAAACGCCTACCTCGCGCTTAAAGGCAGCGCCGACGCCTTCTTATACCCCGGCCACGTCTGTGCCATAACAGGGACTGCTGTTTGCGAAAGCCTCGTAAAGCAGGGCATCTCAGGCGTAGTTGCAGGTTTTACCGCAAGCGAGCTGCTGGCCGCCATTGCGGTGATTTTAAAGCTTTCTGAGGCTGAAAAGCCATTTTTCCGAAACTGTTACCCGCGCGTGGTGAAGCCCGAGGGCAACGCTGCCGCTCAGGCTTTGATGCGTGAAATAATGGAACCGTGCGACACCGAGTGGCGCGGCCTTGGTATTATTAAAGGCTCAGGCCTGCACCTGCGTGAGCCTTACCGCACATTTGACGCAAGTCGGCGCTACAGCCTGCCTAAAATAACAGGCCGCAGCAATCCGCTGTGCCGCTGCGGAGAGGTGCTTCAGGGGAAATGTCTTCCGAGCGACTGCAAAGTTTTCGGCACAGTGTGTACGCCGCAGCACCCGGCCGGAGCCTGCATGGTTTCAAACGAAGGTGCGTGCTCGGCATATTACCAATACGGAGGGACGTAAAATGGATGATACAGTTACTTTGGCATATGGTGCCGGCGGAAAACAGACTTCTAAACTTATAAAGGACGTATTTAAATCACACTTTTCAAACCCGGATTTCACGGAAGACGACGCCGCTGTGCTTAATGTAGGCGGCAGCAGGCTCGCATTCACAACGGACGGCTTTATAGTCTCGCCATACGAGTTTCCCGGCGGGGACATTGGGAAACTCAGCGTGTGCGGCACGGTAAATGACCTTTCCTGCATGGGGGCACAGCCGCTTTACCTCACATGCTCGTTTGTCATCGAAGACGGTTTTCCGCTTAAAGAGCTTGACAAAATCGCCGCCTCAATGGGAAAATCCGCCAAAGAAGCCGGCGTGCGTATTGTAGCCGGCGACACAAAAGTTGCAGGCAAGGGCCAAGTCGACAATATTTTCATTACAACAGCAGGTGTAGGCAGGCTTTTGGACTATGCGCATACTTCAGGCAAATATGCGCAGCCGGGCGACGCCGTCATTGTTACAGGCGACATCGGGCGCCATGGCTGTACCATTTTGCTAAGCCGCAACGAGTTCGGCATAGATGCTGACGTCACAAGCGACTGCGCTCCACTGTGGGGAACCGTGAGAACGATGTTCGGCGTCACAGACCAGATACACGTTATCCGCGACGCGACGCGCGGCGGCATAGGCACCGTCCTTTATGAAATTGCTGCCCAAAGCGGTGTAGGCATAAAGCTCAACGCGGAGAAAATCCCTGTTACAGATGAAGTTTCCGGTGTATGCCGCATGCTTGGCCTTGACCCGCTTTACCTCGCCTGCGAAGGCCGTATGGTAGTTTCCGCGCCTAAAGCACAGGCCAGCGCAATCGTCAGCGCACTGCACCAGTGCCCATATTCTAAAAATGCTGCGGTTATAGGTGAAGTTACCAGCGGCATGAAAGGCAAAGTAGTGATGGAGACAGAAATCGGTTCTAAGACGCTGTTGCCGCAGCCAAGCGGTGAACTGCTCCCACGTATATGCTGACCTATATTTAATTTTAAAACTTATCTTCCACAACCACGGCCTGCTTGCCGAGATCATTGTAGCGTTGCTCAACAATACTTTTTGTGTAGTCTGCAAGCCCAGAAGTCTTATATGGATCATTAAAATAATATTTATTTTTGTCGTAGCCCACAAAAACAAGGCAGTGCTCACGCGCAGGCCAGACGAACGTTTTTCCGGTTTCGTTTATAATCCAACTGTTACCCTGGTATGGTGGCAGCATGCGCATAGTTGCCCATACTATAACGGGATCACCGCGCTGGATATACGGAATCAGGCTATTGAATTCATTGCCGGTAATATTAATGGCAATTTTGTCACTTTTACTTAAAAAAGTATTCATCACTGAAACTACAACGGGTGCAAAGCAGCCAAACCCACTTTCTGAAGTCGGGTCACCGATAAAAGATTTTGCAGGGTCGTCACCGTAAAATTTTCCGCCTTTTTGCTGCAGGTTCGAAGAAGGCGTATTTTTTACCACATCTTCCACAGAAGCGTGGCAGCCGTAGTACTGAAGCACCATGGATGCACTTACAAGTTCGCAGCCTGTTGAATAGGATCCTTCTTGGCTGATATAAGGCACGTCGATTATTTTTTCAGAACTACTGCTTTTCACCTGACTACTGTTTTTCTCACTTTTGCTGCTGCTGTTTTTTCTTTCGCCTTTATCATCTTTTCTGCCTGCACTGCTCTGCAATGATGTGCAGCGTGAACCTGCAGCGGATTGGCCGGCAAAGTTCGGCAGCGCTTGCGGGTGTACCTTAGCATATGCATAGGCAGCGCCTGCAAGGCAGGTAACACAAAGCAGAAAAATCAGAAAGCCGTACCGTTTTGCCCTTTTATTTGATACGTATTTTCCCATTTGGAAATCTCCCGCACAACTTTTTAAAATCGGCTGGTACTTTTAGATATAGCTGTTATATTATAACAATTTATAGGGTGGCAATAATGAACATTTTGTAAATATATTGCAGTATATGAAGTATATTCAACAACTGCCATCAACGCAATCATATTTCAAAATCGTTTCTGGCCCACAAAGCATTATAATAGGTCCTGTTTTGCCTTTTTTTAAAGAATAGCTTTAAAGTCATACGCCGTTGGATTATAATTATGGTAATAATACAATTAAAAAGGAGGCAGGATTATAATGGCTCACGTTTATTCCGTTGCTCTCTCCAAAATAATAAAAGAGCTTTCGCTGAAGACGATAAGCATGCCGGGTGATCCGGACAAAATTCTCGTTTCGTCAACGGATGTAAACCGTCCAGGGCTTGAACTGAATGGCTTTTATGATTATTACGATGAAAAGCGAATAATGATTTTCGGCAACGCGGAAACCGCCTTTCTTAAATCTATCTCCCATGAAAGGCGCTCAAAAGTGTTCAATGAGATTTTCTCGAAAGCGAAAAAGCCGCCGGCGGCAATCATTGCGCGTAACCTCGAGCCTGTTCCCGAGCTGCTGGAAGCAACAAAGGAAAATGGTGTTCCCCTGCTGAGCACTGCAGAAACGACTTCCAGCCTCGTCGCACGGCTTGTTTCATTCCTCAATGTAGAAATGGCGCCGCGCATCACCCGCCACGGCGTGCTCGTTGAAGTTTACGGCGAGGGGATCCTACTTGTAGGAGACAGCGGCGTCGGCAAAAGTGAAACGGCCATCGAGCTTATCAAGCGCGGCCACCGCCTGATTGCGGACGATGCCGTTGTCATCAAGCGCGTGTCGGCCATTTCCCTTGTTGGCGAAGCGCCTGACAACATAAAGCATTTCATAGAACTGCGCGGCATAGGAATTATAAATGCACGCAGGATATTTGGCATGAGTGCCGTTAAAATGACAGAGAAGATAGACCTTGTCGTAAACCTCGAGATTTGGGACGATAACAAGACGTATGATCGCATGGGCCTTGACAACGAATATACCGAAATTCTCGGTGTAAAGGTTCCTGTTGTCACAATACCGGTCAAGCCAGGCAGAAATCTCGCCGTTATAATTGAAGTGGCAGCAATGAACAACCGCCAGAAAAAGATGGGCTACAACGCGGCGCATGAGCTGCTGAAAAACCTTGGCATGGATCTTCCTTCCGTGCCGTCTGAAGTGAAAAAGAAAAAGCTTAATTTTTAGCCTGAGGCAATTTCCTGCAGCTCAGTAAAGCACATTGGCTATAATGAAGTTACTCGATTTTAGAAAGGAACGGATTTTTCAATGCATTTAATTGCTGACACACATATGCACACAGTTGCTTCCACCCATGCTTACAGTACTCTGCAGGAAGACGTCCATGCGGCTGCCCAGCAAGGACTTTACGCTGTTGCCATTACAGACCATGGTGCGCTGATGCCCGGCGCGCCCGGAAAATGGTATTTTGAAAACCTGTGTGTTGTTCCGCGCCAGCTCGAAGGTGTGCTTGTCCTGCGCGGGGAAGAAACAGATGTGGTGGACTGCGATGGCAACACAGACCTTGACCCAAATGACCTTAAAACGCTTGACTGGGTTGTCGCGTCGATACACAAGCCGGTTTTCTCCGTAAAATCGCCGAGTGTGGAACAGGTTACCTCCACATGGCTCGGCGTGGCAAAGAATCCACATGTCAATGTAATAGGGCACAGTGGCACGGCCGATTATGTTTATGACTACGAAAAGGTCCTGCCGGAGTTTGCCCGCAGCGGCAAGCTCGTTGAGCTTAATGAAAGCACGTTCCGCAACAGGAAAACATCTGTTCCCAACTGCATCAAAATCATGAAGCTCTGCAAAAAGCTCAGCGTTCCTATTATAGTCAACACAGACTCGCATTTTTCCAGCCAGATTGGGCATTTCGAGCACAGTCTTAAGCTGCTTGACGAGCTCAATTTCCCGGAGGAGCTCGTAGCCAACTCAAGCATTGAGCGTTTTAAGGCCTACCTTAAGCAATATACAGGCGTTTTCAGCAAAAAATAAAACCGGAGGTTCTAAGCATTTTATGAAGCATATCCAGGAGTTTGGCAGTTATGCTGCGGGGCTCGGATGCGAAGTCCTGTATGATGAGCAAATGAGCCGCCATACTACTTTCCGCATCGGCGGCCCGGCAGACATATTCATTACGGTGAACAGTATCAGCCCGCTGCAGAAAATATACAGCAGGGCATTTGAAGAAGGGATACCAGTGTTCCCGCTTGGCAACGGCTCGGACCTGCTTGTTGCGGACGCCGGCGTGCGTGGCGCCGTAGTCACGCTTGGGAGCGGATTCCGGAAAACATCCCTGATTTCTGATACGGAACTCGAATGCGGAGCCGGTGCACCGCTTTCTTCGGTCTGCGGGTTTGCAAAGGAGCATTCCTTAACCGGCCTTGAATTTGCTTGGGGCATTCCAGGTTCTGCCGGCGGTGCGGCTTACATGAACGCCGGCGCATATGGACATACGGTTTCGGAGGCCATCACATCATGTTCGCATGTGGCGAAGAACGGCCAGTGCGTTACGTTTACACGCGGGCAGTTTGATTTCGGCTACCGCCAAAGTGTTTACATGAAAATGGAGTGCATGATTGTTTCACTCCGGGTTAAGCTTAAGCACGGGGTGAAAGATGAAATCGGCGCCAGAATGGATGATTTACTCGCACGGCGCAAATCCAAGCAGCCGCTTGAACTGCCGAGTGCGGGCAGCATCTTCAAGCGCCCAGAAGGGCATTTTGCCGGCGCGCTTATCCAGCAGTGCGGCCTTAAGGGCAGGCGTGTCGGCGGCGCGGCAGTCAGTGAAAAGCATGCAGGATTTATAGTAAACCTCGGCGGCGCATCATGTGATGATGTCAGGCGGCTCATTGAGATAATCCAGGATACTGTGCTGCGCGAAACCGGCGTGCGGCTTGAATGTGAAGTAAAATTTGTGGGGTAATTTGTGGAGGCACTATGGAATTTCTCATTGTAACCGGACTTTCCGGCGCAGGGAAAACAAGGGCTATCAACGCCTTGGAGGATATTGGCTTTTTCTGCGCCGACAACATTCCACCAAAGATTATAGAAACTTTTTATGAGATGTCGCAGCAGGCGCAGAAAACACTTTCACAAGTAGCAGTAGTTACGGACATACGCGGCGGCAATATGTTCTCATCACTGCTTGAAACGCTCGATCAGATGAAAGCTGAGCACAAAGAATACAAGATACTTTTTCTCGATGCAAACGATTATGTGCTTGTAAACCGTTTTAAGGAAACACGCCGCAAGCACCCTTTGGCAGACAACTGCCTTGGCTCGCTCGAGCAGGCAGTCCAGCTTGAGCGCAGCGTCCTGCGCCCTGTAAAGGAACGTGCCGATTATATTATCGACACTTCATATCTTTCCCCAGCACAGCTGAAAGAGCGCATTTCCAGCCTGTTTCTCGGCGATGCTTCAGACGCGCTGAAAATACACTGCCTTTCTTTCGGTTTTAAATTCGGCCTGCCTGCTGAGGCTGACCTTGTGTCCGATGTGCGCTGCCTTCCAAACCCGTTTTATGTGGAAAGCCTTAAGCACCTCACGGGATTAGATAAACCAGTGCAGGACTACGTGATGAAATCCGACAAAACAAAAGGATTCGTAAAGCGCTTTTTCAGCCTCATCGACTACACGATTCCGCTGTACTGCAACGAGGGTAAAAGCCAGCTTGTAATCGCTATTGGGTGCACGGGCGGCCACCACCGTTCAGTTACGATCGCACAGGTGCTTTATGAGCACCTCATGGAGCAGGACTTGCGCGTCAGCGTTACACACCGCGATATTCACAGAAAGTAGAGTCTTTTCAAAATGTCATTCGCTTCTGAGACTAAAAACGAATTATGCAGGATTGTGCCGCAGTGCTGCTGCCGAAAGGCAGAGTGCTACGGCCTGCTTTTGTTTGGCAGGAATTTTTCACCTTCGGGCGTTACGCTTACTACAGAGAATTTAGCTGCCGCGCGGCGCACAGCACAGCTCGCCGCCGAAATCACTGGGGCTATTATGGACGTAACTTCTTTTAAAGTGCATAAAGGGAGCGGCACTTCCGTTTACACTGTTTCAGCCGCAGGGCCGGAACAGGCACAGAAAGTGCTTCGGAGCCTCGGCCACACCGGGAAAGAGATAAACTTGCGGATAAATCTTTCGAATATGGAAAACGAGTGCTGCTATGCCGCTTTCCTCAGAGGCGCATTCCTTGCATGCGGGACTGTGACGTCTCCAGAGCGTGAATACCACCTCGAATATTCTGTACCCTATATGAACCTTGCAAATGACCTTACCGCGCTGATGCGCGGCATAATCAGTCTTGGCATCAGCCCGCATATAACACGCCGCAATGGCTCATTCGTTGTATACCTCAAAGGCAGCTCACATGTTGCCGATTTTCTCACTTACATCGGTGCGCCTGACGCCGCAATGGAGCTAATGCAGGTGAGAATGCTTAAGGAAGTGCGCAACAAGGTAAACCGCCAGACAAATTTCGAAACGGCAAACATAGGCAAAACTGCCTCCGCCGCGGCTCAGGAAGTCATTGCCATAAAAAAGATTAAGAGCGATGGCAGGCTACCTGCCCTGCCGGAAGATCTTCAGGAGCTTGCGAGCCTGCGCCTTGACAATCCGGAAATGTCGCTGCGCGAACTCGGGCAGCACCTCTCACCAAAGCTAAGCCGTTCTGGTGTGCATCACCGCCTGCGGCGGATACTCGAATTTGCAGAAAAAACGAAGACCTAATGAAAGGAGTGAGAGGCCATTTTTGTTCATCTTCACGTTCACAGCGAATACAGCCTGCTTGACGGGGCATGCCGCATCTCACAGCTCCCCGCACGCGCCGCCGAGCTCGGCATGCCGGCTGTTGCAATAACAGACCATGGTGTAATGTACGGCGCCGTCGATTTTTACAAGGCCGCAAAGGCATGCGGGGTAAAGCCTATTATAGGCTGCGAGGTATATGTTGCTCCGCGCACACGCTTTGACCGCACGCATGAACTCGATTCTGAAAACCGCCATCTCGTGCTTCTCTGTGAAAGCAACACCGGCTACCAGAATCTTATAGCCATGGTTTCAAGGTCATGGACCGAAGGATTTTACTTTAAGCCGCGTGTAGATTATGAGCTCTTGGAAAAATACCATGAAGGGCTTATAGCGCTTTCCGCATGCCTTGCAGGTGAAATACCGAGGGACCTTACTGCCGGTGACTATGACGGCGCGAAAGCGGCCGCACTCCATTACGACAGCATATTCGGGCGCGGCAATTTTTACCTTGAGCTGCAGGACCATGGCTTGCGTGGTCAAAAACAGATAAACCCCTCCATAGTGCGCATTGCGCATGAGACGGGCATCCCCCTCGTTGTAACAAACGACTGCCATTACCTCATGCCTGACGACAGCGAAATGCACCGCATACTTTTGTGCATACAGACAAACCATACTGTTGAAGACAAAGACGCGATGAATTTTGGCAGCGACCAGTTTTACTTTAAATCCGAGCAGGAAATGCGCTCACTGTTCCCGGAAATCCCTGAAGCTGCCGACAATACGGTGAAAATTGCGGAGCGCTGCAACGTTGAGTTTGAGTTCGGCAAAACAAAACTGCCGAGGTTCGATACGCCAAATGGGCAGGACAATGTCAAATATTTCCGCCAGAAATGCTATGAAGGGCTCCACAGGCGCTACGGCAGCAACCCAGCGCAGCTTGTATGCGACCGGCTCGAATATGAGCTTGCCACAATTGAAAAAATGGGCTATGTGAACTACTACCTGATAGTCCATGACTTTGTGCGCCACGCAAAGGAGGTAGGCATACCGGTAGGGCCTGGGCGCGGTTCCGGTGCAGGCAGCCTCGCCGCCTACTGCATCGGCATAACCGGCATAGACCCCATAAGGTACAACCTGCTGTTTGAGCGTTTCCTCAATCCGGAGCGCGTGAGCATGCCTGACTTTGATATCGATTTTGCTGATGACCGTAGGCCGGAGATGATAGATTACGTTGTCAGGAAATACGGTGCCGACCATGTGGCGCAGATAGTTACATTTGGCACAATGGCCGCCCGCGGCTCAATACGTGATGTCGGCCGCGCAATGGCAATGCCGTACGCTGAAGTTGACAGCATCGCAAAGCTTGTACCATCAGAGATTAACATGACACTCGGCAAGGCGCTTGAAGCCTCGGGCGAGCTCAGGCAGCGCTACGACACGGACATGCGCGTCCACAACTTAATAGACATGGCCCGCCGTGTTGAGGGCATGCCGCGCAACGCTTCAACGCATGCGGCGGGAGTCGTGATAACCGACAAGCCTGTCGATGAATACGTTCCTCTTGCCAAAAACGGTGATTCTGTCGTGACACAGTACACAATGACTACGCTTGAGGAGCTCGGCCTCCTTAAAATGGATTTTCTCGGCCTGCGCAATCTTTCCGTTATCCGCCGCGCTCAGGACATGATAGATGAAAAGAAACCGGGATTCCAGGTAGAGGATATACCGACAGACGACAAAAAAGTTTTTGGTATGCTCTCTTCAGGTGATACCGACGGCATTTTCCAGTTTGAATCTGCCGGCATGAGGAACGTGACAATGCAGGTAAAGCCAGAAAAGATAGAAGACCTTATCGCCATTATATCGCTTTACCGCCCGGGGCCAATGGAGTCTATCCCACGCTATATTGAAAACAGGCGAGACCCCTCTAAAATCACATACCTGCACCCGCTGCTCAAAGACATTCTAAGCGTCACAAACGGCTGCATCGTCTACCAGGAGCAGGTTATGCAGATTTTCCGCACGCTTGCGGGATATTCGCTCGGGCGCGCCGATATTGTCCGCCGCGCAATGGCTAAGAAGAAAAAAGACGTAATGGCACGTGAAAAGGGAATTTTTATCCATGGCCTCACGGATGAAGACGGAAAAGTTGTCGTAGAAGGCTGCATACGCCGCGGCGTTGATGAAAAAACCGCCGAAGCAATTTACGCTCAGATGGCAAATTTTGCCTCATATGCATTCAACAAGTCGCACGCGGCGGCATATGCTGTTGTAAGCTACGAAACGGCATGGCTTAAATGCCATTACCCGCACGAATATATGGCGTCGCTCCTCACAAGCGTGCTCGACAACACAAACAAACTCTCAGCCTATATAGCCGAGTGTATGCGCCTTGGCATACATGTCCTTCCGCCGCATATCAATGAAAGTGAAAGCAGCTTCACAGTTTCAGGCAACTCGATACGCTTCGGACTTTTAGCCATACGCAACCTCGGCAGAGGGTTAATCGATTCCCTTGTTGCTGAAAGGAAGAAAAGCGGGGCCTTTTCATCTTTTTTCGACTTCTGCAAAAGAATGTATGACAATCTTAACAGGCGTGCGCTTGAAAGCCTCATAAAGGCCGGCGCACTTGATGGCCTCGGCCCAAACCGCAACCAGATGCTAAACAGTGCTGGCCCTGTGCTCGATTATATTGCGGAAGACAGAAAGCAGAATATTGAAGGCCAAATAGGCTTTTTCGATACAGACACAAAATCAGGCCATGACGATTTCCACTTTCCAAATATGCCTGACCTCAGCGCTTCAGATAAGCTCGACATGGAAAAAGAGGTAACAGGCATCTACCTTTCCGGCCACCCAATGGCCGCATATGCCGGCCTTTACGGCAAGTTCCATGCAGTCTATATTGGTGACATCATCGAAAGCATAAAAGAGAAAGACGGAAGCCTGCACGACAATGACGCGGTAACTGTCCTCGGCATAATCACAAAAGTGCGGCTTAAAGTAACGAAAAGCAACAGCACAATGGCGTTCGTAACTCTTGAAGACCTTTACGGCTCTATACAGATGCTCGTTTTCCCTAAAACCCTCGAGGAGTACGCTGAAATTGTAACCGAGGGAAAAATCATAAAAGCGCAGGCGCGCATAAGTGTCCGCGATGAAAATGACGCGGAACTTATATGCCAGTCAATTTCTTCCGCACCTAAGCTTGGCGGTGACGGCTCAAAGAACCGCAAGCGCCGCTGCTCCCGCACAGGACTTTATCTGCGTGTAGACAACAGCGAAAATCCCATGTACAGAAAAGCGCTGAAATACACCGCTGTTTTCGACGGCCCCACTCCGCTTTATATATATTTTACAGACAGCAGGCAGCTTATGGCTGCGCCAATTTCCATGCGCGTAAGCGTCAATGATGTTTTGATAAGGGAATTAAAGAAAATTCTCGGCGTAAAAAATGTTGCTTATGTGGATAATTTGCAACAATAATCTATATAAGAGATAAAATTGTCCATGCTTTCACCCTGTAACGGTCCCGTAATTTCGACTATAATATTGAAAGAGATTTTAATTTATGCCGCACTGCAAAGCACTGTGTGCGATTTCAAAAAAATCAGGCGCAAGGGCCGGGCTGCCTTACCCGGCAAACAATAGTCCGGCATGGATTCATAAAAACAGGAGGGTTTATTTATGGCTCAGAAAACAATTGGTGTTCTGACAAGCGGCGGCGACGCACCGGGCATGAATGCAGCCATCCGCGCCGTTGTACGTGCAGGCATTTCATACGGGATGCGCGTAATGGGGATTCAGAGGGGCTACAATGGGCTTCTTAACGGTGAAGTCGTTGAGATGAACCTTCGTTCGGTTTCAGATATTATTCACCGTGGTGGAACAATTCTCTATACGGCACGCAGCCCTGAGTTCAACACCCCTGCCGGGGTGAAGAAAGCCGCTGCCAAATGCCACGAAATGGGCGTCAATGGCGTTGTCGTAATTGGCGGTGACGGCTCTTTCAGAGGAGCAAGGGATTTGACTGGTGCCGGCATTCCATGTATAGGGGTACCTGGAACCATAGACAACGATATTGCCTCGAGCGAGTACACCATCGGCTTTGATACGGCAATGAATACGGCCGTTGAGATGGTCGATCGCCTCCGTGACACAATGGAATCACATGACCGCTGCAGCGTTGTGCAGGTAATGGGCCGCCGCTGCGGAGACCTCGCGCTTGAAACCGGCATTGCCGTCGGTGCAACAAGTATCCTTGTGCCTGAAGTGCCGTACGATTTCCAGAAGGATATTGTCGACCGTATGATGCTGACACAGAAAACAGGCAAAAAACATTTTATCATTGTTGTTGCCGAAGGCGTCGGCGGCGTTGACAAGCTTGCAACAGATATTCAGCAGGCTACCGGAATAGAAGCACGTGCCACCGTTTTGGGGCATGTGCAGCGTGGCGGCTCGCCAACACTTCGCGACCGTGTGGTAGGCAGCGAAATGGGGGCGCTTGCGGCAAAGCTTCTTTATGAGGACAAAAGCAACCGCGTTATAGTTGTACGCGACGGGCGCATTACAGACCTCGATATTACAGAGGCACTCAATATGAAGCGTGTGTTTAACAAAGACCTTTACGACGTGGCGCTTCGGATTTCCATCTGACTGTTTTAAAAATATAATAAAGGCGGGGAGACAGGTGCGCAAAGCATCTGCCTCCTGCTTTTATTGCAGCAATATTTGTCCACAATGCCACAAAAATCAGCAACCAGCTCCCGAACACTTATCCTTTTTCGCATGATTCGTCTGATGGCTGGGGCTGGAAGAGGCAGAAATGATTTTTATGGTACTCAAGAATGCCTTCTTTTTTCATCTTTGAAAGCTCATTTGACATTGCGCTGCGGTCAACAGACAGATAATCCGCAAGCTGCTGGCGGTCAAACGGTATGGAAAAGCTCTCAGCACAGTTTTATAAATCCAGTCCCTTTACAAAATTTTAAATACGCTGTAAAAGAAGAAGAAATGTTGACAATTTACTTAAGAATCAGTATAATAAGTGGTGTTGCTGTTATTTTAATATGGTATTTATGGCTCGGTAGTTCAGCTGGTTAGAACGCTAGCCTGTCACGCTAGAGGTCGTCGGTTCGATCCCGATCCGAGTCGCCATTTGCTGCTATGGCTCAGTTGGCAGAGCACGTCCTTGGTAAGGACGAGGTCACGCGTTCGAATCGCGTTAGCAGCTCCAAAAGTCCAGTTCCCATACGGGTTCTGGGCTTTCTTTTTGCCTTTTTTAAGCTTTTTATCGCAAATATTAGTTAAATATCAGTACAATATTTTTGAGGTAAGTTACACAGTAAAGCACAAGAAATCGGCACCGCCATTTTTCAGCATTTTAAAATTTTTCGATACCGCTTGGATTTTGGCTTCCATGCTGTATTTTTAATCAGAAATCCGTGTTGCATTTCGTGTTGCATAGTTGTCTAAAAAGCTGTTTTTAAGTATATTTAAGCATAATAAAATCTAATATAATAGACATTAAAATATAAGGAAAACCCGCATGAATACTGAATAATCGGTACTCATGCGGGTTTTTTGTCTGGTGCCGGTGGCGGGGGTTGAACCCGCACGGTGTTGCCACCACAGGATTTTGAGTCCTGCACGTCTGCCAATTCCATCACACCGGCGTATTAACTGGATTTTTAATGTGCCGCATATAATTACACAATGGGATTACTTATAATTTATTATAGCATTTCAATAATGATATTGTCAACGTTTGTGGATGTAACGGCATAATAAACTTGCAATGCTCCGGCGAACCATTATGCATATACCATTTAAAGATTCTTAATGACTGTTCATAGCTCTGCATGGTTTTAGGCCGTAAATTCCGCAACTGACAGTCGCTCATAAAATCGTCAATATCATAATCAAATTGAACCATAAAAACGCTCCCTCACTTCATGGATGGAATCAAAATTCACACCCAATAAAGCAAGGGAGTTTGTAAAAAAAAATTTATAAATTCATTGGTTAAAATGACGAATCCATGCCTATTTTCATATTATTCATAAGGATGGAATCATTCTTGTTTTTCTCGATCTGTCCAGTATTCAAGCTATTTTTCAGGTTATCACGCCGTTTTCATATGAAGCCGTAGCCGGTCGGAAATCATGGCGATAAATTCAGAGTTTGTGGGCTTGCCGCGCGTATTGTGGATCGTATATCCGAAATAGGAATTAAGGATATCCACGTCGCCGCGGTCCCATGCAACCTCAATCGCATGTCTGATGGCGCGCTCAACCCGCGAAGCCGTCGTATTGTAAAGCTTGGCCACTCCCGGGTAAAGGCGTTTTGTAACTGAATTAATAATATCTGGCTCTTCGACGGCCATAAGAATTGAATCCCGCAAATAATGGTAGCCTTTTATATGGGCGGGAACTCCTATTTGATGAAGTATTTCTGTGATTTGAATTTTAAGTGATGCTTCGTCATCGGCAGCAGGCTTTTGCTTTTCAGATGACTCGGCCGTTATAGTACAAAGCTGCATTATACGCTCTGCAAGGTCAGATGCGTTGAATGGAGTAACAGCAAAATACGCAGCGCCAGACATCATAACTTCGCGCTCAAGTGTTGGGCTTGTAAAGCTTGACACGATAATAAACTTTGGCGCATTATCCGGCATTTTGGTATTCACCGCCTTTATTACGCCGATACCGTCAAGTCGCGGCATAAAAAGAGGAGAAAGAACTGCGTCCGGACGAATTTCCTGGACCTTGTCAAGCAGCTGCATTCCGTCTTTTGGTACATAAGTGATTTCCATTCCGGTATTTTCAAAAATTCGGCCGTCATGGCTGCGAAATTCACTGCTGTTGTTGGCGATTAATAGTTTAATACACTTTTCCATCTTTATATCCCCCTAAAAAGATTTATTACATCGATATAATACCATAAATTGGAATATATGGCAATAGGTTTTAAAAATATTTTTTTGATTTATGGGGAAAATCCAGATGGTATCAGCTTTATGAGGCAAGTTTGTTTTCACGAGCACTGATAGTCTTGGATTCTGTGAGCATATTTTCTGCAAAAATACCGTAACCACGCGTTGGATCGTCAACAAAAACATGGGTTACGGCGCCGGCAAGTTTTCCGTTTTGGATAATTGGACTGCCGCTCATGCCCTGCACAATTCCGCCGGCCTGCGACAAAATGCGCTGGTCGGTAATGCGGAGAACAAGATTTTTGCTGTTGACGCTTTCACGGTAATCGATTTTCTCAATTCGGGCATCATAAAGCTGTGGGGTGCTTCCGCTTATTGTTGTGCAGATTTTTACAGGCCCTACTTTGACGTCCTGTTTCATTGCAATTTTTATTGCCTTACCCTCAAGCGGCTTTTTCATCATGCCGTAAACACCGCACTCTACATTGGCGCTCAATGTGCCTATAGGGTTGCTGTCGGAAAAATATCCGCGCAGCTCGCCGGGAGTGCCGCGGATGCCTTTAGTTACGCCGCTGATGGTAACAGGGACTATATCACCGCTTAAAAGGGGCATCAGCTGCCCTGTGTCTGAGTCGCATATACCATGGCCGAGGCCGGCAAAGCATTTACCTGCAGGGTCGTAGAAAGTCAGTGTGCCTATTCCTGCGGTGCTGTCTCTGACCCAGAGGCCTGCTTTGTAGAGACCGTCGGATTCCGATCGGACAGGATTGAGCGTAATGGGGATTTTCTCGTTTCCGCGGCTTACCGTGAGGCGGACATGGCGGCCGCCGCAGTTTTCCATTGCGTTTTCGACGTCAGTATTGGCTCCTGCAGTTTTTCCGTTGATTGTTGTGATGATATCGCCAATTTTAAGGCCGGCATCAGAAGCGGGATTGACTGTTCCAGCAGAAGTTTTGATATCGGCAAAGCCGACGACTACAACGCCATTTGTAAACATTTTAATGCCGAACGGCATTCCGCATAGGACGACATAGGAACTGTCTACAACATTTAACTGTACCTTCTTGATTGGCACCGTATCATAGAGCATTAGTTTTGCTGAGTAGGTCTTGGGGTATTTGCTTCCGCTTTTGGCGGAAACTTCCGCGGCGCTGTCCTGCACAACCGAAAATGCGCCGTTGCCCCAGTTTAGCTTTTCATTTGGTACCGTCGTGTAGGAATTGGGAGTAAAATAATCTGCCGCTCCGATGGCTGCTGAGCCTAAAAGGGCTATTACCGCGGCAGATGCGGATGCTTTTTTAAGAAATTTTTTCACGATTTCACCTCCCTGCACCGCGTTAATTAATCTGCCACATAGCGGCTCGTTTTATGTTGTCAAATCTGCTTTGATTTGGGAAACATAACCTTTCTCACAAAAGAAAAGCCTTTCCGCGAACGGCCACGGAAAGGCACAGAAGCAGCTGTGAAAATTTTCATTCCAAAAACACCGGAAAAAATTTTCAAAAATGTTATAATGGTGAAAAAGAATCAGGTGACTGCATGAAACATCAGAAAAGAGTTATGGCCGTGCATGACCTCTCATGCTTCGGTAAGTGCTCGCTGACGACTGCCATTCCGATTATCTCGGCGGCGGGGGTGGAAACTGTCGCGCTGCCCACGGCTGTGCTTTCGACACATACCGGCGGTTTCACAGGGTATACATTCCGCGACCTGACCGAGGATATACCGGCCATTGCAAGGCACTGGAAGTCGCTCTCGCTGCATTTCGACGCCATATATACAGGCTATCTCGGCTCTTTTGAACAGCTTGAGATAGTATCCAAAGTAATCGACAGCTTCCGCTGCAAAGATACGCTAATTTATATGGATCCTGTAATGGCAGACAGAGGAAGGCTTTACCCGTCGTTCCGTCTCGATTTTCCGGAAGGAATGGCGAAACTCTGCGAAAAGGCTGACATAATACTGCCGAATCTTACAGAAGCGGCTTTTCTGGTTGGCGAGCCGTACCGTGAAGGCCCTTACTCAAAGAAGTATATTGAAGGGCTCCTTAGACGCCTTGCGGCGCTCGGCCCTAAGAAAATAGTGCTTACAGGCGTATGGGACGAACCGGAGCACCTTGGCTGCGCTGTGTATGACGCTGAAAGCAATTGTGTTGGCTATGCCATGGGCAAGTGGATTGAAGGCTCATACCATGGGACGGGCGATGTTTTTGCGAGCGCCCTGCTTGGCGCTTTGATGAACGGAATGCCGCTTCTGCAGTCTGCACAGAAAGCCGTAGACTTTACAGTCGGAAGCATCCGCCGTACCCGCACTGCCGGAACTGATGTAAGGTTCGGCGTGAATTTTGAAGCCGGCCTGCCTGGCTATATCCGCAGCCTTGGGCTTTGAAAAAACATAAAAAATTTGCCCGCGGAAACGGCAAGATTTCTGTGGGCAAAAATATTAAGGGAAATAACGATGGCTTTTGCGTCAACGACGCGAGGCTATGTATGGTATAATAAATTAAAAGGAAACAAGGAACGAAAAAGGTGACACAATGAGAGAGATAGTCACAATTTACAAGATACACTGCACGAAGTCTTTGCAGCCTTCCGAAGAAGGCGACAGATGCTCCTTGCTGCCATGGGATTCAAACTGCGCGGGGCGGTGCGGAAAAGATGACGGCGGGCACGCGTATGTCCTTCCGGAAGGGTATATGCAGGGCCGCGGCGAAAACGGTTTGCCTGCCATATTCGGCGAAAGCGGAAACCGCTGCGACCTGCTACTGCACAATGACTGCCCGCTGCTTATAGACTCAAAAAAACGTCTTGCCCCTCTGCTGGAGCCTGTGAAGAAAATGGCTTCTTACCGCGAGCTTTTGGGGATGACACGTGCGCAGCTTGCACAGCGCCTCGGAGTTTCGCAAAAAGAAGTTTTCGAGTGGGAGAACCTCGAGAAAGAGCCGGATGAAAAGACATTGGCGCGGATTGCGAAGATCCTCGGGTGCAGACCGGAAGATTTGCGCTGAAAATGACAAATAACAGGATTTTCCGGCTTGCAATGCGGGGTAATCCTGCTATAATAAGAACGTACATTAAATTAGTATACATTGAAATAACAAATGGGGAATTTTCCCCGGCAGAGGTGCATACAGATGTTGCTTGAAATAAAAAACCTGAAAGTAAGTGTGGATGGAAATACAATTTTACATGGCCTGAACCTTAACGTTGGCAAAGGTGAGACACATGTGCTTATGGGTCCTAACGGTGCAGGAAAATCCACGCTTGTCAATACTATTATGGGCCATCCGGAGTACAAGGTAGACGAAGGGTCCATTATTTTTGACGGAAAAGACATAACCCATTTGCCTGCAAACGAGCGCGCGAAGGCAGGCCTTTTCCTCTCATTCCAGAATCCTGAGGAAGTGCCGGGCGTAACGCTCGAAAACTTTATGCGCACATCGCGCATGGCAATTACCGGCAAGCCTGTTAAGCTGTTTGCTTACAAGAAAGAGCTTAAAGAGAAAATGGCGGAGCTTAACATGAACGACGGGTACGCAGAGCGTTATCTAAATGTGGGATTTTCCGGCGGCGAAAAGAAAAAGTCGGAAATTCTCCAGATGCTTATGCTGAACCCGAAGCTTGCCATACTTGACGAAACAGACTCCGGCCTTGATGTGGACGCCGTAAAAATTGTTTCGCAGGGAATAAACCAATACAAAAACAAAGACAATTCGCTGCTGATTATCACGCACAGTGCAAAGATACTCGAATCGCTGAAAGTGGATTATGTTCATGTGCTTGTAGACGGCAAAATCGTCAAAACAGGCGGAAGCGAACTTGTAGGCGAAATCGGCAGGAATGGCTTTCAGAAGATTGCCGCTGCGGCGGTCTGACGGGCCGGAGGTAAGCAGATGGAAAAGAAAAAAACGATGGTGAAAGATATTGACCGCACTATCTATGATATAAAAGATAAGGTTCACCCGTCGTATGAAGTTAAAGAAGGCCTTACGCCGGAAATTGTAGAAGAGATTTCAAAGACAAAAAATGACCCTAAGTGGATGCATGACTTTAGGCTGAAATCGCTTGAAATCTACAATAATCTTAAAGTGCCTGACTGGGGCCCTTCACTGGACGGGCTCAATATGAACGACATTGTGACATATATAAGGCCGGACACGCCTATGCGCGGCAACTGGGCGCAGGTGCCGGACGACATAAAGAACACGTTCGAGCGCCTTGGGATACCTGAAGCGGAGCGCAAATCCCTTGCCGGAGTTGGCGCCCAGTATGATTCCGAAGTCGTGTACCATAATGTGCGTGAGGAAGTGCGCAGGCAGGGCGTAGTTTACACAGATATGGAAAGCGCCATACGTGACCCCCAATACGGCTCCATGGTAAGGGACCATTTCATGAAGCTCGTGCCGCCTACGGACCACAAGTTCGCGGCGCTCCATGGTGCGGTGTGGTCTGGTGGCTCGTTTGTGTATGTGCCGCCGCATGTTAAGGTAGAAATACCGCTGCAGTCGTATTTTCGCCTCAATGCGCCGGGAGCCGGCCAGTTTGAGCACACGCTGATTATACTTGGTGAAGGTGCGGACCTTCACTTCATTGAAGGGTGCTCGGCGCCGAAGTACAACGTTGCAAATCTCCATGCGGGGTGTGTTGAGCTCTATGTTGCAAAAAACGCGCACCTGCGCTATTCAACAATAGAGAACTGGTCGAAGAATATGTATAACCTGAACACAAAGCGCGCGCTCGTTGAAGAAGGCGGCAATATGGAGTGGGTATCGGGTTCGTTCGGCTCACACGTTTCATACCTTTATCCGATGAGCATACTGAATGGCGAAAATTCGCGCATGGAGTTCACCGGCATTACATTTGCCGGTAAAGGCCAGAACCTTGACACAGGCGCAAAGGTGGTGCATGCGGCGCCGCATACGTATTCTGACATCAGTACAAAGTCGATTTCAAAAGATGGTGGAACCTGCACTTACCGCAGCTCGGTTGTTATACTGCCACAGGCTTACGGGTGCAAATCATCTGTTAACTGCGAGTCGTTGATGCTTGATGACCGCTCACGCTCCGATACGATACCTGTTATGGATATACAGAATGACGATGTCGATGTTGGGCACGAAGCGAAGATAGGCCGCATAAGCGACGATGCAATTTTTTACCTCATGAGCCGCGGAATGTCTGAAGAAGACGCAAGGGCAATGATAGTTACAGGCTTTGCTGAGCCTATTGCCAAAGAACTGCCTGTAGAATATGCGGTTGAAATGAACAACCTTATTAAGTTGGAAATGGAGGGCGCTATCGGCTGAGCCGTGGGCGGAACAGATATGGATGTAGCTTTAAGGAATGTAAATATGCTGCCGGTCCGCACATGGAACCGGCTTGGAATAAATGATACGGGCTTGCAGGAGAAATTTTCGGACCCTGCTCCTTATAGAGGGAAAGCACTTGCCGGATCTCTGCCAGAGGGTGTGTCTTTAACAAAAAAGCCATTCCCGGTATCTGATGCGGAAACAGGCATGGGCAAAGATACGGCTGATTTTGTTGAGAGCCATAGCAACTGCGGCGTTTCACTCTGTGCTGCAGCGGGAACGAAGGCAGAAAAACCTGTTGTCCTCAACTATGAGATAAGCGAAAAAAATCCGACTGTTATTGACTGCAATGAGATTACGGCAGAAGAGGGCAGCGAGATAACAGTCGTTATGGGTTACCGGTCAGAGGGCGATGTTCCGGGCTTCCACGGAGGCCTTACAAAACTGTATGCCGGAAAAGGCGCTGTGATACACCTTATGCAGATTCAGCTTCTCGGTGACGGGTGCACGCATTTTGACAATGTAGGCGCTTTTGCAGAAGAGGGCGGAAAAATAGATATTGTGCAGGCAGAGCTTGGCGGCAAACATGCTTTTTCGGGTGTAAAAACACGCCTTGGCGGTACGAAAAGCCAGCTTAACATGAATGCCATATATCTCGGTGACCATCAGCGCTCGATAGATATAAACTACATTGCGCAGCATACAGGCCGGAAAACTTCGAGCAATATTAATGTGAGCGGCGCGCTGCTCGACGAGGGCCAGAAGACTTTCCGCGGCACAATAGATTTTGTGCGCGGCGCCAAACAGGCTGTAGGCCATGAGAATGAATACAACCTGCTTTTCAGCCCGAAAGTAAGGAACCGCACGGCACCGCTTATCCTGTGCCAGGAAGAGGACGTTGATGGCCAGCATGCCGCGTCTACAGGAAGGATTGACGCAGCACGCTTGTTCTACCTTATGTCGCGCGGGCTAAGCGAAGCGGAAGCGAAAAAGCTTATAATTGAAGCGCAGTTCCACCCGGTTATAGACAGAATACCGGATATGGAACTCAAAAAAGAAGTGTCGGATTTTGTAAAGGGGAGGCTGAGCCAACTTGAATCCATGGGCTGAAGATTTTCCAATCTTAAATGAAAAGATGAACGGTAAGCGCCTTGCGTACCTTGACAATGCTGCCACAGTTCAGAGGCCTGTTCCTGTTCTACGGGCAGTGGATGAGTTTTACCGCACGGAAAACGCAAACCCGCACCGCGGACTCTATGAGCTTAGCGTGAAAGCAACGGAGAGGTATGAAAATGCCCGCCACACTGTTAAGGAGTTTATAGGAGCTGATAAAGACTGTGAAGTCATTTTCACGCGCAATGCGAGCGAGTCGCTCAACCTTGTAGCTTACAGTTATGGCCTCAATTTTCTGCATGAAGGCGACGAGATAGTCCTGCCTGTCAGCGAACATCACAGCAACCTCGTGCCGTGGCAGATGGTGGCACAGGCCAAAGGCGTGAAGCTTGTCTATCTTTATCCCGACAAGGAGGGGCGCCTGACGGACGATGAGATGGAAAAAATAACGCCGAAAGCGAAAATCTTGGCACTGGCCCATGTTTCGAATGTCCTCGGTTCTGTATACCCTGTCCGTAAAATTGCGGATAAAGCACATTCGGTAGGCGCTGTTGTTGTTGTGGACTGCGCGCAGAGCATACCGCATTTTAAAGTGAATGTGAAAGACCTCGGCGCTGATTTTATGGCATTTTCAGGCCATAAAATGATGGCGCCAATGGGAATAGGCGTGCTGTATGGCAGAGAAGAGCTCCTCAATAAAATGCCGCCTTTCCTCCGCGGCGGAGAGATGATTGAATATGTTCACGAACAGTCTGCCACATTTGCGCCGCTTCCACAGAAGTTCGAGGCAGGCACACAAAATGTGGGCGGAGCAGTAGGGCTTGAAGCGGCGATACACTATCTGCAGAAAGTCGGCTATGATAAAATCGCCGAAACCGAGCAGGCCCTGCTTAACTATACACTTGACGGGCTTGCCGAGGTTCCGCATATCACTGTGTATGGTGGCACTAAAAATAGGCGTGACCGCTGCGGCGTGATTTCGTTTAATGTCGACGGGGTGCATCCGCATGATGTAGCAAGCATACTTGACGCCGACGGCGTTGCGATACGCGCTGGCCACCACTGCGCCCAGCCGCTAATGGATTATCTCGGCGTTAATGCAACATGCCGTGCAAGCCTATACTTTTACAATACTCGTGAAGATATTGACCAGTTCCTTAGCAGCCTCAAGCGTGTAAGGGGGTGGCTTGGCCTTGGAACTTAATCAGATATACACACAGATTTTGACGGAGCACAATAATTCAAAGCGCAATAAGCACCACATAGACAGCCCGACGGCGACCTTAAAAGGTGTAAACCCAAGCTGCGGCGACGAAATTTCGCTGGAGCTGCGCGTAAAGGACGGAGTAATTGAAGACGCTGGCTTTACTGGTATAGGATGCGCCATTTCACAGGCTTCTGCTTCAATAATGATTGACTTGATTAAAGGCAAAACTGTAGAAGAAGCCAAAAAACTCGTGAAGCTTTTTCTTGGTATGATTAAAGGTGAAATTACTGACGAAAAGCAACTTGAACCGCTTGATGAAGCAATTGCCCTTAAAGATGTCGCTCACATGCCTGCGCGTGTGAAGTGTGCTGTTTTGGGTTGGCATACACTTGAAAATGCAGTGGAAGGCAAAAAAGTAACTGAGGAATAAAGTCCACTGATTTACATGGCGGCATTTAAGTTTGCGGTTTAAAATATAATACAATGAATCCTTACTGTACAGCACTTTAGCTGTATAGTAGGGATTTTTCATTTATTGAGCTTATAGAGGGGCCATCATCAGCATATATTTTGATTCGAAAGGGGTAATTGCGATGAGTGTCTTCACTGTGACGAAGAAGCGGGTGCTTGCAATCCTTTTTTTTATTTTGGCGGCTATACTTATTGTGTGCGGATGCGTTCGCGGAGTGCAGGCTGTAAATGCCGCAGCGCCAAAGCGTGACCTGCCGATTTACAATGTGCAGACTAATGAGAAAAAAATTGCCATATCGTTTGACGCTGCATGGGGGAATGAGGAAACCCAAAAACTTATTGATATTTTAAAACAATATAATGTAAAAACAACTTTCTTTGTCGTTGGCGCATGGGTAGATAAATATCCAGATTCGACAAAAGCACTGGCAGCAGCAGGGCATGAGGTGTGCAATCACTCGAACACTCACCCGCACATGCCTAAGCTGACACACCAGAATATGGAGGCCCAGATAAGTGCCTGTAATGAAAAAATAAAATCCGCAACTGGTACCAGCCCAATGCTTTTCCGGCCGCCATACGGCGACTATGACAATACGCTTATAAAAACTGTTAACGGAATGAAGATGTATCCAATACAGTGGAGCGTAGATAGCTTAGACTGGAAAAACCCGACACCTGAGCAGATAGAAAAGCGTGTTATTTCTCGGGTGAAACCGGGTTCTATAGTTTTGTTCCACAACGGCGCAAAAAACACACCGGCAGCACTGCCGACCGTCCTCCAGACGCTTCAGGCGCAGGGGTACAAGATTGTCCCGGTGTCTCAATTGATTTATAAAAGCAATTACACGATTGATGTTGCCGGGATGCAGATACCGAAGTCAAACAGTGCAAATGCTTCTTCAAAATGAATAGTTGTAATTTCCCATGATTTTAGATGAGAATAATTTATTACGCCAGTTGATAGAGAAAATCTCGTTATTAAATCTATTTGAAGAGCGTAAAAAACGGCAGTGACTGCCCCTAACATACTCGATGGGGGTAGCACTGCTTTTTTTCAAGCATGGAATAAATTTCTATAAAGTAAATGACATATTATGGAATATAAATTATAGAAAGAATTACAAGTAAGGACTTTTGCAAAGAAAAAGGATAAAAAGGTAAGCACACTGAAAAAAGCTATAGCTATTCATACGGATGGTGAAGAATTGGCACATGCCGTAATGTTGACATTATTGTATATATACTATACAATAAAGCCATGGAATATAAAAAAGAACAGATAGGCGAAGACTTGCTAAACCTCATCTGCGAGTTTTACGAAAAAGACAGCAAGGCGAGGACGTTTGGCACGGATACGGAGCTTTACCATTCGGAAATCCATATGCTTCAGTGCATAATGGAACACCCTGGTCTGCACATTTCCGGCATTGCCTGCCTACTTGGAATTACGAGAGGCGCGGCTTCACAGACGGTGAAGCGGCTGGAACGCAAGAAAATGATCGTAAAAGAAACCAGCCCAACCAATTGCAAAAAAATAGTTATGCACCTTACATCAAAAGGCGAAACCGCCTGCCAAAACCATAAAAAGGCCCATGAAAAATACTGCGCAGTAATATTAACCTTTTTGACAGATGCGTCGGCGGAACAACTTCAATTTTTCTCCGGATTCCTTTCGAAATTCAAAAAATTTCTCGAAGAAGAATAGACCGGAGAAATAATGATTTGCACTTTGTACTGATAGTATAGTATCTTTACATTTTTATATAATGCTTGGATCTATGATAGTAGGCGTGGACAGAAAAAAAGAAGGATACATTATAAAATGGACAAAGAATATCTTATACACGAAAAGCCGTTGAAAGCGCTTATCGTTTTTTCGCTGCCGATGATTATAGGCAACTTGTTTCAGCAATTTTACACCATGGTCGATTCTATAGTAGTGGGGCGTTGCGTCAGCGAAAACGCGCTTGCTGCTGTTGGTGCGTCGTATTCTGTCACAAACGTGTTTATCTGCGTTGCAATAGGCGGCGGGGTGGGCGCATCGGTAATCATAAGCCGATATTTCGGCGCTCGCGAATATGGGAAGATGAAGCAGGCTTCATATACTGCGCTGCTGGCTTTTCTCGTGCTTGGTACGGTGCTCGGGATTGTAGGGCTGTTCTGCTGCAAAGCGCTCATGCAGTTGCTCGACACGCCGGCAAACATACTCGACATGACCATTGTCTATCTCAATATTTATTTTATCGGCCTTCCGTTTCTTTTCATGTACAACGTCATCTCGGCTTTGTTCAATGCCATAGGCCGTTCGCGCGTCCCGCTCTACCTACTGATTTTTTCTTCCGTGCTTAATATATTCCTCGATGTCTACATGGTTTGCTCACTTCATCTCGGCGTGGCCGGAGTTGCGTGGGCAACATTGATTGCTCAGGGTATTTCCGCCGTGATTTCATTTGTGCTGTTGCTTAGGGAGCTGCACTCGTACCCTTCTGGAAAGGTTGAGATATTTAATGGCACCGAGCTGAAAAACATGGCTCGCATAGCGCTGCCGTCGATTCTTCAACAATCGACTGTTTCTATCGGCATGATGCTAGTTCAGTCGGTTGTCAACAGCTTTGGGGCGGAAATGCTGGCTGGCTTTTCGGCAGCTATGCGTGTGGAGAGCATCTGTATAGTACCTATGCAGGCGATGGGAAACGCGATTTCAGCCTATACGGCGCAGAATATAGGGGCCGAAAGGAAAGGACGCATTGTAAAGGGTTACCATGTCAGCGGATGGATTGTTGCGCTTTTTGCGGCCATCATCTGCATTGTACTTGAAATTTTCAATACGTCGATTATCTCAATGTTCCTTGGCGACAACAGCACGCACCTCGCTTCGCAGACGGGGATTTCATACCTTAGGTTCATGGGGTGGTGCTATATTCTGATTGGGCTTAAAATGGTGACAGATGGTTTGCTGCGAGGGGCAGGTGACATGAAAATGTTCACCATTGCGAACCTTGTGAACCTTGTCATACGTGTGACGGTCGCCGTTACATTAGCGCCGAGCTACGGCATATCCATGGTCTGGAGCGCAGTGCCTCTCGGCTGGTTTGCCAATCTCATCATTTCTTATGCCGAGTACTGCACCGGCAAGTGGAAACATATTGCCGATTCGGAGAAGCAAAAAACAGCGTAATTAATGCCGGTTGAACGAGCCAAAAGGGCACGCAAATACTGACTTTTGGATAATTGGAATGATGCCATAAAAATGCAGAGGGCAAACACACCAAAGCTGTCGGAATGGCTTAGATACTGTGTTAACACTGCTTTTACTCATATATCGAAACTTCGTTTAATCCGCGTAACTTAATATTGCGTGCTGTAATTGTTGTACATCTATTTTACGCACCATATCACATTTGCCATTGCTATGTATAATTAAAAAAGATGGATACCAATGGATGTCATATACATTTTTAAATATGGATAGTTTGTCGACGATGTCTCCTTTTGCCGCATTTTTGTCACGCTCGATTCGCGTTATATTAAACTTTTTTGTGATCTCCGGGGTATATATTTTAGGAGTGGCTTCTTTACAGTCCTTACATCCTGGCATACTAAAATATATTAGGTTCTGCAGGCCAGTACTGTTTTTTACAATATTATGTACAATAAAATCGTTAGCATTAGAGATCAGTTTTTCTTTGTTTGTCAGGTTTTTCTCGGATAAAAATGAAATTGCATTTTTATATCCTTTACTATCCACAAAGACCACATTGTTATTCTGATCAACTATAAAAATTGTATTTAACGAGGAAGATATTCTGACATTTCCCAAAGAATAGCTGTTATCATATAAATCGTACTTTTTAGTTTCCTCCTCGGGTATTTTGTTTTCCCAGAGCAGCATAAGTTCGATGCCTTGATTTTTGCAGTATATTTCGCGAATTTCTTTTAGGATAGGTAGGTTGCTTAGACAATTGCCGGATTTATCCGATAAAAAGACAACAATCTTATAATTTTTGTTATCCCAAACCATCTTTGTGTTATTTGAGCGCGTAACATTCAGTGTTGAAATATTGTCTTTACATTTCAAATAGGCATCAGTTGTTTTCGGTTTCATAAACAAAGTAAATACTACAACCAAGCAAAGTACCAACAGCAAGGCACCAACGCCTATAATTACCAATCTTATCTGAGTATGCCTGTCCTTGATTTCCATATTGCCATTCGGAGATACGTAAGGTGATGTTTACGCACTCCATGCGCCTCCTTTTTTGCTATTAATTAGTTACTCTACCCAAGTCTATGAATTTGGATTAGCGGGATAAAGCTTTTTAATGAATCTCCCTGCCACAAAGCAGCGGAGTATCATAGGAGCTATGAGAAAACACGCCGCAAACAGTGGGAAACTAACCACTAATTCGAATAATGCAGATAAGTTGTATACAATTATGCAAAATTCATCCAATAGCCTTAGCTTATTCTTCTTTTCGACAATTGTCAATAGTTCTATTATACAAAATAGAATGAGTAACACGACTTTATATAAATCAAAATGTAAAAAATGCATAAAAACATGCTATGTAGATTCCTGGCAAAGTGAAGCCGCGGCACCAGTTAGGCAACATGGAGTGATACCATAAAAATGCAGAGGGCAAACACACCAAAAGTGATAAAATCAAAGGCAGTCAGGGTGGTGTGTTATGCGGAAATACACCAAATTTCCATTTATAAACAAGCTGAATAGTGGGCAAACAGCATGAATTCAGACTATATAAACACGGGCTAATTCTGCGTAGTTAATATGGCAGGCATTTATTTTAGTCCTACTTGCAATACATGGCGTGCGGCGGACTATAATATCCGAATATTTTAGAAAGCATAGACATGAACCGGTCATAAAAGGCATATATTGTGTTACAGCATGAAGCGGACTCATAAAACGGCGGCAAAACCCCTTATGCTGCCGGATGGCACTGTAAACAAGGTGTGCTCGAACGGGCTGCCTATCCATAAAAGGATTGGTTGTTGATATGATGGGGAGAAAAAACGAGCGCCGGTAATTAATCCGACGCTCGTTTTATAAATTGTAGCGTTACAATTGTTAAACAAAAAGCATGATTTGGTTTTTACAAAATTAAAATCAGTTAAATAATTCCAGAAACTTCCACCGTTGTTGTACCTGGGCTGACGGTTACGATTCCGGTAACCGGATCCCGCGTAAAGGTAGCAGCAGGGATTGTCAGTGAATACGATGATGCCGAGGCCGGCAGTGTGAAATCTCCGCCGACAAACGAATAATCAGATGTTGTGACAGGTGTCCCGTTGACGGAGACAGCAGAGATTGATTCCGGCGCAGGATTAAATGTGTCTGAGAGCACAACACTTGAAGCCAGCGTATTACCATAATTGTACATTGTGAATGCATAGGTCAGCAGACTTCCGTCAATCACAGGATTTGGCGACATTGCTTTGATGATATCGACATCGGCATATGCGTCTACCACAAGTACTTTCACCGCATTTATCGGATCAGTAAGCCCGTCTGCTGTTAATGTTGATTCGTTGATAATAAGTGATCCAATGGCTAACGGCGCCTGATCGTTTACTTTTGCGGCATAGATGATCATAGCGTTAGAATGTGCAGGTAAAGTCGGGACGGTAAACGTCACTGATTCCGTAGCTATAGTAGGAGATAATGTTGAGATAAATGCACCGTTGATATATAACATCGCGGGTCCAATATAATCCAAAGGAGTTATACTGATGCTTCCCAGTGGAGTTGTGCCAAGGTTATCGACAATGACTACATTGCTCAATGCAGTTGCAGCGGTATTAGCCATTGTTATGATATACGTGAGTTGCTCATCTCTGTGATAAACGCTTTCCAGTGCGTTTTTACTCGCAGTTAAGGGTCCTTCCAGATTCGTTGATGCTATATTGGAGATTGCCGAACCGGTATGGGCACCGTAGTGGAAACTGATTTGCGCTTGGTTATTAATAATAGCCATATATTCCATCTCACATTTCAATTTAGTATATTATTGATAATATAACAATAGACACATCATCTACCGATTATATAGTATGAAAAAGTAGATAGCAATGTGAAATTAAATAGAAAACCATAAACATAATATACGCTTACAGCAATTTTGATTATGACTGCAAAACAGGAATAATACAAACAATTCTACAACTTGGCTGGAACTGTTTGAAGTAATACAAGAACATTTTTGAATCTGCAAAAATAAGTCCACAGGAGATTAATCATAAATGGCTTTTCGCTGTTTCTTTTTTTATAACAAAATTTGTACGTCAGGAGTGGTACAAACATATTATGAACCGGAAAGAAGGTATGAAAAATTATGCCAACTATGATATTAGATATATCGGATGCCACTTTTGTATCTTCGGCACAACCGAATAGTAATTTTTCTTTTTATCCGCTGATGTATACAGGTACTGACGTGAAACTTTTGAATTGCATCAGTCTGGTTCGAATAACACTTCCCGAATTGCCTGTAAAACAGGTGGATAATGCTAAACTTCAACTCACAATGATTGCAAAAAGCGGTGTATCGCCCAGCCCTATTGTAGTTAATAAAGCAATTTCTTATTTTAATCCTTCGACGGTCACATATAATACTCGTCCATCTTTTACGGCAACCTCATCGGCAGTCAGTATCAGCAATACAGATATGAATATAGCTGTAAACATTGATGTTACTGATTTAATTAATAGCTGGTTAAACGGCGCACAAAACAATGGAATTGTCCTTACCAACTCAAATGACAAAACACTTGTGGGATTTGCTAAAAACGCCGTTCTCTATGAGCTTTATTTTCCAAAACTGGTACTCACCTATTCCAGTACCAAATTAGATAACACCGCTATCTGCTTTAGTTATGCACAACTGGCAAATCTTATTACACAGCTCATCCGCTTTTATCCTACAGCGACGATATCAATCTATACAAAAGGTTTTAACGCCACAACCGTCAGCGGAATTCCAGTAAAACTATATGGTTCTCCAGACGCAACCTATGGAACGCTTGCCGTTTTGGGTGACGGAGGATATGGAGCCGTGCCGCTTAATGCAATATCCGCAATCGGACTGCCCGCCGGTATGGTATACAATCCTTTAATCACGTACCTGACCGCTCCGGCGTTTCCCACGGGCTGCGATAAAAATCTAATCACCGCTTATCACGATTATCTGCCTCTCTCAACTTCTGTGACGGTATATTCGGGAACATTAATCGTGGCCTCCGGTATAGTTTATAAAAATGAATATGGAATTTTAGTATTGGCCGATGACAACCTCGGGACAAATCCGACCTTTATGCCTGTCGGCAATATAACCGCTATTGTAACTTCAGCCACTGCGAACGAAACGCAGTCCAATTTAATCACTTCATCTAAAGACTTGATTCCTATCCATTTGCCGCGTGTAAAAAAATAATTTTATTAACACAGCTCGGCACTTTTTATGGGCTTTCTCGTTTTGATCCAATAAACAGATGAAAAAGTCTGCATATTAGAGTTCAAATAGATTACAAAATCAATTGATTGGATAAGCAATAAAATAAGGCCGTCGGAAAATCAACCTGACGACCTTATCTTGTATTACGAAATGAGCCAATGTAGCTTGCTGCAAAGTCTATATATGCTAAAATCCCGCTGCGCCTGTCTTTCTACCTGCGCCTCTGTCTGGTGTGAGGAATCGGCTGCGTCAGCAACTTATTGTCTACCACTAAGCCGTTGCTCCGCTCGTCTGCAGCCTGTCTCTCAATCGCGGCTTTACCTTTGTTGACTTCACCTGCAACGGCCTGCCGGAGTTGCTCAATTTCATCATCCGTTACTCCCGGGATCAACTTTTTGATCTGCGTTTCAAATTCGGCCTGTTTAGTAGCGATGGTTTTGTCAAGATTCGGAGTAATGCGAAATTCCTCGTCAACAATATTCCACGCTGTTCGGGAAAAGTCCATCCAGTGATTCCATTTGTCCTGCCTTGCTTTGGCTTTGACAGCGGCGGCTTTCTCGTTAATTAGGTTTACCCCTGCATCACCTACGGCCTTAATGGCAGCTGTGAAAATGGCAACAATAACGGTAATGAGTATTGGAACCAATGCGTCAATAACCTGCTGTACCATAGTATTTGCCTAACCTTTCTGCCTTTCGGCTTAAGTTGCGGTTTCAATATACACTTAAAACGAGCCGCACCAGAATTCTTTGGAACCTTTTCCAACGGTGCGGACCTTTCCTGATGGAATACATTCGAATTGCCCAAAACAAGGGGAATCGCTTTTAAATTGATATGTTCGGCAGGGACGTTTCATGAAATCTTTTGTTAAAATAAAAATGGTTTGAAAATGTAAAATGGCCGTATCGGATTGATTTCCGTTACTCTGCCTGCGAAAGACTACGTTGCAGCGCGGGAGAAAAAATACATGTTTTGCTGAAAAGCTTGATTTTTTAAGCAGCAAATAACCGCATATGCCCATGATGCACATCGTCATATTTTAATTTTGCAATAATAAAAGCTGTGGAAAATAAAACTATTCATAATCGTGCGGACATAGCATAAAATAAAAAGTACACGCGGTAAAACCTGTTGCAGAGAGTGAATGCGTACAGCCAGTGCGCACGGCTATTTCTGCTTTTAAAAATGATAAATGTGAAGTGTGTAGATTATGATGCCTGTTTTGCTCTGTGGCAGCCCAGATGAAACTTCTGTGAGGGAAGCGCTTTTTCCGGCGCTTTCACGTTATGGCGGCGTATTTTTTGTCGGTAGGGGCTGCGTTGTGCAGAGTGGCAGTCCGGCGGGGTATTTGCTTTGTGAAAGCAGCGAGATACCGGATATCGGACTTCCGCACGGAATTTTAGTTATAAAGGATAAAATTGTGCAGACAAAGCCTGCTTCTGTTCCGGATGATTTTTTGTGTGTTATGGCGTCTCACAACAAAAGTGTGGCCAAGCTTCTCCATGGCTGCAGGGTTACGGCCGTTTCGTGCGGGACGGATCCAAAAGACACATTGAGCCTTGCCGGGCTTGAAAGCGGATGTGCTGACGTGAGCCTGCAGAGGAATCTTGTAACAGCAGGCGGAAATATGCAGGAACCGCGTGACTTTCATGTGGAATTTTCAAAACCGCGCAGCCCGGAGCAGATTTTGCTTGTGAGTGCAGTGTTGCTCCTGTCTGATATTGACCCCGAAAACGGATATGTAATATGATACCTTTTTTTTGAAAAGATTTCCGGTTATAAATCCGGAGCAGAGCAGCAAAATAGTAAGGCAAACGCATGAGGATAATGAATCTGAAAAGGAGTGTATTGGTTATGTCAAAAAACAACAATGTTGTCCCAGAAGCGCGTGCTGCACTTGACAAGTTCAAGATGGAAGCTGCCACTGAAGTCGGCGTTAACCTGAAGCAGGGCTATAACGGCGACCTTACGTCTAAACAGGCCGGTTCTGTTGGCGGCCAGATGGTAAAGAACATGATCAAGAGCTATGAACAGAACATGAAATAACCTCGCACTTGTAATTTTATTGGAAAAAAATTAAAATAATGGCGTGTCCTGTGCCGCAGTAAGGCAGGGGGCACGCCTTCTTTATGTGCAGGCGGCAGGCTCGTTTTCAGGATATGCAACGGCGAATTGACTGATATGTGATTTTCTGCTATGCTGTCATTGAAACAAATTTTCATGGGGGAAGGCAGATGGCAGGAAAATATTCGCCGGGCAGCCGAAAAGCGAAACTGACGGCTGCAGGAATCATTGCGGCCGCAGCCGCTGTGTGGGAGGCCGGATTTTACATATTTGCCAACTGCAATCTTAAAGAAATCCTTCAGAAAGGCTCAGTAAAGGTATTTTTTGGCCTTATCACTGTTACGGAAAATGCTGCGCTCGCAAACCCGCACCTTGTAGCGGCAGTATTCTGTGCTGCCCTTGCTGCAGGTTGCTTTATTGGCATACGAAGGGTTACGGCAAAGCCAGATATGTAAATAAAAAAGGCTCTATGCCAAGAGTTGGGGTAAACCGAAAATGGAAACAGTGGGAAGCAGTGTTAAGCTGCTTTTTTTTCGTTACGAAACTGAATATGTGCAGGATACTTGCGAAAGCGCCGGGAATTGCGGTAGCCGTAAGCATCCTAATAAATTCAAAATGCCCTTTTAGATATAAAAAATGCACGGAGAAAAATTTTCTTCGTGCAAAGGCTCATATTAGGCAGAAATCCAAAGTTACCGGCTCAGGTCAGCTTCAAACAGTCTGGCCTGCTTTTTTTGCAATTTCTTCTTTTTTGTTTTTCTCTCTTGTTTCGCGCTCTGCGCAGCGCTCTTTTGCCGCGCTTGTTTTCCAGATATCATCTGCAACAGGTGCCCAGTTCTTTGCAGCCGCGACGCATTTTGAGCAAAGCTGGTCGGCGTCTTCCGGATGTACAAGGTCTGTGGACTTTGCACCTGACTTTTTCACCATCTGAGCAAGTCGCGGAGGGTTGTCAAGCAGCGGGCATGGGCGGAGCATATCATGGTTAAAAGGCTGGCTGCGGCGGTATTCCATGAAAAGCGGAGAACGGCACGCTTCCAGTATCGTTTTGTCTTTTATATTAGAGTCTGAGTAATGGATAAACGCGCATGGCTCAATATCACCATTAGCATTGATGTGCAGGTACGAAGCACCGCCTGCTATGCAGCCGTTAACATATTCGCCGTCATTCCAGAAATCCATTGTGAAGATCGGCTTTGTATTACGGAACTTACGGATCTGGTCATACATAAACTTGCGCTGCTCAGCAGTCGCCATCAGATCAGGGACTGCATCAACACCTACAGGCATATAAGTGAATATCCACGCGAAAATGCACCCCTGGTTGATAAGAAAATCGATATATTCGTCGCTGCCTATAGTATCCGCATTCTTGCTTGTATAGCAAAGCGATGCGCCAAACGGCAGCTTTTTTTCGCGCATAATCTTCATGGCACGCATTACTTTCTGATAAGTGCCTTTCCCGCGGCGGAAGTCGGTTTCTTCCTCATTGCCTTCAATGCTGATTGCCGGGACGAAGTTCTTCACGCGCAGGACATTGTCAGCAAAAGCCTCATCAATCATTGTCCCATTTGTAAATGCAAGGAAAGTGCAGTCATTATGTGCTTCGCAAAGCTTGATGATATCGTCTTTCCTCATTAGCGGCTCACCGCCGGAAAGTATGTACATATAGCAGCCAAGCTCTTTGCCCTGCTCGATAATATTGTCCATCTGCTCGTAACTGAGGCTGAGGTTATGGCCGTAATCCGCGGCCCAGCATCCAGTGCAGCGAAGGTTGCATGCCGAAGTTGGATCCATCAGTATGGCCCATGGGATATTGCAATTATATTTTTCCTCATTTTCATGGATCTTTTTGCCGCCCATGAAGTTTATCAACATGTTTTCAAATGACTTTTTGCGGTAGCCATCATCTACATTGTTGTAAAAGCCAGAAATCAGGCGGTTCCAGTTGTTGTTCGGGTCTTTCACAGCTTCATCAAGTATTTTGTAAGACCTGTTGTGCCTTTCATCCTTATCAAATTTTTCCAGCCAGCCCAGCAGTTTAGGAATGTTTTTCTGAGGGTTGCTGTCAAGGTAGCTCATGGCGGTTTTAAGGCCGAAGAATTCCAGTTTATCTTTAAAGTTTTCCATAGCGGATCATCCTTTCTGAACTATTAACTGCAACTGTGGATACACAAATCAATTTTATCATTTTTTTAATGGATTGTATCTATACAATACTTTAATAATGTAATAACCATACCAGTTTATTGCATTATTTCAATTGGCAAATACCTCAATATTTATGAAAAAAATGGCTGATATATTCACGCCTTTACGCCTGCTCCTTCATTGTTTAAGATCGGGCAAGGCCCTTTTAAGCGAATTGCGCAGCGCATAAAAAAGCGGAACAGCTATAGCATCTGCAACCAGCGCATTAATAAGCGTGACCGGAATTTTTACTGAAAGCTGAAGCCTAACAGCCTGCCATGCTGATCCTACAAGCGCCAGCTTCGCCCAGCTGTATGCGATATAGAGTGCGCAGTATGTAAGTGAACCCGTCACTGCGCCCACAATCACGCGTGAAAGCTTTTTTTCGCCGCTTTTTGCGCTCCAGACAATCACTCCGCAGACGAACGCCATTATGAATTTTGTCACAAGTGTAACAGGCGCACTGGAAGCCCATCCACCGACAAGGTCAAACAGGCATGAGCCTATGCCGGCCGCAAGGCCGCCGTAAACAGGTCCAAGCAGCAACCCGGAAAGTATGCAGAAAACATTTGCAAAACCGAGCATCGTTTTGTCGCCGCCAACAGGTATCTGCACCTTGAAAAACATTGTAGCGATAAATACCAAAGCCGCCATCAGGCCTGTAACGGCAAGGTTAACATTTGAATTTTTCGAAATGCATTTTACTTTCATTATTATTGCCCCCAGCTTTATTTAACAAATGCAGCAACACTTTTTTTCAGCTTTGCGCCGTCAAGTGCACGGCCAAGAATCAGGTAAACCACCGCGCTTGCAGTCGCCTGAACAGCATTGCCCGGGATTTCAGCAACAGGCGAAACGAAACTGTGCAGCATGAAAGCTTCGGTCAGGTAGTAGCCGCCTATGCATATTACGCCTGCTGCTGCGGAAGCGGCGGCGTTACGCCTTGTGATTATCGTTTCGCCTGATGAAGTAAAGCACAGGGCCATTGCAGCCTTTATCGCAAATGTAAACGGCGCATAGGCTATGCTGCCGGTCAGCGCATCCGAAAGCCCCTCGCCTATCCCTGCAGCCGTAACAGCATACGGCGCAGGCAGCAGGCTTGCCGCAATATAGACAAACGCGTCGCCGAGGTGTATATATCCCCCGGTAGCGGGCGTCGGTATGTGAAGCACATAGGCTGTCACAATAAAAATCAGTGCGCCCAGCAGAGCAGTAATCACGCCAAGGCGCAATGAAGCTTCTTTTTTCAATTGCAGTCCGCTCCTTTTTCGGGCCGCAGCATGAATTCTTTATGTGCGGCTGTTGCATAATTTCTTTTCTGTGCTATCATGATAGCTGAAAACTGTTTGCATTAAAATATACAGTCCGTAAAAATTTAATCAGTACAGATCTTATTACAGGAGTGCAGCATGACGTATGACTATATCCAGCTCGACAGGAACTCGGGTGTGCCGCTTTACCGCCAGCTTTATCTCAGTATCCGCACGGCCGTGGAGTCTGGCGGCCTGAAGGAAAACGACCGCCTGCCATCGGTAAGGCGCCTCTCTGACGACTTGCACCTGAGCTGCACAACAGTCGAATCGGCTTATCAGCAGTTATGCGTCGAAGGATATATACATTCTTCGCCGCACAGGGGGTATTTTGCACTTGACGCAAGGCGTGAAGGGCCTGCACGAAGGACCGTGCCGCCCGTATTTCACCGCACTGTTTCACCAGCGGTGCGCTATAATTTCGGCACCGACTGTGTCGATATAGGCCATACGGATATTAAAATATGGCGGCGCAATGTGCGCAGCGCCCTTAACCGTGAAAACGTCCTTTGCTCATACGGCGAGCATCAGGGTGAAATCGAACTGCGTGAAGCGCTCTCTTCATACAGCTTCGGCACGCGCGGAGTTATCGCCACGCCTGGGCAGATTGTAATAGGCGCAGGAACGCAGCCGCTCCTCTCCCTTCTTTGCGGGCTTATGGAGCGGCGCCGTTCCGTTGCAATGGAAGAGCCGGGGTTTCCACAGGCAGAGCAGGTTTTTTCAGATTACGGCATTTCTGTGCTGAAGCTGCCCGGTGACAGCAGCGGCATCAGCATGGATGCGCTTGAAAAAAGCGGCGCGCGCCTCGCTTACATCAACCCTTCCAACAGGATATGCACTGGCTCAAGCATACCGGTAAGCCGCCGCACTGAGCTTCTGCGCTGGGCACACCGCAGTGGCGGGATTATAATTGAAGACGACTACAACGGGGAGCTGCGCTACAGAGCGCGTCCCGTGCCAGCAATGCAGGGAATCGCGGGCGGGCGCGGCGTAGTATATCTTGGTTCTTTTTCAAAATTGCTCCTGCCGTCAGTCCGGATAGGCTACATGGTGCTTACGCCGGAGCTGCTGAAAAAATATCTTCCGCGCGCAGCGAATTATAACCAGACTGCATCAAAAGTTGAGCAGCTTGCGCTTGCCGAATATATACGCAGCGGCCAGATGGAACGGCATCTTCGCCGCCTTAGAAAGCTTTACGGCACAAAAAGCGAAAGGCTTATAAAAGCGCTGAAAAATGCTTTTGGTAAAAAAATAGACATTCTTCTCGAAGAAACGCCGCTCACGCTTATCCTGACTGTGCACACAAAAAAAAATGCCGATGGGCTTTGCCGCCTCGCCATGAAGAACGGCGTGCGTGTGCAGAAAACAGAAGACGGGAAGATACGCCTCAGCTTTGCCAGCATACCGATAGGCAATATTGAAGACGCCGTGCAATGCCTGAAATCCGCATGGTCAACTTGTTTTTAAATGAATTTTATGCTATTCCTTATGCTGCCGTGTAAACATGGCCATGCAAAATTACTGTGGCTTGCCATGCCGCTTAAAAACTGTGCTGCACCTTTTCAGACGATAAAAAACAGAGTATGATAAAAAAGTATAAAAAAGCCGCCTGGTTTAAGGCGGCACGAGAGAGAAAGGACAATAAAGATGAGAGCTTACGAACGACTTTTAAATTACGTGAAATACGACACTACTTCTTACGAAAACGCGCCTGAAAGCGTATGCCCAAGCACTGAAAGCCAGAAAGTGTTTGCCGGATATCTTGTAAATGAAATGAAAAGCGTCGGCATTGCCGACGCACGCATGGACGAGTATGGTTATGTTTATGGCAGCATACCTTCAAACTGTGGCAGCAGGCAGCCCGTAATCGGGCTGATTTCCCACATGGACACAAGCTCTTCTGCAAGCGGTGCCAATATTCACCCGCATATCGTTAAAAATTATGACGGCGGCAGCATAGTGCTCAACGCCGAAAAGCATATAGTCATGAGTCCTGAAGAGTATGGAGTCCTCGGAGACTGCAAAGGCATGGACTTAATTGTAACCGACGGCACTACGCTTCTCGGTGCCGATGACAAAGCTGGCATTGCAGAAATAATGACTGCTGCCGAAACTCTGCAAAAACAAAATATACCACATGGAAAAATCGTTGTTGCGTTTACGCCTGACGAAGAAATCGGCCGCGGCACAGACAGGTTCAATATCAAGAACTTCGGCGCGGATTTTGCCTATACCGTTGACGGCGGCGACGTGCGGCACTACGAATATGAAAACTTCAACGCCGCATCCGCAAAACTGACAGTCAACGGAGTGTGCACCCACCCGGGGGACGGCAAAAACAAGATGAAAAATGCTATACTCTTCGGTATGGAGTTTAACTCAATGCTTCCGCCGGCCGAAACACCAGCGCATACGGAAGGCCGCGACGGCTTCTACCATTTGCTCCACATGGAGGGCTGCGAAGAAAAGGCCGTGCTCAAATACATCATCCGCGACCACAGCAAAGAAAAATTTGAAGCGCGCAAAGCATACATGAAGCGCGCCGCAGATTACCTCAATGCAAAATACGGCAGCGGCACATTCGAGCTTGACATTAAAGACTCATATTATAATATGAAGCCGGTCATAGAACAACATATGGAAATCATTAGCCGTGTGGAAAAAGCCATGCTTAAATGTGGCATTAAAAATCTGACGCCCACACCGATACGCGGAGGAACAGACGGCGCCATGCTTTCGCTGAAAGGCCTGCCGTGCCCCAACCTGCCAACAGGCGGCTGCAATTACCACAGCCGCTTCGAATTTATTCCGGTTCAGGCAATGGACAAAGTAACCGATATACTTGTTGCCCTGGCGAAGGAACAGCAATAAGGAGATAAACATGTTGCCCACTGCTTTCTGAAAGCATTATATTGTATTATCGATTGCCCCTTCTTCAAGCTTTGCATCATAAACCTCTTTCGGCAGTGGCTTCTTTAACAGTGCAAGAATGAAACAGCCGACAAACATTCCAGCAACCAAAGCAATAAAATAGCCAAATGGATTTGTAATAGTTGGAAGGACGAAGATACCTCCGTGCGGTGCGTGGAGTTGGCATCCAAATGCCATTGAAAGGGCACCGCTGACAGCAGAGCCTGCAATCATAGAAGGTAAAACGCGAAGTGGATCAGCCGCTGCAAATGGAATTGCTCCTTCTGCAATAAAAGATAGACCCATAACATAGTTTACAAGCCCTGACTGGCGCTCTTTTGGAGTAAAGCGATTTTTGAAAAGAGTAGTGCACAGTGCAATGGCAAGTGGAGGTACCATGCCGCCTATCATGCATGAAGCCATAATTTTAAATCCCATTCCATTAGCGCCTGGGGAAGAAAGCGAAGCGGTAGCAAATAGATAAGCGGCTTTATTAATTGGGCCGCCCATGTCTGTAGCCATCATTCCTCCTATAATTAATCCGCAGGCAACAGCCGCATTTGTATTCATACTGGAAAGGAGACCAGTTAAGCCAACATTAATCCAGATCATTAGTGGGTTAATCAGTGACATCACAATCCCAATTAAAAAAATACCTGCCAGAGGATAAATCAGGATGGATTTTATTCCTTCCAGGGATTTTGGGAAATGGCTGCACAACTTTTTTAAGCCAAGTATCAAGTAACCAGCAATAAAACCAGCAAATAATGCGCCTAAAAATCCAGCGCTTACTTTGCCGCCTGCTGGGTCACTGAATGTGCTGCCGTTCATTGCCAAAATTCCTCCTACAAACCCTACAGCCAAACCTGGGCGGTCAGCTATTGCCATTGCTATAAAACCTGCAAGGACCGGAAGCATCATATTAAAAGCAAAACCGCCTACGCATTTGAAAAACTTGGCGGCAAGTGTTGTTGAGCCAAAATTCGGCCCACCTGTAACACCGCTTGCTGAATCTATTAAAAACGCGATTGCAATCAGGATGCCTCCGCCAATCACAAATGGAAGCATATGTGAAACGCCATTCATAAGCTGTTTGTAGATATTAGAACCCGTATTGTTCTTTTTACCTGAAACATGCTGCACTTCCATTTCTTTTGAAGCGCTGTGAAAAGTTGGTGCCTTCCCATCAAGTATTTGTTGAATAAGTTCCTGCGGTTTATTAATACCAGCTGTAACACTTGTTTTAATAACCGGCCTGCCATTAAAGCGGTTCATCTCGACTTCACGGTCTACTGCAACAATTATGCCGTCACACGATGCAATATCTTCTGGTGTAAGTGCGTTTTCAACGCCCCCGGCTCCATCTGTTTCCACCTTTATGGCAACTCCCATCTTCTGGGCTTGTTGTGTGAGCTTTTCAGCAGCCATAAATGTATGGGCTATTCCGGTAGGGCAGGCCGTAACAGCAAGAATCTGCGCTTTGCCTGATGGCATTTTCCTGCCAGAAGCATTATCCTCCTGCGTTTGTTTGGCCGCAAATTTTTTGGCTTCTTCTTCCGTAATCAACTGCAAAAATTTTTCAGGGCCATCTGCTTTAAGCAATTCTGTTTTGAATCCCGGTTCTGCTAACAGAATGGCTAAATGCTGCAGTGCTTTAAGATGTATATTATTACCATACCCTGAAGCTGGTGCTGCAATCATAAAAAGCAAAGTAACAGGCTGTTTATCCGGTGCGCTATAGTCGACACCGTTAGGAACTGTCATAGCGGCAATTCCTGGTTTTAAAACAGCATCCACTTTTGCATGCGGAATGGCAATACCCTCACCCACAGCAGTTGTGCTAAGGTTTTCTCGCGCAAAGATTCCCTTTCGGAATGCTCCTTTGTCGCTGATACAGCCTTCTGCATCCAGCAAATTAATCATCTGTTCAACTGCATCTTCTTCACTTGTTACTGATGCATTCAGTTTTATTCCACGCAATGTCAACAATTCATTGATTCTCATATGCAATTTCCTTCCCATAATTTTTTTATAATCTCTGCTTAGCCAAACTTTCAGTATAAAGCACAGAGATTAGAGTTATCAGAGTTATGGCTTTACACGATTAAGTGTTACAAGCCGGGCTGATTTTAGGATCTCCGCTTTCGTGCAAAGCTGCGTTCCCGGCTTAGACGCCGTAACCGTGCCTGCCGCTGTTGTAATGCGTGCAATTTCATCAAGCGTTAGTCCCTGCAATATTGAGTACGCCAATGCAGCAACCATGGAATCACCCGCTCCTGTCGCACTTTTTAGCTGAATTGTCCATGGCTTTGTTTTATAAGCTTCATCTTTATTAATAACGACAGCGCCATCTCCTCCCATGGAAACAATCACAGTGTTTATACCCGTCAAAATAAGTTTTTGGCCAGCATAGACAATATCGTTAAGCGATAAAAGCTTTCGCCCCACCAGCCCTTCCAATTCGTGTAAGTTTGGTTTAACAGCAAATGGTTTACTTTTAATTCCTATTTTCAGTGCTTCTCCATCTGCATCGAGAATCGTCTGCACTCCCGCTTCGTTTGCAATGTGTATAAATTCCCCATAGATATTATCAGGTACACCCGGCGGTATGCTGCCTGTTAAAACAACAACTGCGGTTTCAGCGCAAAGGTCTTCAAAATTTTTTTTAAACTGTAAAAGGTCGTCAGAGCAAACTTCACATCCGCTTTCATTTATTTCCGTAATCTTTTTTGCTTGTTGATCAAATATTTTAACGTTTGTTCGTGTTTCACCCGGAATTTCCGTAAAATTGCTATCAATATGGCTGTGAATTAAAAAGTTTTGTAACAGTTTTCCTGTATGGCCTGCAATAAATCCAACAGCAGTGGTTTTTATGCCAAAACTGTGCAAAACCCGGGAAACATTTATTCCCTTTCCACCTGGATCGGTTTCAGACTTAATAACACGGTTCAAGCCATATGGAATAAGCCTTTCCACTGTAACTGTTTTATCAACTGATGGATTAAGTGTGACCGTAAGAACAGTTTTTCCCATAATTGCCTCCAATTTAGTGTGTATAGTCTTCGCTATCTGCAAAATAAAAGCGTACTCCCTTATTCTTTATTTTCTGCTGTTGTTCATCTGAAATAGGATGGCATGTAATGCATACTTCTACATCTGCCAGTTTCCCAAAACTGGCAAATGAAACATGTCCAATCTTTGAATGGTCCGCTAAAACGTAGACCTGTTCGGAAGACGCTATCATGCGAGACTTAACAGATGCCTCAGCCAGATTCGGTGTAGTTAAACCTGCTTCAGCATCAATGCCATTTGTAGCCATAAATGCTTTGTCAACATGTATATGGCTTAAATTTTCTTCTGAGACTGGCCCGACCAGTGCAATAGTATTGGAACGCAACGTGCCGCCAACGCATATTAGCGTAATATTGGAATACCAGGAAAGCTTTTGCATCAGAAAGATGGAATTCGTTACAACTGTAAGCTTTTCAAACTTGCAGAGGTATGGGGCAAGGCACATAGTTGTTGTGCCTGAATCGATTAGCAGTGAATCTCCATTTTCTATTTGTTTTGCCGCACAGGCAGCAATTTTCTGCTTTTCCTGATGGTACTTGTCACGTTTTTCCCTGTATGATGGCTCAATTCCAACAGCGCTTGTGCAGACGGCTCCGCCGTGTGTCCTTTTCAGCAGTTTCCGCCTTTCAAGTTCTGTTAAATCTCTACGCGCAGTGGATTCAGATATGTGAAAAATATCGCATAATGAATGGATTGATATTCTTGTTTGATTTTGGACATATTTGCAGATCTTTTTGAGACGTTCCTCTTCATACATACGCTGCTCCGCTTTCATAATTGATCATGGCTGATATTTAACCGATTAATGATTGTTATGGACGTTTATGATTGATTCATATATCATTGTACTGACATCTTATAAATTGTCAATATAAATTCATTAAATTAATAAAGTTTTATGAATAATTTATTGTTTACAGATTTTATATAGCTTTGAGAAGTGTAGGCAACACTGTTGTCTGGAATGTGCCACGACTGCAAAAATTTTTCATTTGTGATTGCCATGTGGACTTCCCTGAGCAATTATTATCATGTGCGTTGAAAGCGTGCCTGTTTCATGCTATAATCGGTTAATAAGTCAAAGTATAAAAAGAGGGGGATCTTCGGAACATGATCCGTGCAAATCAGTACCGCACGCGCCTCTGTGGTGAAGTCGGTGAAAATGATATTGGGAAAGAAATCCGCGTGGCGGGTTGGGTTGAAAATATCCGCGACCACGGCGGCGTGCAGTTTATAGACCTGCGCGACCATTACGGTGTTGTCCAGATAGTCATACATGATGAAAAAATGCTGATGGATATCAATAAAGAATGCACCCTCACAGCAAAAGGAAAAGTAGTGCTGCGCGATGCAGACACGGTCAACCCGAAAATCCCGACAGGAACTGTCGAAGTCCATGTTGACGAACTAACAGTCCTTGGGAAGGTAACGGCGCCGCTGCCGTTTGAAATTATGTCCTCGCGCGAAACTAAAGAAGACGTGCGGCTTAAATACCGTTACCTCGACCTGCGCAACCCTAAAGTCCACCGCAATATTGTGCTGCGCTCAGAGCTTATCTCATATCTGCGGCAGAAAATGACAAGCCTTGGTTTTCTGGAGATGCAGACGCCAATCCTGTCCGCTTCATCTCCCGAGGGTGCGCGCGATTATCTGATACCGAGCCGCCGCCATCCGGGAAAGTTTTATGCGCTGCCTCAGGCACCGCAGATATTTAAGCAGCTTCTTATGGTTTCGGGGTTCGACAGGTATTTTCAGGTTGCTCCCTGCTTCCGTGACGAAGACGCACGTGCGGACCGCTCGCCCGGCGAATTTTATCAGCTCGACTTTGAAATGGCATTTGCAACACAGGAAGATGTTTTTGCTGTTGCGGAAGAAGTGATAGGCGACACATTCCGCAAGTTTTCAAATAAAAAAGTATCTCCCGCTCCGTTCAGGCGTATCCCATATGCGGAGTCAATGCTGAAATACGGTACAGATAAACCTGACCTGCGCAACCCGCTTGAAATACTCGACATAACCGATATTTTTGACGGTACATCGTTTAAGCCGTTCCAGCACAAAACAGTCCGTGCCATAAATGTTCCGGACTGTGCCGGCCAGCCGCGCAGCTTTTTTGAAGGCACGCTGAAGTATGCCGAGAGCATCGGCATGAAAGGCCTCGGCTACATCAAGGTGACGCAGGACGGCGAATACCAGGGGCCTATAAATAAGTACCTCCCGGATGACAGGCGCAGCGAGCTCGTCCGCCGTTCCGGCATGAAACCCGGCTGTGTGCTTTTCTTCATTGCAGACGATGCCGATATGGCGCCGAAATTTGCCGGCCAAATACGCGAGGAACTTGGAAAGCGCCTCGGGCTTATAGATGGCAGCCGCTTCGATTTCTGTTTCATAACTGATTTTCCTATGTTTACGATTGATGAAGAGACAGGCGCGACTATTTTCATGCACAATCCTTTTTCCATGCCGCAGGGCGGCATGGAAGCACTTATGACAAAGAACCCTGAAGATGTGCTTGCATATCAGTACGATATCGTGTGCAACGGCATTGAGCTCTCTTCAGGTGCTGTGCGAAACCACCGTATAGACATAATGAAAAAGGCGTTCGAAATTGCGGGCTACACTGAAGAAGAGCTCAAAACAAAGTTTACGTCACTTTACCACGCATTCCAGTATGGGGCACCGCCGCATGCAGGCATGGCGCCAGGCATAGACCGCATGCTCATGCTGCTTACCGGCGAAGACAATATCCGTGAAGTTATAGCGTTCCCGATGAACTCCAACGCGCAGGACGTAATGATGGGCTCACCTAACGAGGTTACCGAGCAGCAGCTGCGCGAAGTCCATATAAGGCTGCGGAAGTGAGGCTTTAAAGATGGTAACACATGAAGAAATACTTAAAATTGCAAACCTCGCAAAACTTTCAGTCACTCCGGAAGAGCTTGATTCCCTTACGGAAGACATGAATAAAATCATCGGGTTTGCCGACACGATAAACGCCGCATCGTCCGATAAATCAACAGATTTTGATAACATAAATGGACTTTCCAACGTCCTCCGCGAGGACTCTGCAGAGCTGTCTTACAGCCGTGATGACATTCTGAAAAACGCCGAAGACAGCGAAGACGGGTACTTCGTTGTGCGGCGGCGCCGGTAAAGGAGCTTTTATATGGGAAAGTACGGAAAAATCGCACAGCTGCAGGAAATGCTGTCCTCAGGGGAAATAAGCTGTACGGAACTTACAAAAAAATACCTGAGTGTCATCGGGAAAGAGAATGGTGCCCTTAATGCTTATATAAATGTCACGGCTGACGCTGCGCTTAAAACGGCTGCCGAAGTCGATAAGGACATTGCTGCCGGGAAAGAACTTGCACCGCTTGAAGGCATACCTATGGCATTAAAAGACAACATCTCCACAAAAGGCATGGAGACAACGTGTTGCTCAAAGATACTTGGCGGCTATGTGCCGATATATGACGCTACGGTATGGTCGGTGCTTAAGAATCAGAAAGCCGTCCTCCTCGGCAAAACGAACATGGACGAGTTCGCCATGGGCTCTTCATGCGAAACGTCGTGCCACGGCGGGGCAAAAAATCCGCACAACCTGAAGCGTGTCGCAGGCGGGAGCAGCGGCGGGGCTGCCTCCGCAGTCAGCGGCAACCTTGCGGCTTACGCCCTTGGCTCGGACACAGGCGGTTCCATACGCCAGCCTGCAAGCTTCTGTGGAGCCGTCGGCTTTAAGCCTACGTACGGTACGGTATCGCGCTATGGACTTATTGCATACGCTTCAAGCTTCGACCAAATAGGCCCAATAGCGTCAAGTGTAGAAGACGCCGCGCGCGTATATGACGTGATTTCAGTTTATGATAAAATGGACTCCACAAGCAGCGGGCAGAAAGAGCCGGTTCTGCCTGCACTCGAAAATGACATACGCGGTAAGAAAATCGGGATAGTGAAAGAGTATTTTGACGGCGTACGGTCTGACGTAAAAGAAGCCCTGCTCAAAGCCGCAGATGTTTTCCACTCACTCGGTGCCGAAACCGTTGAATTCAGTATGCCGTCTATCCATTACAGCCTCCCCGTTTATTATATCCTCGCATGCGCCGAGGCATCGTCTAACCTCGGGCGCTACGACGGCATACGCTACGGCTACCAGACAGAACACTACACAAGCCGCAACGAGATGATATGCAAAACAAGGAGCGAAGGCTTCGGCGCAGAAGTCAAACGCCGCATACTCCTCGGGACTTATGTCTTGAGTTCAGGCTATTACGACGCTTACTATAAAAAAGCGCAGGACCTGCGCGGAGCTATTGTCCAGGCTTTTGACGGCGCTTTTTCGAAATGCGACGTTATCCTTGCGCCTACCGTGCCAATGACAGCGTTTCCCGAAAATTATGCGGCAAAAGACCCTGTGGAAACGTACCAGACAGACATATGCACAGTTCCCGTAAACATTGCCGGTCTGCCGGCTGTAAGTGTGCCGTGCGGTTTTGGCAGCGACGGCATGCCTGTAGGCATGCAGATTCTCGGGCCGAAGTTTTCGGAAAGCACTGTGCTCAATTTTGCGAACATGTACGAATCAGCAGCACGTGAAACGTCGTTTAAAGATACAGGAATGGGGGTTTCGCTGTGAATTACGAAGTTGTCTGCGGGCTCGAAACCCATATTGAGCTTTCCACAAAAACGAAGATCTTCTGCTCATGCACTACTGAGTTCGGCGGCAAGCCCAACACACACTGCTGCCCTGTTTGCATTGGTCTTCCCGGCACACTGCCAAAGCTCAACAAAGCCGTTGTTGAGTATGCGGTAATGGCTGGGCTTGCGACGCACTGTGAAATTAACCCCGACGCGAAAATGGATCGCAAAAACTATGTTTATCCCGACCTGCCAAAGGCGTATCAGATTTCACAGTACGACCAGCCGCTGTGCAGGCATGGCTATGTGGAGCTTTCAAACGGCCGGAAAATCCGCCTTACGCGCATACACATGGAGGAGGACGCCGGAAAGCTCGTGCATGAGCGTGGAAATACGTTTATTGACTACAACCGCAGCGGCGTCCCGCTTATTGAGATAGTTTCGGAGCCGGATATCCGCAGCATAGATGAAGCCATAGAATATGTGGAAAAGCTGCAGATGATCATGCGCTATATAGGCATATCAGACTGCAGGATGCAGGAAGGTTCCCTCCGCTGCGACGTTAATATCTCTGTCCGCCCGCAAGGTTCCACAGAGCTCAGCACACGCACTGAGATAAAGAACATGAATTCTTTTTCACACATGACAAAAGCCATGCAGTATGAAATTGACAGGCAGATAGACCTGATTGAAAGCGGCGAAAAAGTTGTGCAGGAGACGCGCCGCTACAATGAAGGCACGGGCTGCACCGAAGGTATGCGCGGCAAAGAAGATGCTGACGACTACCGCTATTTCCGCGAGCCAGACCTCGTCGCCGTCCGTGTTACGGATGATATGGTAAAAAAAACAAAGGCGAAGATGCCCGAAGACCCGCAGAAACGCCTGCACCGCTTCGTAAATGATTACGGCCTTACTGAAGGTGATGCACAGATGCTGATTGAGCACCGTCGCATTGCAGACTATTTTGAAAAGGCCGCAAATGGCGTTAAAAATACGCGCACTGTTGTAAACTGCATAACCGGACCGATTTTCGCACGCATTAAAGATGAGAGTGAAAAAGACAGTTTCAATATAAATATTCCGCCAGAAAACCTCAGCGCACTTGTGCGGCTGTTCGACGAAGGCAAAATCCGCAAGAACCAGTTGAAATCTACACTGGAAAAAATGCTCGACAGCGGTAAGCCCGCTTCGGCGTTCCTCAGTGAAAAAGACCTTGCCGGAATAAGCGCAGAGGATTTGAAAAAACTTTGCGCACAGGCGATACATGCCAACCCTAATGCTGCAAAGGATTATCTCGGCGGGAAGCAGAAGGCCGTCAAGGCGCTTGTAGGTGCGGTCATGAAAGCTACCCGTGGCCGTGCGAACCCACAGGAAGCGGAAAAAATACTGATTTCATTAATCGGGCAGTAGCCCGTTTTAAAATGCACAGCGACATTAAAAATCAACAGGCACTGAAAATTTTCGGTGCCTGCTTTTTTTATTTACATACTTCACCCATAAAGATTTTTTTCAATGACAGCATAGCAAAAAATGGCTATTTCACAGCAGGTTGCATTTCACGCGGCAAATTGTTAAAATATATAAGGAGATTAATATTATTTGGTCATGCTCGTTCTGCCTTTTGAAAACTTAATGGCGGGATTAAATCTTCTGAAAATATTACGGGACCAGGCTTTATAGACTGATTTCCGATAATAAACAGCGAAGACCATTGGAGGAAAGATTATGGCAGCTCAGAAATTTAAAAAGGGTAACTGCGTGATTTACGGGTCAAGCGGTATGTGCTTTGTGTCAGACATCAAAGCACTTCGCCCGTCGCTGGAGGCACCAAGCCGCCTTTATTATGTTCTCAGCCCTGCCGGCAATCCAAATTCCAAAATTTTCGTTCCAACTGAAAACAAAACTTTGACCGGAAGGATGCGCTTTGCTATGACAAAGTCAGAGGTAGATTCTCTGCTTGCGGGCGCAATCGGGAAAGAAATTAGCTGGATAGATGACAGAACTGCACGTACCAATTTTTTTCATGAAATTTTGAACCGGGGCATGGAGGAAGACCTTCTGCTTATGATACGCTGCCTTTTTGAGCGTAAAAGAGAACTGCAGAAAAGCGGCAAAAAGCTTTCGGGCACTGATGATGATATGCTTAAAACAGCAGAAAAGTTTGTAAAGGAAGAATTCTCGTATTCGCTTGAAATTCCGCAGGAAAAAGTAGAAGATTACATCCGATCTGCTATGGAAAAACAGGTTGGTTGAAATGCGCAAACCCTAATGGGTTTGCGCATTTCCATAATGGCAGACAGTAAATTTCATTGGTAAGGCTCAGCTTTTAAGCCGACAGCATGGCTATAGATATGCTGAGTGTGATAAGCGCCACGCCTATTAACGGAATCATGCCGTCGAAATACCCTGCGCGTTTTCCAAGATTGTAGTAAAGCATATAACAGATAAAATTCATCAACGTGCCAGCTGCAACGACGGCAACGAATATAACCGCAAGGATATGAGAAAACACCCCAATCCCATACAGTGTGTCAATTTCAGACAGCGCAAGCGCGGCCCATCCAACTATGAGAAATAATTCAGTCGTAACAGGCCTTTTAAACAGCAGGCGTGTTATAAACAACAGTATAATGTATAACGCAATGTCGCCCAAAAGAAGCGACCAATTTGGAAACAATGCCGCTTTGGCCTGAGATGAAGTAATGCCTCTGACTGCAAAAATAATAGCTGCAAGGCCTGCGGCGAAAGCGGGTATGAGAAGCCACCCTGTTTTCATGCCCTTTATGGCACCATTTGGCTTAAATGCCAGCAGCCACCACGCCAAATAAAATGCACAGCAGATTATAAGCAGAATATTGCTTTCGAAAATCCGTTTTGCGGGAACAGTAAAATTATAAATTGGCAAATGTTTCCACTCCTTTTTAGCCGTATGCACAGCCGCACAATGGGCAAATTCCCATGTTTTCTTCCGTACCATCATTTAGAAAATTGCCGCATTGAGGACATAAATAGCTTCCAAACCGACATTGTGTTACACTCTACATTTTAAATCATTATAATCTTTTTGCCGTGGATAAAACAGGCAATATTTAAAGATGAGGAAATTATATTTATAAATTCTGGCATATGGAAGTACCTGACAAGTACTTCCATTATTTTTAAAAATATTACTGGATATACTTGACAAATAAGGGCTGCTGGTGTAAGCTTTGTCGAAAGGGCTACTGGCGTAAACTATGTTGGAGGACACTATGAAAAAACTTGCCGGTAAAATCCAAAATTCTGAACTCGAGGTGATGCGTGTGCTGTGGGCGGCAGAAAGACCTGTGCCGCTTATTGAAATCCGCCAGGTGCTGTCCGTCCGCTGCGGATGGGAGGATTCCACAGTAAAGACACTTTTAAGGCGGCTTCAGGCAAAGGGAGCCGTTAAGTTGGAAAGGCGCGGGATATATAGTGCATTGGTATCCGAAGAAGAATATAAAAAATGGTCCACAAATGCGTTTCTGGATAAAATTTTTGCTGGCAGTGCCAAAAAACTTGTAGCGTCATTGGTTTCTGACGGGCAGCTTAGTGAGGAAGATATCGCTGAACTTTATAAAATGTTCAACGGAGGAAAGCAGGAAAGGAAATGACATGAATAGTGCTTTTATGACGGTTCTATCTCTTTCCGTTTCAGGCTCCATAATGGCATTTTTACTATTTGCATTTAAACCCCTGCTGAAAAACAGGGTATCGAAGGCCTTTTTATATTATATCTGGCTTTTAGTGCTGCTGCGCCTTATTCTGCCGGTTACTTCACCTGTAAACGTAATGGATGCCATTCCTCATGCCAGGCAGCCAAATACGGAAACAGCTGGCCGGGCATACACCCACACAGCAGCAGAGCAGGGCGCCGGTAATTCCGGAGCTTCCATTAACACTCAGGTTGCTCCGGCGGAACAAACTGATAATGGAATTACAAATTCGCCGCATGCAGCAGCAGCTGAGCCTCCTCTTCCAGTATGGGACTTTATCAAAAATAATTTATTATGGCTATGGCTCTCAGGTTCCATAATCAGCTTTGGATGGTTTATAATATCATACGCATATTATTCGCGCCGTATAAAGCGGACATGCTTTAAACCCAATAAGGATGATATTGAGTTGTTCCGGCAAATGGCCGGCAATAGCCGTGTAAGGCTCACTTGCAGCAGCAATGTTACAACCCCTGTGCTTATAGGGGTTATCAAGCCTGTCATTATACTTCCACGTTTTGCATATGTTCACAACGCGATGGAGAAAGAACTGAGGAATATCCTGCGCCATGAGCTTACCCATTATAGGCGGAAAGATATTCTTTACAAATGGTTTGTTGTGGCAGTGACGTCATTGCACTGGTTTAACCCGTTGATGGTGCTTATACGCAAAGAAATAGGCAAGGCATGTGAACTTTCTTGTGATGAGACTGTTATAAGCAATATGTCCGCCATTGAAATGCGGCAGTACGGAAACACACTGCTCACTTTTTCAGCTGCTAAGAAGTATCCCGCAGGCATTCCTGCGACTACTTTAAGTGAAGGCAAGGCGGAATTAAAAGAAAGGCTGGTAAGCATTATGAAGTACAGGAAAAAATCTGCATGGTTAATTAGCTTAATATTCATGATGGCAGTTATGTTTTCAGGCTGTGCACTGGGGTGGGGTTTACCCAAAAAAGCTGACACTAACAGCTCAGGCGCATCTTCGCAGGCTGCACAGGATCAGCCATCTGCACCTCAGGCGCCTGATGCAAGCGAAGACTCAAGCCCTGTAAGCAGCGGCACACAGGCGTATGCAGGCAGCCAGCCAAAAAACCAGAATTCGCCGGCCAGCTACAGCACTCCGGCACAGCCTTCTGTAATAAATCAAGTAAATAAAGCGCTGAATACAAAAGTATCTGTAATGCTGCCGGCAAGTGTACCTACAGCAAAAAACCACCATTTGGCAGCAACAACGGCTTCAAAGACAGCAAATTACAAAGTGAATTTTTACGAAACAAACCATGCTGTGACAATCAATTCACAGGCAGCTTCAAAAGGCACGCCGATTGCGTCAGTAGAAGGAACATTATATAGAGATGAGGCGAGCGCAAAGAAAGTAATTCTCAGCAATGGTTATAGTACGATTAATATATCTTCACTTAACAAGGAAATGATTGTAGACCTCGGGCATAATATTAAATCCTTGTGTGAAGGTGCTGCCGGCCACTACTATATAACATGGAATGAAGGACGCTGGTGCTTACATGTGGAAGGCCCCGGAGATCCGGCTTATAAATATGCAAAATATCCGGATGGCATAGAGCTGGCTAAAGGTGCTGTTACATATCTGTCGACTAATATGCTGCCGGTGCCCCATGAAATCGGTGTCATCAGGATTGAAGACTGGGCAAATAACCATGAAACAACCATTAATTGGCAAGACCACAAAACAGTTTATCGGATTGCCAGCCAGGATCCAATGATAGCCTTAAAAGTAGCTGTAAAAATGGAATCCAGATAAAAATACAGTTTATATAAACACGGAAGCTTCCCTGTAAAAAAAATTTATGGTAAATATTGATTTTTCCTTAAATAAGCATATAATGGAAATGACATTTGAATAGTTTTATGTCTTCAGGGCAGGGTGAAATTCCCGATCGGCGGTATAGTCCGCGAGCGCGTAAGCGCAGGGCTTGGCAATGTGTTCAAGTCAGGATTTGGTGAAACTCCAAAACCGACAGTAAAGTCTGGATAGAAGAAGATGTGTTGAAGTTGTATGTGATGCCGAAATGATTTTTTCGGTAATGCTGTTATATTACCTTTACGGTTTGCTTTGTGCGCGTGATGGTTTTTACAGGCATTTCAAATACACCTGAGTTTTAACACCTGAAAGACATTTGTAATTCTTTCAGGTGTTAATTTATTTTTAGGGGTGTTGTGATTGTCTGATGAAGCTTATATGAAAATAGCGCTGGAATGTGCGAAAAATGGATGTGGCTGGGTTAACCCGAACCCTATGGTTGGGGCCGTTATCGTGAAAGACAGCCGGGTAATTGGAGTCGGTTTTCACCGGAAGTATGGAGGAATGCATGCGGAACGGAAGGCACTGGCTTCATGTACCGAATCGCCAAAAGGTGCAACGCTGTATGTGACATTAGAGCCATGCTGCCATTACGGGAAAACGCCGCCGTGCACAGAGGCAATTTTAGAAAGCGGCATAAAGCGCGTTGTGGTAGGCTCTGTTGACCCAAATCCGCTGGTCGCCGGTAAAGGAATACAGATTTTGCGCCAGCACGGAATACAGGTTGAAGTGGGTGTGCTCCGCGAACCCTGTATTGCCATAAATGAAGTGTTCTTTCATTTTATCCAAACGAAAATGCCATATGTTGTTATGAAATACGCCATGACTATGGATGGTAAAATTGCTACGTACTCTGGCCAGTCGGAATGGATTACCGGAGAGGCTGCCCGCCGGCATGTGCAGGAGGACAGGCACCGGTACTCCGGCATTATGGTTGGCGTAGGCACGGTCCTCTCTGATAACCCGCTTTTGACATGCCGCTTAAAAAACAGCCGTAATCCGGTGCGCATTATTTGTGACTCAAAGCTGCGGACACCGCTTGACGCGCGTGTGGTCAAGACGTCAGGCGAAGCCCATACCATTTTTGCCACATGCTCTGAGGACGAATCGCGCATACGCCGTTACCAAGAAGCAGGATGTGAAGTGATGGCATTAAAGCCGGATGATGGGCGGGTAGATATGCACGAACTTATGGCAGAATTGGGGGAAAAAGGAATCGATAGCATCTTGCTTGAGGGTGGCAGCACGCTCAACTGGTCTGCGCTGCAAAGCGGTGTTGTCAATAAGGTGCAGGCTTATATTGCCCCGAAGCTTTTGGGTGGAGTCGGGGCAAAATCTCCAGTGGAAGGAATTGGTGTGGAAAGCCTTAAGGAAGCGTTCAAGCTGACTGCACCAGAGGTGACACACTTAGGCGAAGACATCCTGCTGGAAAGCGAGGTAGTTGCATGTTCACAGGAATAATAGAAGAAATAGGGACTGTCCGCTCGATTAAGAAAAACACACATTCAGCCGTCCTCACGGTTAAAGCATCGAAAGTGCTTGATGATTTAAACATGGGCGACAGCATTGCAGTCAATGGCGTGTGCCTGACAGTCGTTTCAATTACAGACAGCTTGTTTTCTGCCGATGTGATGCACGAAACTGTTAATTGCTCCAACCTCTGGAATTTGAAGGCTGGCGATATGGTGAATCTGGAACGTGCCGTAATGCTTAACGGACGTTTAGGCGGGCATATCGTTTCAGGACATATCGACGGGACCGGAGTCATCAGGAGCATAAAAAAAGATGAAAATGCGGTATGGTTTACTATACGTGCCCCAAAATTAATTTTGAGATATGTGGTGGAGAAGGGGTCTGTTGCCATTGATGGAGTCAGCCTTACCGTGGCCAGTGTAACTGAAAACGATTTTGGAGTATCAGTGATTCCAAACACGGTAAAGTGCACTGCGCTTGGGAAAAAGCATACAGGCGATGTGGTGAACCTGGAAAACGACTGCGTGGGGAAATATGTAGAAAAACTGTTGCGCGTGCCGGCGGGGCAAAGCAGTATATCAAGAAAATTTCTTGCTCAGTATGAAATTTAGGAGGTGCAGCAATGCCAACATTTGATACAGTGGAAAAAGCAATCGAGGATTTACGCCAGGGGAAAATAATCCTGGTAACAGATGATGTAAACCGTGAAAACGAGGGGGACTTGATATGCGCGTCCGAGTTTGCTACGACTGAAAACGTAAATTTTATGGCAATGCATGGCAAAGGGCTTATCTGCATGCCAATGAGCATAGAGCTTTGCAAAAAACTGCATTTTCCACAGATGGTTTCAAATAATACCGACAACCATGAAACGGCATTTGCAGTTTCTGTAGACCACGTAAGCACAACTACAGGCATTTCTGCAGAAGAGCGGGGCATAACAGCGCGCGCCTGTGCAAGCAGTAGTGCAAAGCCGGAAGATTTCCGCCGCCCCGGCCATATGTTCCCGCTTATGGCTAAACCGAACGGCGTTTTGGAAAGAAGCGGCCATACTGAAGCCACTGTGGATTTGCTCCGGCTTGCCGGGCTTAAGGAATGCGGCCTGTGCTGTGAGGTAATGGGCACCGACGGCCGGATGATGAGGACATCTGAACTAATTCATATGGCTGATAAATATGGCCTGACATTTATTACAGTCAAAGACCTGCAGGAGTACAGGAAGCGGCATGACAAGCTGGTCAAACGTGTAGCAACTGCAAAACTGCCTACGCGGTATGGGGACTTCACAGTGTGTGGCTATGTTAACAAGCTTAATGGGAAACATCATGTTGCCTTGGTGAAAGGGCAAATCGGGGACGGAAAAAACCTGCTGTGCCGTGTACATTCCGAATGCCTGACAGGTGACACTTTTGGCTCGCTCAGGTGTGACTGTGGGCAGCAGTTGGCGTATGCAATGGCGCAGATTGAACATGAAGGCCGTGGAGTTCTGCTTTATATGCGGCAAGAAGGGCGTGGGATTGGACTTATTAATAAACTTAAGGCCTACGCACTGCAGGATAAGGGTATGGACACAGTTGAAGCAAATAGGGCACTTGGCTTTGCCGGAGATTTAAGGGAGTACTTCATCAGCGCGCAGATACTTCGGGACCTTGGAGCCAAAACGCTGCGCCTTATGACTAATAATCCCGATAAAATACGCCAGCTTTCTGACTATGGGATGAAAATTGTGGAACGCGTACCAATACAGATGGACGCTACACAATATGATTTATTTTACCTGAAAACAAAACAATCGAAAATGGGGCACATCCTCAATTATTAAAGGAGTTTTTTTAGTGAATATTTTTGAAGGGAAACTGGTATCTGAAAATATACATATAGGAATTGTAGTTGCCAGATTCAACGAATTTATTACCTCAAAATTACTGTCAGGTGCACTGGATGGCCTAAAAAGGCATGGCGTGCTGGAAGAAAGTATAGACGTGGCGTGGGTGCCGGGTGCTTTTGAGATTCCATTGATTGCATCAAAGATGGCGAAAAGCGGAAGATATGATGCGGTTATCTGCCTTGGTGCAGTAATCCGTGGCAGCACAAACCACTATGACTATGTTTGCAATGAAGTTTCGAAAGGCATTGCCCAGACGGCACTGGCAAGCGGAGTCCCTGTGATGTTTGGTGTACTTACGACGGAAAATATTGAGCAGGCTATCGAGCGCGCCGGAGCAAAGGAGGGCAACAAGGGCTTTGAGTGTGCGGAAGGTGCGGTAGAGATGGTAAATTTGATTCGTACTATGGGCAAATAGTTTTTAAGCAGAATTTTATATATGCATGATTTAATTTGCCATATAAAATTTCGAAGGAGGAAATAAACAGTTGGGCTATGCATTGGTTACTTCAATGATTTTGCCGTTGCGCGCCAAGGCAAACGATGATGCGGAACTTACAGACGAAGCGCTGTTCGGCTACAAAGTGGAAGTAATAGATCGTAAAGGAAAATGGTGCCGCGTACGCACGCGCTATCAGTATGAAGGCTGGACCCTTAAAAATAGCCTTTCGTTTGATGCGGAAAACATGGCTTTCTGGGATACGGCACCAAAGAAAACTGTCATGCAGGCTCATGCGGATATTCTCATGCAGCCTAAAGTTCAGGGAATTATTGTGCAGGAAGTTACACGCGGCGCTATTGTGAGCCCAACTGGAGAAAACAGCTCAGGCTGGGAAAAGGTCCGCCTATGCGACGGCAGGGAAGGATGGGCATGGGGAGCTTTTCTCGGCAAGTACATAACTTCATGGCATAAAGAAGAAGAGGAAAAGCTGCGGGAAAATTTTGTGAAAACAGCCATAAGCTATATGGGGACACAATACCGCTGGGGAGGTAAAACACCGCTCGGCATTGACTGCAGCGGCCTTTGCTCTATGGCGTATCTCCTTAACGGCGTCGTTATAAACCGTGATGCCCATATGAAGCCGGAATTCTGTATGCACGAGACAAGCCGTGAAAAGATGAAAAAAGGCGACCTTCTGTTTTTCCCGGGGCACGTGGCAATGTATGTTGGCGGTAAACGTTATATCCATTCCACAGCGGGAAATAATTGCCATGGTGTGGTTCAGAACAGTTTCGACCCCAATGATGCAGATTACCGTGCCGACCTTCCGTCAAGGCTTCTCTTCATAGGCAGTATTTTTTAATAATTTATTGATTTACATGGAGTATGATGCCTTGCAGAAAAACCAGAGGTTGCATACAGAGAAAATATAAGCTATTTAACTGTCTAATTATCTTCAAGCTACTTTTTTGCCGAGTTTTCTCAGACCAGTATCTTTACTGGGGCTTAGCTCAAGTGACAAATTGGGTTAGACTTAAGTTCGCTGCCATGAATCTTAAAAAGCTGGCAATGTGGAAAATGGAAGGACTACCATCCTTCCGGCTTCATATTGCAAAAAGAACCCATCCTTCGCTTAATGCGTCGGATGGGTTCTTCGACAATCTGTATTAATATTTATAATATTGAAATTTTCGCAGCTTTCCGCACCAAATAAGCAACCCAAAAATTTTTAAGTAATGCGTCATTTTCTAAGATAAAATTTGCTTTTATCTCATCAGCTTTCCATTTTTAAATACCGAAACTATGTTCCACTCTTTGTCCATCACAACAA
>ENA-UOOR01000135-UOOR01000135.1-fermentation-metagenome-genome-assembly--contig:-NODE-135-length-105422-cov-5.293859_pt1 | contig 105422 bp, 111 predicted proteins | sample MGYA00245780_ERZ724029 | MGnify/ENA primary metagenome ERZ724029 (study PRJEB28704, sample SAMN03018315) | fermentation metagenome | biome: anthropogenic terrestrial biome; feature: soil...
GGAGCAGGATTGCGGAGCTACCGAATAAAATCCAGGACGGATTTTCTTGAGGGCGTACGAAACATCACTCATGGCGCTGAAGCATAACGACACAAAACATTACCATGGCACTAAATTACGAATGAAGGAATCGGAACATCCGCATTGAATTTATAGGCTAAGAATAATATAATGGAACATAAAAAAAAGGCCAAACCACCGGGGGGTTAGGATTTAGTCTGGCCTGACAATCAATATGTTTTTCACTGTAATTAATATTATAATATTCACAGGACCAGGTAAAGAATTACCCTGAATGGCGAATTTTATGAATGGGCAGAAACCGCCTGGGACAAGGCCTTAAGCAGAACAATAAAATTGTTCGTCAATTTATGATAGCCCTTGGTATTACCCTTGTCAGAAAAAGCAGAATTGGGGGATTTAGTGTATGGAGCAGCGATCCAGATCAGATCTGAAAAATGCACAGCGGATAGTGGTTAAAGTAGGGACCTCTACCTTGACCCATGAAAATGGGAAGATGAATCTCATCCGAATGGAGCGCCTTTCACTGGCTCTTGCCGAGCTTATGAACGAAAATAGAGAAGTGATATTGGTTTCCTCCGGATCCATCGGGGTCGGCATGGGCAAGTTTAATTTCAGAAGGCGTCCTTTGGGCATAGGGGTCAAACAGGCTCTTGCGGCAGTGGGCCAATGCGAGCTCATGAACATCTACAGCCGCTTGTTTGCCGTCTATAACCATACCGTGGCCCAGATCCTTCTGACCGGAACGGATCTCAATGACGAGGTCAAAAGGCAAAATGTCATGAACACCTTCAGAAACCTGCTGGATTTCGGAGTCCTTCCCATCGTCAATGAAAACGACTCTGTTTCAGTAGACGAAATCAAGAGCATGACAACATTCGGCGATAATGATACCCTGTCGGCTGTGGTTTCTAAATTGGTTTCGGCAGACCTTCTGATTATCCTTTCGGATATCGATGGGCTCTATGACTGCGACCCACGAGAAAATAAGGAATGCAGGCTTATTTCTGTGGTAGAGGAGTTGGCCCCGGTCATCCGGGATTCTGCGGGAGGCGCCGGGACAAAGCGGGGAACGGGCGGCATGGTTACCAAAATACACGCGGCCGAAATTGCAACGGGCGCAGGGGTCGACATGATCATTGCCAATGGGGATGATCCGATGATTATATTGAAGGTTCTTAAAGGTGAGGAAGTGGGCACCTGGTTTATGAAGCAGCCGGCAGAGACGGAGCCGGATAAAAGGCCGGTTGAATGAGCAGCTCCGGCAGGAGCATTGTGTTTTAAGCCGATATGAACCATATTAATTAAAAGGGCGGAATCCAAAGGTTTCCGCCCTTTCGTGAAAATTACGCGTTTACTTTGTCTTTTAAGGATTTTCCGGCTTTGAAGACCGGTGCTTTTGAGGCTGGAATGGTAATAGCTTCTTTGGTCTGGGGATTGCGGCCTTTTCTTTCGGCTCTATTCTTTGTTTCAAAGGTACCGAATCCGACAAGAACAACTTTTTCTTCTTTTGCCAGGGACTCAGTAACAACGGAAATGAGGGCATCAATAGCAGCCTCACTATCTTTTTTTGTAAGACCGGATTCCTGCGCTACGGCATTAATAAGATCAGCCTTGTTCATAAAATTACCTCCTGAGCTAATTTTCGTCCCCATTTTATAACGCGAATCGCATAAAGTCAAGCATTTGCGCGATTCTCACACAAAAAAAAGGCCAATAGAACTATTTGATTATAATTTGCAAACGTTATATAATACTTTTGCATGTAAGAATATCGAGATATTCGGTGGAGGAGCTGATATGGCAGGGGTCTATTTTTATGTTCCCCGCAATAAGCTTGAAGATATTGTCGACTGCGGTCTTAAATTATCCGAATGGTATGACCGTGAGATTTCTCTGCCCGGTTTACAGAATAATAAGAAGGTTATAAAGGCACTTTTAAATCCAAGAGATAATGAAGAGCGGCTGAAGGATCCCGCATACCAGTGTCTGCGGCTGGAAGTGGATCTGGAAAACTGCAAAGTGGGAGATTCGGATCTCTATCAGACGGGTCTAAGGGAACCTGCTTTAATGGAATATTATAAAAGCTCTTTAATTCCGCTTAAGGACTATTGCTTTGGTATCTTTCGCAGCCCGGAGGTACTGGTTGTATCTTCAATATTGCCCGAGAGAATTGAAGTGATGGGTAAAACTCTGGATATTCCAATATTATTTGAGAACTCGGCGGCCCTCTATCTGAATAATATTCTTGAAAAGCATGAAGAAGCTTGGAATGACTCGGGAAATCATCTGCTCTATACATACTTCCTTTACTTGGAGTCACAGGGGAAGGCGGTCAGGTTTGAGAACCGGGAGAAAAACAAGACGATTTTCTTTTATAAAGACAGCAGAGAATATATTGTGCTGCAGCAGCCTGAGGGGGAATTGCCATTGGCGGGAAGTTCTCTTTCAAAGACCGGTCGTTTTGAATAATAGAAAATGGCAGGAGAGCACAATATATCACAAGACTATTTTGAATCATTAATGAATTCTCGGAGGTTTTTATGGATAATCAGAACACAAATAATCCTGGAGCCCAGGGAGGCCAGCCCCAGGAAAACAGCCAGACAAGCGGGCAGAACCAGAATCAAAGAGCCAATAACCGCAATACCCGTTCCCAATCAGACCGTTCCCGGTTTCATCAGGAAAGAAAGACCTCACAGGGAAACCAGAATTATGAACGCAACCGTTCCAATGATAAAAATCAGGGCCCCCAGGATGACCGGGCCGGAAACCAAAATAGCTCCAAGTATACGCAAAAAGGAAGAGATCGCAGGGGCTTTGACCGGAATAAGGAAACCAGCGATCAGGGGAAATACCAGCAAAACCCGTCCGGTTCCGCACAAGGCGGGAATTACAATCAAGGCCGTTTTGGCAGAAACTCTATTCACGGTACCATCCATGGCGATATAGCCCCAAGGCATATCAAGCCCAAACGAATTGAAACCATTGAGGATATCCGGGCCGATATCGAACGGGTCGAAAAAGACATTCAACTTGAGATCAAGCAGATCCGCGCCGCAAAGCTGGGCCTCTGAGATGGATGAAAACATGCTGTTAGCCATTGATGTAGGAAACATCACAAGCGCCATAGGCGTCTATAAAGGGGACACCCTCGCAGGAAATTGGCGTTTGTCCACCGTCAGAGAGCGAACCTCTGACGAAACGGGTATTATTATTTTATCCCTCCTGGACAATGCCGGCATCAATCCCAAGGATATTAAAGATGTGGTTGTCTGCTCTGTGGTCCCGCCTGCCATGCACTCCATTGTCAGCGCTATCAGGAAATATTTTAACAAGCAGCCCATACTGGTGGAGACGGGTATAAAGACGGGCATCAACATCAAATATGAAAATCCACGCGAAGTGGGGTCGGACAAGATTGTCAATGCAGTGGGGGCCTTAAAGCTGTACGGGGGGCCTCTTATTATTGTGGATTTTGGAACGGCCATCACTTTTTGCGCTATCAGCTCCCGCAGGGAGTATCTCGGCGGTATCATATGCCCCGGTATCAATATTTCTGCAGAGGCTTTATTTGATAAAGCTTCCAAATTGCCCCGTATAGAAATTGCCAAACCAAGACATATTATTGGGAGAACTACGGTAGGCAGTATGCAGTCCGGTATCATTTACGGCTTTGTGGGCCAAGTGGATCATATAGTGTCCCTTATGAAGCAGGAAATGAAGGAAGAGGGGATAAAGGTTATAGCGACAGGCGGCATGGCCAAACTGATCGCTTCGGAATCCTCCGCCATTGATATAGTCAACCCTTTCCTGACTTTGGAAGGGTTAAAGGCCGTTTATGATTTAAATTTCATGGTTTAATTTTCAATAAAGAACGAAATAATTAGAATAAATGAGAATCTGCGGGCATAAATGAAGCAATTTAAAATAATGCCTGAAAATGAACAAATACGGCTAAAAATACTCAACATACCCGATTGATTCTAGGAGTAAAGTTGTTTAATATAATATTAGCACTCAAAGCAAGTGAGTGCTAACAAGATCATAGCCCGTATACGGGAGAAATATAAGGAGGTTGAATTTATGAATATTAAACCACTGGCAGACAGAGTAGTAATTAAAATGCTGGAAGCTGAAGAGACAACCAAGAGTGGCATCGTGCTTCCCGGTTCGGCAAAAGAAAAGCCCCAGGTTGCCGAAGTAATGGCAGCCGGACCTGGCACCGATGAAGTGAAAATGGAAGTAAAAGTCGGAGACAAGGTGCTTATCAGCAAGTACGCAGGTACCGAAGTGAAATTGGACGGCGCTGAGTACACCATTGTTAAGCAAGGGGATATCCTTGCGATAGTAGAGTAATAGGAGGGAATTTGAACATGGCAAAGGATATTAAATTCGGTGAAGACGCAAGAAAAGCTCTGGAAATTGGCGTTAACAAACTTGCAGATACCGTGAAAATTACATTAGGCCCCAAGGGAAGAAATGTTGTACTGGATAAGAAATTTGGTTCTCCCCTTATTACGAATGACGGTGTTACCATCGCTAAGGAAATAGAGCTGGAAGATGCGTTTGAAAATATGGGCGCTCAGCTTGTCAAAGAAGTGGCAACCAAAACCAATGATGTAGCTGGCGACGGAACAACCACCGCCACCTTACTGGCACAGGCCATTATTCGCGAAGGCCTTAAGAATGTGGCAGCAGGCGCTAATCCCATGATTCTGAAAAAGGGTATTCAAAAAGCTGTTGATGTTGCTGTTAAAGGCATCAAAGAAATTTCACAGAAGGTTAAAGGGAAGGAAGATATTGCCCGTGTAGCTTCTGTTTCAGCCAATGACGAAGAAATAGGAACACTTATCGCCGACGCTATGGAAAAGGTGACCAACGACGGTGTTATTACCGTTGAAGAGTCCAAGACCATGGGTACCAGCCTGGACGTTGTCGAAGGTATGCAGTTCGACCGCGGATATGTTTCAGGCTATATGGTAACCGATACCGAAAAGATGGAAGCTGTTCTTGATGATCCTTATATCTTGATTACAGACAAGAAAATCTCAAATATTCAGGAAGTCCTTCCTATTCTTGAGCAGATTGTTCAGCAGGGCAAGAAGCTTGTTATCATTGCCGAGGACGTTGAAGGCGAAGCCCTTGCTACTCTGATTGTCAATAAACTCCGCGGAACCTTTACTTGTGTCGCAGTTAAAGCCCCGGGCTTTGGTGACAGAAGAAAGGCCATGCTTCAGGATATAGCTATTCTTACCGGGGGTCAGGTCATTACCGAGGAGCTTGGTCTTGATCTCAAAGAAACCGAAATTTCACAGCTGGGCCGTGCAGAGAAGATCATCGTTCAAAAAGAAAATACCATTATTGTCAATGGCCGCGGTGAAAGTAAGCAAATCCGCGACAGAATCTCCTCTATTAAGGCTCAAATCGAAGAAACAACCTCTGACTTCGATAGAGAAAAACTTCAGGAAAGACTTGCCAAGCTTTCCGGCGGCGTAGCAGTCATTCAGGTAGGTGCCGCAACCGAGACCGAAATGAAAGAGAAGAAGCTCCGCATCGAAGATGCTCTTGCCGCAACCCGCGCTGCTGTTGAGGAAGGCATTGTATCTGGCGGCGGGACTGCTTTTATCAATGCTATTCCCAAGGTTAAAGAACTTGTGAAGAGCCTTTCCGGAGACGAGAAGACCGGTGCTCAGATTATTGTCAGAGCTCTTGAAGAGCCTCTGAGACAAATCGCTGCAAACGCCGGCCTGGAGGGATCCGTGATTCTGGATAAGGTCATCAACAGTGAAGCAGGAACCGGTTATGATGTCTACGGTGAAAAATACGTCAACATGATCGAAGGCGGTATTGTAGATCCTGCAAAGGTTGCCCGTTCTGCACTGCAGAATGCGGCTTCAGTGGCTGCCATGGTACTTACCACCGAAAGCCTTGTAGCTGATAAGCCTGAAAAACCCGATCCTGCAGCAGCTGCTATGGGCGCCGGCATGGGCGGTATGGGCGGCATGATGTAACAGCCGTCAAGCCTGCCACGGGGTGTATTCCTCCGGCAGCCCTTGATTTTAGATATATGCGAAAGAGACAGGTCTTCCCTCCGGAGGCTTGTCTCTTTTGCTTTTGCAGCTTTGTCACTGGGACCATTCTGCCGGCAAGCCCTGTCAAATTCGGCATCCGGTCGAATTGTCTTGAATTTTGACAGGCGCCGGCTTATAATAAATTTACAATCGAATAATGCACAACGGTGCATTTTATGCTTAATAGGGAACCGGGTGAGAAGCCCGGGCTGTCCCAGCAACCGTGAAGCTGACGAAGCGGCGTATACCACTGATTTTTTCGGGAAGGTGCTGCCAGAGGATGAAGCAAAGTCGGTAGACCTGCCGTGGTGTTGTGTTTCTTCTGGGGCTTAAGAGTAAAATATGATAGTCTGAAGGCTTGCAGCCCCCCTTAAATTTTGAAGGAGGGCTTTTTTTAGCGGCTGCTTTAGGTTTACGGCAGATCAATAGAAGAGACAGGTTCTGATTGGTTTAGCGAAAAGATACGAAAGGAGCTTTCTTAGAATGAAAAAGATATTACCGGTTTTATTAGCTGCAGTTCTTCTATTTACAGCGGCGGGATGCGGTGCAAATCCGCAACAGGGAGCAGGGCCCTCCGGCAATCCTGTCTCCCAATCCGGCGCCTCTCCTGAGGCGGTCCCTGAAGGGTCGGGTCCTTTTGCTGTGACCGACAGCCGGGGCGTGGATATTACTTTTGATAAAATTCCTGAAACCATTGTATCACTGACGCCTTCCAATACCGAAATTCTTTATGCACTGGGGATGGAAGAAAAAATAATAGCCGTCAGCGATTACTGCAACTATCCCGAAGAAACAGCAAGCAAGCAAAAGCTGCCCACGGGCGAGCAGCTGGATTTGGAATCTCTGATCAGCTTAAACCCCGATGTCGTATTCTTAGGCAATATGTCGGTCATGGATGATCAAATGCGCCAGTTAGAGGAATCCGGTATCAAATTGGTAGTAACAGAAGCCAACACTCTTGCTGAAACCTATGAAGTAATGGGCCTTATCGGTAAAATTACGGGCAAGGCTCAGGAGGCATCCGCCATGGCGGATGCTATGAAGAAGGGCTTTGAAAAAATCAGGGAAGAAGTGCGGGGAAAGGCGCAAAGGACTGTTTATGTGGAAGTTTCTCCGCTTCAATACGGGCTTTGGTCCTGTGGGAAAAATACATTTATCCAGGAACTTATTGATATCGTGGGCGCTAAAAATATCTTCGACGATGTAGAAGGCTGGACCTCCGTTTCGGAAGAACAGGTATTGCAGCGGAATCCGGACATCATACTGACAACAGCCAGCCCGCTGACGGGAATAAAGGATCCCATCGGAGATATTGTTTCGAGACAGAACTGGAGCGGTATTTCAGCTGTCAAAAATAATAAGGTTGTGATGCTGGATTCCGATATGAGCACCAGGCCCGGCCCCAGGCTGTTGGATGCGGCAAAAGCGCTTGTTCAGATTATTTATGGGGAATAAGGAGAGCGTTCGGATGATTGGGCAAAAGGCTGCCATGAAGAAGGAAAAAGCGGGCGGAATGTTGTTTTTATTGCTGCCTGCATCGTTATTGCTGATTGCGGCTTTTATTCTGTCGGTTTCGGTGGGAAGTGTGCGGATACCTCCCTCGCAAACAGTAAGGCTCCTGTTTCATCGGCTTTTTGGCACTGGGAATATTGATGATATCCCGCCAAACACCGCTGTTATATTGTTTAACGCACGTATGCCGAGAGCCGTATTGGCTGGGATGGTCGGAGCGGCTTTGTCGGTGGCGGGAGCGGCCATGCAGGGACTTTTAAAAAATCCCCTGGCAGATGGTTCCACCCTGGGAATTACCTCAGGTGGTGCGCTGGGTGCTGTGATGTTCATTGTTTCGGGTATTCAGCTTCCTTTTTTTCAGGAGGGCGGCCTTGCCCTTATGAGCATTCTGTTTTCTTTTTTATCCCTGCTCCTTATTTTAGCTTTTACAAGCAGGGTCGACGCCGGCCTCTCAACACAGACCATTATTCTGACAGGAGTTATTTTTTCCATGCTGACCAGCAGCCTCACCAGCCTTCTGGTGACCTTATCCAGTGACAGCCTCAAACAGGTTGTTTTTTGGTCCATGGGATCCTTTTCAGGGAGGGGCTGGACCCATGTTCTTCTTATGCTTCCGTTCTTTCTGGCGGGAACTGCAGTTCTGCTTTTGATATGCAGAGAATTGGATGCCTTCTCCCTTGGTGAGGAGCAGGCCAGATACCTAGGTGTGAATACCAGGAAAATAAAGCTCCTTATTCTGGCAATGGTATCGGTCCTGGTGGGAATATCGGTGGCAGTCAGCGGCACCATCGGATTTGTGGGATTGCTGATTCCCCATATTACCAGAATGCTGACAGGGCCCGGCCATAAAAAACTGCTGATTTTATCCACATTGCTGGGCGCAAGCTTCCTTATGCTGACCGATCTGCTGGCCAGAACAATAATGAGCCCTGCCGAGCTCCCCATTGGTGTTGTGACTTCATTGATCGGCGCGGTGCTCTTTATCTATATTTTTTATAACCAGACCAATAAGAATACAAAGGAATTTTAGTATGCTTGAACTCAGGGATTTAACCGTAACGGCGGGAAATAAAGTGATTTGCGACAGGGTCTCCTTTACGTTAAAGGAACATGATATCTTTATGGTTATCGGCCCTAACGGCGCGGGAAAAACAACTTTGATCAAGGCCGTCATGGGCGTTGTGCCCCATACGGGAAAAGCTCTTCTCGAAGGCAGGGAATTGACCCTGTTTTCTCCCCGCCAGCTTGCGCGGCAAATCGGCGTTCTCACCCAGACCCACCAGCCTCAATTTTCACACAAGGTTTATGAGGTCGTTGCGCTGGGACGATATGCTTACCGGAGCAGTATTTTGAGCGGATTAACCCGGGAAGATAGGGATAAAATAGAGGAGGCCGTTGCTCTTACCGGTATTGAGCATCTGCGGGATCGATCGGTGCAGACCCTCTCCGGAGGCGAATTGCAGCGGGTATTTCTGGCCCAGCTTTTCGCTCAGAATCCCCGGCTTCTCATTTTGGATGAGCCGACCAACAACCTGGATTTGCAATATCAGATAGCCATCTTTGACATTGTCCGGGATTGGACCAAACAAAAGGGCAGAGCCGCCCTGGCCGTGGTTCATGACCTGAATCTGGTCTATTCCTACGGGACCCGGGCCATTCTTATGGAAGAGGGCAGGGTCTATGCCCGTGGGCCGGTGGATGAAGTTTTGAGCAGCGAAAACCTCAAAGCCGTTTATAAGGTCGATGTGGCACAATGGATGCAGAATCTCTTAAAACACTGGCATTAGGCCCGCCGGCAAGAGAGATGGAAGGAGATAAGCTATTGGAGCATTATTATACGGAAAAACCCCAGTCGGAAATCAGAGAAAACCGATTTTCTTACGAAACCAAAGGCAGGTCCCTGGAATTTATATCTGTCAGCGGTGTATTTGCATTCGGCGGGAAGGTAGACAGGGCCTCTCTTCTTCTTATAGAAAATTTTAAACCCTCGGGTGCAGGGAATTTTCTCCTGGATGTAGGCTGTGGCTTCGGACCCATTTCACTTTTTATTAAATCACGTTATCCGCATATTCAGGTACTGGCTGTTGATATCAATGAAAGGGCAGTCGAGTATACGAAAAAAAATGCTGCCGTCAATGACCTCTATATTGAAGTGATGAAGAGCGATCTCTATGAAGGAATCCAAGACAGGCTTTTCGGGGATATTGTTTCCAACCCGCCCTTTGCGGCCGGTAAAGCCTTGAACACCCGGCTCATCGAGGAGGGTTACGGGCGCCTCATGAAAAATGGAGCCCTCTGGCTTACGGCTTTTCATAACAAAGGGGGAGAGACCCTGAAAAAAATCATGAAGGCGACTTTCGGAAATGTGGAGGATATAGAGAAAAGCGGGGGAATCCGGGTCTACCGGTCTGTCAAAGAGTCCTGATTTTCTTGAGGGCGTACGAAACATCGCTCATAGTGTTAAATTACAATAACTTCGAAAAACACCACTCATGGCGCTAAAATACGAATCAGGTGAAAACGTGAAAATGCATGCTTGACAACTTAAAAGGTGCGGTGATACAATAATTGAGCATGTGAACCTTTATGTTTGCATGTTTTTGTGTTGTTATTTTTTATTGGCATAACACGAATCTTGGAGGATTAATAGTGTTAGAGCTGCTTAAAAGAAAAGAGAAGGTCGTGGGAATAAAGCAAACGAAGAAGGCTGCCGAGCTAGGCAGGTTGGAAGCGGTATTTATTGCGCACGATGCGGATCTTAGAGTTGTAACTCAATTGAGGCAACTTTGCGAGGAAAAGCAAATTCCTGTATATGGCATCGAGTCCATGAAACAGCTCGGGAAGGCCGCGGGAATTGATGTAAATGCCTCTGTTGTAGGCATTGAAAAAAATCAGTGATTAACGTATTTGCGTTAATTGATAAACATTATTTTGTAAGGAGGTGAATCGAAGAATGCCAACATTTAACCAACTGGTCAGAAAGAGCAGAGAAAAGGTATTGTACAAATCAAACTCTCCCGCGCTTCAGATAGGTATGAATACCCTGAAGAAGAGGCCTACCCAATTAAACTCACCTCAGAAGAGAGGGGTTTGCACAGTAGTTAAAACAACTACCCCTAAAAAGCCTAATTCAGCTCTTCGTAAGGTAGCAAGAGTTCGCTTGACAAACGGTATTGAGGTAACTGCCTATATCCCTGGAATCGGCCACAATCTGCAGGAGCACAGTGTTGTTCTTATCAGAGGGGGTCGTGTCAAGGACCTTCCCGGTGTAAGATACCATATCGTACGTGGTACTCTGGATACCGCAGGTGTTACAAACCGCCAGCAGAGCCGTTCAAAGTATGGCGCAAAGCGCGCTAAGAAGAAGTAAGACGAATTCATGATTTTCTGCTTTTTCTAAAAACCAATTTAACAGGACGAATCGACGTGCCGGACGTTGTTATCATATAGATTGTAACGTTTTGCACTGACGAGCCCTAAGAATTAGGGCCGAGTACCTGCGATACCGGGCGCTTGCCCGCAGTTATCATGCAAAGGAGGGAAGAATAGTGCCAAGAAGAGGACATATCGCAAAAAGAGACGTACTTGCCGATCCCATCTACAATGATAAGACTGTATCAAAGCTTATCAACAGTATAATGATGGACGGAAAAAAAGGTGTTGCACAAAAAATTGTATATGACGCTTTCGATATCATTAAGGAGAAAACCGGAAAGAATCCCCTTGAAGTATTTGAAGAAGCCATGAACAATATTATGCCCGTACTTGAGGTTAAGGCCAGAAGAGTCGGCGGTGCAACTTACCAGGTTCCTATGGAAGTCAGACCTGACAGAAGACTTGCTTTAGGACTTCGCTGGCTGACAGGCTATGCGAGAAAGAGAAGCGAGCGCACCATGAGGGAAAGACTTGCATCGGAAATTATGGACGCAACAAACAACCTTGGCGGCGCCGTCAAGAAGAAGGATGACACTCATAAGATGGCAGAAGCCAACAAGGCATTCGCACATTATAGGTGGTAATAATTATAATCGCAGCAAACATTGCACCACTACACCGAAAGGAGGGTATCGATGCCCAGAGAATTCAGCCTGGAAAACACACGAAACATCGGTATTATGGCACACATCGACGCAGGTAAAACAACTACCACCGAAAGAATATTGTTCTATACTGGTCGTACACACAAAATCGGCGAAACCCACGAAGGTACTGCAACTATGGACTGGATGGAGCAGGAGCAGGAAAGAGGCATAACCATTACCTCCGCTGCAACCACTGCTCAGTGGAAGCATTGCCGTATAAATATTATTGACACACCCGGACATGTTGACTTCACTGTTGAAGTTGAACGTTCCTTGCGTGTACTTGATGGTTCGGTTACAGTCTTCTGTGCGAAGGGTGGAGTTGAACCGCAATCAGAAACTGTTTGGAGACAAGCGGATAAATATAGCGTTCCCCGTATCTGTTACGTAAATAAAATGGATATTATGGGAGCGGACTTTTTCCACTGTATCCAAATGATGAAGGATAGACTGCAGGCCAATGCAGTAGCTATACAGTTACCTATAGGTAAGGAAGACCATTTTCAAGGAATTATTGATCTTGTCAAGATGAAAGCTGAGATTTACGAAGATGATCTTGGCAAAGTAATTGATGAAGAAGATATTCCTGAGGATATGAAGGAGCTCGCAGAAGAATACCATTTAAAAATGGTAGAAGCTGTTGCAGAACTTGATGAGAATCTCCTTACCAAATATCTTGAAGGTGAAGAGCTGACCATTGATGAGCTTAAAGCCGGCATCAGAAAGGGCACAATTTCCAACAAGGTTGTTCCTGTAACCTGTGGTTCTTCTTACAGGAACAAGGGCGTCCAAATGCTTTTGGACTGCATTGTGGACTATATGCCCTCACCGCTGGATATACCGGCTATCAAGGGAACAAAAGCAGGTACTGACGAGGAGGCCGAAAGGCCTGCTTCAGATGAAGCCCCGTTTTCAGCCCTAGCCTTTAAAATTATGACAGACCCTTATGTAGGCCGTCTCTCATTCTTCCGTGTTTACTCAGGGACACTGGACGCCGGTTCTTATGTTTTAAACTCAACTAAGAACAAGCGCGAGAGAATAGGACGCATCCTTCAGATGCATGCAAATCATCGGGAAGACCATGACAGGGTCTATGCAGGTGATATTGCCGCAGCTGTAGGCTTAAAGAATACCACCACAGGTGACACCCTATGTGACGAGGATCATCCCATCATTCTGGAATCGATGGAGTTCCCGGAGCCTGTTATTAATATTGCAATTGAGCCAAAGACCAAAGCCGGTCAGGAGAAAATGGGCATTGCTCTCCAGAAGCTTGCCGAAGAAGATCCTACCTTCCGGGTATGGACCGATCAGGAAACCGGTCAGACCATCATTGCCGGTATGGGTGAGCTTCACCTTGAAATCATTGTTGACCGTCTGTTAAGAGAATTCAAGGTAGAGGCCAATGTAGGCAAGCCGCAGGTTTCCTACAAAGAAACCATCCGCAAGCATGTTACTGCCGAAGGCAAGTTTATCAGACAGTCCGGCGGTAAAGGTCAGTATGGTCACTGCGTTATTGAAGTGGAGCCTCTTGAACCCGGTAAGGGCTATGAGTTCGTCAATAAGATTGTTGGCGGTGTTGTCCCCAGGGAATACATCCCCGCTATTGACAACGGTATCCGCGATGCCATGAACAGCGGTGTTGTTGCAGGCTATCAGGTACTGGACCTCAAGGTCACTCTTGTAGATGGATCTTACCATGAAGTAGACTCTTCTGAAATGGCGTTTAAGATAGCCGGCTCCATGGCATTTAAGGACGCCATGAGAAAGGCTGATCCTGTACTGCTTGAACCTATCATGAAGGTGGACGTTACAACCCCCGATGAATATATGGGTGACGTTATGGGAGACTTAAATTCACGCCGCGGCAGAATTGAAGGCATGGACGCAGTTTCAGGCGCACAGAACATTCATTCAAATGTGCCCCTGTCCGAAATGTTCGGATATGCAACCGACCTTCGGTCCACCACCCAGGGCCGTGCAACTTATACCATGACACCGTCCCACTATGAACAGGTTCCCAAGAGTGTTCAGGAACAAATTGTCGAAGGCAGAAAGCCTAAGGCATAATATTGATACTATTGCTTTAACTAATTAATAATTGTATAATTTTGAATCAATCAGTGATTCAAATGAAGGAGGTTTATCCAAATGGCAAAGGCAAAATATGAACGTACAAAACCCCACGTAAACATTGGTACAATCGGTCACGTTGACCATGGTAAGACTTCGCTTACCGCTGCAATCACCAAGGTTCTTTCTTTGGCAGACCCTACGATCCAATTAAAGGACTACAATCAGATTGACTCGGCTCCAGAGGAGAAGGAGAGAGGTATTACCATCAACACCTCTCACGTTGAGTATCAGACAGCTAACCGCCACTATGCTCACGTTGACTGCCCCGGCCACGCCGACTATGTTAAGAACATGATCACTGGTGCTGCTCAGATGGACGGCGCTATCCTGGTTGTTTCCGCGGCTGACGGCCCGATGCCTCAGACTCGTGAACATATTCTTCTTTCTCGTCAGGTTGGCGTTCCCAGTATTGTTGTATTCCTGAACAAGTGCGACATGGTTGACGATGAAGAACTCATCGAACTGGTTGAAATGGAATTAAGAGAGCTCCTGAGCGAATATGATTTCCCCGGAGACGATATTCCGTTCATCAGAGGTTCTGCTCTTGATGTTCTTGAGTGCGATTCGAAGGATCCTAATGATCCTAAGTATGCTTGCATTCATGAGCTCATGAAGGCCGTCGATGAGTATATTCCTACTCCCCAACGTCCTACCGATAAACCTTTCTTGATGCCTGTTGAGGACGTATTCACTATCACAGGACGCGGAACCGTTGCTACGGGCAGAGTTGAGAGAGGAACCGTTAAGATTGGCGAGGAAGTTGAGATCGTTGGTTTGATGGATGCCCCCAAAAAGACCACCGTTACCGGCGTTGAGATGTTCCGTAAAACTCTTGATCAGGCAGTTGCAGGCGATAATATAGGTGCTCTTCTTCGCGGTGTTCAGAGAAACGAAGTTGAAAGAGGCCAGGTTCTTGCAAAACCCGGTACCATCACACCTCATACCAAGTTTACTGCTCAGGTTTACGTTCTGACCGCATCAGAAGGCGGCCGTTCAAAGCCTTTCTTCTCCGGCTACAGACCTCAGTTCTATTTCAGAACCACCGACGTTACCGGAAACATCAAGCTTCCTGAAGGCGTTGAGATGTGCATGCCTGGCGACCATGTTACCATGGAAATCGAGCTCATCACTCCGATCGCTATGGAAAAGGGTCTCAGACTTGCTATCCGTGAAGGCGGCCACACCGTTGGTTCAGGTGCTGTTGTAGATATCCTTGGTTAATTTGTAGTTTCTAACTGAATATAAATTAGCATAATTTTAGAGGGACTTCCTTAAGGGAGTCCCTTTTGTTACGCTATAAAGGAAAGAGCTATAAAAATCAATCCATTTACATGGCTAACAGTTATTAGAAAACTTTACTTACACTGTGAATTGGTAAAAGAAACATTTGAAATGGGAGAGGGGCATCAGTATAATTAGATTTGTCGCTAAATTGTGAGGCCTTACGGGTATGAAAGGATGAAGGAACATGCCAAAGACTATAAAGAAAAACGTCATCAGAAATATGCCTTTGCTTCCTTTAAGGGGCATTGTTGTATACCCTTATATGATTTTACATTTTGATGTGGGTCGTGTAAAATCCATTAAAGCTATTGAAGAAGCCATGCTCAAGGAGCAGACTATTTTTCTGGTTGCTCAGAAGGATCCGAATACCGAGGATCCCGATGTCAATGAGATTAATACGCTGGGAACCGTTGCGCAGATCAGGCAGCTTTTAAGACTGCCGGGTGATACGATTCGTGTGCTTGTAGAGGGAACTGAGAGAGCTAAAATCCATAGCTTTACCCAGAATGATCCATTCTATGCCGCGGATATCATGGCCCTGAAACAGCCGGCGCTGCAGATGGGGAAATCCGATGTTCAGGCTCTTGCAAGACAGGTTATCGAACATTTTGAGAATTACGCGAAGCTTTCGGGGAAGATCTCACCCGATGCGACTCTTTCCATTACTAATATAGAGGATACTTCCCGTCTTCCCGATGTGATAGCGTCAAATATCGAAATATCTCTGGAGAAGAAGCAGGAGGTTTTAGAAGAGCTTTCCCCTAAGAGACGCCTGGAAAAGCTTCTGGATATTTTGGCAAAGGAAAATGAGATTCTTGAAATAGAAAAGAATATCAATACAAAGGTAAAGCAGCAGATCGATAAGAACCAGAAGGAATATTATCTGCGCGAGCAGTTAAAGGCCATACAGAAAGAACTGGGCGAAGCGGGGGATATGGCTTCCGAGGCCGAGGAATGCCGTGAAAGGATCAGGGCTATGCAGCTTCCCGAGGAAGCCCAGAAAAAGCTTTTGAAAGAAGCCGACAGATTGTCCCGCATGCATTCCTCCTCAGCCGAAAGTGGTGTCATCAGAACCTATATTGATACGGTGCTGGAGCTTCCCTGGAATTGCAAAACCGATGAGAAGCTGGATCTTCAATATGCGGCCGAGATTCTGGACCGTGACCATTATGGCCTTGAAAAGGTGAAGGAAAGAGTTTTGGAGTATCTGGCAGTCAGAAAGATGAAAAACAGTCTTCACGGACCCATTCTCTGCCTGGTAGGACCTCCCGGTGTGGGGAAGACCTCCATTGCCAGATCCATCGCCGAAGCACTTAATCGAAAATATGTGAGGATGTCTTTGGGCGGCGTACGTGATGAAGCAGAGATCAGAGGCCACAGGAGAACCTATGTGGGCGCCATGCCCGGGCGTATTATCAACGGGCTGAGGCAGGCCGGTTCATTAAATCCATTGGTTCTCCTTGATGAAATTGACAAGATGTCCGGTGACTATAAGGGTGATCCCGCAGCAGCCATGCTGGAGGTGCTGGATGCAGAACAGAATAAGGAATTCCGGGACCATTATCTGGAGCTGCCGGTGGACCTCTCCGATGTCATGTTCCTGACTACCGCCAATTACAAGAATGATATTCCGAGACCTCTTCTGGACCGTATGGAGATTATTGATATCTCGGGGTATACAGAGGATGAAAAGGCCAATATTGCCAGCCATTATTTGGTACCCAAACAGCTTGAGCTTCACGGCGTCGCAGCTTCCCAGGTGAAATTCGATGAATCCGCCATTCGTGAAATTATTGTTTACTATACCATGGAGGCAGGCGTTCGTAATCTTGAACGAAAGATTGCAACAGTGATCCGTAAAGCTGTCAGGCAGATTGTATCCGGTGAAAAGAAATCCGTCCGTGTTACAAAAAATACGGTTAAAGGGTATCTGGGCGGCAGAATATACCTCTATGACAAGACCAATGAAAAGGATGAGGTCGGTATTGCCAGAGGCCTTGCCTGGACCTCGGTGGGCGGCGATACAATGCCTATTGAAGTGAATATCATGCCGGGTCAGGGCCATCTCGAGCTTACCGGGCAGCTGGGTGATGTGATGAAAGAATCTGCCCAGATCGCCAAAAGCTTTATCCGCTCCGTCGGGGAAAAGTATGGAATTGCTCAGGACTTTTTCAAGAAGTTTGATATGCATATTCATGTTCCCGAAGGCGCTGTTCCCAAGGATGGTCCATCGGCGGGTATTACTCTGGCCACCGCGATGCTGTCGGCCCTTACCGGTATCCCTGTCCGAAGAAATATCGCCATGACCGGTGAGATCACGCTTCGCGGCAGAGTCCTTCCCATCGGAGGCCTCAAAGAAAAAGTCCTGGCCGCACGCCGTGCCGGGGTGGATACGGTTCTGATTCCTATGGAGAACAAGAAGGACATTGAAGAAATTCCCGGGAATATCAGGAAGAACATCAGGCTTATTCCTGTAGCCCATATGGATGAGGTCATCAAATATGCCCTGGTGAAAAAGCCGGAAACACATCCATTGCCGTGTCCCAACAGTGTTGTGCTGAGCCATGCCGCCGAAGAGGCTGCGGTGGCTCTGGAAAATTAACGGGAGAGCCGTAGTGCCATGAGTGATATTAAAGTGTGTAAGCGGAGCAGCGCGAATTGAAGGTACTTATTCCATATTGTTGCTTTGATTTTGTATATGGTATAAAATAAAGTTACCTTGCAGGCGCTGCGGTAATTTTACGGACCCTTTATGTTTTGTTATTCATAAGAGGCAGGCTTGCGGGCCTGTTTCTTTTTTTAGACTAATTATTGATCATCATTTGGAGGCAGTATGCTCTTTATAAAAAATGCCAGAATTCTGACTATGGCAGAAGCGGATTATGATAGCGGCTTTGTTGGCTGCAGGGATGGTAAAATTGTTCAGCTGGGCGACATGGCCCAAATGCTGGAGACAGATCATTCAGATGTGGTTATTGACGCAAAGGGAATGGTCCTTATGCCGGGTTTGGTAGACAGTCACTGCCATATCGGCATGACTGAGGATTCCGTTGGCTTTGAAGGGGACGACGCAAATGAAATGACCGACCCGGTAACCCCCCAATTGAGAGCTATCGACGGGATTTATCACGCCGATAAGGCTTTTGAGGAAGCCAGGCAGAACGGTATCACGACGGTCATCACAGGTCCCGGAAGCGCCAATGTCATAGGCGGCCAGTTTGCCGCATTAAAAACCTATGGCCGGTCGGTTGATGAAATGATTATTAAAGCGCCGTGCGCCATGAAAATAGCCTTTGGCGAGAATCCTAAGACGATATACCATGAAAAGCACCAGATCCCCACAACGAGGATGGCTACTGCGGCCATTCTCAGGGAACAGATCTTAAAGACACAGGAATATCTGGAGGCCATACAGGAATACGAGAAGGACAGGGAGGATAATGAAAAGCCTGAGTTCGACATGAAGCTGGATTCCCTTATCCCTGTTATAAAAGGTGAGCTGCCGGTCAAGGCCCACGCCCATAGAGCCGATGATATTTTGACGGCTATCCGCATCGCCAAAGAGTTTGATCTTGATATGACACTGGATCATTGCACCGAGGGATGGCTCATTGCCGATGTTTTAAAAGAAAGCGGCTATGATGTGATCCTTGGCCCCATCCTTACCGACCGATCCAAAATCGAGCTTCGGAACCAGTCTCTCAAAGCGCCGGGAATCCTTGCCCGGGCAGGTATTAATGTTTCCATTATGAGCGATCATCCCGAGGTTCCGTGCCAGCATCTTATGCTGTGCGCCGCAGTGGCCGCTAAAGAGGGCATGGGAAGAGAGGATGCCTTAAAAGCGGTTACCATCAATGCCGCCAGAAGCGTTCGGCTGGAAAAGAGAATAGGAAGCCTGGAAGTGGGCAAAGATGCCGATATGGTGCTTTATACAGGCTATCCGCTGGATTATATGAGCCAGGTGAAGATGACATTTATCAATGGGGTTCTTATTTATGAGTCTCAAGAAGGATAAATATGCAATTTGATTCTAAAATATACAAAACCTTTTCGGAAGAGGAAACCTATGAGCTGGGGCGGAATTTTTCAAAAAACTTGAAACCCGGTGACACCATTAGTCTTGAAGGGGATCTCGGCACGGGCAAAACCGCGCTTACCAAGGGGATAGCCGCCGGGTTAGACATTTCCGAACCCATTACAAGCCCTACCTTTACACTGGTGAACACCTATGAGGGGCGGGTTACTCTCCATCATTTCGATGTCTACCGGACCGAGGATGCCGAAGAGCTTTTAGCCATAGGCTGGGATGAATATTTAGACGGAGAAGCCGTTACCATTGTGGAATGGGGAGACCGGATCCCCGAGCTTCTTCCTGATGATACGATTTATATAAGACTTGAAAGAGATGATACTATGCCGGACGGCAGAACTATTGCAATTGAAAGGAGGGTCGGCCTATGATCACACTGGCTGCTGATACCTCCACAGTCACCGCCTCCTGTGCGGTTGCCGAGGATGGTAAAGTGTTGTCGGAATTATCTATACAATATGGCAAGACCCATTCGCAGAAGATACTGCCCATGCTGAAAAATGTGCTGGCCATGCTGGACAAGACCTTTCAGGATGTGGATCTGTTTTCTGTAACTACCGGCCCCGGTTCCTTTACGGGCTTAAGAATAGGCGCGGTGACCATAAAAGGGCTGGCCTATGCCCTTCAAAAGCCGGTGTGCGGTATTCCCACGCTGGATGTCCTGGCCTATGCAATGCCTGATTTCAAAGGCATTATTGTACCCATGCTCGACGCCAGAAACAACCAGGTGTATGCATCCCTTTACCGCAAAAAGAATAATCAGCTGGATCAGATCTCTCCTGTTGCAGGTGTACACATAGATAGGCTTATTGAGCAAATGCAAAACACCGGTGAAGACATTATGATGACAGGTGATGCTGTGCCCCTGCATATTCAAAAAATAAAAAATATTTTGGGCGGCAAAATCATTGAAGCCCAGTCTGTCCTTTCATTTCCCAGAGCTTCGTGCTGCGCCCTTATGGCGGAGCGGGCCTATTATGAAAACAAGGCTGTCAGCGCCTTTGAGCTGAAGCCTGTATACTACAGAAAATCCCAGGCGGAGCGGATGAAAGAGCTCTCCGGAAGAGGCTGACGGGAACGAGGTGTGATATGTCTGACCAACCGGTTATCAGACCCATGGTTCCCGATGATCTGGAAGGCATTCTGGAGGTAGAACATAAGAGCTTTTCAATACCCTGGACCAGAGGAATGTTCGAGGCTGAGCTCACCAATCCGAATGCCTTTTACCTTGTACTGGTCATAGCCGGAAAGATTTGCGGGTATGCGGGCTTATGGAAAATACTCGATGAGGGGCATATTACCAATGTGGCTGTCCATCCGGATTACCGGAGGACAGGCCATGGGCGTCTTCTGCTGGATTCTCTGATTAGCCATGCAAAATCCTGCCGTATAACGGCCCTTACTCTGGAGGTTCGCGCCGGCAACAGGGCCGCCATTTCATTGTACGAAAGCTTTGGCTTTCGGTCTGCGGGCAGGCGTAGGCGCTATTATACGGATAATAACGAGGATGCTCTGATCATGTGGCTTTATTTTGATTTATAAAGTAGCAAAACCCCCCTTTGTCTCATATTTTTTCTTAGCGGAATAAAATAATATGAGCGCAAAATCGGAGGGCTATTTATGACGGCAGCAGCACTTCAGCCAGGCAGCTTAAGGAGATTATGCGACCCGGCAATATTTAACTTTGAGGATACCTCTTCCCTCATTCCGTCAAGAGATTTAATCGGCCAGCATAGAGCCGTTGATGCCACTGAGTTTGGACTAAGCATCCAGCTGGACGGCTATAACCTTTATATGTCGGGCGAACCAGGCCAGGGGAAAACCCGCTATGCTCTTGAAAGCGCCCAAAAGCATGCCAGATTTATGCCTGTTCCCGATGACTGGTGCTATGTATATAATTTTGAAGACGCCAACTGCCCGAAAGCGATTAATCTTCAGGCCGGTATGGGCAGGGACTTCAAAAAGGACATGGGGGACTTTGTCAAAATCATTGAGCAGGAGATCATAAAAGCTTTCAGCAGCGATGAGTATGAAGCGGAGCGGTCACGCATCATCAAAGAATTTCGCGAGAAAAAAGATGAATGTGTGATGAAGCTGAGTGACGGAGCCCAGGAACGGGGCTTTAAAGTAAAGCTGACCGGCTCCGGTATTTATTTTATGCCGGTCATTGACGGCGAGCCTATCAGCGAGGAGGATTTCAAGGCCCTGGATGAGGAAGTTAAAATTGAACTTTCAAAATCCTCCGATGCGCTTCAAAATGATACTGCCGATATTATCCGAAAAATCCGGGAAATAGAGATAGAAGCAGAGGAAGCAATCCAGGAATGGGAGCACCAGATTGCCCTTTATGCCGTCGGTATACATATCGACGACTTAAAAGCCAAGTATCGGCTCTATCCCTCTGTGGTTGAATTTCTAGACAATGTCAGGGAAGATATCCTGGACAATATTGAACAGCTTGTGCCAGGGGACCCCGAGGATCAGGTTCAGAGCGTTTTATATCAGATGATGCTCAAAAAAGGCAAGGAAGAGAACCCTTATGACAGGTACAGGGTCAATCTTCTGGCGGACAACAGCCAGCTCCGCGGAGCGCCGGTGGTGGTGGATTACAATCCCACCTATTACAATCTCATGGGCAGGTTTGAATATGAGAATGAATTCGGAACGATGACAACGGATTTTACAATGATCAAACCCGGCCTTTTTCACCAGGCCAACGGCGGATTTTTAATTCTTCAGATCGATGATGTTTTGGCCAATCCGCAGTCCTTCGAAGCCATCAAAAGAACGCTTAAGACCAGACAGATCGTCATCGAAAACATTAAAGAGCAGATGGGGCTGGTTTCTGTTTCAGCCATACGACCGGAGCCCATCCCCATCAATGTAAAGATCATTCTGGTGGGAAGTCCTGAAATCTATCATATCCTGTACATCTATGACAGTGATTTTAAGAAGCATTTCAAAATCAAAGCCGACTTCGACGAATCAATGGACTGGAGCCTTGAGAATATTCAGCGGCTGGCCCAGTATATAGGGGCCTTCTGTGCCAAAGAGAGCATCCGGCATTTCGACAGAACAGGCGTCGCGGAGGTGATAAATTACTGCTCCTGGATCACTCAGGACCAGAATAAGCTGACCACACGCTTTTCTGAAATCGTCGATATCCTTGGTGAATCAGGCACCTGGGCCAGGATCGAGGGAAGTCCCCTGGTGACGGGGCACCATGTAAAGAAGGCCATTGCCGAAAAAAGAAGGCGCTCCAATAAATATGACAGGGAATTTCTGGCCCGGATCAAAGAGGGCACCCTCCTTTTAGATACCGACGGGCATACAGTCGGCCAGATCAATGGTCTTTCCCTCATCGACATAGGCGACTATATTTTTGGCAAGCCCAGCCGCATCACCGCGGCAACCTATATGGGAAAGACCGGCATACTGGATATTGAACGGGAGGTGGAAATGGGAGGGGGCAGCCATTCCAAGGGTATTTTAATCCTCAACGGGTATATCGGTAAAAAATACGCTCAGGATATTCCTCTGTCTTTGGCGGCCAGCATCTGCTTCGAGCAGCTTTACAGCGGCATTGAGGGTGACAGCGCCTCTTCCGCCGAGCTCTTCGCTATCCTTTCAAGCCTGTCGGACCTGCCTATCTATCAGGGCATTGCGGCAACCGGTTCTGTCAACCAGCACGGCCTTATCCAGCCCATAGGCGGCGCCATCTTCAAGATCGAGGGCTTTTTTGAAATCTGTAAAATGAATGGCTTCAGTGGCAGGCAGGGAGTCATTATACCCTACCAGAACGTCAAAAATCTCGTGCTGTCCGACGAGGTGTGCGAAGCGGTTGAAAAAGGAGATTTCAATATTTATCCCATTCAAACCGTAGATGAGGGGATAGAAATTTTAACGGGCGTACCCGCGGGGGAAAAGCTTCCGGACGGCACCTATCCCACGGGAACCGTAAACGAACGGGTTTTCAAAAAGCTGAGGTACTTTGCCGAGACCACGGCCAGATATGGGAAAATGTAAAATCCGTGATAGAATTAATTCCTATAACGAAACACAAAACAATCTTATTCCCAGCACAAAATTGTATGAGAAAACTGTAATTTTTTATGATAAGATAAAGACAATAAAAAGCATATATTTAGCAAAACTATCTTATATATGACTAATGACATAAAAGCTTAACGCAGCTTATATGATTACTAATTTATACTTCTTTAGAATTCACTTCAATATTACAGAGTAATATAAAAATCTTTTGTGCATATTTTTTAGCTTGGATCAAAGCAAAGCAGCATTTATTTGACCAGGATGGCTGGAGGAGATATGGACGAGGAATTATTATTAATGCGAAACATCACAAAAAATTTTCCAGGTGTGCAAGCCCTTAAAAATGTTAACCTCACTCTGCGCAAAGGGGAAGTGCATGCCCTTATTGGCGAAAACGGAGCCGGCAAGTCTACACTTATGAAAATATTAAGCGGTGTCTATCAAAAGGATGGCGGAAGTATCGTCTGGGAAGGTAAGGAACTGGAACTTCATTCGCCGATGCAGGCTACAAATGCAGGCACCAGTATTATCTACCAGGAACTAAACCTAATGCCAAATATGTCTGTAGCCGAAAACATATTCATCGGCCGGGAAAGAAAAAAACACAGGTTTATACTCAACGAAAAAGATACCATTCTTGAAGCAGAACGATATATTCATGAGGTTGGCTTAAATATTGATGTCAGAACAAAGGTCGAGGAATTATCAATCGCAAAGCGTCAGATGGTCGAGGTGGCAAAGGCGCTGTCTGTCAGGGCAAAACTCATTGTAATGGATGAACCCACAAGCTCCCTTACTGATCGCGAGATTGCCATATTAATGGATGTTATCCGCAGACTTCGCACGCAGGGGGTTACAGTGGTATTTATATCGCACAAACTCAGTGAGGTATTTGAGATAAGCGACAGAGTGACCGTACTTCGGGATGGAGAATGCATTGATACCCTGGTGACCAAGGATTGCGATGAATCCCAGCTTATTCAGATGATGGTGGGCAGACCACTCACTGATATATTTCCAAAATCAGAAGTTCCTATAGGCGATACTTTGCTTGAGGTCCGAAACTTATGTGCAGGCAAACTGGTGAAAGACGTTAGCTTCGAATTAAAAAAAGGCGAAATATTAGGATTTGCAGGCCTTGTTGGCGCCGGCAGAAGCGAGGTCATGCGTGCGGTGTTTGGCGTGGACAGATTGACCTCGGGAAAAATAATAATTGATGGACAAACACTCAGGTATCATCGGCCAAGCGAGTCGATAAAAAAAGGGTTGGGCTTCATGCCTGAGGACAGAAAGCTGCAAGGCCTCATATTAGGCATGGCGGTCCGTGAAAACACGACTCTTGCAAGTCTTGGCGAAATCAGTAACGCTTGCATCATAAATTCTAAAAAAGAACGTGAGGTATCTTTGAACTATATAGAGAAGCTTTCTATAAAGACAACCGGCATAGAACAAAAAGTTAATAACCTTTCCGGTGGGAATCAGCAAAAAGTTGTAATAGCCAAATGGCTTGCTATTAAACCGAAGGTGCTGATTCTTGATGAACCTACCCGTGGTATAGATGTCGGCGCAAAAAAGGAGATATATGCCCTGATGGGTAAGCTTGCGGCAGAGGGTGTTGGTATCATAATGATATCCTCTGAACTACCGGAGGTGATTGGCATGAGCGATCGCATTGTTGTTATGCATGAGGGATGCGTTCGCGGAACCCTTGACAGAAAAGAGGCTTCACAGGAAGCGATTATGAATATAATACTCAGGGAAAACATGAGGAAGGTGTAAGATTATGGAGTTAAACGGTAAATCAATATCCAATAAGACTTCAATATTAAACAGAGTCAAAAATTCGTCTTCCTTGGGTGACATTATCATCATTCTCGTCATGTGCACATTGCTTACGGTTGCTGTCGGTAACAAATTTCTTTCTATAGACAACCTTATTTCAGTATGCAGACAGTTCTCATTTTATGCAATCATGGCAATAGGAATGTGTTGCGTCATCATAACAGGTGGCATTGACCTTTCGGTCGGTTCGGTATTTGCGTTTTCGGGGGTTGTCACCTGCATGGCAATGACAGACTGGAAATTGAGTGTATTCTCTTCTGTACTGATTGGATGCATTTCCGGCTTAGCCTTTGGCTTCTTGAACGGCTTATTTATTACGAAGCTGGAGTTGCCGCCTTTTATTGCAACTCTCGGTACCATGAGCATTGCACGAGGCCTTTCCTATGGAATTACGGGAGGTTACCCGATAGGTAGTCTTCCTGATAGCTTTAAATTCATTGGCTTAGGATACATAGCGAACATTCCGACACCGATCGTTTTAATGATTGTACTGGCAATGGTGTTCTCCTTCTTCCTCAGAAAAACTATCGCCGGCCGCTGGGTTTATGCCGTTGGCGGCAATGAAGAGGCGGCTCGTATATCCGGTATTAAGGTAGATGCTATTAAGATACTGGTTTACTCACTCTGCGGTTTGATGGCAGCTATTGCCGGTATAGCTACCGCCGCCCGCCTGGGAGTTGGCCAGTCCACTGCGGGGCAGGGGTATGAGCTTGATGCCATAGCAGCTGTAATAATCGGCGGCGCCAGTGTTTCAGGCGGTGTAGGTAATGTAATAGGACCAATACTTGGTGCAGCGATAATGGGCATTCTCAGAAATGGCCTTGTACTCATGAGCGTTTCTGCATATTGGCAGCAAGCGGTAATAGGCGTTGTAATAATATTGGCTGTATCTTTTGACAAGCTGAGGAACAAAAAAAAGTGATACGGTGTTATACTCCGGGGCAATTCGGAGATAGCAATAAAATGAAACAGGAGGAATTGACATGAAGAAAATGCTGGCATGGGTCCTTGTAGCCGCTACAATGTTTGCAGTATATGGCTGCACGGCAGGACAAAAGACATCTCAACCTTCGGCGGAAGCTCCTGCGAAGACAATTTCCGGAGCAACGGCGGCACCTGCGGCTGATATACCCGTTGTCAAAGAGGATAAGGACATCACGATTGCAGTAGTACCTAAGGCACTGGATAATGCTATTTTCCTTGATGCAAAAAATGCAGCTGAAGAAAAGGGAAAGGAGCTTGGCATTAAGATAGAGTGGGTAGGCCCAACCAAATCTGATGCAGCCGAGCAGGTAAGTGTTGTTGAAGGACTTATCGAAAGAAAGGTCGACGGCATATTGATAAGCTGTAACGATGCTGATGCCCTTAAGGATGTTATTGATAGGGCAGTAGACTCAGGTATTTATGTAGGCATATTTGATTCCGATTCCCCCAATTCAAAGCGTGCTTTCTATGCCGGTACAGATAATTATGCTATTGGCAAGCTGGCTGCTGAAAAGGTGAAGGAGCTAATTCCGGATGGCGGTAAGGTAGCTATATTGACGGGTGTCTTGGGAGCACCAAATCTGGAAGAACGTATCCGCGGCTTTAAGGAAACAGTAAAAGGCTCAAACATTGAGGTCCTCCCTGTACAGACCGGAGAAGATGATGTACAGAAATCTGTTGAAATTGTTAGCCAGTATACTGCAGCAAATCCCGACCTTGCAGCATGGTTTTTTGACGGCGGCTGGCCATATTTTGCCGATCCTGATGCGCTGCCCGAAGTGAAGAAGTTTATGAAGAACGGCGGACACATCGTTTCCATTGATACTTGCGAACCTATGATGCAATTCGTAGGGATGGGCATGGTGGATCTGCTGATTGGTCAGAATTATCCGGCGATGGGATCTATAGGAGTTGAGACACTTTATAAACTTATTAAGGGCGACAAGAGTGTTGATCTTGGCGATGCAACTCATTACATTGATACCGGCTATGAGCTGGCTGATATTAACAATTGGAAAGAAGTTCTTGCCACCAAGACTCCTTGGTAATACATACATATCTTTGTGGTAAATGGCCGTCGACATAAGTCGGCGGCTAAATAATTTAATTTAATTAATATTTGGAGATATTCGAATCAATATTGCAGTTAAAATATCCGGATGGAGTTAAGTTATGGGCTACGAGTTTATTGATCATTTCGGAAGAATGAATTTTAAGATGTTTATGGTCACAATATTCAATCGGCATACACATTTTCATAATGACTTTGAACTTATATTGCCTATGAACGGTTCTGTAGAGGTGAATATGATTCATGAGAGCTATCATCTCAAAGCAGGCGATTTCTTTATTCTCAATACAAATGACATGCATGCATTAACATGTAACGGCCAGCAAAATAAGTTATTGATACTGCAGGTAAACGTGAATACATTTAAAGAATATTTTCCGCAAATATCAATGCTACGCTTTACCAAACGTCATTTTACAAAAACTGAAATACCTGCGCTATACAGTAAGCTAAAAAAATATTTTCTGGATATGATTGAGCTTATTGATGGCAAACCTATTGGTTACCAGCTTGCTTTGAACGGTACTTTGAACATGATGTTTTATGAGATCATGCAGGAATTGCCTTATAAAATCATGAACCAGGATGAGGCGACACATGAGAGTCAGGTATATGCCCGTTTGTCTAATATTATTGACTATGTCACCAACAACTATATGAAAAAACTTACACTTACGGATCTGGCAAAACAGGAAAACCTTGATATGTCGTATTTATCCCATTTTATAAAGGACAATATAGGAATTACGTTCAGAGAGTATGTGAACACGCTGCGTCTGATGCGCGCTGTGGAGCTACTGACCACAACGGACATGAGTAAGCTCGATATCTGTATGGAATGCGGATACTCGGATTATCGTTATTTGGAGAGTGCTGTGAAAAAAAAATACGGATGCAGCACAACACAATTGCGTAAAAACAACAAGGGCGTGAATAACTGTATGTATATGGAACAGACCGAATATCCAATGGAGCACCATGTTCAGGGAATCGTCGAAAATTGCGATGCTATATTGGAGTTTTTAGGCAGAACGGATGTTGTAATCGTCAATACGATATAGCACGAAAAGCTCATAATGTCGTTGAAAGGAGATCCACCATGGAAAAAATAAAAACTGGCATTATTGGTATGGGATTTATAGGTGTTAGTCACATTGAGACGCTCTGCCGAATTGGTTTTGCAGAGACCTATGCAGTTGCTGACATTAATTATGAACTTGCAAAAAAGAAAGCTGATGGTTACGGCATTGAAAAGTGTTATGCGAACATTGACGATTTAATAAACGATCCGGAAATAAAGGTCATTCATAACTGCACCCCTACACATATGCATAAGGAGATAAACGAAAAGATTATAAATAGCGGCAAACATGTATTTTCAGAAAAGCCGCTTGCACGGAATTCCGAAGAATCGGCCCATATGGTTGAACTTCTCAAACAACATCCAGATACTGTTGCAGGGATAAATTTCTGTTACCGTATGAATCCACTTATTCAAGACGCTAAGAACCGGATCGCTTCCGATGAAATAGGCAAACCGTATCTCGTTCATGGCAATTACCTGCAAGATTGGCTTCTGTTTGAAACGGACTATAATTGGCGTATTGACCCGGAATATACCGGTACTTCCCGGTGTGTGGGGGATATCGGTTCACACTGGTTGGATCTCGCACAGACTATGCTGGGGTCTCGTATTACCCAGGTGTGTGCAGATACGGTGATCGCGCTGCCTAAACGGAAAAAACCTACTACACAGGTTGAAACTTTTACGGTGAATACCAATGTGGAGTATGAGGAAAAAGTAATTACTACCGAGGATTACGCTGCTGTACTGCTGAAGTTTGCAAACGGAGCATCCGGTGTATTCAATTGCAGCGAGATCAGTGCCGGACGTAAAAACTTTATCAACATCGAGGTGGATGGATCTCTGGCGAGTTTCCAATGGCAGCAAGAACAGTCTGACCGTATGTGGAAGGGTAATCGAAACAGCAATAATGAGGAAATAATACGAAATTCCAACCTCTTGACACCTGAAGCAAGGAAGTACAGCTTTCTGGCAGCAGGGCATCCGGAGGGCTGGAATGACGCATTTAAAAATAATCTGACTGCATTTTACACCTTTATCCGTGATGGCAGAAAACTTGGTAGGGATAAAGCTGATTTCGCTACATTTGAGGACGGGCATTACATTATGAAGCTGACCGAAGCAATTATTCAAAGCAGCCGAGAAAAACGCTGGATCACCATTGAATAACTGATTGCATCGGCTCGGAATAAACTCGCAAATAATTTATTATTGATTTTGGTGTAAAAAGTCATTTCGCGACTTTGTGCAGTGCAATCATTATTATATATTTTCAGGCAAGAACTATAACGAGAGGAGAAATAATATGAGTAGATTTAAATTCACCGCAGGCCCCTGGAACGTGCATGAGGGAGCCGACTCGTTCGGACCTGAAGTACGGCCGTCTATTCCATTTGAAGAAAAGGTAAAGAAATTTGCTGAAATCGGGCTGAGCGGAGTACAGTTCCATGATGATGATGCTGTACCTGATATCAACAACATGACAGAAAAACAAATCATAAATTATGCGAAAGATGTCAAAGCATTGCTAGATAAACATGATCTTGTTGCGGAGTTTGTGGCACCGCGATTGTGGATGGATCCGCACACCACTGACGGAGGATTCACCAGTAACAGCAAAGAAGATTATGAGTTTGCCATGTGGCGTTCTTTACGCTCTATAGACATTGCTAGAGCCCTTGGAAGCCGCAATATAGTGCTGTGGCTCGCGCGTGAGGGAACGTTATGTGCAGAGAGCAAGCAGCCGGTGGACATGATCAAAAAGTTGATCATGTCAGTTAATACAATGCTGGATTATGATTCGGAAATACGTGTACTGATCGAGCCCAAACCCAACGAACCCATTGACCGTAGTTATTGCGGTACACTTGGGCATGTTATGGCAGTATCCGGTGCAAGCAAGGAACCTAAACGTGTGGGTGCAGTACTTGAGAGTGCCCATGCGATACTCGCGGGGCTGGACCCTGCGAATGAAATGGCGTTTGCTCTTGCGTTTGGAAAGCTGTGGAGCGTGCATCTCAATGACCAGAATGGCATGAAATACGATCAGGATAAAGCTTTTGGTGTAGATAACCTCCGACAGGCGTTTAACCAGATAAAAGTACTTATGGACAACAATTATGGTGCAAATGGCGAGATGGTCGGACTTGATGTTAAAATTATGCGCACACAGAAGGTTGAGGACAGCTACCGCCATATAGAAAACAGTATGAAAATTGTTGAAATGCTTGAAAAGAAGGTTGAAAAGTTCAATCGGGAATTCCGTGATCAATGTGTAGCGGAGCGCAATTATGAAAAGCTCGAAATGTATGTTATGGAGCTCCTGATGAATGGATGAGCCATGCATGATTATTAATATGAGCTCGCGAATATCAATGCTCTCGGGCACCCGTTCGAAACCTTTGATTTCGGTAACGGGTGAGGTTATTATTTAGGCGGGCTTAAGCGAGCATTTCTCTTTTTCATTATTGCGGTGCGAATGCATACTTTAATAAAAATTACGAAGGCAGAAAAATTTATTTGTGGTGAGGAGGATACTTTTATGCCGGAGTTTTTTAAAGGAGTTCAAAAAATCCAATATGAAGGAGCGGGTTCCGATAATCCGTTGGCTTTCAAGTACTATAACCCGGAAGAAATTATTGACGGCAAAACCATGAAAGACCATCTTCGCTTTGCTGTGGCTTATTGGCATACATTCCAAGCCCGGGGAGCCGACCCTTTTGGCACTGGTACGGCTCAAAGACCCTGGGATCATATAACGAATAATATGGATCTCGCTTTTGCAAAGGTTGAGGCAAATTTTGAATTTTGTGAAAAGCTTGGAGTACCATTTTTTTGCTTCCATGACCGTGACATTGCTCCTGAAGCGGATACCTTGGCTGAGACAAATAAACGCCTTGATCAGGTGGTAGCCCGGATGAAAGAATGTATGAAAAATAGCGATGTAAAACTTCTCTGGGCCACCACAAACGCATTTAACCACCCTAGGTTTGTACACGGCGCATCGACCTCATGTAATGCAGATGTATTTGCTTACGCAGCCTCCCAGGTTAAGAAAGCGATGGAAATCACCATGGGACTGGGTGGGGAAAACTATGTGTTTTGGGGCGGAAGAGAGGGCTATGAAACACTTCTGAATACAGATATGAAGCTGGAACTTGATAATATGGCGCGCTTCCTCTCTATGGCAGTTGATTATGCTAAAGAAATTGGCTTTACAGGGCAACTTCTTATTGAACCAAAGCCCAAGGAGCCCACAAAACACCAGTATGATTTCGATGCAGCTACTGTTATTGGCTTTTTGAAGTCCTATGAACTTGATAAGTATTTTAAGTTGAACATTGAGGCGAATCATGCCGCCTTAGCTCAACATAATTTCCAGCACGATCTGAGAATAGCAAGAATTAATGATGTCTTAGGATCTATTGATGCAAACCAAGGGGATTCTCTTCTTGGATGGGATACCGACCAATTCCCGACAAATCTCTACGACACAACTTTAGCCATGTACGAAGTTATTTTAGCCGGTGGTTTTACAAAAGGAGGGCTAAATTTTGACGCTAAGGTAAGGAGAGCTTCCTTCGAATCAGACGATCTTTTCTATGGACATATCGCAGGAATGGATTCATTCGCCCGGGGGTTTAAAGTTGCTCACATGCTTATTAAAGACGGTGTGTTCGAGAAGTTTATCGAGAAGCGGTATGAAAGTTATAATAATGGTATTGGAATTGATATCGTCTCACGCAAGATAGGATTCAAAGAGCTTGAAGCCTATACTTTAAAAAATGGCGAACCTAAGGTTGGCTCGGCACATCAGGAGATGCTTGAATCGATTTTAAACCAGTATTTAATTGAAACAAAATAATAAGTTTTCAAAAAGCATGCATCGCGATATCTAAACAAAGTAAAAAAAGAGAGGACCATCTATTTAAAAAATGTCATTAGGCATCGCAAACAGAAAATTGCTATACAGTCAAATAAGGAGGCTGGTTTAATGACATCACTGGAAAGAATTCTTTGCAGGCTGAAAGGAAAACAGGTAGATAAGATACCAAATTTAAACATTGTAATGATGTTTGCAGCCAAGCAAATAGATATACCTTACGGGCAATATGTAACGGATTATGAGAAATTGGTTCAAGGCAATTTGTATTGTGCTGAAAAATTTGGAATTGATGCGGTGTCTGCAATATCGGATCCAATGCGTGAAGCTGCTGCTTTCGGTGCAAATGTAATTATTCCTGAGGATGATGTGCCTTATTGTTCGAAAAATCTTTTGGAGGATATTGAAGATATTTCTGCTATACATATTGCCGACCCTTTTTCCAATTCGAGAACTCTCGACAGAATTCGAGCGGTCGAACGGTATCATGAACTTGTCGGAAATGAATATGCCATTATCGGATGGGTTGAAGGAGTGTTAGCTGAAGCTGCAGATCTTCGGGGAGTTAGTGAACTTATGTTGGATCTTGCCACCGGAGAACAGGATGCTACAGGACTGTTTGACCTGATTTTTAAGCAGCAATGCGCTTTTGCAAAAACGCAGATTGATGCAGGAGCACATATCATTGGCATAGGAAATGCAGTTGCATCACTGATAGGACCAAGACTTTATCAAAAATATGCGCTTCCCTATGATAAAATGCTAATTGAATATATACACTCTCTTCATTCATATGCTAAACTGCATATTTGCGGTAATATCACACCTCTACTTCCATACTTAAGGGAAACAGGCACTGATATTTTGGATGTGGATCATATGGTTGATTTTGGAAAAACTATCCAGATGTTTTCTGATCTTCCGGTCAGTATTTGTGGTAATATGGATCCTGTATCAGTGTTTTTACAGGGCGATCAAAAAAAAGTAAGTAATGCGGTAATTAAGTGCATATCCTCTTGTAATTCAACTACTATGATTGCAGCAGGTTGCGAAATACCACGGCATACACCACCGGAGAACTTAAAAACAATGGATAATTTGTTATGGTTATAAATTCCAGCCATTCCATTAAAAAAAAATGTTGCATTCGTTAATCGCGTGTTATATAATATCTCTTGCTGTGACATGGCATACGATGAAGCCGCAGATGGCAGGTGAAACAAACTGGGAACTGTGGTGGAGAATGTCCGATTCAAAGAAACCGGGCGACAAGTCACTGTACATCATACATCAGAATGTTTTAATGTGTGTTTGTATCGTGGCCCAGGTGTGATTTTGACACCGGGCTTTTTATATGATCAAGCATGAAACACCCGGCAAAGTGTACAGGAAGAAGCTTGTTGCGCCAGCAAAATCTATCTTAAGGAGGCTTGTGTATGGCGAACAAACAGAAAATCAGGATCAGGCTTAAAGCTTTTGATCACCAGGTAATTGACCAATCTGCGGAGAAGATTGTCGAAACAGCGAAGAGAACAGGTGCTAAGGTTTCGGGACCCGTTCCGCTGCCGACAAGAAGGGAAGTTATGACGATCTTGAGAGCTCCTCATAAGTATAAGGATTCACGTGAGCAGTTCGAGATGAGAACGCATAAGAGACTCATCGATATTTTGATGCCCACCCCTAAAACAGTGGACGCTCTGATGAGACTGGATCTTCCTGCTGGCGTAGATATTGAAATCAAACTGTAAGTGTTTAGTAATGTTAAGTTCGGTTTTTTCTTAAAAGCTGAACCAATGACAGGAGGTATTTTTTAACATGAAAAAGTTCATACTTGGTAAGAAGATCGGTATGACACAAGTTTTTGATGAAAATGGCATAGTAATCCCTGTTACCGTTATTCTGGCAGGACCCCTATCCGTCGTTCAGAAAAAAACTGAGGAAATCGATGGCTATAATTCCGTTAAAGTAGGTTTTCAGGACATTCCCGATAGAAAGGCCAACAAGCCGATGAAGGGACAGTTCGAAAAAGCCAAGGTTTCCCCTAAGAAGTATATGAAAGAATTCAGGCTCGAGGATACCGCCGGCTATGAAGTCGGAAATGTCATAAAGGTTGAAGACATGTTTGCAGCCGGTGACAAGATCGATGTTTCCGGTGTATCCAAAGGTAAGGGCTTTGCGGGTGTCATCAAGCGTTTTGGACTCGGCCGCGGACCGATGGCCCACGGTTCAGGCTTCCACAGAGGAATTGGTTCTATGGGACCTATTTCCGACCCAAGCCGTATTTTTAAAGGCAAACATATGCCCGGTCACATGGGTGCTGAAAAAGTAACTGTACAAAACCTTGCTGTTGTCAGGGTTGACGCAGAGAGAGGACTTCTCCTGGTGAAGGGTGCAGTTCCTGGTCCCAAGGGCGGCCTCCTTGTGGTTAAAAATTCGGTCAAAGCATAATGAAGAGTTGGTTCGGAAGGAGGAAATAAGATGCCAAAAGTAGATGTTTACAATATTAAAGGCCAAAAAGTTGGCGACATCAGCTTAAATGATGATATTTTTGCAGTAGAAGTGAACAAAGTTGCAATGCATAGTGCTGTTGTGAACATACTTGCCAACGCAAGACAAGGCACGCAGTCCACCAAGACAAAATCAGAGGTTAGAGGCGGCGGCAAAAAGCCTTGGAGGCAAAAAGGCACCGGACGCGCCCGTCAGGGAAGTATCCGTTCTGCACAATGGGTTGGCGGCGGCATAGTTTTGGGACCCAAGCCCAGAAGCTATAGCTATGCACTGCCCAAAAAGGTCAGGAGACTTGCTTTAAAGAGCGCTCTGACCAGCAAGGCCCTGGAGAATAATATCATCGTTCTCGATGATTTGAAGCTCGAGGCCATTAGGACAAAGGAAATGGCTAATGTCCTGAATAATCTCAACGTTGATACCAGCGCTTTGATTGTTCTTCCCGAAATTAACCGGAATGTCGTATTATCGGCAAGGAATATTGAAAATGTCAAAACAGCAACCTTTGGCGACATCAATACTTACGATATTCTGAAATACAATAAGTTTATCGTAACCAAGGGCGCCGTTGCTAAAATTGAGGAGGTGTACGCGTAATGAAGCATGCAGAGGATATTCTCATTCGTCCGTACATTACCGAGAAAAGTAATATGGATATTGCCGAAGGCAAATACACCTTCATCGTGGCTAAAAAGGCTACCAAGACCGAAGTAAAGCAGGCTGTTGAAAAGCTTTTTGGAGTTAAGGTTGTCTCTGTCAACACCGTTAATTATGACGGCAAAGAAAAGCGCCAGGGTGTTCATGTAGGCAAAACCGAGGCCTTCAAAAAGGCAGTGGTCAAGATTGATACGGATCCAAAGCCTGTTTCCTATGCTGAAAAGGGTGGCAAGATCGTGGCCACCTCCAAGAAGTACAAGACTTCTATTGAAGAATTCGGCGTAGCGCAATAATTTTTAGTTTATCACCGGAATGCCGGTAATATAGGCTTAGCAGTCAGCCTGAGAACGGCATGGCCGGGCAATTAGATAAAGGAGTGGAAGAAATGCCAATTAAAAAGTACAATCCGACATCTCCTGCAAGAAGATTCATGACTGTATCTACATTTGAGGAGATCGCAAAGAAGGACCCTGAAAAGAGTCTTCTTGCTCCGCTAAAAAGGAAAGGCGGAAGGAACTCCTACGGAAGGATTACCGTACGCCATCATGGCGGCGGAGCCAAGCAGCAGTACAGAATAATTGATTTTAAGAGAGATAAGGACGGAGTCCCCGCAAAGGTTGTATCCATTGAGTATGATCCGAACAGATCCGCCAATATCGCACTGCTTTTTTATGCTGACGGTGAAAAAAGATATATTCTGTCTCCCAATGGTCTTAAGGTAGGCAACAAGGTTTACTCCGGTGCAGGTTCCGATATTAAACCCGGAAATGCACTTCCATTGGAGTCTATTCCCGTGGGTACTGTCATCCATAATATTGAGCTGAAACCCGGCAAGGGCGGACAACTTGTCAGAGCGGCAGGCAATCTTGCCCAGCTCATGGCAAAAGAGGGCAAATATGCATTAGTCAGACTTCCCTCGGGTGAATTAAGAAATATTGATATTCGTTGCAAGGCTTCCATCGGACAGGTCGGCAATCTGGATCATGAAAATATCAGAATTGGTAAGGCCGGCAAAACCCGTTGGTTAGGCATAAGGCCTACAGTTCGTGGTGTCGTTATGAACCCCAATGACCATCCTCATGGCGGTGGTGAAGGTAAATCTCCTGTCGGTATGCCAAGTCCTGTTACCCCATGGGGTAAGCCAACTCTTGGCTACAAGACCCGTAGCAAGACGAAAAAGAGCGATAAGCTGATTGTTAAGAGACGTAACGACAAGTAAGATGGAAGAAGGAGGTTAATACCGTGAGTAGATCACTTAAAAAGGGACCCTACGTTGATAAGAAACTCTTAAAGAGAGTTGAAGAAATGAATGAAAAAAACGAGAAAAAGGTTTTAAAGACCTGGTCTCGTGCCTCTACCATCTTCCCGCAGATGGTCGGACATACCATTGCAGTCCATGACGGACGCAAGCATGTTCCGGTATATGTATCTGAAGATATGGTCGGTCACAAGCTTGGTGAGTTTTCTCCTACACGCACCTACAGAGGTCACAGCAAGGGCGAGAAGAGCACCAAACTCAAGAGGTAAGACTTTAGCTTAGTTGGAAGGAGGAATAGACTTGGGCAAGAAGGTAATGTCTAAAGACGAGCTCCTTGAGAAGAAGGAGGAGCTTCTTGAACAATATGGCAAGACCCGCAGAAAAGCTGATAGGCTCCCCATTCTCACCAAGAAGGAGAAAAAAGTTCTCGGGATCGGCAAGGATGAAGGAAGAGCAATCGTTAAGCATGCAAGGGTTTCATCAAGAAAAGCCAAATTGGTCATTGATTTGATTCGCAGCAAAGGGATTGACGAAGCTTATGGGATTTTGAAATATATGCCCAGAAATGCATCCGAGATTCTGTATAAACTTCTTAAATCTGCTGAAGCAAATGCGGTTAATAATAACCAGCTGAATAGAGACAATTTATATGTTTCTGAGGTGTATGCAGAGCAGGGCCCGACCCTCAAGAGGATTATGCCGAGGGCGCAGGGCAGAGCGTTCCGTATTCGCAAAAGGACCAGCCATATTACACTGGTTCTGAAGGAAAGGGCTTAAGAAGGAGGTTGCAAAATGGGCCAAAAAGTAAATCCCCATGGACTTAGAATAGGAATCATTAAGGACTGGGATACAAAATGGTATGCCGGCGTCAAGGATTTCAGCAGCTTCCTTGTGGAAGATGTAAAGATTCGCGGCTTTATAAAGAAGAAGCTTTATATTGCAGGGATCGCCAGAATTGAAATTGAGCGGGCAGCCAATAAAATCAAAATTAACATACACACTGCAAAACCCGGAATTGTCATCGGTAAGCAGGGTTCCGGTATTGAAGCTCTCCGTGTAGAGCTTGAGAAGATGACTGGAAAGAGCCTACTTCTCAACATTACCGAAATCAGAACTCCGGAAATGAATGCACAGCTTGTTGCGGAGAACATCGCAGCACAGCTGGAGAAGCGTATTTCTTTCCGCCGCGCTATGAAGCAGGCCATGTCCAGAACCATGAGGTTTGGTGCAAAGGGTATCAAAACATGTTGTTCCGGCCGCTTGGGCGGAGCTGAAATCGCAAGAATTGAGCATTACGCAGAAGGAACTATTCCACTTCAGACTCTTAGAGCAGACATTGACTATGGTTTTGCCGAAGCAAACACAACTTATGGCAAAATTGGCGTTAAGATCTGGATTTATAGAGGCGAAGTTCTTCCCACCAAGAAGAAGGAGAAAAAGGAAGGGGGAGACAAATAATTATGTTGATGCCAAAAAGAGTAAAATACAGAAGGGTTCAAAGAGGCCGCATGAAGGGTAAGGCAACACGCGGAAACTTTGTGTCAAACGGCGAATTTGGCCTTCAGGCAATTGAACCCGCATGGATTACAAGCAATCAGATTGAATCAGCCCGTATCGCGATGACTCGTTTCATCAAGAGAGGCGGTAATGTCTGGATTAAGATTTTCCCCGACAAGCCGGTCACCAAGAAACCAGCTGAAACCCGTATGGGTTCCGGTAAAGGGTCTCCCGAGTATTGGGTAGCTGTTGTCAAGCCCGGCCGCGTTCTCTTTGAAATTGCCGGTGTACCCGAAGAGGCAGCCAGAGAGGCACTGAGGCTTGCATCCCACAAATTGCCCGTAAAGTGCAAAATCATTGCACGTGGGGAAGAGGTAGGTGTAGAGAATGAAGGCGTCTGAACTGAAAACACTGAAGGAAAAGACCCGTGACGAGCTTGAGCAGGAGCTTGTTGAGCTGAAGGCCGAGTTGTTCAAGCTTAGATTCCAGCATGCTACAAGCCAGCTTGAGAATCCTATGAAGCTCAAAGATGTCAAGAAAGATATTGCAAGAGTAAAGACTATCATTCGTGAAATGGAACTCGGAATTAAGAGGAACTGATTAAGGCAATAAAGCCTTTTAACCGGAAGGAGGTTTTTTCCGCGTGGCTGAAAGAAATATAAGAAAGACTCGAATTGGAAAAGTCGTGAGCAATAAGATGGACAAGACGATTGTTGTAGCAGTTGTTGACAGCGTAAAGCATCCCATATTTAAAAAGATCTTGAAGCGGACATATAAGCTTAAAGCCCACGATGAGAATAATGAATGTAACATCGGTGATCGCGTAGAAGTTATGGAAACCAGACCCATCAGCAAAGACAAGAGATGGAGACTGGTTGAGATCGTCGAAAAAGCAAAGTAATAGGAGGCGTTAGGACATGATACAGGCAGAGACCTATTTGAAGTCGGCCGATAACACTGGCGCCAAGGAATTAATGTGCATAAAAGTCCTCGGCGGCTCTAAAAGGAAATATGCCAATATTGGCGATGTCATCGTTTGTTCGGTTAAAAATGCAACGCCCGGCGGTGTTGTTAAGAAGGGCGAAGTCGTTAAAGCAGTTATCGTCCGTTCAGTCAAGGGGCTCAAAAGAGCAGACGGATCCACAATCCGTTTTGACGAGAATGCAGCCGTTATTCTGAAGGATGACGGAAGCCCCAGAGGAACAAGAATTTTTGGGCCGGTCGCAAGAGAGTTAAGAGAAAAGGACTATATGAAAATTATCTCTCTGGCGCCCGAAGTGTTATAAGGAAGGAGGCTTGACAAATGGCAAATTTACAAATTAAAAAGGGAGATATGGTTTACGTGCTCAGCGGAAAGAGCCGCGGCAAGAAGGGCAAAGTTCTGACAGTTGAACCCGCTGACCGCAAGGTTATCGTTGAGGGCCTGAACATGATCACAAAGCATGTTAAGCCGAAGCCGAATCAGGGCTTTAAAGAGGATGGGATCATCCACCAGGAAGCCCCCATCTATGTTGATAAGGTAATGTTGATTTGCAAGAATTGCGGTAAACCTACAAAGGTTGGCAAAAAGCTTCTCGACAACGGTACTAAAGCACGGGTTTGCAAGAAGTGCGGCGAAGTAATTGACATTATCGGAGAAGGCAAGGAGTAAATCCTTTAAGGAGGTTGACGAGACATGCCAAGATTGCTTGACAAGTACAATAATGAAGTTGTACCGGCTATGCAGGCAAAATTCAGCTATAAAAGTCCAATGGAAATGCCTAAGCTTGTAAAAGTTGTACTCAATATGGGCGTGGGGGATGTAAAAGAAAACCCAAAAGCTATTGAGAATGCAGCAAACGAACTGGCCGCAATTTCCGGACAAAAAGCGGTTGTTACAAAGGCTAAGAAGTCGGTTGCGGCATTCAAGCTCCGCGAGGGCATGAATATAGGCTGCAAGACCACTCTTCGCGGCAGCAAAATGTGTGAATTTGTAGATAAACTTTTTAATGTGGCGCTTCCAAGAGTCAGAGACTTCAGAGGTATCAGCACTGATTCCTTTGACGGCCGCGGAAATTTTTCAATGGGTGTAAAAGAACAGTTGATTTTCCCTGAAATTGAATATGATAAGATTGAAAAAATCCGAGGTATGGATATTACATTTGTTACAACTGCCCGGACCGATGAAGAAGCAAGAGAATTGCTGTCACTTCTCGGAATGCCGTTTGTAAAGCGTTAAGGAGGTAGATCGATATGGCAAAGAAATCAATGATTCTTAAGCAGCAAAGAACACCCAAGTTCTCAACCAGGTATTATAATCGCTGCAAGCTCTGCGGTAGACCTCACGCTTATATGAGGAAGTTCGGCATATGCCGTCTTTGCTTCAGAGACTTAGCATACAAGGGCCAAATACCAGGTGTTAAGAAGGCAAGCTGGTAAGAAGCGAAAGGAGGTCTGTAACAATGCATTCAACCGACGTTATAGCAGATATGCTTACACGGATAAGAAATGCCGCAAGTTCTAAGCATCAGACTGTGGATATTCCCGCATCTAACCTGAAGAAGCAAATTGCAAAAATTTTGCTGGATGAGGGTTATATTAAGGATTTTATTGAGATCGACGATAAGAAGCAGGGAATTATCAGAATTACACTCAAGTATGTAGAGAATAAGAAAAATATTATCACAGGCATTAAGAGAATCAGCAAACCTGGCTTGAGAGTTTATGCCAATAGGGATGAGGTTCCAAAAGTTCTCGGTGGTTTAGGCGTAGCTCTCGTGTCTACATCACAGGGGGTTATGACCGACAAACAAGCAAGAAAGCTCGGCATTGGCGGGGAAGTTCTTGCCTTTGTATGGTAATCCACAATAAATAAAGTTCTGAAAAGAGTACTTATAAAGGTACTCGCAATCTAAGGACTGGAGGTGCATTTTATGTCACGTATAGGAAGAATGCCTGTGGAGATTCCAGCAGGCGTGGAAGTGAAGCTTAACGGCAATGATATGACTGTTAAGGGGCCTAAGGGAACCTTAAGCGCCAGCTTCCATAAGAATATGACCATCACCAAGGATGGCGATAAGATTGTTGTCAGCCGCCCTGATGATCAGAAGCTCAACAGATCGCTTCATGGTCTTACCCGGGCTCTTGTTTCCAACATGGTAACCGGTGTAACCAAAGGCTTTGAGAAGAATCTTGAAATCGTCGGTGTTGGTTTCAGAGCACAGAAACAAGGCAAGAAGCTTGTTCTCACTCTCGGATACTCTCATCCTGTAGAAATGGAAGAGCCTCAGGGTATTACAATTGAGGTACCTTCACCGGATAAAATTGTTATTAAAGGTGTGGACAAACAGCTTGTCGGTGAGGTTGCAGCCAAGATCCGCGAAAAGCGTCCGCCTGAACCTTATAAAGGTAAAGGTATTAAATATGCTAACGAGGTTATCATCCGCAAGGAAGGTAAGACCGGCGGCAAGGGCAAGAAGTAAGAGAGAGGAGTGAGTGTGCAATGATTAAACGTATCGAAAAAAATAAGATCAGGTTACGCAAGCATGTTCGTGTGCGCAAGAAAATCTCCGGTACTGCGGAATTGCCGCGTCTTTGCGTGTTCAGAAGTTCAAAACACATATATGCCCAGATTATCGATGATATTGGCAGCACCACTCTGGTTGCAGCATCCTCATTGGATGAGGCTCTCAAGGGAAAGCTTGATTATGCCGGCAATAAAAAAGCCGCCAGAGAAGTGGGAAAGCTTATCGGCAGCAAAGCCATTGAAAAAGGTATCAAGCAGGTAGTGTTCGACAGGGGCGGCTACCTTTATCATGGAAGGATCAAGGAACTCGCTGACGGCGCAAGAGAAGCCGGCCTCGAATTCTGATCACTGTTTTAATAGAAGGAGGGGAACAAATTGCAGAAAATTGATCCAAGTACTCTGGACCTTAAAGAGAAAGTAGTGAATATCGGCCGTGTAACCAAAGTTGTAAAGGGCGGCAGAAATTTCAGATTCAGCACCTTGGTCGTTGTCGGTGACGAAAACGGACATGTCGGTGTTGGCAGCGGTAAGGCAGCAGAAATTCCTGATGCTATTCGCAAGGGAATTGAAGATGCGAAAAAGAATCTTATTTATGTCCCGATGGTAGGGGCCAGTATTCCGCATGATGCTTTAGGCGTGTTCGGCGCGGGCAGGGTATTATTAAAACCTGCCAAAGAAGGTACCGGCGTTATTGCAGGCGGTCCTGTAAGAGCGGTTCTGGAACTTGCCGGCATTCGTGATATTTATACAAAATCCCTGGGATCAAACAATCCTACCAACATGGTTCGTTCAACCATGGAAGGTCTTGCCCAGTTGAAGACCGTGGAAGAGATTGCAAAGCTCAGAGGTAAGACCGTTGAGGAAATCCTGGATTAAGGAGGTAGCTTTCAATGAGCAACTTGAGGATTACTCTGAAAAAGAGTACAATAACATGCAAAGAAGATCAGAAGGCTACAGTTGCCGCTCTTGGTCTTCGAAAAATTGGGCAGACTGTTGAACAGAAAGACAATGCCCAGATTCGTGGTATGATTAATAAAGTATCACATTTAGTACAAGTTGAAGAAATATAAAGGAGGTGCAACCAGTGACCTTGTTCGAATTAAGACCTGGAGCACCCAAACAGGCTCCAAAACGTAAAGGTAGAGGGCATGGATCCGGAAACGGCAAAACTGCCGGCAAGGGTCATAAAGGCCAGAACGCCAGAGCAGGAGGCGGTGTAAGACCCGGCTTCGAAGGCGGCCAGATGCCTTTTTTCAGAAGAATTCCCAAGAGGGGCTTCAACAATGTATTCAGAAAAGTCTATACAGAGGTTAATCTTTCAGATCTGGAAAGGTTTGAAAACGGAACTGAAGTTACAGCTGAACTTCTAAAAGAAGCAGGTATTATCAGCAAAATAAATGACGGAATAGTTGTTCTCGGAAACGGAAATCTGACCAAGAAGCTTACTGTAAAAGCTGCCAGATTCACAAAAACAGCATCCGAGAAGATCGAAGCTTTGGGAGGAAAGGCTGAGGTGATGTAAGATGGAGAGCGTAATTACTCCGCTTAAGAGTGCCTGGAAGATCGCCGACTTAAGGAAAAAGCTCATCGCTACGATGCTGCTCCTGTTGGTGTATCGTATAGGCGTCTATATCCCCATACCCGGCCTGGATGCAGGTGTTCTTGCGCAAATGGTTGGCAGCACCGGGAGTTTGTTTGGATTTATTGATATCATTGGCGGCGGTGCTTTTTCAAATGCCAGTATATTCGCAATGTCCATCACCCCATATATTAACTCCTCCATTATCCTTCAGCTGTTGACGATCGCGATCCCTGCCCTTGAGAGACTATCCAAGGAAGGGGAGGAAGGCAGAAAGAAATTGGCACAATGGACCCGTTATTTGACTGTTATCCTTGGATTTCTCCAGGCTACATTCATGTATATCGGATTCAGAAATGCGGTTTCATCAGTAAATGTTCTTTCTTATCTGACCTTTACTTTCGCGCTTACCGCAGGTACTGCTTTTATCATGTGGTTAGGAGAGCAGATCAATGACCGCGGAATCGGGAATGGTATTTCACTGATTATATTCGTCAATATTATTTCAAGAGGACCGAATGCATTCAGTGCCCTGTACAATATTGTTTCCAGCTATGCCAAGGCAGGCCGGGTTGCAATAGGAATACTGATTATATTGGCAATTTTACTGGTGTTTATAGCGGTTATCGCTTTCGTCATCTTTGTCACAGAGGCAGAGAGAAGAGTACCGGTTCAATATGCCAAGCGTGTAGTAGGCAGGAAGATGTATGGCGGGCAAAGCACCCATATTCCGATTAAAGTGAATTCCGCAGGTGTTATGCCGATTATTTTTGCCATGTCCATTCTTTCTTTTATACCCACAGTTATTGGACTTGTTGCGCCTAATACCACAAACAGATTCCTGCTGGGGTTGTTGAACTTCAGCAGCAATCCGCTGTATATGCTCATTATGATGTTGCTTGTATTGTTCTTTACATTCTTTTACACCATGATGACTTTTAACCCCATTGAACTGGCCAACAACATCCGGAAAAACGGTGGCTTTATTCCGGGTATTCGCCCCGGAAAACCTACCAGCGACTATATAACCAAGGTACTTAACCGGGTTACCTGGTTCGGAGCATTCTTCCTGGGTATTATCACCGTACTGCCAAGTTTGCTTGAGCTGATAACCGGTGTCAAAAATATGTGGTTCGGCGGTACATCGCTTATTATTATGGTCGGTGTTGCCCTTGAAACTGCAAAACAGCTTGAATCACAACTTATGATGAGACACTATAAAGGATTTCTTAGTTGATTTTTTTAGGTACAAAGAAAGCGGATGATCAGGTACCATCCGCTTTTTGTACCGATTAACAACGCAGTGGTACGAATGATTCTTTAAAAGGTCGTGAACTATATGAGAATGATATTATTAGGGCCTCCCGGCTCAGGAAAAGGCACTCAGGCAGCCAAGCTGTCAGTTTCTCTAAAAATACCCCATATCTCAACAGGAGATATTTTCAGATCCAACATCAAAGAGGGTACGGAGCTTGGAGTGCTTGCGAAAAGCTATATCGACGCCGGAAAATTGGTTCCCGATGCTGTCACTATCGGTATTGTAGAGAAGAGACTTAAAAATGACGACTGCAGGTCTGGCTTTATTATGGATGGCTTTCCAAGAACCATACCACAGGCCGAGATGTTTGACACCATTTTGCAGAAACTGGATTCAGGTGTCGAGGCAGTGATCAATATTCATGTACCTGATGATGCGATCATCAAGAGAATGTCCGGAAGAAGGATGTGCTCATGCGGGCGCACCTACCATGCAGAGAATAATCCGCCTAAAGTAGAAGGTATCTGCGATGCATGCGGCGGCAAGCTTTACATAAGGGATGATGACCGCGCAGAAACAGTAAAAGAAAGATTAAGGGTGTACCACCAACAGACGAGCCCCTTGATTGATTATTATCAAAAACAGGGACTGCTCATGAATTTCGATGGGTTAAAATCCATTGATGAAATCACGAAGCAAATACTTGAAGCTGTTGCTTCTATAAAATAGACATAATCGAGGCATAAAATGGTAACTATAAAATCACAGCGTGAACTGGATAAAATGAGAAAAGCCGGTGAGGTTGTGGCCAGAGTCTTAGAGAAGATTTCTGAGATCATTGCACCGGGAATTACAACGATGGAGCTCGACAGAGCAGCTGAAGAGATCATTCGGAAAGCCGGAGCAATCCCTTCCTTTAAGGGGGTTCCGTGTGCATACGGAGGGATGGACTTCCCCGGTTCAGTTTGTGCATCCATCAATGATCAGGTCATTCATGGCATTCCTGATCATACGGTTCTTAAAGAGGGCGATATTGTCAGTATTGATACGGGAGCCATTTTGGATGGATACCATGGAGATGCTGCCAGAACGTATACTGTAGGGCAGGTTGCACCGGAGGTCCGGGACCTTATATTTCATACCGAGGAAGCATTTAAGCTGGGCATGGCAAAAGCCGTGGAGGGCAACCACATAAGAGATATTTCAGTGGCTGTGCAGAGATACGTAGAAAGCAAAGGCTTTTCTGTTGTCCGGGATTTTGTGGGCCACGGCATCGGAACTGAAATGCATGAGGAGCCCCAGATTCCAAACTATGTGACGAGAGAACGGGGAATCCGGCTTTCCAACGGAATGACCCTGGCTATAGAACCCATGGTCAATATTGGAACCTGGCAGGTGAAGGTGTTGGAAAATAATTGGACTGTAGTTACATTGGACGGAAAATATTCCGCTCACTATGAAAACACAATTGCAGTTACGCCAAAGGGCCCGGAAATATTGACCAGAAACTATTAAATTTCACGAAAAAAGATAAGAATCTTGAAATAGGGAGCATTTTATAATAGAATATATAATTGGCTCAGCTGGGCCGTTATAATAGAAGCAAAAGGGGAAATATGTTTGGATACCATCATCGGCCGTTATGTATGGTCAAAATCTGGCCGCGACAAAGATCATTTGTTTATTATCATTGACATTATCGATGATGGCAATGTTCTTGTGGCAGATGGCAATCTCAGACGTGTTGACAATCCAAAAAAGAAAAATCTGAAACACTTGAAAATAACCAATCAGGTGTCAGAAGAGGTATCAGAAACAGTTTTGGCGAAGAAAAAGCTGAATGATTCAGACCTTCAGAAAGCTGTTTTAAGATATAATGAGGCATAGCCCCATTGAAACGCTTATTAAGGTTTTTTACAAAAAGACCTGGTAAGAATCTTGTTATAAAGAGGACATGGTTAAATAGAGGGTGCGAGGGAGGCATAAAAATTTGGCCAAGGAAGATGTAATTGAAATAGAAGGATCCGTACTGGAAGCACTTCCTAACGCGACTTTCAAAGTTAAACTGGAAAACGGGCATGTCATTCTGGCCCATATATCGGGAAAGCTAAGAATGAATTACATCCGGGTACTTCCAGGTGATAAGGTAACTGTTGAGATGTCAACCTATGACCTTTCTCGGGGAAGAATCACGTGGAGAGGTAAGTAAGCAGATATAAGGAGGGTCAACCAAATGAAGGTAAAACCATCAGTTAAGAAGATTTGCGAAAAATGCAGGATTATCCGCAGAAAAGGCCGTGTTATGGTTATCTGTACCAATCCTAAGCATAAGCAAAGACAAGGTTAAAATATTTTTGCAGCCGGCAGATAAGAAAACCTGCCGGTTGCATAGACCGTCTCGCTTTAATGATTTCCATGAAGCGGCTGGCTCTTTTCCTTAAAATAGGAGGGCATTTGTGGGGATTTTTAAATAGAAAGTTATTATCAATGAATTTGACTAGGTTACACAAGTACCAATCGGAGGTGTAGTAATTTGGCTCGTATTGCAGGTGTTGACTTGCCGAGAGAAAAAAGAGTAGAAATCGGCCTTACGTATATCTTCGGGATAGGCAGAACCCGTTCAAGTGAAATTTTGAAGACAACGGGTATCAACCCCGATACACGCGTACGTGATCTCACAGATGATGAGATTGCAAAGCTTCGTGACACCATTGAAAAAGGATACACTGTAGAAGGCGACCTCAGAAGAGAGATTGCACTTAACATAAAACGCCTTGTAGAAATAAGGTGTTATCGTGGCGTTAGGCATAGAATAGGTCTTCCCGTTCGCGGTCAAAGAACAAAGACCAATGCCAGAACCCGTAAGGGACCAAGAAAGACTATTGCCAATAAGAAGAAGTAATCGGGAGGTCGATCGATAAAATGGCAGCAGCTAAGGTTGTTAGAAGATCAAGAAAAAAGAAGGAAAAAAAGAATATTGAACGTGGCGCAGCTCATATTCGTTCTTCTTTTAACAATACTATAGTAACTATCACCGATGTCCAGGGCAATGCTCTGTCATGGGCCAGCTCAGGCGGACTAGGTTTTAGGGGCTCCAGAAAGAGCACTCCATATGCCGCCCAGCAGGCTGCTGAGACAGCAGCAAAGGCAGCTATGGAACATGGCCTTAAAACCGTATCGGTGTTTGTAAAAGGACCGGGAGCAGGCCGTGAAGCGGCTATACGTGCTCTCCAGGCGGCAGGACTTGAGGTTAACTCCATTAAGGATGTAACCCCTATTCCGCACAACGGTTGCAGACCGCCTAAGAGAAGAAGAGTTTAATGGAGGTGTAAGGTTCGATGGCTAGATATACAGATGCATCTTGCAAACTCTGCCGAAGAGAAGGTCAGAAACTCTTCTTAAAGGGAGAAAGATGTTATACAAATAAGTGCGCTGTGGGCAGAAGACCCTATGCGCCCGGCCAACATGGTGCTCAAAGAAAGAAGATGTCCGAATATGGCCTTCAGCTTCGTGAAAAGCAAAAGGCCAAGAGATTCTATGGCATTTTAGAGAGCCAGTTCAGGAAATATTTTGACATGGCTAACCGCAAGAAGGGTGTCACAGGTGATAACCTTCTGCAAATACTTGAAAGCAGACTGGACAACGTTGTATACAGGCTGGGATTTGGGACGACACGTGCCGAGGCCCGTCAGCTTGTCACACATGGACATTTCGAGGTAAACGGAAAGAAGCTCAACATTCCCTCATACCTTGTAAAAGTCGGCGATACCATTGATGTTGCTGAAAAGGGAAGAAAGTCCAACCGTTTCAAGGAAATCCTCGATGTCACAGGTTCCAAGGTTGTTCCCCAGTGGCTTGAAGTAGATCAGGAAAATCTTAAGGGTAAGGTTGTTGCGTTACCGTCCAGAGAGGATATTGACCTCAATGTTCAGGAACATCTCATTGTTGAGTTGTACTCCAAGTAATTTATGTGAACCTATTACCCTCATTTATAAAAATAACCCAAGGAGGGTTGACTGATGATCGAAATGGAAAAGCCAAGGATTGAGTGCGTTGAAAGTTCAGAAAACAATGAATACGGCAAATTTGTGGTAGAGCCTTTGGAAAGAGGCTATGGTACTACTTTGGGAAATTCTTTGCGAAGGATTCTTCTATCGTCTTTACCAGGCGCTGCTGTTACATCCATCAAGATTGACGGTGTGCTTCATGAATTTACCACCGTACCCGGTGTTGTTGAGGATATGACTGAGATTATTCTTAATATCAAAGGGCTGCGGTTAAAGCTTTTCAGCGAACAACCCAAAACATTGTATATTGATTACGAGGGCGAAGGAGAAATTAAGGCTTCGGACATCAAGGCGGACTCAGATGTGGAGATATTAAATCCCGATCTGCATATTGCCACCGTTAACGGTACAAGCAGATTCTTTATGGAACTGAATGTAAGTCATGGCCGCGGATATGTTTCGGCAGAGAAGAACAAGCTTCCGAACCAGCCCATCGGTGTCATCCCGGTGGATTCTATCTATACGCCTGTTAAAAAGGTCAATTACATGGTAGAAAATACACGTGTAGGACAGGTTACCGACTATGACAAGCTTAGTATTGAGGTCTGGACCGACGGTTCCATTGCACCTGATGAAGCAATCAGCCTTGGCGCAAAGGTTTTGAGCGATCATCTCACTCTATTTATTAATTTAACAGACAGAGCGAAGAACACTGAAGTTCTGGTGGAAAAGGGTGAGCCGGCAAGGGATAAGATTCTTGAGATGACCATCGAAGAACTTGACCTTTCGGTGCGCTCCTACAATTGTTTGAAGAGAGCAGGAATTAACACTGTTGAGGATCTCATCAGCAAGACAGAGGATGAGATGATGAAGGTGAGAAATCTTGGCCGTAAGTCACTAGAAGAAGTAGTGCAAAAGCTTGATGCATTAGATTTAAAACTTGCTCAATCGGAAGAATAAGGAATAATTCTCTTAAAGGGGAGGAAGCAAAATGCCTGCAAATAGAAAATTAGGAAGACCTACAGACCAGCGTAAGGCAATTTTAAAAGGTCTGGTAACCTCTCTGATCCAGTATGGGCGTATTGAGACAACCGAAACAAGAGCAAAGGAAGTCAAGAATATTGTTGAAAAATTAATTGCTCATGCAGTTAAAGAATGTGACAATTTCACAGCTCCGAAGAATGTGACCATAAGTGCACCGGTTGTAGATAGCAAAGGCCGCAAGGTACTGAAGACCGTTACTTCAAAGAACGGCAATAAGTACGAGGTAGTCGAGAGAGAGACAAAAACCGAATTGAAAACGGTGGATGCTCCCACACGCCTTGCAGCCAGACGTCTTATAATGAACTGGGTCTACAGGGTGAAGGATGAAAAGGGTAACTCCATCAGCCTTACCAACAAATTGTTCAATGATATTGCTCCCAAGTACAAGGACAGAAAAGGTGGCTACACCCGTATTTCCAAGCTTGGGGCAAGAAGAGGCGACGGCGCGGAAGTAGTCGTACTCGAACTGATTTAAAATATAATTTACCAGGGACTGGAGATAATGGAGAGCGGGTGAGCCGTTCTCCATTCTTCGTATTATCTGGTATATTAAGAATTGTAAGGATCGGGCTAAAGATTGCTATTCCTGTCATAACCTTTACTTAGACTTTTGGCCCAGATTGAAAATTCGTCTTTTTGGAGCGTCAATGAATGCGATGATTAAAACCGACAATGTTTATTATAGATATAGGACGAATATGGAGGACGCACCTTCAGAAGAGGCAGTCTCCGGAATAACAATGGCTGTAAACCAGGGTGAATTTGTTGCCATACTTGGCCGCAACGGATCCGGCAAATCTACATTGGCCCGGCTGTTTAACGGACTTTTAATCCCTGATCGGGGCACCATACTGGTAGACGGCCTTGATACAAAAAACGGTGAGTTGATCTGGCGTGTTCGAAAGAACCTGGGACTGGTGCTTCAGAATCCTGATAATCAGATCGTCGCCACAACGGTGGAGGAAGATGTTGCATTCGGGCCCGAAAACCTGGGGGTTCCGCCGGCCAAAATCAGAAAAAGGGTGACTGGCGCCTTACAGCTTGTGGGAATGGACCAATATGCGGAGTACCCGCCCCATATGCTGTCAGGAGGCCAGAAGCAGAGAATCGCCATAGCCGGTATCCTGGCTATGGAACCCAAATGCATTGTTTTGGATGAAGCGACGTCCATGCTTGACCCCCATGGCAGGAAAGAAGTTCTGGAGGTATTGCGTACCTTAAACAGGGAAAGAGGCATGACCATTATTTTGATTACCCATCATATGGAAGAGGCCGTGGAGGCCGATCATATATTGGTCATGCAAGAGGGACAGCTGATTTTGAGGGGAACGCCGAGGCAGATTTTTGAAAATGTAGAGGCCATTAGAAACGCCGGGCTGGATGTGCCTCAGGTGACGGCTCTTGCCTATGACTTACGGCAAAGAGGCGTCCCTATAAAAGAGCTTCCCATAAACCTGGACGAAATGTTAAAAGCCATGAAGGGGCTTTTAAAAAATACGCCGGAATTTTCTAAAATCAGAACGGACGATTCGCAAAACCGTAAGAATCATGGGAAAGACATCATTAAAATACAGAATATGGGCCATGTCTATATGCCCGGCACCTCGTTTGAACAACATGCCCTGAAGAATATCACCCTGTCTGTAAAAAAAGGTGAAATTTTTGGCATCATCGGCCATACCGGCTCGGGCAAATCAACATTGGTTCAGCATTTTAACGGAATTCTCAAAGCGACCTCGGGCAGTATACAGGTCGACGGCCAGGAGATATCCGGGAAAGCCTTAAAAGAACTGCGGAAAAAAGTCGGCTTGATTTTCCAGTATCCGGAGCATCAGCTGTTTGAGGAAACTGTGTACAAGGATATCACCTTTGGCCTCAATAAATTGGGGCTGTCCCCGCAAGAAATCAAAAAGAGGGTCTTCCATGTCATAGAACTGCTGGATATTTCGCCGGAGCTTCTGGAAAAGTCTCCCTTTGAGCTGTCCGGGGGCCAGAAACGGAGGGTGGCCATAGCCGGCGTATTGGCTATGGAACCGGAGGTGCTGGTATTGGACGAGCCCACAGCCGGTCTGGATCCCAGAGGCAGCCATGAGGTATTTGACATTCTGACAAGGCTGAACAGGGATGAGGGCACAACCATCGTTATGATCTCTCACAACATGGATGATATGGCGGCTTTTTGCAGCCGTATTGCCGTTATGTACAATGGTGAGCTGAAGATGTGCGATACGGCCCGGAATATATTCTCCAGGGCCTCTGAGCTGATCGGCTACGGCCTTGATATACCAAAGGTGACGGAGCTGTTCCAGGCATTAAAAGCCGGGGGCTATGAGGCTGTTCCCACTCCGGTCCTGTCGGTCCGGGAGGCTGGAGAGATCTTGAATAAGCTGATAAAAATATCCGGAGGTGCAAGGTATGATCAGTAATATCACGCTGGGACAGTATGTTCCGGGAAAATCCATCTTACACCGTCTGGATCCGCGTACAAAAATCATATGGACGATTATACTGATGGTTGCGGTTTTTCTCATGGAATCCTGGCAGGAATATGTCATGATGGGCGCATTCACAATAATTCTGCTCCTCATCAGCGGAGTTCCTGTCAAGCAGACCCTAAAGGGCATAAAACCGCTGCTGTTGATTCTTATCATAACCGGGATATTGAACCTTTTCTTTATAGGCGGAACTCCTATTTTCCAGATAGGGCCTGTAAAAATAACCTATGAAGGCATTATTTCAGCCATAAAAGTGTTTTTCAGACTGGTCATGCTGGTTATAATCGCATCCTTAATGACCTTGACAACGACGCCCATGGCTTTAACCGATGGCATCGAAAAATTGTTGAAGCCCCTTCAGAGAATAGGGGTCCCTGCCCATGAAATCGCCATGATGATGTCCATTGCATTGCGCTTCATACCGACTCTTCTGGAGGAGACCGAGCGGATCATGAAGGCCCAGTCTTCCAGGGGCGCCGATTTTGATACCGGGAATATCATTGCACGGGTAAAAAGCTTTATCCCCATTCTGGTCCCGCTTTTCGTCAGTGCCTTCAAGAGGGCCGAGGAACTGGCAGAGGCTATGGAATCGCGCTGTTATCGGGGCGGTACAGGCAGAACCAGGATGAAGGAAATTCATTATACCCCACTGGACCTGACGATCAGTTTATTAAGCGTTGCTTTTCTGGGTCTGCTTTTTGGAGCCCGCTTTTTAAGCTAGGGGAGAATAAAGATGAGAGAGTACTTATTTGAGCTGCACACTCACACCAAGGAGACCAGCCGGTGCAGTAAAATTTTTGCAAGCGATCTGATTCGAATACATCATGAGCTGGGATATGACGGTATCTGTATTACGGACCATTTCTACGGAGGTTTTTTCGAAGAGCTTGGAAAGCTCCCCTGGGGCGAAAAAGTGGATTCGTATCTAAGAGGTTTCCGAACGGCCCGGGAGGAAGGGAAGAAGTACGGTATTACTGTTTTGCTGGGCATGGAATACTGCATTCCCAATACCGAAGACGATATCCTTATTTACGGCTTTGACGAAGCTTTTCTGTACCGTCATGAAAACCTGCATCTTTTGGATGAATGGGCTTTAAAGAAACTGGCAGAGCAAAATGATCTGCTCCTTATCCAGGCTCATCCTTTCAGGAAGATGGTTTCAAAAACCTATGACAATATTGTCGAAGGTTTTGAAATATTCAACAGCCACCCGCGCCATGACTCTATGAATGAAAAAGCCGAGGAACACGCGTCTGGCTTCGGCGGCATAAAAATTTCAGGATCCGATGTGCACCGGCCTGAGGACATTGGAAGAAGTGGGGTATATCTGCCTGAGGCGCCGAAGGATTCGTTTGAACTGGCCGAAATATTGCGCAAAATTAAGACGCCCAGGCTTAACCGTCAGCCGCTTTAGACCGCCGATAAAAGAAAAGTGCTTTTTAAAGATCCATAGGCGGCGGTGTCAATATTTTATCGAATAATTACGATAGAATAGATAGGGAATATAATATGGAGGTGCGGCCGAAATATGAAAATAGATGCTAGAGTAATGCAGGACAAAAGCTTTGATCCTCAATTTGTGGTTAAGGTCTCCTATGATGACGGAAAAACCCGGTTTATGAACGAACTGGTTTCGGTTGTCAGAAGGCCTCCCAAGGTGACCTTTGAATATTCTGAAACCTTAAAACCTATTCTGACAAAGGTGGATATACAAAGAATCGAACTTGAGGTTATGCGGGTCATTGTGGAATCCCTGCTGAATAAGTAAGAATATAAGTACTCTAATCCAAAAACTCGCCTCTTTTTTGGACAATGAGCTTCTGTTTGTTGTCAATGGCGGCGTAGAAGACATGAGCGTAGTCGTTCACACCGAATTCCTTTAGCCTTTCGTCAACCCACTCTCTTTCCAGATGAAGTTTTTGCAGGGTTCGCCCAATCAGTTTTCCGTCAATTATGATGTCGTGGTTAAAATGTTCCTCAAGGGGGTCTATGCTAAAGTCTTCGGGAGTGGCCGGCCTTTTAGTGCTTTTCAGTAAAACACTCAGCTGACCGTTGGTTTCGAGGATGGCATATTCCACATCTTCAATGCTTGGTATACTGTAAAAGCGAAGCTGTTCCAGCAGATCGTTGATGGTATACATTTCTTTGCGCATATTTTTTTCGAGCATTTTGCCGTTCCGAATAAGGAGAGTAGGCTTTCCGCATACTACTTCACGAATCCGGACTCCCTTGATGGATAAAAAAGAAATGGCTAGCTGGCATGCCAGCAGCACCCCAATGGGAATCAAAGCATGGTGCAGCTTTTTATCATCCTCGGTAAGAGGCAGCGCCGCAAGCTCCGATATCATGACTGCAATAACGAATTCAAAGGGCTGAAGTTGGCCGATTTGGCGCTTGCCCATAAGTCTCATGGCAATGACTACAATAAGATATAGAAAGAAGGTTCGAAAAATCAGCTGAGAAACCACGGGGATAAAATGCCTCCAGGAGAAATTTTGAACCTAGTTTAACCGTAAAGGTGGGATTCATACATAGGCGGCAGAATTCTGCGGAGGCAAAAGTTTAGCGCCATGAGTGATGTTATTATTTGTCAAGGAGGCGCTCAAAAGGGGGGCATTCCTCCCGAAGCAGGGAATAGAGTCTTAAATTGTGGTATTGGCCTTGATGGAAGGTGGCATGCCTCATGGTGCCCTCATAAACAAAGCCGCACTTCTCAACCACTTTGCGGCTGGCAATATTGCCCTCCATGACATTGACCTGGATCCGGTTGATGGGGCGGACAGAGAACATATATGCACAGAACAGGAGCAGGGCTTCCCCCATATACCCATGGCCGGAGTATTCTTTATTAAAAAGCTCATAGCCCACCTCAACCCCCGACTGGTAGTCCAGACCTTTAAAATACAAGAGTTCACCGATCAATCCTCCGTCTTTTGTGAGAATCAGCATCCGTCCCTCCTGATCCGACCAAAACCCGGTTTGCTTGTATTCCTTGAAAAATTCGGAAGGGGATTGAATGGACAAATGCCAATAGGGCCCTTTATCATTAATCTGGTAGATCCGCTCGTAAAGACTTTCCACCTCATCGGGGAGCACTGTGCGCAATATAATATTCCTGCCTGCTATCATGGTATCCATCCTTGCAGCTTTATTGATTATGTCGGTATTATATCATATAATCTGAACAAGTAATCTCTCTGGGAGGAAGTTATGTTTTATATAGGGATAGACCTGGGAGGAACAAAAATCGCCGCCGGAATTGTGGACGAAGAAGGTAAAATTCTCTATAAAGACAGTGTGCCTACGGGCCGGACCAGAAAAAGCGCGGAAATCGTCAATGACTTGTGCATGCTTGTTAAAAAGCTGATGCGCGAGGCGCAATTAGAAGCCGGGGATATTTACAGCATAGGGATAGGCAGCCCGGGATCCCTCGACCGTGAAAGCGGGATCATTATTGCCAATTTCAATTTAGGTTTTCGCAATGTACGTATTCGGGAAGACATTCAGAAACACATCCCGGTGCCGGTTTACCTGGAGAACGACGCCAATTGCGCCGCCATTGCGGAGAGTGTGGCGGGAGCCGCCCGGGGTGCGGAATATGCTGTTATCATAACCATTGGAACGGGTATAGGCGGCGGCGTTCTATTTCATAATAAGCTCTATATAGGCTCCAATGGCGCGGGCGCGGAGCTGGGGCATATGGTTATAAGCCTAAACGGCGAGGACTGTACCTGCGGCAGAAAAGGCTGCTGGGAAGCGTATTCATCGGCAACCGCACTCATCCGGGAAACCAAAAAGGCCGCCATTTCCAATCCCCAGTCAAAAATTCTGGAGCTGGTGGGCGGGAATATTGAAAAAGTGAATGCCAAGACGGCCTTTGATGCGGCCAGACTGGGTGATGAAATAGGTATAAAAATCGTTGACCAGTATATTGACATCCTGGCTGATGGCCTTTCCAATGTGGTCAATATCTTTCAGCCCAATGTCATTGTCATTGGCGGCGGGGTTTCAAAAGAGGGAGAAAATCTTCTGGTCCCCCTAAGAGAAAAAATGAAGGAAAGAACATTTTATATCGGGGATCTGAAAGCTGCAAAGCTGGTAGCCGCTGAAACCGGAAACGATGCGGGCATTATAGGAGCGGCTCTGATCCCCAGGCTTAAGTAGAATAAAACAGGTAACGGCAATGCAAAATATAAAGCTCACAATTGAATATGACGGGTCTGATTACCATGGCTGGCAATATCAGGACAATGCCCTATCGGTGCAGGAGGTGCTGGCAGGAGCCATCAAAAAGCTTACGGGAGAGGATGTCATACCTGACGGATCGGGCAGAACCGATGCCGGAGTCCACGCCTATGGCCAGACGGCCAGCTTTCGGACAGCGTCCAAAATCCCTGTCGGGAATTTTACTCCCGCCTTAAACTCCTTTCTCCCTGAGGGGATTTCCATTATAGATTCCGAAGCTGTCAATGATGATTTCCACGCACAATTTTCAGCAAAGGGGAAGCATTACCGGTATGTGATTTTGAACAGGCCTCAAAGATCGGCCCTGCTTGCCAAAAGAGCATGGCATGTGCGGCAGGTCCTGGATTTTGGTGCCATGCAGGAGGCTGCCGGCTTTTTCATGGGATTCCATTCCTTCAAAGCTTTTTGTGCCTCCGGGCACAGTGTCAAAACCTTTGAAAGAACAATTTTTAAATCGGCCTGGAGCAGGGAAGGGGATCTTTTGATCTTTGATATTGAAGGGGACGGGTTTCTCTACAATATGGTCCGAATTATGGTGGGAACCATGGTTGACATCGGGAAGGGCCGTTTCGGCCCTGAAATTATCGAGGGGGCCATAGAGTCCGGCCGGCGGAACGATATCGGTGTAACAGCGCCGCCCTTCGGACTATACTTGATGAAGGTATATTATTAAAGCTTGCAATAAGGAAATTCTCGTTTAAAATAATAAGAGCAGTCCCTGCCGGCAAAAAGACAGAATGGAAAGAGGAAACGAAATGCGTATGATAGGAAAGCTTATCAAAGGTACCACTACCCTTGATGAAAAGGTTTATGAGCTGGACGATCGGGAAGGAGCATACCAGGACAGGCTGGAAAAAAGTCTTGTGGAAATATGCCGCCTGCTGAATATAGAGGTACCTCTTTGGCTTACCAAGAATACGCGGGAATATGTAAGATTCCGAAGGACTTCGTTTAATGCGGATCAATTCTTTAACCCGGTCCTGTTTGAACGCTTTGAGATCCAGGTTGACAGCTAGGGCGTCCAATTTTTTTACAAGCTTTCCTTCGATTCGTAATTTAGTGCCGGAGCGGCAGAGTAATGCTTTAGTGCGTAAGCGGAACAGGATTGCTGGCTTACCCAAGTAAAATCCCGGACGAATTTTCTCGAGGGCGCACAAAACATTACCCATGGCGCTTCATATTACGATCAAAGAGACGATTCAAAAATTTCGAGATTTATTCCGGGATTTATGATAGAATAATTCTGGTGCGCTGTTTGCCGCCGGAAATGATATGATATACAACCGGAAATAAGAAAAAATACTTGTATAATTAAGAAAAATATAAATTATAAAAAACAAAAAAACAATGTTATAATGTTGACATTGTTTTCCGCATATGATAAAATCATTATCTGCATTATTATGTTTGCAGGTGTTGTGCCCGTTTTTACTTTGTGCATATTCACAATACTTATTTCCTTGATTGTAGCACATTTGTATGAATAGTACAATACATGTCAATAATCTTTTAGAATTAAAAATATAGATCGGGAGAATGATATTTTGGAATTATTACATCATCTTACTAACCTGACTGGCGATATTAAACCAGAACGGATCGTTTCCCCCTCTATATTTTTATGCCTTTTCCACCAAAATATGCAGTTCATACGAGGTGATATTTAATGGTTCATCCAGTCAAATTGGGCAGAACAGAAAGAATGAGTTTTGCCCGAATTAGTGAAGTACTTGACATGCCGAACCTAATTGAGATCCAGAAAAATTCCTACGGTCAGTTTCTTCAAGATGGCTTGAAGGAAGTATTACATGATGTTTCTCCGATTACTGACTACACGGGCAATCTCATTATGGAATTCATCGGCTATACGCTTGAGACCGAAAATATTAAATATTCGGTAGAAGAGTGCAAAGAAAGGGATTCAACATATTCTGCACCTCTTAAGGTCAAAGTACGTTTAATTAACAAAGAGACCGGAGAAGTAAAGGAACAGGATATTTTCATGGGCGATTTTCCGCTTATGACGGAAAACGGCACCTTTGTTATCAATGGCGCAGAAAGAGTTATTGTAAGTCAGCTGGTCCGCTCTCCCGGTGTTTATTATGCCAGAGAGAAGGATAAGAGCGGCAATAACCTTTTTTCCAATACAGTCATTCCTTATCGTGGTGCTTGGCTCGAATATGAGACCGATTCGGCTGAAGTCATATATGTCCGTATCGACAGAACCCGTAAGCTTCCTATTACCCAATTTTTACGGTCTTTAGGCTATGGTACCGATGCTGAGATCCTCGCCCTCTTCGGAGAAGAGGCCAAGCTTCTGGCTACCATTGCAAAAGATGGCACAAAGAGCAGAGAAGAAGGGCTCTTTGAGGTGTACAAGCGTCTCCGCCCGGGAGAGCCTCCCACGGAAGAAAGCGCCAGTACTCTTATCAACAACCTTTTCTTTGATCCGAAGCGCTATGACCTTTCCAATGTAGGGCGCTATAAGTTTAATAAGAAGCTCTCTTTAGCCATGCGTATCCGTAATCACTTTGCCGCCGAAAATATTCTGGATGGCAATACCGGAAAGGTTCTGGCAAAAGCAGGTCAGGAAATTAACGAGGAACTGGCCTGGAAGATTCAGAATTCCGGTACCAATGTTGTCGATGTGGAAGTGGAAGGAAAGCCTGTTAAAATCATAGGGAATCTGACGGTTGACATTTCGGGATATATTCCCTTTGACCCGCAATTGGCCGGTATCAACGAGAAGGTCCGCTATGACGTGCTCAAGGCTATTTTAAAAGAGCAGAAGGCTGCAAAGCAAGAGGAGCTTATCGCGGTGTTAAAAGAAAACCGTGATGCCCTCATGCCCAGAAATATAACCAAGGAAGATATTATTGCTACAATTTCCTATATTTTGAATCTGGACCACAATGTCGGCCGTATCGACGATATCGATCATTTAGGCAACCGCCGCCTGCGTTCAGTGGGAGAGCTTCTCCAGAACCAGTTCCGTATCGGACTTGCCCGTATGGAGCGTGTGGTCCGCGAGAGAATGACGATTCAGGATATCGATGCGGCAACGCCTCAGGCTCTTATTAATATCCGGCCTGTTGCCGCTGCTATAAAAGAATTCTTTGGATCCAGCCAGCTGTCCCAGTTCATGGACCAAACAAACCCGCTTGCAGAGCTCACTCACAAGCGCCGCTTAAGCGCATTGGGTCCTGGGGGACTTTCCCGTGACCGCGCCAGCTTTGAAGTCCGAGACGTTCACTACTCTCACTATGGCCGTATGTGCCCCATTGAGACGCCCGAAGGTCCCAACATCGGTCTGATAGGCTCTTTGAGCACCTTTGCCCGGATTAATGACTACGGCTTTATTGAGGCGCCTTACCGTAAGGTGAATATGGAAACCCACCAGGTTACCGATTATTATGAGTACATGACTGCTGATATGGAAGATCTGTATGTGGTTGCCGACGCCAATGAGCCTTTGGATGAAGAAGGACGTTTTGCCAACAAGCGTGTCGGCTGCCGTTACAGGGACCAGATCTTAGAAGTGGACAGAGACTATGTGGAGTACATGGATGTCTCGCCTAAACAGCTTGTTTCGGTTGCTACAGCCATGATCCCGTTTTTGGAAAACGACGACGCCAACCGTGCCCTAATGGGTTCCAACATGCAGCGTCAGGCCGTTCCTTTGATAAAGCCTGAGGCTCCTATTGTCGGAACAGGTATTGAGTACCGTGCCGCCAAGGATTCAGGCGTATGCCGGGTGGCTAAAAACTCCGGCGCAGTGGAAAAGGTGACCGCCAATGAAATCGTGGTCCGCACACCAAAGGGGCAGATTGATCAATATAAATTGTTGAAGTATAAAAGATCCAACCAGGGAACCTGCATCAATCAGAGGCCTCTGGTCAAAAAAGGTGACAAGGTTGAAGCCGGTGACATCATTGCCGACGGTCCTTCCACCGATAAGGGCGAAATCGCACTGGGCAGAAATGTTCTGATCGGATTTATGACCTGGGAAGGCTATAACTACGAGGATGCTGTCCTGATATCCGAAGAGCTTGTCCGTGATGACGTTTATACCTCCATTCACATAGAGGAATACGAATCGGAAGCCCGGGATACCAAGCTTGGTCCCGAAGAAATCACCCGCGATATCCCCAATGTGGGCGACGATTCCTTGAAGGATCTCGATGAGCGCGGGATTATCCGTATCGGCGCAGAGGTTCGTTCCGGCGATATTCTGGTAGGCAAGGTCACCCCCAAGGGTGAAACCGAGCTGACTGCCGAAGAGCGTCTGCTGCGCGCCATCTTCGGAGAAAAGGCCCGTGAAGTCCGCGATACCTCGCTGAGAGTGCCTCATGGCGAATCGGGTATTATTGTTGACGTCAAAGTGTTTACCCGTGAAAACGGCGATGAATTGCCGCCCGGCGTTAATATGCTGGTGCGCTGCTATATTGCCCAGAAGAGAAAAATCTCGGTCGGCGATAAGATGGCAGGACGCCACGGCAACAAGGGTGTTATTTCGAGAATCCTGCCCGTGGAGGACATGCCCTTCCTGCCCGACGGCACACCGCTGCAGATCGTATTGAATCCGCTGGGTGTTCCTTCCCGTATGAATATCGGCCAGGTTCTTGAGGTACATTTAGGCTATGCTGCCAGAGCTTTGGGATGGAAAATAGCAACTCCTGTCTTTGACGGCGCCAATGAGAATGACATTTTTGAGACACTGAAACTGGCCGGACTTCCCGAAGACGGCAAGACGGTCCTCTATGACGGACGTACCGGCGAACCTTTTGATAACCGTGTTACGGTAGGTTATATGTATTACCTGAAGCTGGCTCACTTGGTTGACGATAAGATTCATGCCCGTTCCACAGGCCCCTACTCACTGGTAACCCAGCAGCCCTTGGGTGGTAAAGCCCAGTTCGGCGGCCAGCGTTTCGGAGAGATGGAAGTTTGGGCTTTGGCGGCTTACGGCGCGGCTTATTCCCTCCAGGAGGTTCTGACCGTTAAATCCGATGACGTGGTCGGCCGTGTCAAAACCTATGAGGCCATTGTCAAGGGCGAAAATGTACCGGAGCCAGGGATTCCGGAATCCTTCAAAGTCCTTATCAAAGAGCTGCAGAGCCTTGCCCTGGATGTGAAGGTCTTTGGTGATGAGAATAAGGAAATAGAAATAAAAGAATCGGTCTATGATGACATGGAAGATCTGGATGTCAACATTGAAGGCCGTGAGGATGAAGCTACGTCCTATTTGGATTTGGATGATGAAGAAACCCGGGATGTCATTGACGATGAATTTGAGATCGACAATTTGGATGCCGTTGAAATCAGTGATGGGGATGAGCTGAACGAGGACCTTATAGGCGATATGTTCGGCGAAGAAGAAAACATTGCCGATGACGACGATGATATATAGGAGGGTGACAAGGAGTGTTTGAATTGAATAATTTCGATGCCATACAGATTGGTCTGGCCTCCCCCGAAAAAATTCGAGAGTGGTCCAGAGGAGAGGTCAAAAAGCCTGAGACAATCAATTACAGAACCTTGAAGCCTGAGCGGGACGGTTTGTTCTGCGAAAGAATATTTGGACCCACCCGGGACTGGGAATGTCATTGCGGCAAGTATAAGCGTGTTCGTTACAAGGGAATCATCTGCGACCGCTGCGGAGTTGAGGTTACCCGGTCAAAGGTCCGCCGCGAGCGTATGGGACATATTGAACTGGCAGCGCCTGTTTCACATATATGGTATTTTAAGGGTATTCCGAGCCGCATGGGCTTACTTCTGGATATGTCTCCCAGAGCTTTGGAGAAGGTGCTTTATTTCGCTTCCTATGTGGTAGTGGATCCCGGAACCACGCCCCTTTCCCAAAAGCAGGTTTTGAATGAAAAAGAATACCGGGAGAGCTTGGATAAATTTGGAAGCAACTTCAGGGCGGGGATGGGCGCTGAGGCCGTCAAAGAGATTCTTCAGGCCATTGATCTGGATAAACTCGCCCAGGAACTGCGGGATGAGGTTGAGAACACGAACGGACAGAAGAAGGTCCGTGCCATTAAACGGCTTGAGGTCGTTGAGGCGTTCCGCGGATCAGGCAACAAGCCCGAATGGATGATTCTGGATGTGGTGCCGGTCATTCCGCCGGAACTTCGCCCCATGGTACAATTAGATGGCGGCAGATTTGCCACCTCCGACTTAAATGATCTTTACAGAAGGGTAATTAACCGTAATAACCGCTTAAAAAGGCTTTTGGATTTAGGCGCCCCTGAAATCATTGTCAGAAATGAAAAGCGTATGCTTCAGGAAGCTGTTGACGCCCTCATTGATAACGGCCGCCGCGGCAGGCCCGTCACAGGACCCGGCAACCGTCCGTTAAAATCCCTTTCCGATATGTTGAAGGGCAAGCAAGGCCGCTTCCGTCAGAACCTTCTGGGTAAGCGTGTTGACTATTCAGGCCGTTCTGTTATTGTGGTAGGGCCCGAGCTGAAGATATTCCAGTGCGGTCTTCCCAAGGAAATGGCGCTGGAGCTCTTTAAGCCCTTTGTTATGAAGAAGCTGGTAGAAAGAGGCCTGGCCCATAATATCAAGAGCGCAAAGCGTATGGTTGAGCGCGTGAAGAGCGAAGTTTGGGACGTTTTGGAAGAAGTTATCAAGGAACATCCCGTTCTTTTGAACCGTGCTCCTACCCTTCACAGGCTCGGTATCCAGGCTTTTGAGCCCGTATTGGTGGAGGGCCGCGCCATAAAGCTTCATCCGCTTGTCTGTACCGCTTATAACGCAGACTTTGACGGTGACCAGATGGCAGTACACGTTCCCCTTTCGGCAGAGGCTCAAGCCGAGGCCCGTATTCTCATGCTGTCGGCCAATAACCTGCTGAAGCCTCAGGACGGCAAGCCCGTTACCGTTCCGACCCAGGACATGGTTTTGGGCAGCTATTACCTGACCATTGACAGGGAAGCCGTGAGAGATAAAGACGGCAATATTACAAATGGTGTTATCGGCGAAGGAAAGGTATTTTTGGATACCGAAGAAGCCATCATGGCCTATGAGAATGGTGACGCCAGCCTCCATGCCCATATTAAGGTCAGAATCACTAAGGAAATCGACGGTGTAAAGAAGTCCAGGATCATCAATACCACAGTGGGCAAGATCATTTTCAATTCTGCCATTCCGCAGAATCTTGGATATGTGGAGAGAGACGATCCCGAAACCATGTTCAACTATGAAATTGACTTCCTTGTCGGCAAGAAGGAATTGGGCAAAATCATTGAGAAATGTATCCGGATTAACGGCACCAACAAGACGGCCGAAGTTCTGGATGCTATTAAGGCCCTGGGCTTTAAATACTCCACCAAGGGCGCTGTTACCATCGGTATTACCGATATGACCATACCCGAAGTGAAGCAGAAATATCTCGCAGATACCGACCGGAAGATCGACGAGATCGAAAAGCATTACAGAAATGGTCTTTATAATAAGGAAGAACGAAAGAACGCCATTATCACTGCGTGGAACAAAACCACTGAGGACGTTAAGAATGCTCTGATTGCTTCCCTTGACCCCTTTAACCCGGTCTATATGATGTCCCAGTCCGGTGCCCGCGGTAATATTAATCAGATCAGACAGCTGGCCGGTATGCGTGGCCTGATGGCCGATACTTCGGGTGAAACCCTGGAAATCCCCATTCGTTCGAACTTCCGTGAAGGTCTTAATGTTTTGGAATACTTCATTTCCTCCCACGGCGCCAGAAAGGGTCTTGCGGATACCGCTCTGAGAACGGCCGACTCAGGATACCTGACCCGCCGTTTGGTAGACGTTTCCCAGGATGTCATCATCCGCGAGGATGACTGCGGAACTACCGACGGTATTGAAGTATCGCCCATCGTTATAAGCGGCAAGGCAATAGAAGGTCTGGCCGAGCGCCTAACCGGAAGATTTGCTCCGGAAGATATTCTGGATCCCAAGTCCGGCGCGGTGATTGTAAAAGCCAATACCCTCATTACTCCGACTCTTGCCGAAAAGGTTGAAAAGGCCGGCTGCAATAAGGTGAAAATCAGATCGGTGCTTACCTGCCGTTCTAAAGTCGGCGTGTGTGCACATTGCTATGGCATAAACCTTGCCAACGGCGAAGAATGCAATGTTGGTGAAGCCGTAGGCTTTATCGCCGCCCAATCCATCGGCGAGCCGGGTACCCAGCTGACAATGCGTACCTTCCACACCGGCGGTGTTGCGGGAGACGATATCACCCAGGGTCTGCCCCGTGTAGAGGAGCTGTTTGAAGCCCGCAAGCCCAAAGGACTGGCTATTGTTTCTGAAATATTCGGTACGGCCCATATCAAGGAAACAAAGAAAAAACGTGAAATAGAGGTTGCCAATAACGAGACGGGAGAGGCCAAGACCTACCTGATTCCGTATGGTTCCTCCATAAAAATCGCGGACGGTGAAGTTGTTGAGGCCGGTGACGAACTGACTGAAGGTTCCGTCAACCCGCATGATATCCTTAAAATCAAGGGCGTCAATGCGGTGCAGAAATATCTGCTCCAGGAGGTCCAGAAGGTTTACAGGCTGCAGGGAGTTGACATTAACGACAAGCATATCGAGGTTATTGTCCGTCAGATGCTCCGCAAGGTGAAAATCGACGAGTATGGCGATACCGACATGCTGCCGGGAAGTCTTGTGGATATGTTTGAATTTGAGGGAAAAAATGGGAAGGCCGAGGAACAGAGCTTAAGACCCGCAACCGGCAAGCGTGCTTTGCTGGGTATTACCAAGGCCTCCCTTGCCACCGAGTCCTTCCTGTCGGCAGCGTCCTTCCAGGAAACCACCAGAGTTCTTACTGAAGCTGCTATTAAGGGTAAGATTGATCCTCTTATCGGCCTGAAGGAAAACATTATCATCGGTAAACTTATTCCTGCCGGAACCGGTATGCCGCAATACCGCGATATTGAAGTTGATGTTCATAAAGAGTAATTCTTCATATCAAAGCTTACGATAAAAAGTAAAAAGCCATCCCGCAAAAAGAAAAGTGATATGCTCCCCCCATATAGGACATTGAAAAATAACAGGTTCTATATGGGGGGAGCACACCACAAAAGCAGGATGGCTTTTTTATGGGAATTAAGAGCTATGCGGTGTATTCCGCGCGCCGGACAAACTTGGAGCAGCATTTCCTGGTGCGCCCATCGCATTTTCTGACCGAGAATAAATCGCAGACGCCGTAAGTTTTAAGGGACTCGTGGGGGTGAAAAACAAAGAATTCACAATCGGAACACCGGTAAAAATCTGTTTTTTTAAAATAGTCAAAATTAAAAAAGCGGTGAGCAGAACAGCAGTAATCGCCGGATACAATTCCTTTTTCACTGCAGAGCACATCATTGTTAAAACCCAGACGTTTGCCTTTAAGGCAGTTCTTGCATGACCTTTTAGCAGGCGGAGCAAAAATCTGGGGCTTCACTTTTTCTTTCAGCTCTTGGGATTTTTTCTTCAAAGGGCTTCCGCCTTTCCAAAAATTCCTTTAAACGAATTATATCATATTGCCCAGGGTTGCCCTTTGATTCCTTTAGGGGAAATGGCTGATAGCCCAATAAAATTATAAAGTGATTGACAGGGGAGGCAGAGAAAAAAGGGATTATCCTTCGATGGTATGATGGTGGTACAGAAAAATCATATCCATAACCGAATAATCCAAAGAGAGAGTAAAAATGAACTGACTTTGTTAAAGGAGTTTAGTACTCATAAAGCTTACTGTAGCTGCCGCTGTCCTTGATCATTGTGAATGCGGCTCCCGATGCTTTTATTTGGGAATCATAAGTCGTATCAATGGTGACCCAGCTGCCGGCCGCACTATCATATACCTCATTCCAGGCATGATAGCCGACAGCGTTGTCCGTATATCCCTTGACCAGCTTGGCTGGTATGCCCGCACTTCTTAACATAGCGGCAAACAAGGAGGAAAAATCATAGCAGATTCCTTTGCCAGATTTAAAAGTCTCGTTTATATCCGGAATGTAACTAGTAGATATAGTGCTCATTTTGCCGTGGTCATACAGGATATTATCGATTATGTACCGGTAGATGGCATTGATCTTTTCAAAATCCGTATTCAGCCGGCCGGTGAGCTCCCGGGCCTTTTGAACAGCAGGCATGCTGCCGTCCCATTTGATGTTTTGAATGGAATGAAGATATACGAGTTTTTCGTCGCTTAAATTCAACAGTACATTTTCGGAGGAGACTTGTTTATATTGAGTTCCAGAAATATTTTCATACACTTTGATCTCATAATCACCATTGCCGAGCTGCAGCGGAAAACTTTCAGCAATTCCGTCATTGTTCAAATTGTAATAAACCTTTGTGCCGTCTTTTTCGACCGCAATTTTAATTTTTTTATCAGCAGGGCTGGCATAGGAGACCTTTACAAGGCCGGAGGACAGTTGCTGGATATCATACGTGGGTTCGAGGGCAAATACGCTGAGTACGGTATTGCAAATGAGAATGATCCCAATGGTCAATGAGATCAGAAATTTTCTCATTAAAAAACTCTCCCTTCGGCGGCTGGCTGCCATTTTACAGGCCCTATAGCTTTGCGTCACGGTCTTTCGGCCGTTTTGCCTTTATCGTTGAAAAGTCAACAAAATTAGTACGCTGTTACTTATATATACCAATATACTACCATATTAATCGACATAAATCAAAATAATATTTGCATTTCCTCTTCCTGGTATATAAGCATTATTATGGCCGGATTTTAAAGATGTTGTTTTTGCCGCCATTTCAGGTATAATTATCTAAAAGAACGTTAGAGACGGGGAAAATAAGATGCCAAGAATATACCGGATCAGATATGTTCCTGCGGAGGTTGTAGACTTATCTTCAGATACACTGCTATTTTGGGATCAGCGCTATCTTATTACCGAATGGAAGCCCATTAAGCCCAGAAAGGATATCGCAAGAGGGATCTCCTGTGTTTTTTTGGAGCGGGGCTGGAAAATAAGTGCCTTTCTCGATGAGGAAAAGAAAATAAAGTGCTGGTACTGCGATATTATTGATATAGACTATAGCTGCGATACCGACACATACAGACTTTATGATCTTTTAGTGGATGTCAAAATAAAGCCCAATGGCAAAGTGGAAGTGCTTGACCTGGATGAATTGGCTTTGGCATTTGAACAGGGCCTTATCACACAGAAGCAGCTGACCGCTTCATTAATGCAGACCAAGAACCTTCTTGATTTTATTTACAGTTCTGATTTGCCCTCGTTTATGCTGGACATCATACGTAACTGCGCCAACAGGGAGATATGACGGATTTTCTTGGGGGCGTGCTTTAATTCACTCTACAGGCACCATGCGGGCATGTTATAATAACCTCACCCATTATCGAAATCAGAGATTTCGAATGGGTACCCGAGAGCATTGAAACATGTCCATGCGGACATGTTATAATAATTTATAAAACCGTGAATATACAGTTCAGGAAATTTCTGAAGGGAGAAAGTTTATATGAAAAAAATCGGCCTTGCGCTTTTAGGCCTGGGTACCATAGGCAGCGGTGTTATTAAGGTTTTGAACGAAAACGGAGAGATGATAAAGAATCGGGAAGATCTTGATATACAGGTTAAGAAAATTCTGGTCCGGGATGTTCATAAAAAACGGAATGTGACTGTTGATAAGAACCTGCTTACTGACGATCCGGAAGAAATTTTTAAGGATGATTCCATTGATGTAATCGCTGAGTTTATGGGGGGCGAAATGCCGGCCCTGCCATATATCCGGCAGGCATTGAGCCGGGGAAAGACGGTCGTGACCGCCAATAAGGAGGTCATCGCGAAACATTGGGACGAACTGGAGCTGGAAGCCAGAAAATCGGGAGCCGGGCTCTATTTTGAGGCCAGCGTCGCCGGGGGCATTCCCCTTATTAAGACTGTCAGAAGGTCTCTTCAGGCAAATCATATTACAAAGCTCATGGGGATCATCAATGGCACCACAAATTTTATTCTGACCAAAATGAGTGAAGAGGGCAGAAACTTTTCAGACGTGCTTGCCGAAGCCCAGCGTCTGGGCTATGCTGAGCCGGACCCCACTGCCGATGTGGAGGGCTATGACGCGAGGTACAAATTGTCCATTCTTTCCACCATCTGCTTCAGAAACCGGGTGACGGTTGATGATATCTATTGCGAGGGCATTACCAATATTTCACCTGACGATATTGAATATGCCAAGGAGCTGGGCTTTGGCATAAAGCTGCTGGCCATTGCCAAAAAACAGAATGGAAAGATTGAAGCCAGAGTGCACCCCACCTTTATCCCGGTTTCTCATCCCTTGTATGCTGTACGGGATTCCTATAACGGTATCCATATCTCAGGGGATATGGTTGGAAACCTGATGTTCTATGGGCGGGGAGCCGGAGATCTTCCTACTGCCAGTGCCCTGGTTTCCGACATTATTACGGCCTGCCAGAACGGCGGCGCCCATCACCGGGTAAAGCTTGATGATGAGCAGATCACCTTTGAAGACAACTGGGAGGACGAATATTACCTGAGACTTGTTGTGCGGGACAAGCCCGGCGTGCTGGCTGAAATAGCCGGAATCTTCGGCCGTCATAATGTGAGCCTCAACTCAGTTATTCAAAAGCTCAAAACCAAGGATAATGCGACCATTATCTTCATTACCCATGAAGCCCGTGAAGCATGGGTCAATGCCGCTTTAGAGGAAATGAGGACCTGCCCTTCCGTTCTGTCTGTGGAGAGCCGCATTCGGCTTGAACGTTAGGAGAATTTAAATGAATAGGCAAGATTTTATGGATGCGGTATCATTCAATAGTCAGGGGCTGGTTCCGGTGATTACCCAGGATGCGGAAAACGGGGAGGTACTCATGCTGGCCTGGATGAATAAAGAGGCTATCAAGCTTACCATGGAAACAGGCCAAATGACCTACTACAGCCGAAGCCGAAAGAAGCTTTGGATCAAGGGAGAGACCTCGGGTCATTTTCAGAAATTGACTTCTCTGGCTGTTGACTGTGACGGGGATACGCTCCTTGCCAAGGTCATCCAGAACGGCGCCGCCTGCCACACAGGCAGCCGCACCTGCTTTTACAGAAGCCTGGAAGAATAGTCCTGAGAATATGGGAAGGAGGAATTAAAGAATGAACGAAGATTTTAGTATTTTTAAGGATGTCTATGATGTTATAAAGGAAAGAAAGGCCAATCCCAAGGAGGGCTCCTATACCAATTACCTCTTTGATAAGGGGATTGACAAGATCTGCAAAAAAGTGGGCGAAGAGTCGGCGGAGGTCATTATTGCCGCTAAGAACAACGCGCCCAATGAGCTTCGCTATGAGATATCGGACCTTCTTTATCATCTGATGGTTCTGATGGTCAACCAGGGCCTCTCCTGGGATGATATCTGTGAGGAGCTTAAAAAGAGAGAGGGAAAGCCTACAACCAATAAAATGAGATAAAAAAGTACAAAAAAAGAAGCTGCAATAGGTATCAAGCCAGTTTTTTATAGGTTGAATTTAAAGGTAAAGATTGCTACAATTATGAACTGTAAATATTTACTTGACAAAGGTGAAATATGAAGTCCGAGCAAATTATAGGATGCAAATACAGAGTCGTTAAAAGATTGGGGCGCGGCGGTACCTCGGTGGTATATCTGGCCGAAAATATCGCCCTCAAGAATCTTTGGGCATTAAAGTCCTTGTCCAAAAACAGTGAATGGTTTACTCAGGAGATGCGTGAAATAACAATTCTTAAGGAGCTTAGCCATCCCATGCTTCCCCGGGTGGTGGACCTTTTAGAGGATTCAGATTTTTATTATATTGTCATGGACTATATTCCGGGCATGAACCTTTTAGAGTATACTCAGATGAATGGAAAAATCCCCGAGCAAAGGCTGCTGGCCTGGACTCTCGATCTTTTGGGGGTGCTGGAATATCTTCATGGAAGAAATCCGTCCGTTATATACAGGGATATGAAGCCCTCCAACCTTATTTTAGATGATCAGGGGAGATTAAGGCTGGTGGACTTCGGGACAGCGTCCCTCCATCGGGAAGAGGCCACCGAGGACACTGTATATATCGGCACCCAGGGCTATGCCGCGCCGGAGCAATACGGTTCGGGCCGCAGCGATGGGCGCACAGATCTTTATAACCTGGGTATGACATTGTTTCATCTGGCCACGGGCATGCATCCCCAGGCCATAGAAAGTATGCCGGCGGAAAAGGCTCTGAGGCAGGCCGGCCTGTCGGCAAAATATACCCGCTTCATTTTAGAGCTTATCGAGGCCGACCCGGAAAAAAGGCCCCAGAGTTCTGGAAAGGCTTTGAAAAACTTCGAAAATGTGGCCCGAGGCCCCAGACTTTTTTTCAGAAACAGGCCGGAAACGGCCCAATGGAATTCTGGCAAGATCATTGGAGTCTCCTCTATTTTGCCTAACAGCGGCCTTACTTCCCTGTGCATTTTACTGGGAAGCTGCTTAAAGAAGCGCGGATTTCATACCGCTCTGGCCGAACTTAATGAAAGCGGGGATTTTTTAAGGCTATGCGAATTATTTGAACAAAAAGATATTTTGAAGGCCAGAGATGATACTTGCTTTGAGGCAATGGGCATGACATTTTTTCCGGGAGTAAAAGAGCTTTATCAGGTTCCGAGAAGAAAATATGATATGTTAATACTCGATACGGGGCCTATGGACAGCAAATTTAACCATAGTGCTTTAAACGCGGCAGATAGTCAGCTCATTTTATGCCCTTCGGCAGAATGGAAGTTTTTCCGGATCTTTGAAGCTTTTGAAAGAATCAGGCCCGGGGATGATTGGATTTATGCCGTATGCTCCGATTCCAAACAGGAGGAAACCATATTAAAGAAGCAGTATAAGCTTCATCCTGCCATCACCTTTCCGGCTTTTTCCAATCCTTTTTCCATGTCCCAGCAAGACGAAAAGCAAATGGGACGCGCGCTGGAAAAAATCCTCCGCCTGGCCGGCAGAAAGTAAAATTTTATTCCGCGCCGAATCTTTTCCGATAGCCGCATTTTCTGCATAGTTCCTCCACGGCAAGTCTTTTGGAAAAGCCATCCAGAATGGCCATAGCACGGTTGCTTTTTATAATTTCAGAAAAAGAGCGGTCTTTGATGTTGCCCAGGCTAATCAGTCCATTCCCGTCTAAGCAGCAGGGAACCACTGTTCCGTCTGCCAGTATAGCCGCATGGCTTCTTAGCCCGTAGCAAAACCCGATGCCGTCATCTTCCGCTTCATTGATATCGGGCCATTTAAATTCATGATCCTGATTTAAAAACAGCCTGTCAGTAATTTTAATGCCCCTGTCCCTATAAGCCTTTTCCTGTATTTTGGAGTCCAGTTGAAACGCTTTTTCAAGGATGTCCAAAATCTCGTGGTTTTTTGGGGTTCCCGGTTCGACCTGAGCCGGGTCCAAATTCCACAGCCTTAATGCAATCATCATATCGGACTTATTTAGGGCTTCCTTTACAAACGCAAGAATGTGATGGATATATTCTTTTCTATAATGGGCTTCTTCATTTCCGCCGAAGCTGTGAAGGGAAAAATTGATTTGCCTTAAGGCCGGCTTCGTCATGATTTTATCTTTAACCTTGTCGATTAAGGTCCCGTTTGTTGTGATATTGACTTGAAAGCCCATTTCATGACTTACATCTAAAAACTCGTCCAGACCCGGATGGAGAAGAGGTTCCCCTTTCACATGGAAATAGATATAGTCCGTGTAGGGTTTTATTTGCCCCAGCGCATTCCTGAAGGTTTCAAGGCTCATGAATACAGGCTCCCGAGTTGTCTTTGGACAAAAGCTGCAAGCCAGATTGCATACATTGGTAATTTCAATATAGACCCTTTTAAACCGCTTCATTTGACCGCCGTTTTTTATAAACCGTATTGCGTGGAGGATACGCACTTGACTTTTAATTAAGGTGTCCGGAATACGCCAAGTGCACTCCCAGCCTCATCATTGTATAGGATGGCCGTATAAAAAGAAAGGCTTATTTCATAATAGGCGGCAGGAAAAGGCTTTTGTGATTTTGTCAAAAGCGGCAGAGTAATGTTTCAGCATGACCTACTGGTGCCTTGAGTGATATTAAAGTGTGTCAGCGGAGCAGGATTACGGAGCGGCGCGAATCGAAGATCGTAACCATAAATGTGGTTATATTGCCGCAAAATTGGTAAAATGAAGTATAGTGTTTATTAGGAGCAAATGGAAAGGAGCATAACCGTATGCTTTATGATGCATTAATCATCGGCAGAGGCCCCGCAGGAATATCATGCGCCATATATACTGTCAGGGCAAATCTTAAAACCGCAGTGATCGGCAAAACCAACAGCGCTCTTTTAAAAGCCGATAAAATAGAAAATTATTATGGATTTGCAGAGCCGGTATCAGGAAAAAAACTCTTAGAGACCGGCGAAAAGCAAGCCGCCCGGTTAGGCGCTCAAATTATTGAGGATGAAGTGGTGGGCATTGAAAAAGAAAAAAATTTTAAAATCACCTGCACCAACGGAGTATACGAAGCCCGGACCGTCCTTATCGCAACCGGTGCGCCGGTGATAAAGGCACCGGTAAAAAATCTGGAGCAGTTTGAGGGAAGAGGGATCAGCTATTGCACCACCTGCGATGGGTTCTTCTACCGGAATAAGAAAGTAGGGGTACTAGGATATACCGACTATGCGGTTCATGAAGCCTCGGAACTGCTTCCTTTCACACAGGACATTACTCTTTTCACCAACGCCATGCCCCTAAATGTGTCGGACAATTTAAAGGAGACTCTTTCCCGGTTTAGAATCAACACCTTAAAAATTAAGGAGCTGTATGGGGCTGAAACGCTGGAAGGCCTGACCCTAGAGGCTGGGAGACAGGAAACGCTGAACGGACTGTTTATCGCCTATGGAAGCGCTTCGTCCATTAGCTTTGCATTGAAGATGGGCATTATTACCGACGGAAAATCCATCCAGGCCAATGACCGGATGGAAACAAACATACCCGGCCTTTTTGCTGCAGGAGACTGTACCGGCATCTTCAAGCAGGTATCTGTGGGCGTAGGTCAGGGAGCCATAGCCTCCCGCCAGATGATTGAAATAGTGAGGAAGATGAAAAAAGACGGGTAAAACCGTCTTTTTCAATAAAGGAGGAATCTATATAAAATTTAAATTATTTTCCGCTCCAAACGGAGCGTAAAAAGGGGTAAAAGGGGACAAAATTACTAAAATTATTGCTGCATCTATTTCTGTAACTACATTGGTGTTATCGTTTCTCTATTTCTTACTACGTTATTATTATAGCCAAGTTACGGCATATTTTATAAGTATCAAAGGTACTAAATTTTTAAGCGTTCTATTTTTTGTTTCGTGTAATATGTTATGGAAAAAATGCACGAAATCAGCGCATGCCTCGAGGCTTTTTTTGACAGGCTCCGTTTTGGGAAGGAAGAATTGAAAACAAGAATAAAAGGCCTTATCCAATCATAGACATAAAAATGGATTATGACAAGAGGTGTGCGTTATGAAAAGGATGAAAGTTATAGCCGTTATGATGATTCTGGCGCTTCTGATGTGTTCCTGCGGCGCAAATAAAGATGCTGAGGCTGCAGGTGAAGAAGACCTTACTCCGACCAGCAGCCTGACTATTGATGAAGAAGAAGCGGCGGTGCTCAATGAGAAGGTACCAGTAATCCTGTATTTCAGCGACGAGGAACAAACTAAGCTGGTCAAGGAGATACGCTATGTAGACATTAAGGAGGCCAAAAAGGGCGCAGAGGCCCTGGCGTCGGTGACGGTCAAGGAACTTATTGCAGGACCAAAGGCAAATGGACTAAAGCCGGTTATTGCAGAGGGTACATCCCTAAGAGCTCCGGTTGTTATTGAAAACAGAGTAGCCACCGTAGATTTTACAAAGGAATTCATAGATAACCATCCCGGGGGAAAAGGGCTTGCGGAGCTTACCGTTTATTCAGTAGCCAATTCCCTGACCGAGCTGAAAGAGATTGAACGTGTAAAGATACTTATTGGCGGCAAATCCACCAAAAATTTTAAAGACAAAGTAACGCTGGACAGTGACTTCCCAAGAAATGATGCGGTTGTTAATAAAGAAGTGGGCTTGGCCCTCCCGGAGGATGCGGCCCTTGCTCCGGTCATTGGCGATGAAGAGACCGACGCCGCCCAAATATCGGATGAAGATGCAGAAGATCCGCTTGAATAATCAAGGGTGATTATGTATAATCAACTGGATGAACCTGTGTCATGATGAATACTTGATACCTTTTTAGAAGGGGAGCGGATTTGCTCCCCTTGAAGGCATTACAGGAGGCTATATGGAAGAGAGAATAAAAGTTACGGTACTTTTTGGCGGACAGTCATCCGAACATGAGGTATCAAGAGTTTCCGCGCAATGTGTGCTCGAAAATATCGATAAAGAACGTTTTGATATACAGACCATTGGCATTACCAAAAATGGTGAATGGCTGAAATATGACGGGGATATAAAATTGATCGGTACCGGAGATTGGGAACAAACTGCAAGAAAAAAGCTTTCAGAGGCCGGGCCCTCTGTCCCGGGTTCCGGGGAAAGCCCCATTCCCACCTGTATGGATCTGGTGAGTTTTAAAGACAACAAGGGCCGGAGTGAAAAAGTAGATGTGGTTTTTCCGGTGCTCCATGGGCCTAACGGGGAAGACGGATCGGTTCAGGGACTCCTTCAACTGGCTGATGTTCCCTATGTAGGCTGTAATATTTTGGCCTCTGCGGCCGGCATGGATAAGGAGTTTTCCAAGCTGGTTTTTGATAATGCAGGTATCCCCCAAGCAGATTATATCAAAGTAATGCGCGGAGAAATTGGAGGCGCCATCCCTTTTTTGATTGAAAAGGTGACCGAAAAGCTGGGCTGGCCATGCTTTGTCAAACCTGCGAATGCCGGCTCGTCGGTAGGAATAAGCAAGGTCAAAAAGCCCGAGGATCTGGAGGAGGCCCTCAATTTTGCAGCTCAGTATGATGCAAAAATACTAATTGAAGAATTTATAGAAGGCAGAGAATTGGAATGTGCGGTTCTGGGCAATGACAACCCTATTGCATCAACAGTGGGGGAAATTGTACCATGTAATGATTTTTACGATTATAGCGCCAAATATATCGATGGAAAATCGGATACAATAATCCCTGCAGATATTGAACCCCAAATAATGGAACAGATTCGGGACTACGCGGTCAGAGCGTTTAAAGCACTCGGATGCTCCGGACTGTCCAGGGTGGACTTCTTTGTGGAAAGAAAAACCGGACGGGTGATTTTAAATGAAATCAATACCATGCCCGGGTTTACGAGCATCAGCATGTATTCCAAGCTATGGGAGGCCAGCGGCATACCATATTCCGAGCTTATTACCAGGCTCATTGACCTGGCTTTCGAAAAGCATGAACAAGCAATGAGATCTTACGAAAGGAAATAATTGTGGAGAAACAGGTTTTAATAACAGTTGACAGCATCCTGGACAATGGCACCGGCAATAGCGATAAGATGAGTTTTATCACCGAGGGAAAGCTTGTTTCAGAAAACGGCCGATACACTGTAAGCTATGAGGAAAGTGAGATTACAGGTCTTAACGGAACCACTACGACACTGAAGGTGGACGACAATTCTGTAACACTGATTCGTCAGGGCAATGTGGAAGCCCTCATGCTCTTTGAGGTAGGGAAAACCCATCTTACAGATTATGATACCCAGCTTGGAAGTGTGATGCTGGGTATTACTGCTAAAAAGGTGGATATTGATCTAGGCGAAGCGGGCGGCAATATCAATGTTGACTATATACTGGAGTACAACCGTGTTTACGGGGGGCGGAACAAGCTCAATGTAATGGTAAGCGAGAAGAAAAATTGACCGTACTAAAACAAGAAGGATGGAAAGAACTCATGAGCAACATTTTTGAAAAAATACGTGAGCAGGTTGTTTCAGTTACCAATAAAGCATTTCTGTCTTGCGAGAAAAAAGGAAGCATACCCGGCATCACACTTCCTGAGATGTCGATAGAAACACCCCGTGAAAGAGGATTTGGTGATTTTTCCACCAATATCGCCATGCAGGTTGCCAAACAGGCAAAGCTGCCTCCCAGAAAACTGGCGGAGTTATTGGTTTCGGAGATGGACTTTTCCGGAACATATATTGAGCGGGTGGGAATTGCCGGCCCGGGCTTTATTAATTTCTATCTTAATAAAGATTGGCTTTATGACGCATTGAAGATTATTCAGAAAATGCGGGAGAGATACGGCGAGGTAGATCTGGGCAAGGGCAAAAAGGTCAATGTGGAATTTGTCAGTGCCAACCCCACAGGCCCTCTTCATATGGGCAATGCCCGGGGCGGGGCTCTGGGAGACTGTATTGCCGGTGTACTTAATAAAGCGGGTTATGACGTTACCCGAGAATTTTATATCAATGATGCAGGAAATCAGATTGAGCGCTTCGGCCTTTCCCTGGAAGCCCGATATCTGCAGCACTTTTTGGGCGAAGATCATGTGGAATTCCCTCAGGACGGATATCATGGGGAGGATATCATCGACCATGCCAAGAACTATATTGAAAAATATGGCGACGCGCTCCTTTCCAAAACAACCGAGCAGAGGCAAAAAGCTCTTGTCGATTATGCCCTGCCCATCAACATTGAAAACATTAAAAAGACCCTTTCCTCTTATGGCATCGAATACGATGTCTGGTTTTCGGAAAAATCCCTCCATGAGAGCGGAGCTGTTCATAAAACCATAGAATTTTTAAAAGAAAACGGGTATACGCTGGAAAAAGAAGACGCCATATGGTTAAACGGTGAAAAACTGGGTCTTGAAAAGGATGAGGTCTTAGTCCGGAACAATGGCATCCCTACCTATATGGCTGCTGATATTGCATACCACCGCAACAAATTCATTACCCGGGGCTTTGACTGGGTCATCGACCTCTGGGGAGCGGATCATCATGGTCATGTAGCCCGTATGAAAGCGGCCATGACCCCGTTCGGAGTGGATAAAGAAAAATTTGAAGTGGTTTTGTTCCAGCTGGTGCGCCTTTTCAGAAACGGCGAGGTTGCCCGTATGTCCAAGCGAACCGGCAAGGCTATTTCACTGGGCGACCTTTTAGAAGAAGTGGGCCGGGATGCGGCAAGGTTTTTCTTTAATCTCAAGACCTCGGGAAGTCATCTGGATTTTGATCTGGATCTGGCGGTCAAGCAATCCAACGACAATCCGGTATTTTATGTCCAATATGCCCATGCAAGAATCTGCAGCATTTTAAGAAAGCTTGCCGAGGAGGGAATTGCGCCAAGGCCCGTGGAGGAAGTCAACCTTACGCTGCTTAAAGAAAAGGAAGAGGAAGAGCTGATCAGAAAGCTGTCCGAATATCCCGAAGAGATCATTCTTTCGGCAAAATCTCTTGAGCCAAGCCGTTTGACCCGCTATGTCATGGACGTTGCCGCAAACTTCCACAGCTTCTATAATGCCTGCAGAGTAAAGGGCGAGGAAGAAGAGCTGATGTATGCGCGCCTGGTCCTTGTTGACTGCACCAGAATTGTCATTAAAAATATTTTGGAGCTGATTCGTATTGAGGCTCCCGAAAAAATGTGATACAGAAAGAAAAAGGCGAGAAACTTCTGAGAGGAGAATATTGAATGAGTCTATTTACCGAATGGAAGAAAAAAATTGAGAATCAAAACAATGATACCGGAAACCAAAAGTTTTTTGAAACCTATTTAGCCGAGGAAAAAGAAGCTTACAAAGCTATTCTGGCTTCCAAAAAGATCGCTGTGGAAGGAAAGCTTTCGGATTTGGCACAGACATACGGCATGGATAATATAACCTTTATGGGCTTTCTGGATGGAATCAATAACAGCCTGGAAAGCGAGCTGGACTTAGATGCGCTGACAGAAGACAGTGAAATCAATAAGGCCATTGTTTTGGACAAGCTTTACTATAATATGCTTAATGCAAAGGCCAGCTGGCTTTATGAGCTAAAGGAATGGGATGACCTTTTAACAACGGAAGAACGCAGCGAAATCAGAAAGAAATTCAATGAGGATCATCGTGCTGTCAGCCATAAAGTGGGCAGAAATGATCCATGTCCCTGCGGCAGCGGAAAAAAATATAAAAAGTGCTGCGGCGCATAGGAGGACCGGCTGTTTTTGTAAAACTCCAGCCCTGTTTAGGGAAAGAGGACCTGACCGAAGAAAAAACAGCAGTTAATTCCAGAATGCACCAAACATTTTATCTGATTGCTCGAGAATATAAAAACAGACAGCCTCGGCCAGGTGTTCGATCTCAGCGGTATTAACGATCCCGGCCGTATCCTCGGGGGTGTGGACGATCCCTTCGACATCCCTTTCCCCGATCGTGACCGCAGGCAGGCAGTACCATTCAAAGGGAAGATGGTCGCTTCCATAGGTATCTATTGCAGGAACAGTGGCAAAATCGTATAACTCCAATTGTTTGTAAAGGGAATCGATGAGCGGTGCAAACTGAGCGCTGTTTCCTGAAACCATATAGGAATCGGTCTTTTTGATGCCGATACAGTCAAGATTTATAACAATGATTTTTTCATAGGATTTTTGGATCTGGTCGGCCATATAGCTGCTTCCTATCAGGCCGGCTTCTTCTCCGTCAAAAGCGGCAAAGAGAATATCCCTTGCAGGCGTATTGGAGGTACTCCATTCCGACATTTTTTCCGCAATTCTCAAAAGACCGTAGACTCCTGAAGCATTATCCAAGGCGCTGGGTCCGCCTTCTTTTCCATCATAGTGGGCGGATATGATAAGGCATTCCTTTTCTTTTTTGCCCTCTAAAAGGCCGACGATATTGTAACCGTCTCCCTTTTTGGCTGTTTCGGCCGATGTTTCACGAAAGGGATCCCGGAAAACAGGGCTGAGATAGTCTTCATCAAAGGGCTTTAAATGAAGGTCTGCAAAAAGATCCTGGATAATAGACCGGGCCTTTTTTGAGCCTGTGCTTCCCATCACCCTGCCCTTTAATTTCGGTGCTGAAAGGGCCGAAAACACTTCCTTCGTGATAAGGCTGCTGTCGGCCGGAGCGGTTTCGATGGCATCCGGAGTCGGAGCAGGAGCGGAGGACGGCAAATCGGGCGTCATGGCAGAAGATGGAGCTGGTGATAAAACCGGAGTTTCTTTGCCCGGACCGGTAACAGGGGATTTTTCTTTTTGGCTGCAAGCTGCCAGAAGCGAAAATGAAATCAGAAAGGTCAACAAAGTCAATAAAGCTTTTTTCAAATACTGTCAGTCCTTCCCTATAAAACTGCCGGCACTACAAAAATTCTAACATTTTGCCCGGAAAACTGCCATGGGCTTTTTTCCAAGCAACAACCCATTTTTAAATACGAAGCTGTCTTTTTGGCAGGGCATGAATGTCTTACCTTTCAGTTTGGTTACAAGCCGGTTGAAATATAACATTTGATTGTGATTTTTTTGCAGATGCTTGTTGTTTTATAACATTAACGATATAATAATATAAAGCTAAGGAGGTGCTCCGAATTGCTCAATGAACGGCGAAAATTGATTAGTGAATATATTGAGGCACATGGAGAAGCGAACAATGAGGACTTAATGAAGCTGTGTTCAGGGTGTTCTGCCATGACCCTTTGGCGTGATTTAAAAAAGCTGGAGGAGGAGGGGCTGATCCGAAGAAAACGGGGCGGCGCCATTTCCATAAGGCTTGTCAATGTTCAAGGGGAGGATGTGTATGCACAGCGTGAATTAGTAAACCCGAGATCCAAGAAGATCATTGCGAAAATGGCATCGGAGTATGTCAAGTTCGAGAGTTCGATATTTTTAGATGCGGGCAGTACCATTATGTCCATTGCAAAGCAGATGCCCGATCAGCACTATAATATTGTCACAAGCGGCACCAATATCGCGACGGAGCTCTCCCGCCGAAGCAAATGCAATGTTACCCTGATTGGCGGTCAGGTCAATGGAAACACTCTTTCCTGTTCCGGGCCCCAGGCAGAAGCTTTTCTCGACAGCCTGAATATTGATACCGCTATCATGGCTACATCCGGGTTTTCTCTTGACAATGGCTTTACCAGCGGCTCATTTAACGAGCACCAGCTCAAGCGCAAAGTGATTGAAAAGGCGAGACAGGTCATTATGCTGATGGACCTTTCCAAAATAGACCACAGCATGCCATATACTTTTGCCACCTTGCAGGATATCCACGTATTGATTTGCGATGCGCCCCTGCCCGATGAAGTTCGGAAGGAAGCGGAACGTTTTGGTGTGGAAGTTTTAACAGGGCCTGCATAAGAAATTTATAATAAAGAAGCATAAAAATTCCTCAATGTTTTTGGACATTGAGGAATTTTTCATTTTATAAACCCGAACCGGCCTAACGTGCTGCGCAGGGCAGTGCGGCACGAATCAGCAGGCCGCCCTCCGGACGGTTCTCGGCTTCCACCGTACCGCCATGGGCAGTGATAACACTCTTGCAGATAGAAAGCCCCAAACCGGATACCTTCCTTCCACGATCGGAGGTATAAAAAGGCTCAAAAATCTGCTGCAGAAGACCGGGCTCTACGCCGCGCCCATTATCACCAAATTCCAGTATCACCTGATCTTCCTCCTGACGGCAGACGACGTCCAGCAGCAGCCCCTGGGTATTATTGTGCTGGATGCTGTTTCCAATGAGGTTGCCAAAATAGCGCCGCATATGGGCAGGATTGCAGTAAAACTCCGCCTTGGGGCAGGTGCAGCTTACCGTCAGGCATACATTGGCATCCTGCAGCTCTGCCTCGTATTCGGCCCGCAGACTGTCGCAGAGTGCTGCCGTCGTTACCAACTGCAAGGGATCCCCATCCCGCAGCCCCGCTTCGAGATAGTCGTCAAACTCATCCACAATGGACTTGATGTTCAAAGCCTTGTCATAGATACTATGAAGATATTGGCGCTGTTTTTCAACCGGCAGCTCCGCCGAGAGCAACCGTTCCGAATAACCCATGACGGAGGTCAGAGGGGTTTTGATGTCATGAGAGATGGAAGCGATGAGCCGCTGCTCCATTTTCTCCTTGCCGGTCAGTACGCCGATCAGCTCAGCAAACGTGTTCTGAAGCTTGCCGATATCATCCAGCCGCTGGCTGCGCTCCGGCAAAATTCCCCTTTCGTAGTATGCCCGCATGGTCTTCCGCAGCCGTACAATAGGAGCGACAAGAAGCAGGTAGATAAGTACCGCCGCCAGCAAAAAGAGTGTGATATTAAAGATAAAAAGCCCTATGAGAAAATGCTGGCCGATGGAATCCACCAGCGCCTGACGGGACGGACTTGCGCTCCATACCGAAATCTGCCGGGAGCTGCCCCCGTTTAAAAAAACTTTTACATCACCCGAGACAGCTAAATGCGCTTCCTCCCAATCAGCGGGAAGGTATTCCAACAGCAGGGTTCCCGTTTCGTCCCGGACGGTGCAGTATAGCTGCCGTTCCTCCAAGTAGCTCCGCAGCGCATCTAAATTTCCCTGGCTGCCCTGCAGGAAAGAGCCCACCTGGCGGGCGTTCTGCTCGGCATCGACCAGAGCCGTGTCATAGACCTTCCCTACATAGCTGCGCAAATAGCCCAAAAACCAGGAGCAAGTGAGCAGCCAGCCCAGTATGGCCACCGCCAACAGCGCGAAAATCATCTTTCGGGACAGCCCGGCGCTAAACCAGCCCACCCAGGAATAGCGCCGGCGCTTTTTTTTAGTGCTCATAATGTTTCCCCTCCTCGGCATAGCCGCTCCGGGTCACAAACCGGTAGCCAGAGCCCCAAACCGTTTTTATATAGCTCCAATCCGGGTCAAGCTTGACCCGAAGATTTTTGATGTTAATGGCCACAGTGCCCAAATCCCCAAAATCCGTCTTCCACACATCTCTAAAAATGCGTTCCCGGGAGAGGGTCTGGCCCGCGTTGCGCATCAGGTAAGCCAGCAGCTCAAATTCCTTGGTGGAGAGGGACACAGGATTTCCTGCTTTGCTGACCGTCATCTCTTCCGGATTCAGGCAAATCTCCCCAATCTGGAGGATGGACTGAGGCGGGCGCTGGGGCGCGATGCGTTCCTGCCGGCGTAGGTGCGCCTGGATGCGGGCCACCAGTTCCTCCAGCACAAAGGGCTTAGTCAGATAGTCATCAGCGCCCAATCCCAACCCCCGGATGATATCCCGGGCATCGTCTTTGGCGCTCAAGAACAGGATGGGGCATTCCACCTGGCCGCGGATACGGGCGCAGACCTCCAGCCCGCTTATACCCTTCATCATGATATCAAGTACAATCAGGTCAAAAAACTCCTGCTGTATTATTTCCAGAGCCTCTTCTCCGGACCCGGCGGTACGAACCGTCAGGCCTGCGTCGGAGAGCACATCGGAGACCAGCAGGAGAATGGAGGCGTCATCATCTACAAATAAGATTCTTTTTCCCATGATTCCGCCTCCTTTACGTCCTTAATATACCCCTATTATAGCAAAGGAGGGCGTTCGCAATTATAAAGAATTATTAAGAACCCCGGCAGCCTGCCGAAATTATTAAGAATTATAAGGAAGAGGCCAAATCCGTTGACTTTTCTTCCCGGCCATCTTAGAATACAGACCCAGAAACAGAGTCACCGGCACCCGCTGGACATTGGAAAAATTAATAAGAAGGTGATACTTGTGCTGAAAAAAATTGCACACAAGCTAACGCGAAAGCCAAAAATTGTTATGCTCGTAGCGGTGGTTTTCCTGATCCTCAGCATCTTTGGATCCATCGCCACCCGTATTAACTACGACATATTAACCTATCTGCCACCCGACCTGGACTCCGCCAAGGGTGAAAAATTACTGGAAGAACCCTTCCACAGCGCGGCTACAACCATGCTCATTGTAGAGGGGATGCCCCCCGAGTACACCAATTCGCTGCTGAAACAGATCGAGCAGGTGCCGGGGGTAAGCAGCGCCGTCTGGATCTCTAATCTCACGGGTATTCAGCTCCCTAAAGAGTTCCTGTCCGAGAATATCAGAGATATGTTCTACTCAGAAAACTCCACCATGATGATTGTACAGTATAAGATGGCCGGCGCTTCTCAAGAAACCATGTCAGCCATTGAACAGGTACGCAGACTCTGCAACGAAAAATGTTTTCTTGCCGGATTTTCCGTACTCATTAAGGATACCAAAGAACTGGTAGACCAGGAGCTGCCATTCTATGTGAGCCTGGCCGTCGTTCTCTCTTTAGCGGTAATGGCCTTAACCATGGAATCCTGGGTGCTGCCCCTGGCATTTATGCTCAGTATCGGCATGGCGATTCTATATAATTTCGGTACCAATATCTTTTTGGGACAGATCTCCTATATTACTGAAGCCATCGCGGCAGTGCTCCAGTTGGGGGTCACCATGGACTATTCCATCTTCCTCTACCACCGTTATGAGGAAGAGCGGCACAACTACGAAGATCCGCGGGACGCGATGGCCGTGTCCATCGAGGCGGCCTTTACCTCACTGCTTAGCAGCTCTCTGACCACCATTGCCGGCTTTCTTGCCCTGTGCTTTATGAGGCTCCTGCTGGGCAGGGATATCGGGATTGTTATGGCAAAAGGCGTGTTGCTGGGCATTACCACGGTAGTGGTGGTTCTTCCCGCCATTTTGCTGCTGCTGGACGGCCCCATCCGTAAATATACACACCGTACCTTTATTCCCAGCCTGGACCGTGCCAATCGATTTGTGGTGCAGCACAGCAAGGCATTCCTTGTTCTGTCGGTACTGCTTTTTATCCCTGCGGTCTATGCCCAGAACCACACGCAGCTCTACTATAAGCTGGACCGGGCTTTGCCCCGGGATTTGCCCTCCATTGTGGCCACCAATAAGCTGAAAAAGGACTATAATATGGCCTCCACCCATTTCATTGTCATGGAGAACGGGCTGCCCCATGATAAGATGATGAAGCTGATTAAAGAGCTGGAGCAGGTGGATGGCATAGAGTCTGTAGTGGCTTATGACAAATTTGCCAGCAATGCCATCCCGGATTTTTTTTTGCCCCAGGATTTGCTGGAAATCTTCAAAAAGGACGGCATGCAAATCATGATGCTCAACTCCCATTACGAGTCGGCCTCCGATCAGGTGGCAAAACAGGTGGAGTCGCTGAACGCCATCCTCAAGTCCTATGACCCCAATGCCTATATGACCGGGGAAGCCGTTCTCACTAAAGATCTCATTGACACTGCCAGCGTGGACTTCAGGGTGACCAATTATATTTCCATTGCGGCCATTTTACTCATTGTGGCGCTTACCTTCCGGTCTCTGTCGGTCCCCTTTTTGCTGGTAGCCGCCATTGAACTGGCCATTTTCATCAATCAGGGAATTCCTTATTTCACCGATACGGTGATCCCCTTTATCAATCCCACCATCATCGGCTGTGTCCAGCTGGGCGCCACGGTGGATTACGCTATTTTAATGACCACCCGGTTCCGGGAAGAGCTTCAGAGCGGTAAAGAACGCAAAGAGGCCATTCTTACCGCCGCCGGGGCATCGGATGCCTCTATCATCACCAGCGCTTTGGTGCTGTTTTGTTCTACCCTGGGTGTCGGGCTCATTTCCAAAATCGAAATCATCAGCGGCATCTGCATGATGTTAGCCCGCGGATCCATCATTTCGGCTTTGGTCATTTTGTTTTTGCTGCCCGCCCTCCTGATGGTCTGTGAACCCCTATTGGCAAAAACCAGTTTGAACTGGCGCAACCCTAAAATAAAAAAGGCAGGGGCAGCCTCGGAAGCGGCAGCATCCGCCTCCCATTAACGAAAAAAGGAGTGTTTTCTATGCAGAAATTTTATCATATCCAGCGCCCTCTGGCGCTGATATTGGCTCTGGTTCTGACTGGAAGTTTAATGGCTTCCCCTGTTCTGGCGGCAGAGAAAATCTCTCCCGCCTGCGATGAAACCTATTACGCCACCCTGGACTATTACGGCTCTCTGATGGAGAGCAGCGTGGTTAAGAGTTACCGCACCTTTGGAAGCTCCACCATTACCGATTACGGCGTCTATGATGCCGTAAACAATCTCACTGACGGCCGGACCGCGGCGGTGGAAAATGGTAAGGTCACCTTCAATCTGACGGGAAATGTTCCTGACCGTTTTTACTTTGAAGGCAAAACCTCGCGCCCCTATGAGGAACTCCCCTGGAGGTTGTCTCTTTCCTACAAGCTCAACGGCGTGCCCATGGCAGCAGAACAACTGGCGGGTAAATGCGGTGTGGTCGAGATTACCCTGGATGTGCTGCCCAATCCCGAGGCATCGGAATACAGCCGCAATAATCTGGTACTCACCGCCTCATCGATCTTTAATTGTGACGACATTCTATCCCTGGAAGCTCCCGGCGCCCAGGTTCAGATGATCGGCAACCTGCGCTGCGTCCTCTTCATCATTCTGCCCGGAGAAGAACAGCATTTTACAATCCGGGTAGGCACCAATGACTTTTCCTATACCGGCATGGTTTTCCTGGCTGTTCCGGCCACACTGGAACAATTGGACCAGGTAACCGATCTGCGTGAGGCCAAAGAAAAGATCGAGGATTCCTATCACGCCATCAACAAGAGCCTGGATGTGTTTCTCAACTCTTTGGACGGCATGAGCAGCAACCTGAACCAAACGGCCAACGGCCTCGATCAGCTCAACCGCGCCCGGTCGACTATTTCTGCCGGGAAGGGCGAGGTCTATGACAGCCTGGATGCCGCACTGGAAGCTGCCGGCCCTCTTACCGATGCCATGGAGCCCATGGCGGGGCACCTGGCTGCAGCCTCCCAGGCGCTGTCTGATACGACCGTACTGCTCAATGAGATGAGCAGCAATTTGGCTGCCTTAAAGCCGGAATTGGAGAATGCCCGTACACTTTTAAAACAGCTTACCAGGGAGTCTGCCAAAGCCCAAGAGCTGTTAAAGGCACTGGAAGACACACCGAAAGATGCAAAACGTATAGCCTCCGATCTCTCCGGTGATTTTAAAACCATGGGAAAAGAGCTGGAGGAATTACAGTCCAGCTTGGACGTTTTGAAAAAGTCACTCAGCGATCTTCACGGGATTTCCAATGTGCACGATATGACCGTGGATGTCAATGGCATTCCTATGACCCTTGCGCAAATCATGCAATATGTTAATACCGCTGTGCAGCTGCATGATGCCTATGTCGCTAATTATCATTCCGAGCCGGCAGATCCCGCGGCCCTTGCCGCCTTTATGGCAGGTACCGGCAAAGTCAATGAAGAGCAGGCCGTTTTGCTGACTCAACTCTATTACTACTCTTTGACAGAGGAATACAGGCAAAAAATGGAGCAGGCCGAAACTGCCAGCGACGTCATTGGCGGAGCCAACGATAAGATTGACGAGGTCAATCAATTGATCGGCTCTTTAATCGCTCCTTCCTCCTACATCATAAAAGATTTAAAAAAGCTGACTGACACTTTAGGAAACGGCGGGATCAGCGGCGATCTGCGCAGGCTTTCCGAGCTGGCCGAAAAGGTCTGTAAAGAAGTGGACGCGAATAAGGGACTTTTGGGGTCCACGCTGTCCAGTTTGGATGATATGGCGGATCTGGCTGTCCGGGTGAGCAGGAATGGAGATACTGCATTGGATCAGATCCAGTCCATGACCCAAATACTCAATACTTACGAACCCAAGGCCCAACAGGCGCTGGCCGACGCGCAGACTCTGGCGCAATCAGCTGCGGTGAGCCTGAAAAATCTGGTCCATGCAGCTAAAGCTGCCGAGTCCCTGGCAAAAAGCAGCGGCAGTGATGTGGATGGCGGTATATACCAGGCCTTCACCGGCCTGTCCAATGCCCTGCGCCGCTCTTCTGTGGGGTTGGGGCAGACGGACACCATCCGGACAGCCAAAAATGCCATTACTCAGCTCATCGACGATGAGTGGGACAGCCATACCGGTGAAAATAACAATCTTCTTTTAATGGATGCCGCCGCCAGGCCCGTTTCTCTTACAGATGCGCGAAACGAAGGTACCGCCGGTATTCAGTTGATTATGCGCAGTCAGGAGATCAAAGCGGAAACCGAAAAAGCCGATGAGGCAGAGTCTTCTTCCGAGCCGGAGCACAGCACCGTCTGGACCCGGATCGGGAACATGTTTAAGGACTTTTGGCATGCAATCACCGGGCTATTTAAGTAAACTGAAAGGTAAAAAAAGACGCCGTAATTTCAATTGGAATTACGGCGTCTTTTGGTACGCCCGACACGAATCGAACGTGCGACACCAAGTTTAGGAAACTTGTGCTCTATCCTACTGAGCTACGGGCGCATAAGTGCAAAATTCATTATACGATGTGTCTTTGCAGATGTCAAGGATGTCTTAGCAACCGCATGCTGCTCCGCCTAAATAAAAATTTTATATCAGTTCCCGGGAAAAGCAATAGCCTTTAACAGCTTATTTCACAAGAAGTTTTTTGGGAGTTATATTATATTTTTTCTTAAACGCCCGGTAAAAACATGAATAATCGCTGAATCCGCAAAGATGGCATGCATTGGTAAGGCTCGTTCCGGATTCAATCAGAGATTTCGCGGCTTCCAGTCTCTTTTCGATGATATATTGGTAGACTGTTTTGTCAGTATGATTTTTAAAGGTTCTCATAAAATAATATTTGCTTAGGCAGACAAATTTGGCTAACTCTTCAACACTGATATCTTGATCCAGGTTTTCTGTAATATATTGATCGACAATCGCAATCAGCTGATTTGGTTTTAGCTCATCTGTAGGCGTAATAGTGTTCTGATCATTAATAAATTGATTGGCTGTTACGAATAATTCCGTCAAATAGGCATTTACTAATAAATCATATCCAAAAGGTTTTGTTTGCTTCAGGGATAAAATTTTGCCAAGAGTCAGACGAATCGAATTTTGCACATCAAGAGGGAATCGGTATACCCTGTGTTTTCGTGAGTAAAAACAGGCGCTTAAATCCATTACGCCTTGGGATAATTTCACCAGGGCATCTTTTGTGATGTCTAAGGTGATTCTTTCATAAGGAACATTTGGATTTATGAGTATGGGACAGTGTACTTCATGCTCGTCGATAAACAGGATATCCCCTGATTTCAGCATTAAAAGACCGTCCCTTGTATGATAGGCAATTTCACCGCGAACCATTAAATACATTTCATAATATGGATGGGAATGTGTGCACAAGTTTAGGTTCCCGATATCGGAATAATAAAAAATATCGAAACCTTCGGTCAATTCGCGCAAGTATGTCTGAAATATTTTTTTTCTAAGCTTCATATATTGCACGCTCCAAATGTTAAATTTGAAGAATAGTGACGGCAAGATTACCCAATATCTATATTAATATGATAACCGAAGAGAGCACTTTTAACAATATAAATGACACTATTCACATTGTAGAACTTTTTGCAAAAAGGTATACTTAATCCAAGCTTAAAAGTTAACGATCCCTATTCATTAAATTTAATTAAAATGTCTCCAATATCATAAACGACAACTTTTACCATAGTGCCTTCACATTATTTTTTAAAGCATTTGATACCGTTCTGATAAACGTATGATTTATTAGACATCGGTTCTTTATAAGGTATTAAATTTGCAGTAGACCACTGAAAATTTAATATAGCTAAAAAATATTAAGGAGGGTTATCTGTAAATGAAAAATGTGAAGAAAGCAGTTGTATGGTTATTGGTGATGGCTTTTGCTTTAAGTATTGCTGCATGCGGTAATACCGGAGAAAAAGTGTCATCGCAACCAACCGGAACATCCTCAGCTCCCGCACCGTCGGACACACCGTCGAAAACACCTGAAGCCAGCAAAACAGAAAAAGAAAAGATTGTCATTGCACATCTTGCGCCTCTTACAGGGGATGCGTCATTCCAGGGACAAATTCTGGTTAATTGCGCAAAAATGGCTGTTGATGAAATCAATGCAAACGGCGGTATTAATGGTGCTCAAATCGAGTACATACCCGTTGATGAAACATCCACTACCGCAACAGGAATCGAAGCTGTACGCAAGGCCATCGCTTTAAATCCGGCAGCGGTTATCGGCCCCAATCGATCCGGTACAATACTTGCCGCAGAAGAACTGTGGAAAGAAGCGAAAATACCCTTCATTACTGATGGAACAAATGCTCAGACGACTCAAAAAGGCAACCCCTATACTTTCCGTATCCAGATTGCATCCACCTATTGGATCCCCATTCTGGCGCGCACAGCCAAGGAACATTATAATGTGACGAAGCCGGCGGTTATATATGGAACAAACGAGTACTCAAAAGGATTGTGGGATGCGACTGAACCCGCTCTGAAACAATATGGACTTAAACCGGTTACCGTACAGACATACAATGACGGCGACCGCGATTTCACAGCCCAGCTGCTGAAGATTAAGGAATCCGGCGCAGACGCTCTGTTCTGCTATGGCTATGAAGCAGAAATAGGAATGATCTTAAAGCAGCGTGTACAACTGGGAATGAAAGATCTGCTCGTATTCGGCGAGCGCGGCTGCAGCTCTCCGGCTATAGAACAGCTTGCCGGTAAAGACAATATCGAAGGTCTGGTATGCAGCACCACACTATCTCAGGGTGATCCTGAAACCGGACGGCAGGAATTTATTAAGAAATACACTGAAAAATACAACGGAGCAATTTCACCGACCCATACAAATCATTATGATTCCATCTATATTCTCGCTGATATCATTGGCCGTGTCGGCAGTGATCATGAGAAGATTCGTGAAGAACTTGCAAAATTGGACTACACGGGTGCGCTCGGGCGCTATCAGGCTGATAGTGAAGGCAATCTTGTTCACACTATTTATACCCAGGTGTTCAAGGATGGCAAATGGAACCTTTTGCTCCAAGAAGATTACCCGGTTAAATAATTACGCACCAATGGGCCAGGCTGTCAATAGCCGAAGCGGTGTATTCGCCCCGGCGGCTGGCGGCCTGGCCTAGAAAGTGAGGAAGGTGATATCTTGACGGTAGCTATCCTGTTCCAGCTTATTTTAAATGGCCTTGCAATGGGGATTATCTATGCTCTTCCGGCACTGGGCATATCACTCATCTGGAATGCTTCGGGACTTTTTAATTTCGCTCAGGGGGACTTGCTGACTCTTGGCGGCTATATAATGCTTACGGTTTTTGGCAAGCTGAATATACCTTTTATCCCTGCTTTTATGATTACGGTCGCCGCCATGGGCCTGTTAGGCTACGCTCTAAGCCAGATTTACTTCTATCCAATGCTTGAAAACAAAGTGAACCCACAGATCATTCTGATAGGAACGGTTGCTTTTTCGGTCTTTATCCGCAATCTGGTCCTTGTCATATGGGGAACAACGCCGCAGACATATACGAATCCTTTTGGCTCTCAAGTAATGCAGATCGGTGAATTATACCTGATGCCGCACGTCATTTGGATAGTGGCTATCGTGACGGTGCTTCTTTCATTGCTGCAATATTTTCTGAGGAGCACCATGGTGGGAATAGCGATGCGGGCTGTTGCACAAAGGCAGACTGCTTCTTGGCTGATGGGCATTAGAAATGACCGGATGATCGCTCTTACATTCTTACTTAGCACCTCAATAGCCGCAGTTTCAGGCGTATTGATCTCGCCAATCCTGCCGCTGACACCCTCCATGGGTGGAATGATTGCAGTAAAGGCCATGGCCGCAGTATTGATAGGCGGGCTGGGAAGTTTTAGCGGTGCACTTATCGGAGGGGTGGCCGTGGGTATTGCCGAAACAATTTTTGCAGCAATAGTAGATCCCGCATACAGGGATATCTTTATATTCGGCATACTGGTATTATTCCTTCTTTTCAGACCGGGCGGAATCTTTAAAGCTCAAGTTTCCGAGAAGGTTTAGGAGGTGGAGAAATGAAAAAAGTAAAGACATTGCTGCATAAATACATACTTTTAGTAATTGGGTTTATCCTCTTAATCCTTCCGCTTTTTACATCACAGTATGAATTCTATGTTGTGGAACGCGGTGTGCAAAACGCCATTCAAGTACTTGGCTTACTAATTCTGATTGGTTACAGCGGAATGATGTCCCTTGGAAGCGCCGCACTTTTAGCCACCGGATCCTACACCTATGGAATCCTGCTTGTAAAACTGGGGATATCCCCCTGGCTGGGCGCTTTGCTGGCAATCATCATTACAACTCTGATTGGTACTTTGTTGGCATTCCCTTCATTCAGACTGGCGGGTCCTTTCCTGGTCGTGACAACGGTGGGCTTCGGCGAGATAGTACGAATTTTACTGTTGAATCTTGAATCCCTCACCGGAGGAGCGTACGGGTTGGAAGGCTATGAAAACCTTTTTGCAGATTCCAGGCTCGTATATGCTTTTATGGTTGTTACACTCCTGCTGGTTGCCGTTGGAACACAAAGAATCAGTAATTCTAAATTAGGACTGGCGCTAAAATCCATACGCCAGGATGAAGTGGCGGCAGAAATCATGGGAGTTGATGTGAGAAGAGCCAAAATGGTGTCCTTTGCACTGTCCGCCATGCTGGCAGGATTGTCGGGAGTATTCCTGGCCAATCTTACAGGCTACATGAGTCCCGATTCATTTACATCAGCTGAAAGCACTACCTATCTGCTGATGGTTGTTATGGGGGGCATGAACAGCGTAGTAGGCGCGATAATCTCCTCCATTGTTATAACTGCGCTGCCTGAATTTCTCAGATTTCTTTCAAGCAGCCGCCTATTGGTATATTCTCTGGTTCTTTTGATCTATCTCAGAGTACACTGGGTGAAAAGCAGCCGCCCGTCATGTGCAGGTGTTGCAAAAAAACTGAAAATAAATATCGGCAATAACAAGTCCGGAAGGGGTGGTGGCAATGGCTGAGCAAAATCAAGAGAACCGTATTGTCCTGAAAATAGAAGGCTTAACCAAACGTTTCGGCGGACTTGTTGCTGTTAATGAGTTGAATATAAATGTTGAGCAAGGCAATATATGCGCATTGATTGGGCCAAACGGCTCGGGTAAAACAACCGTACTTAATTTGATAACCGGCATATACCCAATCAATGGTGGGAAAATTGAATTTTTGGGAGAACCAATTCAGGGGCTGCCCCCGCACTCCGTCTGCTGGCGGGGAATCGCCCGAACCTTCCAGAATATTCGTATTTTAGGTTCACAAACTGTCTTTGAAAATGCCTTATTAGGCAAGGGGTATGGCAAGGGTGGAGCGGGGATATTCCACACCGTGCTAAATACGCCCAGATATCGAAAGGACATGGCCGAGAGCACCGATGAAGTCAATGAAATACTTGAATTTGCGGGCCTGACCGAACTAAGGAGAGAGCGGGCTTGCAATCTTCCTTATGGAAAACAGCGAATTTTGGAAATTGCAAGGGCGCTTGTTACCAAGCCGAAGCTTCTTCTGCTTGATGAGCCGGCAGCAGGTCTTAATTCTCAAGAGATATATACCCTGATGGAATTGATCAGCAAAATAAATGAGCGGGGAATATCCATTCTTTTAATTGAACATCGTATGGAATTCATCGGAAAACTGGCTGACTGGGTCTTCGTACTGAATCATGGCAGTAAGATTGCGGAAGGCACTTTTGATGTAATTAAAGAGAACCCTGATGTGATTCAGGCTTATCTTGGCAGAGGAGGGCGTAAACTTGCTTAAAATATGTGATCTTACAGTGGCATATTCTGTGGCGCCGGTCCTCCATTCAGTTAATCTGGAAGTGCCTGAAGGGAAGATCGTGGCCCTGCTGGGCGCGAATGGCGCAGGAAAATCCACAACCTTAAAAGCTGTTTCCGGCTTAATAAGAGCTCATTCGGGTCGGATTGAGTTCTGCGGCCAGCTGATATCGGGGAAGCGTCCCGATGAAATAGTAAAGCTCGGTTTGGCCCATGTCCCGGAGGGACGCTTAGTATTTCCCGGTTTATCGGTATTTGAAAATTTGAAGATCGGATCCTATACCCGCCGGTATTCTCCGAACCAACTAAAAGTCCACATGGATAAAGTTTATGAATTGTTTCCAAGGCTTGCAGAGCGGTGTACTCAGCTTGCAGGAACCATGTCCGGCGGTGAGCAGCAAATGCTTGCAATTGGACGCGCTATGATGTCCGAGCCCAAGCTCCTCATGTTGGATGAGCCATCTTTAGGTCTGGCTCCGGTAGTTATTGACACGATCATGGACAAAATTACCGAGATCAACAAGCATGGCACAACAGTGCTGCTTATTGAGCAAAATGCGGAACTGGCCTTAGCCATATCACATTATGCCTATGTATTGAGTGTGGGCGAGGTTGTATTATCCGGCGAAAGCGAAGCAGTAGCCGAAGACAAATCCATACTGGAGGCATATCTTGGGGGCGAGCAATAGCAAAGAGAATGATGATACAGAAAGAAGGGCAGAAGAATTGAAGAAAATCAGGATTGGCATGGTGGGTGCCGGGTTTATATCGCATATACATATGGAAGCTTTCAGGCAGATTGTCGGGGTACCGGTAGAGATAGCGTGCATTGTATCAAAGGAAAAAGAGGAAAATTTCGCCAAGCAGTACGGCATTGCAAGAACATACAGGAGCTATGCTGAGATGCTCGCCGACAGGGAAATTGACATGATCGATGTGTGTGTGCCCAACAAACACCACACTCAGATATGTATCGATGCTGCAAGGGCGGGAAAGCACATTATCTGTGAAAAGCCTTTGACAGGAGCGTTTGGTGAAGTGCTGGAAGATGGCGGCACCAAAGTTGGACATATGTCCAAGCTGGCCTTGTATAAAGAGGCTATGGACAATGCCAAATCAATTCTTGAGGCAGCCGGACAGAACAATGTAAAGATATGCTATGCAGAGGACTATATTTATGCACCCACAGTCGTGAAGGCAAAGCGTCTTCTGAAACAAAGCGGAGGCGCCATTCTGGAGATAAGATCTGAGGAAAGCCACAGCGGATCCCATGCCGCCTATTCAAGACATTGGAACCTGGCCGGCGGAGGTTCTCTGATAAGATTGGGCTCCCATCCCATCGGATTGGTATTGCACCTTAAACATTTTGAAGGCATTTTGAAAAATGGGAAGCCCATAGGTGTGAAATCTGTTATGGCGGATGTAGGAAATCTTACACATACAGACGCTTTTAAGAATACGTCCGACAGGTGGCTGGTGGATGAGTGGGATGATGTAGAAGACTGGTCTTCCCTGATCATCACTTTTGAAGATGGGACAAAGTCAATAGTATTGTCCAATGATACAACCTTAGGCGGCATCGTGAATACCCTCGATGTCTTCACAACAAACAGCGTAATTAAGTGCAACATGGCTTCAAATGATTCTGTAAAGGCATACGCACCTGCCGGTGAGATCTTTGGCGATGAATATATTACTGAGAAAATTCAAACCAAAGCCGGCTGGACTTTCCCCTCGCCCAACGAAGATTGGATGCGCGGATACCCTCAGGAAATGCAGGATTTTGTTGAAGCGGTTTATTATGACAGGGCGCCTATATCCGACGGCAAGCTGGGCCTTGATGTTGTACAGGTTATTTACGCAGCATATTTAAGCGCAGAGCAAGGAAAGCGCATAGAACTTGCGGTGCTTGATGAGAGCATTAAAAACGCATAACAAGGGAGGAAGAGCAATTGAAAGCAGCAGTAAAGGTGGATGAATCAAAAAAATTAGTTCTTATGGACGTTCCAATTCCTGAGTTAAAACCATCAGAAGCGCTGGTGAAGGTTCATACTACCGGCCTTTGCGGTTCCGATGTAGCCATCAGAAACAATACTTTTATGGGACGCCACGGCAGGGTAGAGCTCCCTGTCATTCCGGGACATGAATTTTGCGGCGAGGTCGTCGCTATAGGGTCTCAGGTGAAAAAGGTTAAAATCGGTGAAAGGGTGACAACAAGCTGTATTCTTGGGTGCGGAGAATGCTATGCATGCCGTACCGGAATCATAAACAGGTGCAGAAAATGGATACATATAGGCATAGACATACCGGGATGTTTTGCAGAGTATCTGGCTGTCGATCAGGATATTCTCTTCCACGTACCGGACTTTATTCCCGATGAGCACGCGGCGGTTCTGGAACCTGTTACCACTGCGGCAAGGGCTGTCAGAACCAACAAAATTACTCCGGGCAGCTTCATTGTAATGTTTGGCCCCGGGCCATTCGGTTTGTTTATTATGCAGGCAATGCTGGCCACTTCTCCCAAGCGGCTTGTCATGGTAGGTCTCAGCTCCGACAGCGAAAGGCTGAAACTGGCCAAAGAACTGGGTGCTACTGATATCATACAGGGCGATATAGAAGATCCGGTAGAGATCATTAACGAGATGACAAAGGGCAGAGGCGCCGAAGTAGTGGTTGAGGCCACTGGAAAAGTGGAGGCAGTCACCCAGGCCATGGAAGCGGCTGCCGGCGGAGGACTCATTTTAATGGGAGGGAGCGGCTTTGGCGGACATGAAATAAGCTTCAAACCGTGGAATGTTGTTCGCGACGAGAAAAAGCTAAAAGGGCTGCAAGGCTTCGAATGGGCTGACTACCTTCTGGCACTGGATCTCTATTCTGCAGGAAAAATGAAGATCGCCCCTCTGATTTCCGGAGTAATGCCCCTTTCTGAGGTGAATGAAGCCTGTGAGATTGCGGAGGCTAAAAAAGGCATGAAGATTGTTCTTCGCCCGTAATGCCATCAACTTTAAAAATAATAAGCAACTCAAGAATTTAAGAAATGATGCTAAAGCCGGATGATTGAGTTTGTATGAACCTCCTTTGATTTTAGTTATGAACTCAATGAAAAAGAGAGGTTCATTATTTTCCTATACCCAAAAACAGCCCGATTCTTCTGATTTTTGAATTCAAGATTTACATGGAGGCGGAGAATTATGAATTTATTCAATCTGAAAAATAAAAATGCCGTTGTGCTCGGGGGAGGTGTTCTCGGCGCAAGTATGGCCGCGGGGCTTGCAAAAGCGGGCGCTAATGTCGCAGTATGCGATATAAGGCTGGAAGCCGCGCAAAAGGTTGCTGAAGAAGCTGCTCTTGAGAATGTCAAGTCAAAGAGCTATGAAATGAACGGCATGGAACTGGAGTCCATTAAAACAGCCTGCGGGAAAATCAAAAATGATTTTGGAAATATTGATATCCTTTTAAATGGTATCGGCGGGAATATGAAGGGCGCAACGACTTCAGACAATTTAACATTTTTTGATTTGCCCAAAGATGCGCTGGAAAAAGTAATCAATCTTAATCTTATGGCGGGGGCCGTGCTTCCTTCCCAGGTATTCGGCAAAGAAATAGCCGAAAGCGGGAATTATGGTTCCATCATCAATATATCTTCAATGAATTATTACAGGCCCTTGACACGCACCGTGGGGTATGCGGCGGCCAAGGCGGCAGTCAGCAATTTTACCCAATGGCTCGCGGTCTATATGGCTCAGGAATACGGCGACAAGATCAGAGTGAATGCCATCGCTCCGGGATTCTTTTTAACGGATCAAAACCGGTTTCTGTTGACATCCCGGGAAAGCGGAGAGCTGACAGAACGAGGGACTCAGATCATCCGGCATACGCCCATGGGCAAATTCGGGGATCCGGATGATTTAATAGGTACTCTAATTTGGCTTTCTTCAGACGCTTCAAGGTTTGTTACGGGAGTAACGGTGCCTGTAGACGGCGGCTTCTCGGTCTATTCGGGAGTTTAGCAGCAGAAAGAACAACTAGCAAACCGGATAGGACAATGTATATTCTTGGAAGGGTGGGTTTGATATGCCAAGATTTAAGGTAGTGGTAACGGATGACCGGTATGGAAGCTATGATGTTGAAAAATCGGTCCTAGAACCAATTGGCGCTGAAATTGTGGTCGCCGACTGTGCAACGCCGGACGAGGTTTTGAAGGCTTGTCATGACGCTGATGGTATCATGGTAAATCTTGCACCGATGCCGGAACAGGTTATAAACGGGCTGAAAAAATGCAGGGTGATCGCCAGGTACGGTGTGGGCTATGACAATGTAGACATAAAAGCTTGTACCCAAAAAAAGATTTATGCCGCCAATGTTACTGACTATTGCGCGGAGGAAGTGTCGGACCATGCGCTGGCGCTTCTTTTAGGCTGCATAAGGAAAATTGCACGCCGCGATGCGCAGGTCCGTCAGGGCCGGTGGAATGTGGGCAAGGCTGACCCGGTCTATCGGATATCGGGAAAAACCATGGCATTAATGGGCTATGGACTGGTTGCCCAGTGCCTGCACCGCAAGGTGAAAGGCCTTAATCTTGGCCGGGTGCTGGTATACGATCCATACCTCGATAGCGAATTTGTCCGGTCAAAAGGCGCTGAAAAGGTGGATTTTGAGACGGTCCTCAAGGAAGCCGACTACATATCCATTCACATGCCTTTAACGGATAAGACACGCGGTATTATTGACGAAAAAGCCTTTGAGCTGATGAAGCCTACCGCCATTATCATCAATACTTCCCGTGGCCCTGTTATCCAGGAAGAGGCCCTTATCAAGGCCTTAAGCACCAGGATGATAAACTGTGCCGGTCTCGATGTGCATCGGAAGGAACCTCTTGACAGGGATAACCCGTTGATGGGGCTGGAAAATTGTATTCTGACCGATCATATGGGCTGGTATAGCGAGGAATCGATGGTTGAACTGAAGAGAAAGGTCGCAGAGAACGTAAGAGATGTACTAAACGGCGGAAAGCCCAGGTATCCCATCAATAAACTATAATTTATCACAGGTCAAATTGAGGAGGTCTGAAAATGAGTGATGTGTTAAATCAAATTTTTGAATTGGGCATTGTGCCCGTTGTGAAAATAGACGATGCGAAGGACGCGGTACCTTTGGCACAGGCCCTGATCAAGGGCGGGCTGCCGGTTGCGGAAATTACGTTTCGGACCGATGCCGCCGAGGAAGCCATCCGGAATATTACGGCGGAGCTTCCCGACATACTGGTTGGCGCAGGCACAGTGCTTAGCGTCGATCAGGCAAAGCGCGCGGTGAAGGCAGGAGCTGAATTTATAGTCAGCCCGGGCTTTAACCCAAAAGTAGTGGAATATTGTGTAAACGAGCAGATTCCCATTACTCCGGGCTGCAGCGATCCAAGCGATATAGAGATGGCTCTGGAATTTGGGTTGAAGGTTGTTAAATTCTTTCCTGCGGAGGCTTCCGGCGGATTGAAGACACTCAAAGCAATCAGCGCGCCCTATAGTATGGTTCGATTTATTCCCACCGGCGGAATAAACGAAAATAATCTTAACGAATACCTTTCCTTTAAGAAGATATTGGCCTGCGGCGGAAGCTGGATGGTAAAGGATGAGCTTATCAAAAACCAGAGGTTTGATGAGATTGCCAGACTGACCCGGGAGGCCGTCAACCTGATGCTGGGCTTTGAAATGGCGCATATCGGCATCAACACCGCTCATGAACAGGAGTCCAGAGAGGTGGCAAAGAGCTTTTCCGAACTATTCAATCTGCCTGTTAAGGAGGGCAACAGCTCAATTTTTGCAGGCTCCGGCATTGAGGTCAGCAAGGGCATGGGACTGGGCAAAAACGGCCATATCGCCATTAGAACCAACAGTATCCAAAGAGCCGCCGCATTTTTAAAGCGCAATCATGTGGAAATTGACATGAATACTGCAAAGATGGCTGACGGAGCCATGATAGCTGTTTACCTGAAGGATGAAATCGGGGGCTTTGCCGTCCACCTGCTGCAAAAAAAATAGGCCATCAATTTTTGAGTATCAAGGAGAAAAATATGACGAATCAGAAAGTTATTACCTTCGGAGAAATAATGCTCCGTTTAAAACCGCCCGCATTGGAGCGTTTCTTTCAATCTCCCTCATTCGAGGCGACCTTTGGCGGCGGGGAAGCAAATGTTGCTGTTTCTCTGGCAAATTTCAATATGCCGGTCTCTTATGTGACGGTGCTCCCCGAAAACGATATAGGAAATGCCTGTATTGGTGAGCTTCGCAAGTTCGGGGTGGATACTTCGATGATTAAAAAAGGGCCCGGCAGAATGGGTATCTACTTCCTTGAGGCAGGCGCCAATCAGAGGCCGTCCAAGGTGGTTTACGACAGGGAATACTCCTCCATTGCTTTGGCAAAGCCGGGGGATATGAACTGGGAAGAGATATTTAATGGAGCGGCTTGGTTTCATATCACGGGGATTACCCCGGCCATCAGCGCTTCTGCCGCAGACCTCTCCCTGGAAGCTGTAAAAGCTGCAAAAAAGATGGGGTTGAAGGTTTCATGCGATTTAAACTACCGCAAAAATCTCTGGAAATACGGAAAGACCGCGGTGGAAGTAATGAGCAAGCTCACAGAGTATGTCGACGTGGTCATTGCCAATGAAGAGGATTGTCAGAAATCTCTGGGCATCCACGTGGATGTAGCTGTCGAAAAAGGGGAGCTGAGCACGGACATATACGAACAGCTTGCCAGGAAAGTCCTGGAGAAATATCCCCATCTGGAGCTTGTAGCCATCACCTTAAGGGAGAGTAGAAGCGCAGACCAAAACGGCTGGTCCGCTTGCGCCTGCGACGGCAGCAAATTCTATGTAAGCCGCAAATATGAAATCACAGATATTGTGGACCGTGTAGGCGGTGGGGATTCCTTCTCGGCCGGTTTGATCTATGGAATTAACAAATATGCGGATATCGGGGATGCCTTGAACTTCGCAGCAGCGGCAAGCTGCCTGAAGCATTCCATAAACGGAGACTTCAACCGTGTTGTTGTTTCCGAGGTAGAAAAGCTGATGGGCGGTGATGCATCAGGACGAGTGCAGAGGTAAGGCCGGAAAATTTTATGGCAGCCCGGCGCTTCTATTAGAAAAGGGGGGTGCGCCGGGCTGCTGCCCGGAAGACCAGAGAGGATGGATCGTATTGGAACCGTTTATTAATGATAATTTTTTACTGAATAGCAAAACAGCCCAAATACTTTTCCACGAATATGCCAGGGATATGCCGATCATAGATTATCACTGCCACTTAGATCCCAAAGAGATTTATGAGAATAAGAAGTACCGGAATATAACAGAGCTTTGGCTGGGCAGTGACCATTATAAATGGAGGGCTATGAGAGGCTGCGGCATTGAGGAAAAGTACATAACCGGAGATGCCGGTGACAAAGAAAAATTTTTAAAGTGGAGTCAGACCATACCCTATTGTATAGGCAATCCCCTTTATCATTGGACACACCTGGAGCTCAAAAGGTATTTTGATATCAGTGAGGCCTTAAATCCCAGTACGGCTGAAAAAATGTGGGACGAGTTGAACAGGAAGCTTCAAAGCGACGAATTCAGCGCCAGGAGCCTGATCAGAAAATCCAATGTGAAAGTAATATGCACCATAGACGATCCGGCGGACTCGCTGGAATACCATCTGGCCCTGGCCAAGGACAAATCCTTTGATACTAGGGTGCTTCCTGCATTCCGGCCCGAGAGAGCCGTCAATATTGAAAAAGAAGGATTTAACCAATGGCTCCGACTGCTCTCCAAAGCTGCGGGGCTGGAAATAGAAACCTATAATGATTTTAAGCAGGCGCTGCGGCAAAGAATAGAATTCTTCCATCGGGCAGGATGCAGGCTATCCGACCATGGATTTGATTATTCCGCCTATTCCGAGGCGACTGACGATGAGCTGCAAGGGATTTTTAACAAGGCCATTCGTCATGAACTGTTAAAAAATGAAGAAATCAACAAATACAGAACCGGGATTCTGCTTTTCCTTGCTGGAGAGTATCGCAAAATGGGCTGGGCCATGCAGTTTCATCTTGGCACATTGAAAGATGTCAATCAGCGAAGGTATGGGCTGATAGGACCGGACAGCGGGTTTGATGCGATGGGCGACAGCTGTATCATAGGGGCGCTGTCAAAGCTTCTAAATAAACTGGATGAAAACGGACAGCTGCCGAAGACAATCCTATACAGTATTAATCAAAAGGATAACGATTCACTCATTGCTCTTGCTACCTGCTTTCCTGAGGAGGGCATTCCGGCAAAAGTCCAACTAGGCTCGGGCTGGTGGTTTAACGACACAAAAGACGGTATGGTAAATCAAATGGCTTCCCTTGCGAACATTGGGCTGTTAAGTAAATTTATAGGGATGCTTACCGATTCCAGGACATTTATTTCCTACACCAGACATGAATATTTCAGAAGGGTTTTATGCAATCTCCTGGGCCGGTGGGTTGAAAATGGGGAAGCTCCTTCCGATATGGATTTATTGGGACGGATGGTGCAAGATATATGCTTTTATAACGCAAAAAATTATTTTGGATTTTAATAGATTTTTTAGCGCCATGAGTGATGTTTTGTGCGCCCAAGAAAATCCGTCCTGGATTTTACTTGGGTAAGCCAGCAATCCTGCTCCGCTTACGCACTAAAACATCACTCTGCCGCTTTTAAGTCATTATGATTTCGAAAAGCGGCAGAGGCTATTTTAACGCGGTTTGATCTTGTGGCAGTTTGTATGGCGCCCGAATAGCATATACTATGACCAAAAATGCAGGTGATGTTTGTGGACTGCATCGCACTTTATGATTCGGGTAATTTTGCTTATAGAATGTGCCGGGTATTCGAACAGCAGGGGATTGTTTTTCAGGTCATTGCCACCCCCTGCAAGGTGACAAAAACCGGCTGCGGGTACTGCCTTTTGTTTCCTGAACTATATGCAGGAAAGGTTGTCTCGCAAAGCGACATGTATGGATGTCCCGTGCGGGAAATTTACAAAATAGTTATCACTGCCGAAGGCAGAAAGAATTATGTTAAAATTAAATAGAGAAAAAATAAAAATGGGGCTGAATTAAAATGGAACTAAAGAAACTGCTCGATGTCATGAAAAGGCTTGCCTTGATTGCCGGGGAGGAGATACTGAAGCAATACAACCAGGAGATCCAGGTGGAGTATAAGGAAGACCATTCGCCGGTTACAACCGCCGACAAAGCGGCCAATGAGATCATTGTCACAGGTCTCAAAAGTGCATTTCCGGGGATCCCTGTTTTAGCGGAAGAGTCGGCAGACGATTTGTCCCGTTTGGGGCAAAGAACCTGCTTTATTGTCGATCCTCTTGACGGAACCAGGGAGTTTATCAAAAAAAATGGAGAGTTTACGGTGAATATTGCCCTTGCAGAGGATGGAAAGCCGGAGGCGGGCGTTATTTATGTGCCCGTTCTTGGGGAGATGTACTTTGCGGCCAGGAATATGGGGGCCTATTCCGTCATTAGAGGTCTGGAGGAACCGATTTCTGTTTCCGGGCGGGTATCCGACATCAGGCTGGCCAAGAGCAGAAGCCATTATGCTCCGGAGCTGGGAGCACTAATAGAAAAGAATCATATCACCCATATTATTATTGCAGGGAGCGCCTATAAAGGCTGTCTTCTGGCAAGAGGCGATGTGGAGGCCTACTATCGCTTTGGCCGTACCATGGAATGGGATACGGCGGCCATGGAAATCCTGGTAAATGAGGCCGGGGGCTTTTTTTCGGGCATGGACGGAAAAGCTTTTTGCTATAATAAGGAAAATCCAGAGAACCCCACAGGCTTTTTTGTCTTAAATAAAAAGGAAAATGCTTTAAAACTATAGGGCGGGTATGATGACCTTCAGCGATGCCGGGAAAAGGTCAATAGCTGCGCGGGTTTCGGTGCTGACTTCACCGTCTATATTAATGGGAAAAGGCTGATCGCTTTCCACTAAAAGACGGGTTCCCTGGAGAATGGTAACCACATCAAGGCCTTCATGCTCCCCTTTCCGGAAAGTTGAAAAAAACTTTAATATTCCTAATCGGGACGTGGCATCAACCAGACAAAAATCCAATAGTCCGTCATTGGTTTTTGCCCTGGGAGCAGGCTTCATTCCTCCGCCATAATAAGAGCCGTTGGCAAATATGGTCAGCAAGACATTTTTTTCGATTTTTCCATGGTTCATGATGGTCATTTTTAGCTTGTATTTTTTCAGCAGCACTAGGGCGGCAAAGACCCCCAGAATATAGGCCATGGGCCCCGAAATAAATGGGAACCGTTTAAAATACTGAGTTTTCAGCACGACCTCCGCATCAAAACCAATGGAGGCAATATTGATAAAATAACGGTCATTCAACTTACCCAGATCGATGAGGGATGAAGGAGACAGCGGAAGGACTTCAAGGAGCTTCACAGGATCGGTGATTTGGTAGAGAGAGCGTACCGCATCGTTTCCAGAGCCACATGGAATGATACCGAGCTCGGCATTATTGTTGGCCATGCCATTCACTACCTCGTTTAAGGTTCCGTCTCCGCCCACGGCATAGATACGGACATCACAATACCTGGTGGAGGCCTCTTTTGCAAGATCAACAGCGTGACCGGCGGCTTTGGTGACTTTGATTTCATAACTGTCTGTCAGTTTTTTAAAGCGGGAATGGATTTTTTCTATCATCTCAATAGCTCTGCCTTTGCCGGCTGTCGGATTCACAATAAATACATGATGCAAGAGAACCACCTGTAACCTTTTTTATCTTATTGTAACATAATTTAAGAAAATCCGATAAAAAACTTCTATGCCATGAAAGATTATTCCGAGTGCCTCAAATTATTTATGGTATTATCCTTGTTAGCAAGAAATATTTATTGATGAACCGACCCCTGTTATGTTATGATTTCCTTGCCGGTATTTCAAGGAAAACCGGACAAAATAAATTTAATTTTTTTCGACTTATATCCCAATATAGGGAGTAAGAACGGAGGTACAAAATGAATAATATTCGCTCAAAGCCTCGCATGAATGTGAGGCGCATTGCCGTTACAGGCATTTTGTCTGCTTTGGCAATTCTATTAAGCTTGGTTCCTTCATTGGGGTATATACCCTTAGGGCCTATCACCATTACAACCATGCATATTCCCGTTATTATCGCTGCCATACTGGAGGGGCCAGTAGTAGGAGGCATTGTGGGGCTCATATTTGGACTTTCAAGTATCTATATGGCTGCTACGGTTTATGCCGCGCTGCCTACGTCTGTTTTTTTCTTAAATCCCCTTGTCTCAGTGCTACCTCGCATTTTGATCGGAATTATAGCTTATTATGTCTATACCGGCATCAAAAAGCTATGGAATCCCCGGACAATCGCTACCGTTGCAGCAGCCCTTGCAGGAACCATGACCAATACCATCGGAGTTCTGGGCATGATCTATATTCTGTATGCTCAGCAATATGTGGACGCCATTGTCAAAGCCGCTGAGGCAGAAGGAGGATCCGTAGTTGTTACAAGTGCTTTCGCCGTTATATTCGGCGGGGTGGCGATCAATATGATCGCTGAAATATTGATGGCTGCGTTTATATGCACCCCTGTCGTTCTGGCGGTTCTGAAGAACAGGAAACAATGAAATCAGATAGATACACCTTTGATAAAAGAGCAGCGTGAGGAGTGTTTGCATTGGGGAAAATTGTTGGTATAGATGTGGGAGGGAGCACCACCAAAATTATTGGCTTTGACGGGGATAAGCTGTTCAGCCCCCTTCTGGTAAAGGCCACGGATCCGGTATCCTCGGTTTATGGTGCATTTGGACGTTTTCTTACCGAAAATCAGATACCATTGGCCCATATCGACCACATTATGGTGACGGGGGTAGGCTCCACCTTCATTAATGAAAAAGTTTTGGGTATTCCCACCTATAAGGTGGATGAGTTTTTGGCCATTGGTCTGGGAGGCTTGTTTCTAAGCGGCTTAGCCAAGGCTGTTATTGTCAGCATGGGAACCGGGACCGCATTTGTCATGGCCGAGAACGGCCGGGCCAGGCATCTGGGGGGCAGCGGCGTAGGAGGAGGCACACTTCTGGGCCTTTCAAACCGCATGCTTAACGTGCGAAATTTCAGTGACATTGTTGAAATGGCAAAGTCCGGCGATTTAAAACACGTGGATCTGTCCATTGGGGATATTTCACACAATGAGCTGGTGGGTATGCCCGAAGATACCACCGCCTCAAACTTCGGGAAAATGATTGATCTGGCCTCAAAAGACGATATCGCGCTGGGAATCATCAATATGGTCTTCCAGACCATTGGCATGCTGGCTATTTTCTGCGCTCGAAACGAGAAAGTAGGCCATGTTGTACTTACAGGAAATTTGACCAATGTACCCCAGTCCCAGGAGGTTTTTGAGGGATTGACAAGGCTCCATGGTATGGTCTTCCATATCCCTGAGAATGCTGAATTTGCAACGGCTGTGGGGGCCGCCTTGATCGATACCGGCAGTCCGAGCGCAAAAGCGATCTAGAGACTTTTCACAGGATTTTGACCGCATTGTTATAAAGCAGTGCGGTTTTTTTAATATG
>ENA-UOOR01000136-UOOR01000136.1-fermentation-metagenome-genome-assembly--contig:-NODE-136-length-105372-cov-182.862197_pt1 | contig 105372 bp, 95 predicted proteins | sample MGYA00245780_ERZ724029 | MGnify/ENA primary metagenome ERZ724029 (study PRJEB28704, sample SAMN03018315) | fermentation metagenome | biome: anthropogenic terrestrial biome; feature: soil...
AACTCCTACTTCAAATTGCTTTAAACATCCCAGCACATCAAAATGAAATGTAGCCGTTATAACCTATTTATTCTCCTATTGCAGTAAAAGTTAGAACCAAAATTTTGTGTTGGATCTTTACCGGAGTTGAGGCAGTATGGTTGAAATTCCAAACCAGAGGGTCATTCTTGATGTTTATATATGGATGAACCATGGAGCAAAAGCAATTAAGGGAATCTTCCTTGATGCCTCGGTATTACTATCGCTTGGTGCAGTAGCACTGGTCTGGGGAACGTGCCTGCAATTAAAGCTGCATTGCCAGCCATGGCCTTTGCTTACGCTTATTTTTACCGGCACTTTTCTGGGTTACAACTTTCATCGCACAGCCAATATCATCTCTCGTGGTTTTAAATATTTTATCCGGGAATTGTGGCTTTTTGCCGGCATGGGTTTATGTATAGCTTTCCTAATAAGTGCATCTCTTAAGATTCAAAGGTTCACGCTGTGGATGCTTTTGCCCATTGCTTTTGCCACCCTACTCTATACCTTACCTACCCGTAAAGTGCCCCATTGGTTACTTATCAGACGATTTCCTTTTGTAAAAATGTTTTTTGTTTCCGGCGTCTGGACGCTGGTTACGGTACTCATTCCTGTGCTGGAAAGTAATCTGGAACCCGGCAAAGACCCCATGCTGTTTGGGCTTTTTGCCCGTTTTACATTTTTTGTTGCCCTTACACTTCCGTTTGATGTGCGTGACCGCCAAAGCGATGCCCTGGATGGACTGAAAACCTTGCCGGTGCTGTTGGGTGAGCAGGCAAGTTACTTCCTTTCATCAGGTTTTACCCTTATTTTTATTGTAATGCATGTCATTGGAGGATGGATAGGTCTGGAGCCTTTGGCCAACATGATACCGGCATTGATAACAGGTACAATATTATTGTTGTTATTGCACTGCCACAGGTGTCGACAGCATCCACATTACTTTTCTTTCTGGCTCGATGGCCTGATATTGTTGTTTGGTGTATTATTGATCATAACGCACCTTGTTATCTAAATACAAGCTTTCTCAATATCTGCAGATTATTATTGGTTAACTTCAGATAGTATATGCCCGGCCTGATATTTTGTAGATTTATCGTGGATTTATATACGTTTCCTGCTGTGAGCTGAATTGTTTCAGAACTCAGGAGGCTGCCGTGTACAGAAAAAATTTCAATACGCGATTCGCCGGTTAAACCCTCAATCTCATAATTAAACAATCCGTCACCTGATGGATTTGGGTAAACCTTAAGGTTATTGCTGAAAGCCTGTTCATCCAAGCCATAGCTGCAATACTGGAAAGTGAAATATACCTTAATGTCGGCTGTGTTTGCACAGCCATTGTCCGGGTTGGTTACCTTTACATTATAATTCTGCAGATCGAAACCTATACCAGAGGTCAGTATATTTATGAATTGCTCTTCTGATCCATTGCTCCATAAATAAGTAGCGCCGGGATTTCCGGCATTGAGCGTAATGGTATCATAAACGCAAACACCTATTTCAGTGTTGCTTATCTTCTTAACTCTGGAGTCATCAGGTATCAGATTAATTTGAGGCAAAGGATTTACCGTTACGGTAATTGATCCGTTTGCCGGATTGAAGCCATCAAAAACATTTAAGATATAAGTGGTAGTAGTGGTTGGCGAAACCTTAGGATCAGCTTCGCTTGATGTAAACCCGGGTGGATCTGAGGTCCAGGTGTAGGTGTAATTCTGGGTACCACCTCCGGCAAGGGCAAACAACTGTGTTTCCTGGCCCTTACAGATTACCTCCGGCTGTGCCGCAGGGTTAACACTCAGGGCATCACCTTCCATTCCAATGGTTACAAAATCCGGTTGAGCGCCGGCGCATCCGGTGCCCAAATCGGTTACGCGCAGGGTAAAAACAGTAGATGCATAGAGATTTAATGTGGTTGGGTTTTGCACCTGGGCCGATACCAGCTTATCGGCTGGTTCCCAGGAGTAAGAGTAAGGCCCGGTTCCCTGAGAGGCACTGCCATGCAATACGGTGGATGTGCCAAAAATAATCACCTGATTGGGCCCGGCATCGGGTATTGGTAAGGGGTTAACATTAATGATCACGTTACTGCTTACCGTGTTTTCTCCGTCATTTACCGTTACAGTATATGTGGTAGTTTGTAAAGGCGTAACTACAGGGTTGGGCAGTTGTGAAGTAAAACCGGGTGGGTTAGCGCTCCATGAATAGCTAAAGTTACCGGTTCCACCGTAAGCCTGTACCTGAAGCTGGCTTTGAGCACCACTACATATGTTGGTGGGCGATGCGGAGGCAAGGCAGCTCAATACGCCCCCGGTTACCGTTACCAATACATCATTCTGGCCTGTACATCCCGTTTGCATATTGGTAACCGTTAATGTAAATAGGGTAGTGGTCATCATGGGAACGGTGGTAGGTTGTAAAATATCAGGATTGGTAAGCAGTGCAGCGGGTTCCCAGCGGTAAATGTAATCACCATTCCCTCCTGTAACCGAACCCTGTAAGGTAGCCGTGGTTCCTTCCGCGATGGTTATTTCAGGGCCGGCACTTACCTCAGGGTTTGGATGCGCTGTCATGTATAGAGAATCTATGGCAGTGCATCCCCATTCGTTAGCTACCCTGCACCAGTACCAGCCCGTGCTATCAGCTAAAATTTCCTGAGTGGTGGCTCCATTTTGCCACTGATAAGAATTGTACTCACCCGGATCCAGATAAAAGGCTTCACTGCGGCATATGGTGGTGTCATTGCCAATACTAACCTGCGGATTTGGCCGGACCTGTAAAAAATGGCCCACACTTTTTGACTGCCCATAGAGAAAAACCTCCAGGGTGATGGAATAAAATCCAGTTGAAGGAAAAGTATAGACTGGATTAAGCTCGGTGAAGGTGACACCTCCCGGGAAAGTCCATTTCACGGAGTCAGGATTATCAGAGGCACTGGTATAAAATTGGGTAGGATAGCCAAGGCAGGCAGGTTCATCCCAGAAAAAGTCGGCAGAAAGATAGAAAAATGATTGAATAAAAGGGGGAAGCCCATAATTACATTGTCTGCCCGACAGATTTAAGGCATTTTCAACAAAGCCACAATCATTTCCCGGGTTATTGGGTTGATTGATTCTTGAAATATAACCACTTTGGTAGCGTGCGATATATAAGCGGTTATCAGGGCCAAGTTGCAATGCACCAATAGGACTTGAACCCTGGCCTACTGATGCAACCACCTGCCTCGATTCTAAAATAGTGGTAGGATCACCTGAAGATAGGTCATATTGGTGGATTCTGCGGTTGGCTTTCCATTCGCCTATGTATAAAAATGAACTGTTTGGCGAAAATTCCACTCCATAAGGCCCACCCTGGTCATATCCACCCGGATTAGTATAGTTGTTGTCTGTTACCAGATGTTCAATGGTTCCGGTACTGTTGTCAAAATTATAGATGCCGACATTGAATGCGGTATTATTTGCAGAAGCAATTTTGCTTCCGTCGGGAGATACTTTTAGGTATCCTTTTGAAGCCTGGGAAATATTTCCAACAAGGGGCGGGCCGGTAGTGCTGATGATCGGAGTGGTTACCACTCCATCATAAGTGATGCGGTACGCATAAAAGTCTGCGTTGCCCCATTTTTTGGTAATTACCCAAAAAGATTGACCATCACTATGACCTACGGCAGTTACCTTTTCGCAGGCAAGCGGCACCAGTGAAATATTTTTTTCACTCGTAACCACATCTCCCAGGCCCCCATTGAGGGTCATATCTACCTTTGAGTAGCACAAACCTTTAGCCAGTCCATTGTCGGCTGCATCCACGGTAAAGATGTAATATTCAGTGGTGGTTCCCGGCCTGGGAACAATAATGGCCGACTGGGTGCTTGATGAATGGCCAAATAGTCCGGATCCATTAAGCATGCGGGTATGGTTCTTATTGTAAACATTAGTGCCGTCTGTATAAAACTCAAGGGTGCCTTCTGCAGTCGATATGGAAGAGCAACCTTCACCCGTTTGTAATGCTCCGTTGGTTAGCGGATAGGGAGGCCCCAGAGCAAAACTAACGCCTGCATGGTTGCCAAAATACCAATAATTCGCCTGCTTTTGAGCGTTGGTCAGTATTGTCGCAATGAGCAATACAAGCAATAGTGAAAACTTTTTCAAAATATAGACCATGAGTATGACTTAGATTCGCGCTTCTTATTAACAAAAGTAATAAAAAATTTCATTGGATAAATGCCAATAAGCTAAAAAACAGAATATTTTATCTGTGGTTTTAAAGCTGATTTCCATTTTTTTCTGCTTTTCGGAAAGTGAACTCAGATAATACAAATCACTTACTCAATGCAGAAAAAGACCTTATGTAAGCGAATCAAACTATCTGGCCCTGGTTAAGATGGAATTTTTATGGTAAAGCCAGCTTTTTGCAGAAAATTTTAGTTAATATTTAGCCAAACATGTTCCCGGACTTAACTTTCAAAATTTTGTGTTGTTATTTTAACAGACACTAAAACCATACAACCATGAGCAGTAAGAAAATTAGAATACTTTCTATAGATGGGGGAGGCATCAGGGGTATTTTACCCGGTGTAGTGCTCGCATATATAGAGGAACAATTGATGACACTCGAAGGGAGCCAGGCAAGATTAAGTGATTATTTTGATTTATTGGTAGGAACCAGTACCGGCGGAATTCTTGCCTGTACCTACCTCATTCCGGCGCGGGACGAACAAGGTAAGCCTACGCATCGTCCAAAATTTACGGCCCGTCAGGCTGTAGATCTTTATCTGGAAAGAGGAGATGATATTTTTGACATCACCTTTTGGCAAAAGGTCAGGAGCAAAGGTGGTCTCACCGATGAAAGATATAGTGCTGCAGAGCTTGAGGAGGCGCTGAATGATTATTATGGTGACACTTTACTGAGCGAATTGTTGCGTCCCTGTTTGATTACTTCTTATGATATCCGCAACCGCCGGGCGCATTTTTTCAGTCAGATTGATGCCCGGGCATCCAATACCCATGATTTTCCGATAAAGGAAGTAGCCCGGGCCACTTCTGCAGCACCCACTTATTTTGAAGTGGCCAGGGTAAAGTCAGTGTTTGGCACCCCCTATCCGCTGATTGATGGGGGAGTGTTTGCCAACAATCCGGCAATGTGTGCATATGCTGAAGCACGTGGAATACCCTTTAGCACGGTTCTTAACGATCCCGGCAAACCCGACCGGCCCCGTGCACAGGATATGATTATTGTTTCACTGGGCACCGGTTCAACTTTTAAGCCTTACGAATACAGCAAAGCAAAAGACTGGGGCATGCTGGAATGGTTGCAGCCGATTATTGATATCATGATGTCGGGAAATGCTGAAACCGTTACCTATCAGCTTCATAAAATATGGGAAACTACCACGACACCTGATCATTTTATTCGTCTGGCACCTGATCTGTATGAAGCCAAACCCGAAATGGATGACGCGTCTGTTAAAAATCTTAATTGCCTCAGAGAAGCAGGGACTAAGTTTGTAACTGAAAATCTGGAGAGGTTAAATAAGGTGGTTGAACTGCTGATTGAAAACAAATAGAGCCTGAGGAGAAGTCGCAAAAGAATAATTTATCGACGTAAATATGAAACAACGGCTTACTTCAAACACAAAATGCCCCACTTAGGGGCATTTATATGTATTTGAAAGATGGTTTAGTTAGTCGCGGGCGCCAAGAAAAATCATGATGTAGTACATAAGGGTAGCCAGTGACGCCAGTGCAGCTACTACATAAGTATAGGCAGCCAGACGAAGTGCTTCTTTGGCTTTGGGAAGGGTGGCAACAGTAGTAATTCCGCTTCCATCCAACCAGCGTGTAGCCCGTCTGCTGGCATCTATTTCCACCGGCAGAGTGATAAAACTAAACAGCGTCGTAAGTGCAAACAATACTATTCCTGCCAAAAGTAACTGCGGGAAAGTGGTTATTAATAAAATGCCTGCCAGCAATACCCACTGCACCCATTTAGATGCAAAACTTACCACCGGCACCAACTGTGAACGCATCCTGAGCCAGGCATATGCCTCTGCATGCTGCACGGCATGTCCGCATTCATGGGCAGCCACGGCTGCAGATGAAACACTGCGACCGTGATATACATCATGACTAAGGTTTACGGTTTTGGTTTGAGGATTGTAGTGATCTGACAATTCACCGGGTACAGATAATACCCTGACATCATAAATACCATTGTCCTGAAGCATCTTAGTGGCTACATCAGCCCCGCTCAATCCATAGTTTACCGGAATACGGCTGTATTCACGAAATTTTGATTTTAAGCGGGCTCCTACAAGCCAGCTAAGCAGCATAAAAACGCCAAAAATTAAAAGGTAACTTATCATTTCTGTATTTTTTTTTAGTTCTAATCAAAAAGTTTGCCAGTTTCAAAGTTGGCAGTCCTCATGATTCATTAATGAGCTTAATACAAAATTTCTTTTTTTGCCACTAAGGCACAAAGTCACAAAGCGTTACTATATTTTAATCACAGATTTACAGAGCGTTGTGCAAACTGGTAACTTCGGGTTTTAATGGCATTTTTTTTATTTATACCTTTTCAGCCTGTACACATATTTCTTTTTTTTAACATGAATTCGCGCTAATCGGCGTAATTCGCGGTCAATCAATAAAAAATATCTTTTTGCCACTAAAGTCATAAAGCCTCAATAAGTTTTAATCACCGATTTACAGAGCCTTGTGCATCCTGATAACTTCGGGTTTTAATGGCATTTTTTTTATTTACAACTTTCCAGACTGGACTCATTAATAAAAATAGATTAAGACCTGTTTATAGGTTGGCAGAACTTTTTTATTTTTCTTTTGCTCCTGGTTTGTTCAGCAAATTGTATCTGGTTAGTTTTTCCTTCCATCTTTCTCTTGCATAAATTTGCATGTCGGTAATGGTGTCTTTCTCATCAATGATTTCAAATCCCAGCATGGTTTCAATGATGTCTTCCATAGTAACTATCCCATCTAAACCACCATATTCATCTACAATTAAAGCAATGTGCTCTCTGTTTTCCAAAAATTTTTCCCATAAAGTAAACAGTGCCATGGTGTTGGGAACTATAACAATCTCTCTTTTGATATCTTCCAGTTTTAATTCATGCTGATCTTCTGCCAGTTTTTCAAAGACGGTTTGCCTGAATACATAACCTGTAATGTTTTCCTCATTTCCCGAATAAACAGGTATGCGTGAGAATTTCAAATAATTTTTATTCATCAGGAATTCTTCCAGAGATAATTTTTCAGAAGCAAGGGCAACCACAACTCTTGGAGTCATCACTTCCGCAGCTTTAATGTTTTTGAGTTTAAGCAAATTTTGAATAATTTTATGTTCCTTATCCGAAAAAACACCTTCATCGGTTCCAATGCTTGCCAATGCCGCTATTTCTTCACGACTCGTAGTAGGTTCCTGCCGATTATTGGAGATTAATTTAGCAACAGCCGTTGCAAGGATTACCAGCGGATAAGTAAGGACGATCATTCCTTTTATTATGATGGTGGCAGTCCCCGCCAGGTCTCTCCAGTATTTTGCTCCAATGGTTTTGGGTATAATTTCGGTTAGCACCAGAATCAAAACTGTTAAAATGGCGGATATAATTCCAAATGAAGCTTCTCCAAAAATTTTTACAGCCTGAGCGCCGACTCCTGCTGCACCAACCGTGTGTGCGACAGTATTGAGTGATAATATTGCAGATAAAGGTTTGTCGATGTTGTGTTTCAAATCAATTAGAGCTTTGGCCCAAAGTTTTCCATTTTTGTGTTTAACAATGAGGAAAGATTGGGGTGTTGAAAGCAGTACAGCTTCCATTATAGAACATAGAAATGAAACAAACAATGCGAGAAATAAGTAGGCAAACAGAGCAATCATATAACGTTTTGTATAGTTTTATCCCTGAGACAGCACAAGGAATAATAATTAAACCTGGAATGATCCTTGTTTGTCAGGATATTCCAATAGTACACATTTTTTTAATGTTGTAACTTCCTTCTGTAAAAACAAATATGAACCAAATATGATTTATATGAATTGTTTTTTATAAAAATATGTTCACGCTTTAAAAGTGAAAAACTATAGAATACTATTATTAATACCAGCCCATAGATAGGTAAAGGTCAGGCTAACAAGCAGATAAGTGATGAAGGTTAAAGAGCTCTTTGATCAGATTTTCAGAGGAGCCTTCTTGCAGCAATTTGCACCGGATCCCATACATTAGAAAATGGCGGGGCATATGCCAGATCAAGATCCATTAATTGTTGTGCAGTAAATCCGGCTGTAATTGCTGTAACAATGGAATCAATGCGCTTGCCTGTACCCTCGAAACCTACAATCTGGCCGCCTAAAATTCGTCGGCTTTGTTTATTTATGACCAGCTTCACACTTATTTCCTTAGCATCGGGGTAATAACTTGCCGGTGATACTGTGGTTATCATTGCGGTTTCAAAATCAATGTTTAGGTTTTTTGCCTCTTTTTCAGACAATCCTGTGCGTGAGATCTCCATTTCCTTGAATTTGGTAATGGCAGTGCCCATAACTCCCGGAAACTCCATATTTCCACCACTGATGTTGATGCCTGCTGTCAATCCATGTTTGCTTGCAACGGTACCCAGGGCAATATGAACCTGTTCATGGGTTATGAGATGAAAAGATTCGGCGCAATCGCCAGCGGCCCAGATATTGAGCGCTGAGGTTTCACACCGTTTGTTTATATGAATGGCACCATTTTTACCTATTTTTATACCGGCATTGGCTGCCAGTCCGGCATTGGGTTTTATGCCTACGCCTACAATAACAATGTCAGCAGGTAAGGTTTGCTTGTTGGTTATAACTGAGTTGACACTGCCATCAGCATTTTTTGTAAATTTCTCCAATGTTTCTTCCAGAAAAATTTTCACCTGTTGTTCTTTCAGGTAAGCGAGAATCTGGTCCGACATATCTTTATCGAGGCTGGTCATCAGTTGCGGCGCCATATCAATAATGGTAACTTCAATTGAGCGTGCAAGAAGTGCCTCTGCCATTTCAATGCCAATATAACCGCCACCTACTATCACTGCTTTGGCCGGTTTATTTTCATTGATAAAGTTGTTAACGTTTATCCCGCTTTGTAAAGTAGAAAGACTGAATATTCCGGGGGCATCAATGTTTTCCGATTGAGGGACAACAGGGGAAGCTCCTGTTGCTATCAGCAGGTCATCCCAGGTTTCCCAGAAATCCATATTTTTGTCAATGTTTCTAACCTTTACACGTTTTTTGACTGTGTCAATTTCAGTTACTTCATGGCGAATCCGCACGTCGATGTGCTGTTTTTTTCTGAAAACCTCCGGTTTACGCACAATCAGGTTTTCTTCCGAATCAATCAGCCCACCAATGTAATAGGGCATGCCACAGGCAGCATAGGAGGTATGATTGCCCCGTTCAAAAACTACAATTTCACGTTCAGGCTGCTCCCGTCTGATCTTTGATGCGGCGGTCATTCCGGCAGCATCTCCGCCTATTACAACCAATTTTCTTTTATTCATGATGTAAATCTTAAGATGAGGAATGATTAATATCCAGCGTTTTCAAACCAAAACAACTGGTATATTAAATTATATCTTCCTCTCAGTGTCTGAATTGAAATAACAAATCATATCAGGATTTTCAGTTCTATAAATCTGCCGGGTGTTTCAGCACGCCAATTACAAAATCTGGCAGTATCATTGCCAACATCCAGGCATGTATATGCCGCGTGTAACCCCGTAATGCTTACTGATCACATAACCCCACGGCTAAGATAGCAAGTTTTTAGTTATGCTATTATTTTTACGGCCTTATTATTTAATGGCCAATATTGAAAATAAGCATAGATGAAATGTAACAGGAGGTTGCATTAAAATCAGCAGTTTGTCTTTGTTTGCAGATCGGACAGATTCTATTCATTTTGTGGCGATCACTTGACCGAGGCCTTTACCCAGATCAACTCTCCTGACAGATGAAAATCCTGCATGGCTCAACCAGGTTTGTATTTCGCTTTCAGAATAGCAATCTCCTTCATCCACAGTAACCAGCATGTTTATAGAAAAGAGAGCACCTGATGCAGGTTCAGTCTTAGCATCATTCATTATCCAATCCTGAATCACAATTTTGCCATTGGTATTCAGGGAATGATAACACTTATTAACCAATTGCTGATTTATAGCAAACGAATTGATGTGAATGATGGCTGAGAGAAATATAAGATCAAAGCCTGTGGGGAGTTCATCTACGGTATAGTCGCCTGAATAATGATCAATTTTACCTTTAAATCCTTCTTTTTCAATGATTTTTTGTGAGATTGGGATAACATTGGGTAAATCGAAAACGGTGGTTTTTAATGTTGGCTTTCTTTCTAAAAAGGCCATGCTGAAGCAGCCGGAGCCTCCGCCTACATCAAGTATAGATTCTACATTGCTCAGGTCGATTCCTGAGATTTGTGCAAAGGCTTGCACTATACCTCTGTAATGCATAGAATTGATAAATGCCTCCAGCCATGCCTCGCCTCTTTCATTGATTTCCGGTATACGTTTGTTTTTTCCCGTTTTCACCACCTCCGTTAAGTCGCTCCAGGTATCCCACAAATGACCGGTATGCATTATTCCTTCCATATATTCGGGACTATCTTTCGAAAGATAAATCAGGCTGCTGTGGGTATTGCTGTAAATATCTTTGCTTTTGGTAAGCAAGTTTATAGCCACCAGTGCATTCAGTAATTTTTCCGCTGCTTTTTTATTCAGGTTTAAGGCATTAGATATGGCCTCAGCACTTTGACCAGTTTCACCTATTGAGGTAAAAATGTCCAGTTGGCAGGCTGTTAAAATGATTCTGCTTTTCTGAAAGGCAGTAACAGTTTCTTTTAATTCCTCATAATTCTTAGTGGAGTAAAAGTAGTTAATTTCACGCTATGCTTATGATTTCTGATTTTGTTTCCCAGATCTTAAGTCCGGTTAAAAAATCTTTATATCCATTTGCAGTGTTGAAAAATACTGCACATTCAATTGTCCTGATTCAAAAAGAAGCAGGGGAGTGGCTGCCGTATTAAAATTTACCGGCAGCAACAGCCATTTTAACTGCGTAAGGATGGCTCCAACATTTATTTTTTAATCATTAACTTCTCCTGATAAACGACCTGGTTATCTGAAACGGCCTGTAATATGTAAATTCCATCGGGAAGTTGTGAGATGTCGAGTGTATTGGTGGTCAATGTAAGCTGTTGATTGAATATTTCCTGACCTAAAGAATTAAAGAGCTTCAACATAAAAGACTTAAAAGATTTTAAATTGCCAGAATTAACCGAAACAACCAGGTTTTCACTAGCAGGGTTGGGGTATATCTTTATGGCAGGTGCTACTGTGATTTTTTCATCTATGCCAATACTTGAACCCGAAAACAGATCAAAGTCAGGCCAGTTGTTGATGGATGGCAGCACATTCCAGACCAGATTATCTACTGCCTGATTAATATTCATGGCCTGGTCGCGGGTATTTAATAAAATGGCCCAATTGATCTGTCCATTGCCATTACGCACTATTTCGGCGGTTGTGCCAGGCAGAGATCCCATATGCCACCAGTTATTGTATTGGTTTACCGCTATACCAGAGGCATAGTTAGCGTTGACTGTCGAAGGTTTTGTCATGGTATCAATGGTAGCTTTTGTCAGGATGTCCGGCCTGGTATCAAAACGGTCAATGGCGCATAGTAATTTCATAAGATCTTCACCCGATGAAACATAGCCGCCATGTGCATCCATAAATTCCAGATTAAAACCGCCATAAGGCCAGGGCACCATGGTTGAATTATCATATACCGAATGGGTTTTTGGTGCTCCGGCATAATCATAATAATTCACTTCGTCAGGTAATTGATTGGTCAATAGATTATACCCCAGCTTTGTTTTAGAAATGCCCAGTGGTTCCAGGATGGCCGTACGCACATAGTCTTCGTAAGATTTTCCAGTGATTTTTTCAATCACCCTACCCAAAACATTGTATCCAAAATTGGAATACTGATACTGTGAACCCGGTGTAAAATCAAGCATTTTATTCATGAGCACATACTCAATCACTTTACCGGCTGATGGAGGAGCAGCCACACCCATGGCCGTAGCAATATTATAAGCGTTAAACATGGGATCACCTGAAATATCCCGGTTCCATCCTCCACTGTGATGAAGCAACATACGTACGGTGATATCGTTAACTCGCGGATCAAGAATATTCTGGTATTGAGCATCATTCAAAATCCCCTCAGCACCAAAAACCTTTGCATTTAAATTCAATTTCCCCTGCTCAAACAATTTCATGCAGGCAATGCCGGTAATTGTTTTGGAAACACTTGCTATCCGGAAAATGCTGTGGGGATAAACGGAATCCTGAGTAGTAGTATTGGCAAATCCAAAACCTCTGTTGTATACCAGGCGTCCCTGATAGGTTATGGCCAGTTGCCCTCCCGGTACATTGTAAGTTGACATAAGATTATTCATGGCGTCATCAAATTGTGCCAGTTCAGGCATATATATTCCTGTTTGTGCGCTGGTTGAATAGCCCCAAAAAACAAAAAAAAGGAAAGGAAGTAATTTTATTTTCATAATTCGGATAATTTTTGTGGTGAATGTTTTAATTGAATAGAGATTAACTATAATAATATAGATAATGTTCAGATTCTGAACCATTAAACAGCGGAAGGACGATGATAACTGCAATTCAGTGCACTAATTAACGCTGCCTGAACGCCCTGGGCATTTGGCTGAAAGTCAGGATGAAATATGGCGTTTCATCCTGACTCATATTTTTAACCCTTTGACTGGATTTTATTTATTACCCAAAGGCAAGGATTAGCTATTGGTTAATATTAGTTTTTCGGCTTTTATTGTATTTTTTTATCCCATATCCGGCACCGAGCAGCGTAAGTGTTAGTAAGCCTCCGCCAATATCGGCGCTACCGCCCGGACCCTGATTGTTTGATTGACCATGCCCACCCGGAGGTGGAGGCGGAGTTCCTTGTGCGAATGACATAAATGGCACAAGCATTATTGAACCGACAAATATGAACTTAACCAGTGTTTTCATAGCATCAATGGATTAAAAGTTTTTTAACAAAGAAATGAGTTTCGGTTTCAACAAATACCAGATAAACACCCAATGAAGCAGATAAACTGATTTTTGCAGTATTACCCCATTGGTTATCGCCTTTATAAATTGAATGGCCAGCCATATCAGTAACACTCACTGATTTTATCTTACCCTGCCCCAGATTGGTAATGTTTATTGTCCCGTTTATATATACTATGGCGATTTGATCTGAATTTGCCGGTTCGCTTATACCAACAGTCTTAAAGTGAAGCATAAACCTATCGGGATCATCATTTGCATTGGCAATAAAACTATAAACAGGATTCCTGCTCAGATTGTGATCGGTTCCGGTTTGTTTGTCTAACAAATAAACATCTGACGGCAAATCACCCAAAACTAAAGACTCAATCCTGAAATGCTCGCCTTCATTGCCGATGAAGGTAAAAGGAATGGACAACTCGTCGGTAAACGGAAGGCTATTCACCATGAGGTTGTGGCCGCTAAAAGTTGAATAGAATTTCTATTGTATCATCGAACAAATAAAGGGGCTGGTAATCCTTGCGGTGAGAAAATATTTTTTAATTTCCAGAAAGGGCGCTTATATCAATTTGACGTTCTTCCATTGTTCGTGGCATGTTTATCTTATAGTTCAGGTGATGTTCAAAAGTTTTAAAAAGTGTATCCAAGCAAAAAGAAGGATCTCTTTGGATGGGCCTGCAGAAATACATAATCAGACATGCCATTTGATATTTCATACCTATACTCAAGCGAGTATCTTTGATATTTGGCTCCAATGCCAAAAATAAAACCAAATTCGTATTTTCGGGTCTGTTCCAACATTTTTCCTTCTTTGGTATTGAAGGTTGAGAAAAAGGTTATTTCCTGATACTGGTAATTTGATTCGTTAAATCCATAGCCATTTGAGATTCCTGCATTACAAAAAATTGAAATTCGGTTGATTGGATAACTGAAACGTACCAGATTATTTAGTTTCAAATATGAGTAGCCTAAGTTTGTTTCTGATACAGTATACTTATCAGCATGCTCGAAGTTTAAATGATACCCATCAATATTATAGGATGAGAAATTTAATTCATTGTATAATGATAATTTGCCATTGGTGCCCGGAATACTAAACGCAAATGCTATACCACCGGCAAAATTTGTGGATTGTTGAAATTCTGCATCAACCAGATAAGAAAATTCACCACTAAATGAAAGTGAAGTTACCGATAAACCAGCTACAACGCCAAAAGTTGTCTTTATCTTTTCAGTTTCTTTTTGAAATTGCACTTCCGATCCAGTGCATTTATAATAGTAATTAAATAAGTTTTCTAACCCCTTTTTTGTATATTTAGTTTTTTCAATCCTGGGTTTTATATCGGGGCAACCCTCCATATATAAAATGAGCTGGCCAATATAGGTCTGGTTTTCAAATACTTTTGTTTCTTCGGTTTGTCTGGCTGCATTTTCGGCCCTCACTTTTTTGATATATCTCTTATAGGCCAGGAACTGAAAAGCAGAATCAGACTTAATGTAAAACTGGTTGTTTCCCCGATTGTTGACGTAAAAATAGAGTGATTTTTCTCCCAAAATCATAGCCTGTAGAAAAGCAGTGTCGGCCATCAAATTTAAATCCGCCCCAAATTCCAGGTTTTGGATGTTTGATGGGCTGATTTCGGTTTCAATCACAGCACTTTCATAGATTTCATCAAGAACGCCAAAGCATCTTATGTCAAATGGCCTGTAAGAAACTTTTTCGCCAGCTAAGCTTTCTTTAAAAAAAATTTTGTCCGGATTAATCTTCCAGGACCTGTAGTCAATAAAACCATGCAAAGTGTCTCCAGAATGTTTTACAACATACCCGGGTTTAAAGTTAACCTGACCATACGTTGCGTGGGAACAAAAAGCAATAAAAAGTATGCCGGTAATTCTGAGTAGGATGTCTTTTATCTTCATAGGTAAAGATTCAATCTTTTTATAAGTAATTTCCAATTATTGTGCTTTTGCAATTTTACTTCAGAATGGTAACTCTTACTATGGCAGCTTTCAATAATTTAAAGCAAATATATAAATATTATTAATAAAGAAGATTAATTGTTGGCGTTTTTACCGAAGCCAGGGTGCGAATCTTGTTTCACGGCAGTCGCCCACTTGCAACCAACAATTGACCATAAACAAGAATGCATACATATCCGCAATGTGTATAACCTCATGAGACTTGAATTAATATCTGAGACTCCATACAAAATATAAGAAAGAATTAATTATTAAACTCATCCAACATTCTTTTTATTTATTCCGTAAGAATAAAATATGGAAGAGAGTTGAAAGATAGCCGGAAAGCGACTTTGATTCGCACCCTGATATACAAATGGGGGTTACCTAATTACTCCCGAAGTCATACTCCCGCCCGAAAATGGCGGCCAGGCCGGGACTTCATGTTTACCACGTATTTTTGGGGATTATCCCGTTTTTTCGGGGTTTACCCGTTAATTCGGGGCAGGACACAGGAAACCCTATCTATTGGCAAATCCTTCACTTCGTTTTGATGTCAACCGTAATTTCTAAAACGCCCTCCTCAATTGGTCCAAATCTAAGGTAGGCTTTCGCTCCATCTAAAAAATCAGTTTTTTGTAAAACCGGTAGACCTCCCTTGAATAATAATTCGGCATTGGGCCCGTACATATATAAGGATCCGTCGCTATTATCCAGGGCGACTTCATGTCCGTCATATATTCCCAGGATGTCTCTTTCAACAATACGTCGAAGTTCATTTTCCAATTCATAAATCTCATCCAATAGCTCAATTCCATGGTTGAAATAAATAATAACTGCGTGTTTATTCTCCAATTCGTTCGATTGGGAAATCCCCTTCTTTTTATTTCCGAAATTTTCATCCATACCGCTCCGTTTGAATTGGTTTTGCTTCTCAAAAACTTTAAACTTTTCCTGCTGTTAAATTAATTAAGCTGCCTGACTTTGGATAGCGTCATCATTTTTAACCGGCAAACCGTACTCAACTGCTTATGCAGAGCGCGCATCATTTAAAAAATCAGATCATGGAAAAAGTCACTAAACCCAGAATAAAGTTACTGGCAAAAGGCGGAAAATTCACTGCCAAACAGATGGAAGCAAAGGCTGGAGAGCTATTGCCGAAACATATTGCAAACATGGAATCGGTACTCATTGTATTGGAAGGAGCATGTGTTTTGGCATTGGCCGGCACCGATCATTCCCTAAAACAGGGCGACAGCTTTATAGTACCCCCGGAAATAAAGCATCAGATTAAGGCGATGGATGATTTTAAGGCTGTTCATGTGATGCCCAACGATATCGAGTTTCAATTTTTCGAATAAGTTAAGAAGCGAAAATTGAATGAGTTGGATATTCTGGAGGTAATTGTTTTGTAAATAGAATGCCCGAAAAACATCGGAGCAAGGGTTTTCTTTCTTGTTTTTATCATCAAAAATCTTCTTTACAATGAAAAACGTTTGAGCCTGGACCGATTATTTTTTTTGAACACGCTTAATAACCAAACTTTTATTTCTTAGGTGATGTCCGTTTTTGTGGCACTACCAGAACTGTCTTTGGCCCTGGCTTTGGCGCATCAGGATTTTTTCTTGGAGTTGGGGAAGGGGTTGACCTTTTGTGTAGTTTTACCGGAATTGTCTTGTTTGCTATGGTTTTATAATTTTAAGGGTTAATTCAATACTCTGTCTGCAATTTTTTTTGCCCAACGGCTGAGGCTATGTGCTGGCGGGCATTTCTGAAAATTCCATTATCGCCGCCAGCAGAAGGTGTTAATATCTAAATGCTGAAGCCATTACCTCTTGTTCTGATTTTGAGATACCAATATCTTTAGCTATTGCCTTCCAGTTGCTTACAATTTTCCTGATATCGCTTATAATTGAGTCCATTCCGGCACTTGTAAGTTGAAAAAAAACGCCCACATCTTTTGCAAGTTCAAAATCTAAGGAGTTATTATCTGTATCAATATTCAATGCCAGTCCGTTTTTATCAATTGAGGGGTTAATATCAAATGCAGGAGAAAGTATCCACCCATTTTTGGATAGCAAAAAACCATGGTTTCTAAGGTGATCATCCGTGTTGGATAGCGCAATGTTAAAGACTATTCGTTTCCATAATTGCTCTAAATCTTTCTTATTCTCAGCACCCGAAAATTGTAAAAACTCAGCAATATCCAGATAACTTACTGATTTTTCTTTTATTGTTTCTTCATTGTTGCCGGTCATTGTCATTGCACTGGAGAAATGAATTCTTTCTTTTTTATGTCTGTCAAACCGCTTAGTGAAAAAAGTATGATATTCTCCTGAAATTCTTTCAATTCTTGATGCTGACATTTCTATGCCTGCTTGTAAAGCCAGTTTATAGGCTAAAAATTCCCAGGCTGCTTTATCAACAGTATCTCCCCTGGAAGGGAACTTTGCTATCCATAAATCCCCGTGTTGGTCAATTACATTGGCCTTTGGCCTTGCGCCTCCCAGAGAAGAACCGGGCGCTATCAAAATGGAAAGCCACTTTTTTATTTCTTCGTTTTCTTCACCAGATTCCAAAATATATGCAGCATGTTGCAATTCTCTAATGCTGCTCAACGGTGGAATGGGTGTTTCCGGGTTATTGTCCAAAAATGGCCCGTTAGGGTCCAGTTTAAATCTTAAAGCCCCCATCCTGCATTCATCGCATACACCTAATAAGAAATCAATATCGTATAAATTTGGTGTAGCCTTACCTTCCGCCCTCGCTTTTTGTGCTGCCCGCCGTTTCATCAAGGTTCTCCCCCACGTATCTGGCATCGAATCGAAAAAGATTCCAAAATTCTCTTTCCCAGCCGGATATTGTTGTCCTTTATACCAACCAATATCCGGATCCAGCAATACTTGCTCTGCGGACTTCATCCAATCATCAGCGTATTCAAAACTGAATGCCTTTTTGCCTTTTGCTTGCTGCGCACTTAACACACCTATCAATTTAGGGTCTTTCATTCCCAACCAATGCGCATAAACCAGCATATCTGTTTTTATAGTTGACATAATTATTTTTTACTCATTAAACCCAGGTCCTGAAGTTTTCTGCCAAATACATCATCCGCTGCAAGTTTCAGGAAATCATCCTGTAATCCCAATACCCTCAATGTATTAAAATAAGCAGCCATTGAAACGCTTCCATTCCCTTTTTCGATTTGGTATAATGTGCTTCTGTCAATGCCGGCCCGTTCACTTACTTGTATAGTAGTAAGCTTCCTGCGCTTTCTGGCCAGTTTGATATTCTCACCTACTTGTTCCATGATCTTTTGATGCTTTGGGAACAACACTTGTTTTTTGGCAGCCATGTCTTTATGTTGAATGTTATCCACAAAAGTAGTGTATTTGTTGATATTAAACAACATTTGTCCGATTTCTGGCACCAAAAATTGCATTTATCCACTAAAAAATCTTGCCGATGGAAAAGTCAATCATTAATAATGTATGGATTTTAGACTTGCTCACTCCCTAGAGAAATAGCAGCCAAGCCAGAACTTCATTCAGTATTTCCTGATGTTTGTGCGGGGTTGGCCACATGAAGTCCTGTTTATTATGTGCAGTTTATTTTAATTCAATCATCTTTGTTTGGTAGTTAAAAAAGTCTGTTTCGCTACTCATTTGGAAAGTGTTGAGTCGGATATCGAATTTAAAATTGTTGTCTTCGTTATTTGTAACAAAAAGTACTTTTTTGTAGTAATCCTCAATAGGTTCAAGATAAATCCATTTTCTATATGCATCAATTAAGAGTTTCTTTTCTTTTGAGTATGGAGGAGAGTAGTATTTAGATGTTTTACCATCATAGCTGACTCTGGCAACATCAAAAACTCCGGCAATAAATTCTCCATTTTGGTATTCTAACCAAAGCGCACATTTATTGGGTTCAATTCTACCTTCTAAAACTTGATTTACTAGTATTGGAGTGATATTTAATAACTTTTTATTTCTCGAACGATTTTGCATGTAATGATGCAAAACTATATCGTATCCTTGACCACCCCGAAAATCTCTTGCACCAATTTCCTTTTCCCCAGGTAAACTTCCGTTTGACATAAGAGATAATAGATAATTCATATTTATGCTATCAATTTTTCGAATGGTATCGCCATACTTTCCATATGAACCTTCCTTAATTCTAAAAAATTGATCTCTTGTGTGTAGATCATTAATTTTATTTCTCAATGCTGTGTCAATGTATATAACATTGTTATTTGAATTGATGAACTCTTGCCATTTAACATTTTCATGTAAATCTGAAAATTCTTCCAGGCCACTCAGGTAGGCATTATCAAAATTCTTGGCTTTAACCAAATCAAGCAATTTGAATAAAGTATCAAATCGATTCAATTCTTTGGCAAGTATAAGTGAGTTGTAAATATCTTTCGAGAAGTTCCCATCGCTAGTGGTCAGTAAATTATAATAAGAGTTTAAAGCCTGAATTTTATTCTCATTAACAATATATAATTCTGCTTTATTAATTGTTTCCTGATAGAGTCGAAAATCTTTAATCTGCCCAAATATACTTGTCGAAATACAAATGAAAACAATGATAACTGTTAATCGAATATTTGTCATAGTGTTATTTTTTATATTGAACCCAACAATTTGCAATACGCGGAACATCGCGTATATATCCGCTTTATGCTTTATAGACTGGTGAGGCTTAAATTTAAATCAGATACTTTATGCAAAAAAGAAAGATTTAAATGAACGCCAAAGGTTGAAGCTAAGTACTGTCAGGCATTTTTAATATCCCACTTTCGCCACCACCAGAATCTTCGTTAAAAGTACGAACTTTTTTAATAGAAGCATGCAAACAGGGCGATATTATTATCTGTACTTCCAATGTATAATTGATAGAAGAGTTTAATTTCCTTAAATAAAAGCTACAGTAACGTTAATAAAGAAAGCTTCTGTCTCGAGTATTTATGGGTATAGTGATAATAAACCTTTGGCTGCACCACCTGGAGTTTTAGGGCAGAGGTTCTAACTAAGGGTCTTCTCCGGAATAACATTACTAATTTATAGGCAGCTATTTTGTTCGCCAACAAGGCAAAAAACACAACCATAGCACCGCTAAGACGAGTTTTTTAACGCATGGAACAGACCTTTAGTTCTGCCGGACGATTATATTAATTTGTTAGGCGCTGGGCTTAACACGTTTGGCTTTCATTCGTTGCTCCTCAAAATACGCGACAATCTCCTCCTTGGTCATTTTGGATAATTTTGCATCCAGTTTGTCCTTGATTTCACGGGCCATTTTTACAGCATCAAACTTTTTCTCAATTTTCGTTCCATAATACATTAAATCTCTTGGTGACCGAATCTCCAATTGTTTGTATCCATTTTTAATATTGATCGAAGTGTAACCTCGAATTCGCTGAATATTTACAATATGCCGAAAATTCCAGCTTACGAGTATATCCGCCGGAACAATTGTTGCAAGCGCAATGTGCAGGCAATCAGAATAACTTGTATGTACAATTACCTTTTCTGATATATATTCAAATAGAGGATCAACAATTCCAGCATAAGAATCTAAAGTTTTAGCTGTTTCATTACATCTTTTTAAAGCGTCAATTAGTAATAATTTACCTGTGCCTTGTCCTTGAAACCTGGTATCAACTGCTAATCTGCCAAGTAGAGTTGTTGCTTCACCTTTTCAAAACCCGCACAGCGGTGGTTTTTTTAAAAAAGAACAAAGCGTCGTAGCGCATGGGAACTATGGTGGGCACAAATTGTCTTTTATCTCCTCTGGGATCATAGACTACCCCCACTGCCCTATGCCCCATTGTCTTGAGGTTTTTTTCCTTTCGATCCTCTTTATCAAAAATCAAATAAAAACTTTCCTGATCTATTTGATTCAATTTATATTCTATGCTATTGGAAACGGCAGGCGGAATGGTCATTTCCTCCATAGGGGCACCCCAGCTTGGGCCTGCCATAACTTTACCTTCATAGGTAGTAAAGCCGATCAGCAAAACATTCTCGTTGCCCAACCCTTCACGGGTAAGCTGACCAATGTTTTGCGCACCGGTGTTACGCATACTTGTATATTCCGCATCGCCAATATGCGTATTGTGTGCCCAAACAATTCCCTTTGAATTTGCACCATAAAGATTTAATAAATCATTGACGGTTCCATACATATGATGAACCCGGGAATTCCATGATTCATCTCCTCTTGATGCGACACTTTCCCTGTAAAACTTCTCGGCATTTTGCACAACGATAGTGTTCTGTAACAAATAAAAATAAGTGTCATCAGAAAGTTGCGGGAAATTATTGCGATTGTTTCTTATAAATTCTACCACATTTTTAGTAGCGGTTGCACAAGCCTCTTTCCCGGCTTGCACTGCATGAGCATATCTCCAGCTATCTCCCTTGTGCGGACCGAAACACTTATACTGCTCTTTTGCATATTCATAAGCGGTCTGGTTGTTTGCTTTGAGTAAATCCAAAACCACTTTTTTGGAATTCCACTCATCATATACATCCATACCATAAAAGCCTACTTTTTTATCCTGGGCTAATTTGTCATTGTGATTGCGGAGCCATTCAGCCAATGCTACAACCTCTTCATTGGCCCACATCCAGGTTGGCCAGCGGTCGAGCTTTAATAAAACCTCCCGGGCAGAGTTTGCCGCACCATCCAAATTTTTCACATAGCGATTGAGGTGATACAAGCTGGCAAAATCGCCTTCTACCGCAATAAAGCTGAAGTCCTGTTCTGATATCAGCCGCCTGCTTATCTTATCCCGCCATAAGTAGTATTCATGGGTGCCATGACTGGCCTCGCCCAGTAAAACCAATTCCTTATCGGCTGCCGCCGAAATCAGCCTGTCCAGGCTCGCATCCCCTGCAAGAGGAATGGCTTTTTGTTTAAAATTTTGCGCTGAAGAAAACATACTGCCAAGAATTAAAAGAAACCCTAAAAAGTATTTCATGAGTGATTGATTCATAAGTATGGCAAGATAAGCAAAATACAATTGCCTGTCAAGTAATTATCATGGATGGGAGTCCGGGTAGAAGAAAACTATATGCAGAACTCCTGACCTCATCAACAAAAATAAGTATTTGCGAACACATTAGCGCAAACAATAAAAGCGGTAAATTTGGCACATGCAATTAATATTACCTATTTATCCGGTTAATACTACACTGATAAACGCGAACGTGGGAGTTTACCAGCAAGACGGTATTGTTCAATATTTAGTGAATGGTTTGCCAGTTTATTCCCATTCCAAGGCCGACAATTCATCCTTTCGTTTTATAACCAGTAATTGGAATTAATTACATATATAGTAAGAAAGTTTTTGAGGCGCGGCTTTATATTGGCGTGTTTTTAAAACAGCAAATCCGGAATATTACTATGTAAGTGGTGGCATTAAGCAAGTTTATCAAAATTACTTTGATACCCGAATGCATAGATTGGTATCGACATGGAAGCTCGGTAACTGGTACAACAGATCAACACAAATTTCTTCTCCTTCTAATACGGACGAAAAGCAAAGGTTGTGAACTCCCAATTAATTGAAAAGTCCGTTCTTTTTCTTAGCTTTAAAATAAAATCGAATAATGCACACCTCATCTTACCTGATCATTAAAACCGGTAAATTTCATGCACGTTTTTTTGGATTTCAGGGGAACAAAAAGCCCAAAGCGGGGTTATGATATTTTAAATCTACTTTTCAAGCCTTAAGTTTTATCAGCTTACCGGAAACTTGCAGTAATTTCCTAAGTTTATCTGCAAACATCCGCTAGCATTTATCAAATAAGAATGAATAGATCTTTTTGCCTGCTTTTTCTTATCCTGGTTGGATCAAACAATCTTTTAGCTCAGGCATATGAGCGGTACAGGAAATTATTGGATACTACCGTTAGTTCGACAAACCTGGGTTTTGATAAAAACATTACGATTACAGTTCCATTTGAATGGCAGGAAGATATTGACCGTGAGTTTCCATTGATCATAGTTTTTGACCAGCAGAATCAGAGAAGTTATCGCTATATTTTGAATACAATTGATTACCTGACGAGTAATGAACAAATGCCCTCATCGGTAATTATTGGTGTTGAATCCGTGCAAAGTCAGCGGTATTATGAAACAATATATGCTGTCTCAGATGAACAGGGCCTGGCACTCCAGAATGAGAGATTTATTTTTGAGGAGTTGATACCCCTTGCTGAAAATAAGTATAAAGCCTCATCCTTCAGGTTGCTCATAGGTCATTCCCGATATGGTTACTTCACCACCTCACTGCTGTGTTCCAGGATCAATGACCTAAACGGTGTTATCTCAATCAGCCCTTTTTTCGGGCAAAAGAATATAAATCTGATTGATTCTATCAGTTTGTTAGAGAATCAATTACTGAATTCACACAAATATTACCGCTACGGTACTGGTAATGATTATCCTGCTGATTTTTATAAAATGGACTCACTCCTCAAACAGTTCAATAATCCCCGGCTTGATTTCAAAGGAAGGCTGTTTAAGGAGGCCGATCACAACGTGACCCCAGGTTTAACCGTGGGCACTGCTTTGTATGAGATATTTGAAGACTGGTCGGAGGTGCAATCTAAATACATTTCCAATGAACAATCTGATTTAACAACTATTGATACGCTCAGGAAGTGTGTTCAGGCTAAATATGGCAGTCAACTTAAGTTTTCGCTGGGCATATTGAATGGAAAGGGGTGGTTTTTTTATAATGAAAAGGAATATGTCAAGGCCATTCAGGCCTGGGAAATTCTAATGGAGACTTATCCCAATTTCTCTGAAGGCTACTTATATATTATTGATGCTCAACTGCATTTAAAACAGAATTATGATGATGTGCGGGTAAAGTTTCACCAATCCCTGGCTAATTCGGAAATCTATTCTGAAAAAGAAAAGATTGAATTAAATCAGGAACTGGAAAATATGATTCAATAAATTTTACCGGAATGCGGTATAATTAACGCATATCTTTTACTCTAAGATTTTTATTGTTTTGGCGTGGGAAACACAGTAATTCTTTTAAGAATAATTCAAAGACACCCGGATAAATATCTATCAAATAAATTATAAAATAATCAGAATCAGACGATAATATTTTCAGAACAAAAAGAAGCAAATCAGTGTTGATGGTTGATAATCAGTTAAATACATTCTTTTATTTTATTCCGGTATTTCTAAACTTTAAGTTGTTCAGATATTTTAAAACATTTTATCTTAGCAACGGGTTTTGCGGTTTGATGGCCATAAGTGGTAAATACCACCTTGGTATTTCAGCCAGAATGCGCTGTTGATAAGGAGCGAAATGGTGACTAATAATAAGTTATGCCTGATGTTCAAAAGAGCCGGAGAACACACGAAATATAATGACTTAAAAAAGCAAACATGAACAAAAAGAAAAATATAAATCAGGCATCCCTCGACAAAATTGTTGCCGGGATAGCTGCCAATAAAAACATACACGGGTCGGTTTTTCATATAGAATCGGGCGACAAAACACTAAGCCTGTTTTCAGCTTCCGGAAATATGACTCCGGAAAGCCAATATTATATTGCCAGCATCAATAAGTTAATCATTTCATTCATCACGCTCCGGTTGTGCCAGAACAAGACCATCAGTCTTAATGACGAGGTTTCAAACTATTTGCCGTTCGATGTATTGAAAGGTTTATTGGTGCTGAATGGTAAAGACTATTCGGACACACTGACCATAAATCACTTGATTTCCCATACATCGGGTTTGCCATGTTACCTGATTGATAAAAGGCCTGACGGTAAAAAAAATATGGATCTGATACTCAATGGGAATGACCAGTCCTGGCCATTAGATAAGGTGGTGGCTGAAGTAAAAAAGATGAAACCGAAGTTTCAACCGGGAGCAAAAGGAAAGGCCAGTTATGCTGAAACGAACTTTAGATTATTAGGCAGAATTTTGGAAATAGTCACCAACAAAAATATTCAGAGCTTGTTGCATGATGTTTTTCAGGAATTGGAAATGAAAAACACCTTTGTCCTGCCATCGGGTTCAGCCGATCGCTGTGCCCCTGTATATTTCAGGCAAAAAAAAATTGATATCCAGGAATACTGGAAATCAACGCATCACGACATTGCAAGCACAGCAGCCGATCAGATGAAATTTATCAGGGCATTTTTTGAAGGTAACTATTTTTCCGAAGAATTTATTGCCAGACTAAAGAAATGGAACAAAATATTCTTTCCATTTAAATATGGTGTTGGAATTCAGAAATTTTATATCCCGCGGTTTCTGTCTCCATTTAAGGCTGTTCCTGAATTAATAGGCCACAGCGGATCGGTGGGTTCGGTGGCATTTTATGTTCCGGATAAGAAAGTTTATATTACCGGTACAATCAATCAAACGAGTAACCCTGCTGCTATTTTTCAGGGAATTGTTAAAATAATTCGTTAGAGACTGATTAAAACTCTTCCTTATGGCGAAGAAGCCTTGTCCCGTTTCTTACGTGCGGGGCGGGATTCCGAATGACAGCCTTATAGCTTTTATTGATAAGGATGATTGGGTGGGAGGAAGGGCAGCTTCATCCCACCCCAATCACCCACAAGTAGTGTAAAATTCTGTCATTCAGAGCAGCCTGTCCCGTTTTTTCAACGGGAAACGATGAATCTCTTTTATTTTTCTGTTCAATATTGAAAATAATTACTAAGTTGTAACAAGAACAAATGAGGCAGACAACATGAAAATAGTCAGGAAAATATTTAAATGGATTCTATATTTTTTGCTGATTCCTATTGCATACATTATTGTTTCTTTGATTTTAACGGCAGTAACGATTGAGCGAAAAGCAGACAATAAGATTTCTGACAAAGTAATATACTTAAGTACAAACGGAGTTCATTTATATATTGTACTTCCAGTGAAAAATATGGATAGTCTGTTGTTGTCGGGAATAAAGCATAACGCAACGGATAATTATTTATCCTTTGGTTGGGGCGATGAGAACTTTTACATGAATACACCAACGTGGGGAGATTTGACTTTTAATAATGCATTCAGAGCATTGTTTTTAAAAAGCACCACACTATTGCACATAAACCGATACAAACAGAAATATTCGGACTGGGTTGAAATATAATTAAATGAGCATGAATTGCAAAAAATGAATGCTTATTTACAAAATACATTTGAGACGGATAAAAATGGAATGAAAATCATACTTGAAAACAAAGGTTACTCTTCAACAGATGATTTCTACAAATCTAAAGGAAGTTATTCCTGCTTTAAGACTTGTAATAGTTGGGTGAATACCGGATTTAAGGAAAGTGGTTTAAAATCTTGCTTATGGACCCCTTTTGATTTTGGATTGCTGAATAAGTATGAATAAAAACAGGTTTACTAATAAATAGGATCTCGAGTGGCATGTAGTGAGACCCGATAAAAAAGACGGAGTAAACCCTGAAAAGGCGGGTCAGGCATTAAGTCCCTGCCTGACCACCATTGCTGTGAAGTGCGGCCTGATCTTCCTAAGACTACATCTAACAAGTTGGCTCCGGATTTTAAACAGGACCTGCTAAAAAAACAATATATCATTGGATGACAGTATGGTATGATGGTAAATTCAAGGTTTTTTCACCATACGGCGTATTCCATGCTTTTCAGCAGACCAAAATAAAACATGTAAATCTTGTAAATCCTGTCAGAAAAACAAGTTGATAATTTAAGAGATATTAGATGATTAGATGTTTTTCAGCAGAGTCAGAGTAAGTTTTTCGAGTCAGGAATTTTTCCCGGAGAAAATAAACGCTTTCATCAATCATACATTAAAAAATCCAGACGAGATAAGCGGGTGGACGGATGGCGGTATATAGAAAGTTTGTACTTTTAGCAATCATTTTGCTGACCATAATGAGGAATTGCCCGTTAGCTTATACCCAGGCAGGTGGAGCGTCAAATAAAAACAAACCATGAAATATTTCTTTTTTATAGCTGCCTTTAATGCCTTGTTTTTTGCAATTTTGATTTTGCAGAAATAGAAGGTACTACATGACAAAATACTGATTTTCTGGCTGATATATTTAGGAATATATACCGGTAGCTATGCTTTATTATCGAATACATTATTTACAGATTACCACCTTCTTTCCGTTAGTTTTATCTCGCTGCTTATGTTGCATGGTCCGTTCCTGTATTTATATATTTCAGCGTTAATAGACGAAAAGTATCAATTCAATAAAAAGCATCTCTTCCATTTTGCTCCTTTTTTACTTTTCAATGTATTTGTGCTTGTAAGTCCCTTATTTCCTGAACTGGCGGGCAGAATAAGGCTGGATCACATGGAGAGTGAACATGGGGCTCCCTTGTTGTTTAATTTCTTTCTAATCCTTACCGTCTTATCCGGCCCTGTTTATTTCCTGTTATCCATCAGGCTCTTTAAAATATTGGATATCAATATTTTCAATAACTTTTCTACTACTGAAAATATAAACCTTGACTGGCTAAGAAAACTTGTTTATTCTTTTGGAGTCATCTGGACTGTTTTAATTGTTGTTGCAACCATCCATCATGTTTTTCATCTATTCTCATGGGCATTTTGTACCGATGGGCTATTTCTCTCTTTATCCGTTTTTATCATCTTAATCGGGTATTTTGGCCTTAAGCAGAAGGAAATCTTCACGCAATATCCTGACCACAAAATAGAATACGTTACGGAACCTAAGACGAAATATGCAAGTGTGTTGTTGAATGAGGTTGAAGCCGAGCTGTATATAAGCAAGATTAAACATTTTATGAAGGCAGAAAGACCGTATTTAGATGCTGACCTCACCCTGCCCGACCTGGCAACGAAACTTGAAATTCCCTCTCATCATCTTTCGAGGGTAATCAATGAAAGCTTCGGCCTTAACTTCTTTGATTTCATCAACCAATACAGGATTGAGGAGGTAAAAGCTAAAATGGCCAGGCCTGAATTTGATCATTTATCGTTGCTTGGGATTGCATTTGAAAGTGGGTTTAATACCAAATCGGCATTTAACCGGGTTTTTAAAAAAATAACCGGAGCTACCCCCAGCGAGTACAAAAAGCAATTGCAATAGGCTGTCCACCAGTGCTATAAGCCTCTAACCAAAAGTCCAACCTTATAATAAAGGACTTAATTCTATTGCCCAATGGGTACTACCTTAGGAAGTAGGTCGCACAAGACTGTTTCACTATATACTTTTGTATCGACAAATCGAAATAACAAACACTTAAATCAATCAATTTATCATGAGAACAAAAGAAATGAATCTGGAAACAGAAAGTACAAAAAGACTTCAAACCCGCAAAAGCCTTTTGCAAACAATCCTCCCGATTGTATTTGCTTCAGTATTAATATTATTTGCTGCGCTGCCCGCTTCTGCGCATTGCGATTCGTACGATGGGCCGGTAATTAAAGATGCCACCATAGCACTTGAAACGAATAACGTCAATTTGGTGTTGAAATGGATTACGAAAGAACAGGAACAGGAAATCATTCCTTTGTTTAATAAAACCTACAGTTTAAAAAACGGTGACAAAGAAGTTTATGCCATTGTGAAAAAACATTTTTTGGAAACCCTGGTCCGCCTGCACCGTGAAACCGAAGGCGCTTCTTACACCGGATTAAAACCGGCCGGGACTACCAAACAAATTATTCTAATGACCGATAAAGCCCTTTTAGAAGAAAATGTGGATGATTTTCTGGTAAAATTTAATAGCCATATCGATAAGGGGATTCGGGAAAAATATCAAAAGGTAGCCGAACTCAATAAAGTAAAGGACAATTCAATAGAACAAGGCAGGGCGTTTGTGGAAGCTTATGTTGACTACACGCATACCGTTGAAGCTCTTCATGATATTATGGAACACGGCGGCGGCCATGACGGACATTAAGATAATCACATAAATTCAGGTATAACGCCCCTGCCACCGGCCTGGGCGTTTTACCTTTGTAATTTTCTCCCTCCCTTCAAAAAAGCCCAACGCATATTGCACATCCCAATAGCCATCCGGGAGAAAAAAGAGTGGAATTTTCTTCTTTTCGCCAGAAAAAACCACCTCCATTATTTGTAATTTAAAAAAAGCATTACCTTTGTTCGCAAATCTACGAACAGAATGAGTATTAAATCAGTTACAACAGAAAAACAGCAAAGAACTGCCCGGTACGCCAGGGCAATGGGACATCCGGTGCGGATGTATGTTTTGGAGTTGCTCTCGAACCAAAGCTGCTGCTACAGCGGCGATTTGAGTGATGAATTGCCCATTGCAAAATCCACTTTATCGCAACACCTGAAAGAATTAAAAGACGCCGGTTTAATACAGGGTGAGATTGAATCTCCCAGGATAAGGTACTGTCTTCACCCGGAGAATTGGAAAGAAGCACAAACCCTTTTTAAAGGTTTTCTGGGAATATAAAATTTTTTTGCCACCCTTGTTCGTTGTTTCACGAAAGACGAATAGAGAGAATCACCTGTTTCTAAAAAAAAACATCAATAAAGCTTACGAAAAAGCCGTAACAAATGCTTAGAAAAATACTTCCTCTGATATTATTCATTTTGCTTTTTGCATTGCTGATTGTTGGCTTTTCGATGAAAGACCGCATGAATAATTACCTGGGCACCATGATGAAAACTCAGGCACCCCCTGAAATAACCCATTCGGGGAATGCTTTGGTTGACTCGCTTTATAACTATTCGGCAAACGGCCTGAATTACGAAATTACCTTCCTTGAATTTGGTGCAAAAGGCTGTTCAGCCTGTAAAAGCATGGAGCGTGTTATGGAGGAAATGCAATCCAAATATCCAGGCCGTGTAAATGTGGTATTCATGAATATTTTAAAGCCCGAAAGCCAGAACCTGATGAAACTCTACGGAATTGTCGCCATTCCAACACAGGTGATATTAGACAAAAACGGGAAAGAGTTTTTCAGGCATACAGGATATATCAGTACACAAGAATTATCAAAACAAATAAACGAACATGGAGTCAAAAACCAAACCATGGGTCATGTTTTTGACGAGATGAAATAACTTTTACAAATTTAATGTCGAACAACTAAAACCTCAACGATGAAAGCAGAAGATTTAAAGTCGATTGTACAGGAAAAATATGGTGAAATCGCCACTCAAAGCAACATTCAAAACCAAAGCTCTTGTTGCGGTGGATCAGACTGCTGCGATGAAATGGATTACAGCACTTTTAGCGATGACTATACAAAGCTCGAAGGATATAACGCTGAAGCCGACTTAGGCTTGGGTTGCGGATTACCGACCCAATATGCGGGGATTGAAAAAGGGAACTTTGTGCTCGATTTAGGTTGCGGTGCCGGGAACGATTGTTTTGTTGCCCGCAGATTGGTGGGCGAAGAAGGAAAGGTTACCGGTATTGATTTCACAGATGCCATGCTTGACAAGGCAAGAGTAAACCTCGGAAAAACAGGCTTTAAAAATATGGAATTTATCAAAGGAGATATTGAAAAGCTGCCTCTTGCTGAGAATACGTATGATGTGGTAATCAGCAACTGTGTGCTGAACCTTGTTCCTGATAAAGAGAAGGCATTCAGTGAAATTTACAGAGTACTGAGGCCTGGCGGTCATTTTTGTATCTCCGATATCGTGTTAACCGGAAAACTGCCGGAACAGCTAAAGGAAGCTGCCGAAATGTATGCCGGCTGCGTTTCAGGGGCACTACAAAAAGATCACTACCTGGATATCATCAAAAAACAAGGTTTCCAAACGATTGAGATTAATCAGGAAAAGAAAATTGAAATTCCGGATAACATTTTACTGAAATACATTACACCGGATGAATTGGAAGCGTTCAATAAAGAAAATGTCGGGATATACAGCATTACGGTAAATGCTAACAAGTAATCAGACGATTCAGCTATGAGCAATCAGAAAAAACAAATCGGCTTTTTTGAAAAATACCTGACGCTTTGGGTCGCACTTTGTATTGCAGCAGGAATTGTTATTGGCAATTTTGCCGGCGAAAGTGTTGCCGTATTAAGTAAAATGGAGGTGTTCAGGGTAAATATACCCGTTGCCATCCTGGTTTGGTTAATGATTTACCCCATGATGCTGCAGGTCGATTTTTCGAGCATCAAAAACGTAGGTAAAAGCCCGAAAGGCTTAATCCTTACCCTTGTTGTTAACTGGCTGATAAAGCCCTTTACCATGGCATTTTTTGCATGGATATTTTTCTCCAGAATATATGCAGCCTTTATTGCCCCCGAATTAGCCGGCGAATATATAGCCGGGGCAATATTATTGGGGGCAGCCCCTTGTACCGCCATGGTTTTTGTGTGGAGTTATTTAACCGATGGCGACCCAAACTACACCCTGGTTCAGGTATCCGTAAACGATTTGATTATTTTAGTTGCATTCGTTCCTATCGTGGGTTTGCTCTTAGATATTACCGATGTTCAGGTTCCCTACGATACCTTGGTTTCAAGCGTATTAATATTTGTTGTTATTCCGCTTTTGGCCGGGTATGTAACGCACAAAATTTCAATTCGCAGGAAAGGCAAAGAGTGGTTTGAAAAATCCTTTTTGCCCGGATTTAAACCTGTTTCTATTATTGCGTTGCTTTTAACTTTGGTATTGCTATTTGCATTCCAAGGCAATACCATTACCGAAAATCCAGTGATAATATTGCTGGTTGCCGTTCCCCTTATCATCCAAACCTATTTTATCTTTTTCATCACCTGGTTTGTTGGCAGAAAACTAAAACTGTCCCATGCCATTTGTTCCCCGGCAGCCATGATTGGCGCCAGTAACTTTTTTGAATTGGCCGTTGCGGTTGCCATTGCATTGTTTGGCCTGCAATCTCCGGCGGCCCTGGTTACCGTTGTTGGCGTGTTGGTTGAAGTGCCGGTAATGTTGTCGCTGGTGGCGCTGGCTAATAGGTGGAAGTACTAAAGTGAAATTTTTCCGGACAAATCTGGTATATAATTCTTTCTTATATTTGTATAAAGTATGCGACCTTGATTTAAGTCTGAGAAGATTATTTGTGATATTTGCAAGATTGTGTGTAGCCAGTCATTGCGCCATATTGTGAGAAGCGAAAACTTATGGAGTTTATAAAAAAATAATAGATTTCATCCTTTGTAGATTTTCATTTGAAATTATAACAAAATTAGAACAGGAATTTGTCAGGGAAAAATTATATGACAGATTCAAGCGTGATCAGAGTTTTTTATATCCGGTATTCGATCAGAATAAGTTTGCTTTTTCGCATAAGAGTCTATGGCCTGAATTCTATAATTTTAGCCCATAATATTTAAAGGTGAAATCTCGAAAAATACTGGAACATCAATATTTATTTCTGCGTCCATGTCTCCTTTAATTATTTTAGCTTTTGCAGCCATAATCCTGGGTATTTTAGTTAGTTATCATACAAACCCGGATGGAATGAAAGATGACTTTCTAAATGCGCCGTTTCCTTTTAATCCAGCATTATCTCCGGTTTTAATTTTGATTCCTTACGGATATTATTTTATGAAAATAAATGATGTAAAAGGAATCATCAAAAGTGTTATTAAAAGAGAAGAAAATGTGTCCTAACGAGGTCAAAAGTCGCACCTGCCCTAAGTTGTTTTGTGCTTTATCATTCTGGACGCATGTTGGTTAATGGAAAATTTGTACTTTTAACGAAGATTCTGGTGGCGCGTTGGCCGGCATTTTAAAATGCCTGCAGGCGCATAGCCAATCGTTGCCTGTCAACCCTATCAATCATAATTAACACCACACTATTATGAATAAACAATTAACCGCGTTTTTGATATTTCTGACCATTTCTTCAGTTACGCTCGCCTTTCCCGGAGAGGTGATTAAATCTCTTAATACTGCCGGGAATTACCCAACCGGTCTTTGTTTTGATGGCAAAAATCTTTGGCTGGCAGATAGAGAAACGGATAAAATTTATTGTCTGAATCCCGAAACAGGGGAAATTATCCGCCAGATTGAATCTCCGGCATATTGGCCCATGGGTCTGGCATGGGATGGAACTTTTTTATGGAACGCCGATTACCGGGGAAGAACTGATAAATCGGAAGACTTAGACGGCATGATTTTCAAGATCGATCCCAAAGATGGTACCCTCTTAAAAACACTTCAAGCACCCTCAAAAAGTCCAAAAGGCCTGACCTGGGATGGGCAGTACTTATGGTGTGTAGATGATATTTCTGATAAAGTTATTCAGTTCAGTACCACAGATGGAACCACCATTAAATCATTTCCATCGCCTTCAAAAGACCCCAAAGGCATAGCTTTCGACGGGAAATATTTGTGGATTTCGGATATTTCAACTGACGAAATTTATATGGTTGATCCGGCTACAGGGCTGGTGATCATCATACTGGATGCACCGGGCAAATATCCACATGGATTGGCTATTCAGGGAAACACCTTATGGGTGGTGGATCAGGAAGATGATAAACTATATCAGTTAACGATAAATGATGAACAAAAGTTTATCCGCAAGGATAAAAAGCAGCATAAAGTAACCTTCAATCATAATGTTAGCTGCTATGGCCCCGGAAATATTCTAACACTGGATGTGAATATCGCCTTACCGGAAAACAGAGATAACCAGAATATTCTGGGAGACTTTGTTTATAGCACTCCACCAACGGAACTAGTGACAGATAAATGGGGACAAAAAACGGCGCTTTTCAGCTATAAGAACATTAAACCCGGAGAAAAAATCGAGATTCAGGTGACGGCTGATGTGGAAACGTATAACACCCGCTACATTATTTTTCCCGAAAAAACAGGAACATTGAATGATATACCAAAAGTAATAAAGCAGGAATACCTATCTGATGATGAAAAATATCAGATCAACAGTGATATTATTCAAAAAACCATAAAGGAGGTCGTTGGAGATGAAGAAAATCCTTACTGGATTATGCGCAAATTGCATCAATACCTGATTGGGCATCTGGAATATATTATGGACGGCGCCTGGGATACCGCACCTACTGTACTTACCAATGGACACGGAAGCTGCTCCGAATATACTTTTGCGTTTATTGCGCTTTGCAAAGCTGCCGGTCTTCCTGCCAAATACGTAGGGTCAGTCTGGAACCGGCACGAACAAGTTTATATGGATGATGTATATCACCGGTGGGTTGAGGTTTATCTGCCAAACTATGGATGGATACCCACCGACCCAACCCATGGCGACAGAGTTTCCCCGCGCGATCAGGCCTTCCCGATTGGTTTGGTGCGAAACAATGCCTTAATCACTACGCATTCGGGTGGTGGATCGGAAACGATGGAATGGACCTATAACAGCAATGTTAACTATACCACCGAACCCAAAACCAATCTGAATATCACCACTTATGCCGATTGGGATAAAAAAGAAAAGTAAGGATTGGTGGAATGCCAACCTACTGCTTGATGACTTTTAATGGCTTAATGGTAGTTTCAATGCGCGTTATATCCGCAGAATGCTGTTGGATATAGAGAGGAAAGTTGAATGTATAATTACGGTAATGTCATTTTTTGAGCAGCAAATTAAGTTTGCTAATAAGAAGTTATCTTTGTATAAAAAAGTGAATATGGATACCATTAGAATTGAAATATTAAACCCAAAGGCAAGAAAACTTTTAAAAAATCTTGCTGATTTGAAATTAATCAAAATATCTGATTCATCTGATAGAAAAAGTGAATTCAAAAAGCTTCTTGATAAGTTGAGAACCAATTCGGATAATGCTCCATCATTAGAAGAAATTGAGAAGGAAGTTGAAACTGTCAGAAAAGCCAGATATGAAAAAGAAAATTCGGATCATTCCTGACACCAATATTTGGATTAGTTTCCTGATAACTTATAATGGCTCGATGGAAGTTACAGGGTTAAATACAAGCTATACATATCCGTAAATTGCTGTTGAATACAGAGGGGAAAGTTGGAGATACAATAAGTTTTAGGGTATAGTAGAAAATCGCAATCGGAAAATAGTTTCTATATAATGAAACATTTTATGTATATTTGCACTATCAGGAATCAAATGAATGGACAAACTTTTTGACATTGTATTCTTAGATGATACTTTTGAATTTCTCAGCAATCTGGAAAAGAAGCACTACGAAAAAATCATTTTTAATATTCGTAAAGCTCAGGCAAGACATGATCCTGAACTGTTCAAGAAACTAAAAGACGAAATCTGGGAGTTCAGAACTCTTTACCAAGGGTTGCATTATAGACTTTTTGCCTTTTGGGACAAGACAGATTCTTTAAATACTCTTATTATTGCAACGCATGGAATAGTTAAGAAAACCAGTAAAACACCAGTCAGCGAAATCCAAAAGGCAAAGCAGGTTCGTTTACGATATTTTGAAGACAAAGAAATCACTAAAAAGACAAAGAAATGAAAACACATACCTTAGACGAAGTTCAAGACAAACTTATCGGTAAAATTGGCACTCCAAACCGAGACAGATTTGAATATGAATTACAGATGGACTTGATTGGACAAGCAATAAAACAAACCAGACAGGAACGAAAATTAACCCAGGAGGAACTTGGAAAACTTATTGGCGTGCAGAAAGCTCAAATTTCGAGAATTGAGAATAATGCCAGTAATGTTACAATTGATACTCTAATGAGAGTCTTTCATGCTTTACAGGCGAAAGTTACATTAAGTGTTGAATTACCTCATTTCAAAATCGATCTTGGACAATAACTACGGCCCATAACAATGCATATACTTTATGGCGGGTTACGCCATGAAAATGAACACATTAGTTCCAAATATGAATTAGTATGGACAGAAAGATTTGTCTTCGGAAATCCGCCACAAAAGAAAATGCTGCCCGTTGACATTACTTGGGAGCGAAAAAAATTACAAATGAAGAGTCCATCTAAATTCTTAAAAGGTTTTTAACCTTATACCTGATTTAAAGACAAAAAACATGAATGCCATTCAGTTGAAACAAGAACTAATTAATAGGATTTCCAGAATTGAAGACATTGACTTTCTCAATGCTATCAAGACAATTTTGGACTACAAGAAAAAAGAGCCTTTTATTGAATTAACGGCTGACCAGGAGAAAGAATTGCTTATTGCAAGTAAAGAAGGGAAAAAAGGGAATGTGATTTCACAATCAGAAATGGATCAAAAAGTAGAAGAATGGTTAGGCGGGAAGTAATTTGGACAAAAGTTTCAGAGAGTCAATTATATGAAATTCTTGAATTCTTCACCAAAAGAAACCATAGCGGAGAATACTCCAGAAAACTAAATAAGAAGTTTTAGGCAGAGCTTAAAATTGTAGCGAAAAATCCTGAAGTAGGCATAAAAACGAAACTTGACCAGATTCGAGGACTGATTATAGAAGATTATATTTTATTTTACGAAATACATGAAGACAGAATATTAATTCTGAAAGTTTGGGACTGTAGGCAAAGTCCTGACAAACTAAATATTCCGAGATTGACAACAACTAATGGCAATAAATAAGACTTAAACGCAGTCGCCGGAGAAATGTAAAATCCCTGCCCGCTATTTTCAGGTGGGGCAGCCGAATACTATCTGCAACAACCCAAAAAAACAGACCGGATTTTAAGTGAGTGTTGAATGAAACCGAAGTGCGCAACCACTTGCCGGCTTATGGCTATAGAAACCGGCGGTATCTGTTGGGGGCTTTTTTAATCTTATGGGTTAATTATAAGTCCAATGGTTTGGACTATTGAAAACTTTCTATCTTAGCAGGGATTTTGCCGGCTCAATAGTAATCCCAGAGCCAATTACAAGTTGGATATATCTTAAACTTTATACCTAAACCTATGATTGAAGGAATATACGAAGAATTGGTTACTCAACTTGTTTCTCAAAAGCTTAAGGACATAGATAAAAATGTTTTTTATGTCAATAAATCTGTTTTAGATAAAGAAGAAGCCTCCTCCATATTAGCAAAACATCTATCGCAAACAATTAAAAATGCGTTGAATTATGTCAAAGGGGAAAATCAAATTGAGCTTCAAATCGAAATTGCAAATAAAATAATTTTGTTTCTGAAAGAGGAACTGAAAAAAGAAGAATTCACAAATGATCTGATTGCAATTGAAGGAGAAATTCTGAAAGCAGTATTTTCAAAAATTGATGCTCATTTCTCCGATTTCAATTTACATTTAAAAGAAATTACGCCCTACACCAGGTTGACGCACAGTGAGCTGTTCACAGGTAGCAATGTTGGTCTATCGCTCGAAAGCGAGCTAAAGAAAGAAATTCTATCCTCTGATAAAATTGACCTACTCGTCTCTTTTATAAAATTCAAAGGAATTATCATTCTTGAAAGAGAATTAAAGGAATTCACACAAAGAGGTGGACAATTAAGAGTGATTACGACTACCTATATGGGGGCTTCAGACTATAAAGCCATTCAGCTATTGTCGAAATTAGAAAACACTAAACTGAAAATATCCTACAATACTGGCAATGAAAGGCTGCATGCTAAAGCATACTTATTTAAAAGAAAAACAGGATTTCATACAGGATATATAGGCTCTTCCAATTTTTCTCGTTCTGCTCTAACTGATGGATTAGAGTGGAATGTTAAAATCACGACGAAAGAGGTCAGTCATATCATAGATAAATTTCAGAAAACCTTTGATTCGTATTGGCAAAGCGATGATTTTGAGCTTTTTGACGATTCCACTCACAAAGAAAAACTAATCGAATCCCTGGGTCGAGGAAGAACAGGGAAAATAACCGATTTGAACCTTTCGTTTTTTGATATAAAACCATTTCCCTTCCAATATGAAATATTAGAAAAACTGGAAGTGGAGCGTTCAGTACATAATCGAAATAGAAATCTAATTGTAGCGGCAACGGGCACTGGTAAAACAGTTGTTTCCGCATTTGATTATAAAAAATTCAAAAACGAAAACAAATCGGCCAAACTCCTTTTTTTAGCCCATAGAAAAGAGATATTAATTCAATCAGTTATCACATTCAGAGGGATTCTAAGAGATAATAACTTTGGAGAATTATGGGTTGACGGATTAGTTCCAGATAGCTTCGAATATGTATTTGCTTCTGTTCAAACAATTAATAATCGTTTATATGAAATCAATTTTTCTCCTGAATATTTTGATTATATCGTTATTGACGAATGTCACCATCTTACAGCAAATAGTTATCGAGGTATAATTAACTACTTTCAACCTAAAGTTTTACTCGGATTAACCGCCACACCCGAAAGAATGGATGGCGGAGATATTCAGGAAGATTTTCACAATAGAATTGCCGCTGAAATTCGCTTACCCGAAGCTTTAAATAGAAAACTTCTTTCTCCATTTCAATATTTTGGCATCACGGATAGCATTGACCTTTCAAAAGTAGGTTGGGAACGAGGGCGATATGTGGCCAGTGAGTTATCTTCTGTTTATACAGCTAATGATAGAAGGATTCGGGAAATCATTGACGCTTTGGATAAATACACAAAGGACATTAACGATGTTCGTGCACTTGGTTTCTGTATAACTATAGAACACGCCAGATTTATGGCAGAGAAATTCAGTCTTGCTGGTCTCAAAGCAGACTATTTAACAAGTGCCAATACTCAAAATAGGGATATTGTCAGAAGTCAATTGCTCAAGAAAGAAATCAACTATTTATTTGTTGTAGATATTTTTAACGAAGGCGTTGATATACCAGAAATTGATACCGTATTATTTTTAAGACCAACTGAAAGTTTGACCGTTTTCCTTCAACAACTCGGACGAGGCTTGCGTTTGTCAGAGAATAAAGAATGTTTAACAGTTCTTGATTTTGTGGGAAACTCGAGGCCTGAATACAACTTTGAAAATAAGTTTCGGGCATTGATAGGTAAAACTGCCACGACTGTTGCGAAGGAAATAGAAGACAATTTCCCACATTTACCACTTGGATGTTCAATTGTATTAGAGAGAAAAGCTAAACAGATTATTCTTGAGAATATTACCGCGGCCACTTCACTGAATCGAAATCAATTGATTCAAAAGATTCAAAGTTTCCAGCACCAAACTACTTTAGCTCTCAACTTGAAAAACTTCATTGATTTTCATAATATTCCTTTGCAAATGATCTATAAGCGAGGAGGTTGGAAAAGACTTTGTCAGGCAGCAGGAAGACATGATGATTTTGAAAATAAGCACGAAAAACAAATAATTAATGCTATCTCAAAAAAATGGTTATCTTGTAACTCAACTGTTTATTTTCAATTCATATTAAGCCTTGCAAAGAAAGCGTTCAAGGTGTCGTTAAACGAGTTTACTGAAGTAGAAAGACAAATGCTATTAATGTTGCATTATGACATCTGGCAAACAGCAGGCGGATTTAAAAATCTTGAATTAAGCATTAAAGAATTAGGCCGAAACAAAGTGATGATTGATGAAATGATTGAAGTATTAGAAGTGTTAATTGATAGGATTGATTTTAAAGAAATTGATATTAATCTACCCTATAAGCAACCTCTAAAATTGCATTCTCGTTTCACAAGGGATCAAATATTAGCAGCATTTGGTTTGAGTACATTCGAAAAAAAATCGTCAAGCCGTGAAGGTGTAGCAGTAAATGAAAATCTAAATACAGAACTGCTTTTTATTAATCTCATTAAGTCTGAAGAAAATTTTTCACCGACCACAATGTATGATGATTATGCTATAAATGAGACGTTGTTTCATTGGCAAAGCCAGAATTCCGCAGGGCCAGAAACGCCTAAAGGAATTTCCTATATCAAACATCTGGAAGATGAAAAGATAATTCTACTTTTTGTAAGAGAAAAAAATAAAGATGAATATGGCAATACTATGGGCTATGTTTTTGTGGGAGAAGGGCAATTAAGAGAGCATTATGGTGCAAAACCAATGAGTATTAAATGGGAATTGAATGAGCCTCTGCCGCATTATTTATGGAAAGATGCCGCTAAACTAAGGGTTGGATAGTTTTATGACTATTCCTCCAACTCCCTAAACCATCCAATCAGCGCCTGCCTGGAGTCGTCGGTTAATTTTGCATCGGAATGGATAAGGGTGTAGGATTTCAGGGGCATTTCCTGCTCTTCCAGCTCTTCAATAATATCCTCCTTCTTTGAAATTTGCTTATCTGCCGTATAATCGGCCCAGGTGGAGAAGTTTAGATTCTTGCGGCCTTCATTAATATGTTTTTTCAGAAACCAGGAGGCCGGTGCAATTTGCGCATACCACGGGTACAGGGTATGGTGCGAATGGCAATCGTAGCAGGAGGTGGTCAGGATTTGGGCTATCTCCGGGGGTGCCTGCGTTATGTTTAAAAAGTCTTTTTCAGGGATTGCTTCGGGGTTCACCGTATCAATCCGGATTACCTGCATCAGTACAATAATCCCTACTACAATTAGAATTACATGTTTTGCATTCATGGTTTGTGGTTGTTTTTGTTAATTCGTCCATATTGCTAATGACCAACCTTCTTCTGGATAGCCAGTAATCATAACGTGGGGTTTATTTGGATGAGAATTCCACATTCTACCTGTCCAAATTCCATCTCGCAGGATAGCTTCATCGTCTCTGTCAAATTTTCCTTCCCCAAGGTCGTCAGGTCCATAATAACTATATAGGGAATTAATAATATTCTTAATTCTGCTAATATTATTATGTGAAAAAGTTGAACCCGTAAAAACGAAGTTCTTCCCACCTGTATCAAATTCTACGACTTCAATAGTGTCAAAAATATCTAATTCTTTTCTTTCGAGCCATTTTCGAGAAATAGTAAACTTAATTCCTTCTTCTGTTTCACCTTCATCAATTTTTTTTAAGGTCTCGTCCGGAATGTTGGAGAAGTCAAAACTAAATAGCTCAAAAGGTGAGTTTATTTTCGTTTCTCTTACTTTGTCTGTGTCTTCTTTAAAAAGGTCAAATAGTCCCATGGTATTTGTTTTTATATTATTGCCTCCGTTTAGAATTGTATTCGCCCATTTAAAACAAAAATACAAACAAAACGTCAATGTTTAATTCAATTCATTGATTTAAATGACAGAATCTTATTTTCATTTGATTTCATCTCTAATATCTGTATCCCAATCGTTTAACTTCGTCTGTCTCATGCGAAAGCAGCCTTGTTACATCCATAGTAATTGTTATTTGCCCCACCCATTGAAAAATAATTAAAAATAATCTCCTTTTTATTTGCAATGTAAGTGAACATTTACTAACTTTGCAGTGTTTATTCAAAAACGACATCAATAAAACCTCTGTTGCCGGTGTTTTTTTTGAATGCATCAAACCGATAATAGGCGCATGGTTATGAACAACGAAGATATCATAAAAGCTGCAGGACGCATCATGGCCCGCTCCGGTGCCGTTGGGCTGACCGTGGATGCGCTGCATCAGGAGCCGGAGTTGGTAGAAAATGAACTTTTGAAGGAGATCAACAATGAGAATGAAATTTTTGAGCTGATGCTCAGGCACCTTGAACGGGAATTAAAATATCGGGTAAATGCCATATCCGCTCAAAGCGAACCTCCTGAAAAAGAGATTAGTCACCTTTTTAACAACCTGTATGATTTGTTTAAACAAAACCCCTGGTATCCACATCTGATCTTCGACCCGGAGGTGAGTGCGAGGTGTACAAAAGCCGGTGAAATTATTTTCCGGGTAAAGCGGGTGGCAAAAAATTATCTTGTCGGGCTGGTTAAGCAGCCTCAGCAAAAGAATATACATGCGCCACCGGGTGGCAGTCGCCAGGTCAGCCGCCGGCATCGTAAGAGATTGCCTGATGAACGATGGCAGGCGAACGGTACCGGCAAAATGGAATAAGACAGTAAATATGTTTGAATACGCGAAGAATAACCCAAATCAAACTTTCTTGAAAAACCCAAATCAAATGAATAGAACCGGCCTGATTTTAAGCATGGTACTGGCACTGATGATTGCCCCGCTAACCATGCCAGCCCAGAACCTGTTAAGCGTTGGAATATGCAAGGATGCCGGAACCGGCGAATTTGAAATGCTCTCGCAACTTGTAAAATCTGAAATTACTGCATTGACCAACGCACAGGGAGGGGCTGCCTTTACAGAATTAAATGCCTACTGGCAGTCTGCCCGGGTGGATAAAAACCTGCAAGCACTTTTAGATGATCCGGATATTGACCTGATCATTGCGTTGGGCTATCTGTCGTCAGATGCAGCCGCGCGGCTTAAAGCGCATTCCAAACCGGTGATTGCTGCCACCATCTTAGATAAGGAGTTGCAGGGGCTGCAACTGCAGCCGGACAACAGCACCGGCGTGGATAATTTCACCTTTATCCCTTCCATGATAAAGCTGAAGGACGACATGCTGGCTTTCCATCAAATGTTTGCGTTTAAACACCTGGCAGTTATTGTAGCGGAGCCTTTTTACCACAATTCCGAATTAATCCGGCAGTTTTTGACCCCGGAAAATTCAAACTATGACCTTGTTTTCATTCCCGTTGGCACTTCTGTGGATGAAGCCCTTGAGGCACTGCCCGCCGGTGTGGATGCCGCTTTTGTTTTTCCGATGGTGGCGCAGTCCGCAACGGAGATTGAAACCCTTTTTGCGGGTTTAAACAGCCGGCACATCCCTTCACTCTCGGTTAGTGGCACCGATTATCTGGAAAAGGGGGCAACGGTCAGTTTTACCCCTCCGTTTACCTTCCAGCAAATGGCACGGCAGGTGGCCCTGCGCGTATTAAAAGTGAGTGAAGGCACCAACCTCTCGGCCATACCCATCACAACCGGCACAAAAGAGCGCACTCCTTATATCAATATGGCCGGTCTGCGGCAGATCAATAAATTTCCTGAAGAATGGGGCTTGTTTGAAAATGCCATTTTGGTGAACGTGGAGAAAATGCCGGGCGAAGAGATTAACCTGCGCCAGGCCATCGCACAGGCATTGGAGAATAATATTACCGGAAAAATAACCGATCAGGATCTGCTGCTGGCTCAAAAGGATGTGAAAATAGCCGGGGCGAACCTGCTGCCACAAATTGAGGCCTCAGGCACCGCCGTACAACTGAGCAAGAACCTGGTGGAAGCATCCATGGGGCAAAGGGGCGAATTTACAGTAACCGGATCGGCTTCGCTCAAGCAGGTAATCTATTCAGATGCCGCTTTTGCTAATTATGCCATTAAAAAGCTGATGGCTGAAAATCAAAAACATTATAGCAGGCAAGTGGCGCTTGATATTGTAAGCGATGTATCCACGGCATATACCCAACTGCTTTTTGCCAGAAATAACCTACAGATTAAAAACGACAACGTGTATGCCACGCTGCAAAATCTGGACATAGCGAAAGCAAAAGAACAAAGTGGCGAAGCCGGCATTTCGGATGTAAACCGCTGGGTGAGTGAGCTAAGTCTGAATAAAATGGAATTAAACGATGCCCAGGCACGTTACCAGGCGGCCATGTACAGTTTAAATGAGCTGCTCAACCTGCCTTCCGGCCATCCGGTTGCCACACCCGATACCACGGGCATGGACAAAACCATTATGCCCAGCCGCGACATATTGCCCTTTTATTTCAACAATCCCTACCTTACCGAAAGGTATGCTGAATTTCTGGTAAGTGAAATGCAGTCGCATTCGCCCGAGTTGCAACAACTGCTTACCGCAAGTGAAATTATTGACCGTCAAAAGACAATGCGCAACCGCCAGCTCTACCTTCCCGAAGTTGCGCTGTTTGGCAATGCCGACCAGGCGTTTGTCCGTGAAGGCGTTATTGCCAATCCCAACCTGCCCATACCGCCCCCTCCCGACGATATTACCTGGAACGCGGGTGTAAGGGTGAGTATTCCGGTGTTTGAAGGCGGGCGAAGGCGGCAGGAGGCGCAGCGGGCCACCATTGAGCAGGATAAAATTGCCTGGCAAAAGGAAGACCTGCTCAACAAGCTGGAAAAAGGCATTCATTCGAGCGTGCAATTGCTGAAAGCATCTTACCATAAAGTGGACTTATCGCGCGAAGCCGCAAGGGCTGCTGAAGACAATTTCAGGATTGTGCAGGATGCTTACGCGCAGGGCATGGCCACAGTGGTGCAGCTCATTGATGCTCAAAATGTTATGGTGCGGACAAAAAACCTCGCCACCGGTGCCTATTACCAGTATATGCTCGATTTTATCAATACCGAGCGATTGAAAGGAGATTTTACTTTTTTGGGGGATGAAACCGCCCAAAGTGTATACAATAGCCGCTTACTTAATTACTTAAACGAGGGAGAATAAAGATGAAAAAATTTCATTATCTGATTTTGGGAGTACTTATCCTGGCCGCCGGCTGCGGTAAGAAAAAAACGGCAGAGGAAGCCATACGGCCGGTATTTTATCAGGAGGCAGTTTCCACGTCAAGTGGTGACCTGCGGAGTTTTTCTGGCGTAACCCAACCTGCCAACGAGGCCAGATTGAGCTTCAGGGTGGGTGGTACCATCGAAAAAATAGCTGTGAAACTGGGCGATACCCTACCCAAAGGTGCACTGGTTGCACGTATTGACGCAGCGGATTACCGCATCAATGCCAATAAGGCCCTGTCGGGATTAAAAAATGCCGAAGTTCAGTTTTCAACGGCGAAATCTGCTTTTTTGCGGATTGAGAATCTGTACGCCAACAACAATGTATCCCTGAATGAATATGAAAAGGCCAGGGCGCAGTTTGAGTCGGCGGAAGCCATGCTTCAAACCGCAAAATCGCAGTTGAAGGCGGCACAAAATCAACTGGATTATACCACCCTCACCGCTCCCTACCGGGGCACTGTTTCGGCGGTGATGGCACAGGAAAACGAGATGGCAGCGCCGGGGCATCCCATTGTAGTGTTCTCCTCCTTAAACAATATCGAGGTTAGAACAGCCGTCCCCGAAAGCATTATTGCACGCATCAGCAAAGGGCAAAAGGTAAAGGTCCGGTTTACTTCCCTTCCGGGGAAAACATACAGGGGGGAAGTTTCGGAAGTCAGCCCCGGAAGTCCAAATGCGCCCATTTTTCCGGTAATCATTCAAATAGAAGGAGAAACCACTCTATTACAGCCGGGGATGACCGGTACGGTAGAAATTCCCTTAAGCCGCGATGGTAAAACCACTCCCGGCGCTATACTGGTTGTAGCCGATGCCATTAGCCACGACCGGGATGGGGACTTTGTTTACATCGCAACCAAAACCGGTGAAGAAGGCATTTATCAGGCAACCCGTAAAAAGGTGACTCTTGGCGAAATAACCCCTCAAGGCGTTGAAATTACCGAAGGCCTTACAGAAGGTGATATCGTAATAACGGCGGGCATCAGTTTCTTGTACGATGGTAAAAAAGTAAGGCTGCTTAGCAACAGCGATTTTTAAGAATCAAATGAACGATCGGTCATGAACCTCACAAAAATAGCATTCGACAACAACCGCATTACGGTTATCGTCTTTATAATCGTTGGCATCATCGGGGTGCTCAACTATTTTCAAATGGAGCGCGATAGTATGCCGCCTTACACCGTGCGCATTGCTACCGTGGTAACCAAATATCCCGGTGCCACCCCGCTCCAGGTGGAAGAGTTGGTTACCAAGCCTTTGGAAGAAGTTATCCGCGAAATAGCCGAAATAAAAACCATCGAAAGCGAATCCACAGCCGGACTCTCCGTAATCCGGGTTGAGCTGGTGGTGCAGGTGAGCGGCAAAAAGCTCCCGGGCGTTTGGGAACACTTGCGCAATAAGATTGAAGATACAAAGCCCCTTCTTCCGCAGGGAGTTTTCGGACCTATCGTTAAAGATGAGGACATAGGAACGGTGTTCGGCCTGATATTGGGCGTTACGGGCGATGGTGTACCCTACAATACCTTGTATGGTTATGCCGAAAAGGTGCGCGATGAACTGCTGATGCTTCCCGATGCAGCCAAAGTGAAGTATGGTGGCGTGCAGGAAGAGCGTATTTTTATAGAGATTGACGATAAGCAATTGGCGCGTTACGGCCTGGATGCCATTAAATTACGGAACATCCTTTCGGCGACCAATATCCTGTATCCCGGTGGCGAAATTAACATGGGCCGCAAGCGTATTGAGGTTGAACCTTCGGGAAGCTTCAAAACGATAGAAGACCTGAAGAAAATCCTTATCCCCACCTCAAATGGCGGTTCGGTATTTTTAAAAGACATCACCACAAACATATATTCCGACTACGTTTCGCCCCGCGAGAAGATTGTGAAAATCAATGGCCGCGATGCGGTTGCCTTGTTTATGTCGCTGAAAGATGGCGCCAATATCGTGCGCCTGGGTGAGGATGTGGACAAATTACTACCACAGATCAACAGCCAGTTGCCGGTAGGAGTGGAGGTATTGCGCTCTGCTTCGCAGGACAAGGTTGTAAATAGTCAGGTGAACAGCTTTTTGGTAAACATCCTGCAAAGTGTGGTCATTGTGCTGCTCATTATGTTTTTCTTTTTGGGATTCCGAACCGGCTCCCTGGTGGCAGCATTGCTCCCAATGGTTATATTGTTCACTTTCTTTTTCCTGGGTTTGCTCGATTTTGGATTCAATAAGGTATCGCTGGCGGCCCTCATCATTTCGCTGGGATTGCTGGTAGATAACGGTATTGTGTTGTCAGAATCCATACTCGTTCAAATGGATAAAGGGATGAAGTTGCGGGAAGCAAGCATTTATTCCAGCAAAGTACTGGTTATTCCTTTGCTTATTTCTACGCTTACCACTGCGTCGGCCTTTTTGCCTTTTGCTCTGGCCGAAACGCCTATGGGCGAAATTTCATCGCCGTTGTTTTGGGTAGTGAGTCTCACCCTGCTTAGTTCATGGTTCCTGGCCTTTACTTTTATCCCTTTATTGGCTCTTCTTATTATAAAAACCTCTTCAAAGAACGAAAAAAAAGGACCAAACAGGATAGACCGGGGCATGATAAGTGTGAATTTGTGGTATAATGAGCAGCTATTCAAGGTGTTGAAAAGACCAGTGGTTTTCCTGGTACTCATTGCCGTTATTTTTGTGGGAGCCATATTATCTATGAAACTGCTGCCGTTCAAGCTGGTGCCCGACAGCGACCGCAACCTGGTAACCGTGGATATTGTATTTCCCGAAGGCACTAAAATTGGCTATACTGAAGCCGCGGTGGCAGGCATTGGCAATTACATCCTTGATTCACTGATGGTAAACCCCGGAAAAACCTCCAATCCGGGTGTGCTCGATTTCTCTACTTTTATTGGTGAAGGACCCGAACCCTACGACCTGGGTTATTTTAAAAATGAGCCCAAGTCAAGTTACGCCCATATGTTGCTCAATACCACCGGCGACAAGGATAATGATTACGTGATTGCGTGTCTGGATAAATATTGCCTCGACAACATTCCCGATGCCGATATACGCGTAAACAGGCTGACCGGAGCCGGCGCTTCGGGCACGCCGGTTGAAATACGCATATCGGGAGATGACCCCGAACAACTGGCCGCTATCTCCGAAAAGGTGAAAGAAAGACTTGTTTCCATTGATGGCGCACGCAATATTAACGATGACTGGGGCCCGAAAATTAAAAAGCTGGTCGTAGATATTGATCCCGACAAAGCGCAGCGGGCAGGACTTACCAATATGGGAATTGCCATGTCGCTCAATGCCGGGCTTTCGGGCATTCGCATTGATGATTTTCGCGAAACCGACAAGCGCATCCCCATCTACATGAGCAGTACCGATGTAAATGAGCAGGATATTGAATCGGTCAGGGCCTTTAATATCTATTCTGCGCCCACCGGGCAGAATATTCCCCTTGCGCAGGTGGCCGATATCCGTTTAGAATGGCAATTCGGTAAAATCATCCGCAAGGACAGGGTAAAAACCATGACCGTAGGTGCACATTTGGCACAGGGTTATAATGCTGCCGATATTTTTGAGGACATCGAACCCTGGATGAAGGAGCAACAAACTACCTGGAATGCCGGTTATACCTATGAATTTGGTGGTGAAGATGAAGATACCAACGAGAACCTTAGCGCCATATTTTCGCGCCTGCCGCTGGCCTTTTTCCTTATCGTGATTTTGCTGGTGTTGCAGTTTAATTCCATCCGGAAATCATTTATTATTGTGATGGTTATCCCCCTGGGAATCATCGGCGCCATTGCCGGCTGGTTTATCGGTGGTTCGTTTGTGAGTTTCTTTGGTATCCTTGGCATAATTGCCCTTGCGGGGATAGTGGTGAACAACGGAATTATCCTAATTGACCGCATTGATGTTGAAGCAGCGGAAAATCCGGATGTTGACCGCCGGGATGCCATACTTTTGGCTGCGAACAGTCGATTCCGACCGGTTATACTCACCACGCTCACCACTTCACTGGGGATGCTTCCCCTGCTCTTCAGCGGCGACCTGCTGTGGCAACCGCTAACGCTGGCCATTATTTTCGGGCTGCTGTTTGCCACGGTCATTACCCTGCTGTTTGTACCGGTGCTGTATCGCATACTGTTTAAGGTGTCGTATAAGGATTATGAGTTTAGGAGGGAGATGATGGAGAGATGATTTCGGATTTACCTTCGGTGAGCTCCGCTTCGCTCCGGTTCGGATTTCAGATTGCAGATGTGATGATGTGCGGATATGAAGATTGCGGATTTTTAACAACACCTCAACATCTCAACAAATCAACACCTCAACATCCCGAAAGCTATCGGGACAACAAATCAACAAGACAAGGGGAGGGAAAATTTCTAATCCCAATAGACGGATTAGCTCCCTTTCCTTTCGGTGCCTGAGCGAAGTCGAAGGCAGGAGAAGGCTGGGGTGAGGTGATTATGAAAGACGATGGTCGATGGTCGCAGACAACAATTTAATAAACTCCTTCTGTCCCGCTATCGGGATCGCGTGAGACTAACATTAACGGACTATATAGCATTAAATTGAAAACAATAATCCTCCTGCTTACGCTTCTATTGACAAGCTTTTCTATAACAGCTCAAAACCCTGAATCCGAAAAGGTTTATCAGGTTAATTATAAATGGGAGGCTCCCGCCACGGTGGTCGGGTATGCGCTGAATTACTACGGCCTCGGTTTATTGAAAGATAAGACCCGGCTTGATTCCGCCACTATACTCAATCTGGACCGCGATAAAATCTGGTTTTTCGACCGGCGGGCCGCTTTTCAAAAGCGCGACAATTATGATAATGCACAACTCATCTCCGACATCGGGATGAATGTTGCTCTGGCTTTACCTGCGCTGCTGGCTTTTGATAAAGAAATCAGAAAAGACTGGCTGCCTGTGCTTTTCCTCTATCTGGAAGCCCAGGCCGTCGGAGGGCATATGTATTTGTGGGGCGGTCCTATGACGCATAACCGCATCCGCCCCTTTGTGTACAATCCCGATTTTGACATGAGTATGAAACTGGGAGGAGGAACCCGCGATTCCTTTTTTAGCGGCCACACCTCCTGGACTGCCGGGGCTTCCTTTTTCACCGCCAAGGTGTATTCTGATTATCACCCTGAACTGGGCAATAAAAAATACTGGCTTTTTGCTGCTGCAGTAATTCCTCCTGTTTTTGTCGGTTACTTCCGTCTGCGTGCAAGCAAGCACTACCCTACCGATGCCCTTACCGGCCTAGCTGTTGGGGCCGCCACCGGCATCCTCATCCCACACTTACACAAAGTCAATAAAAAGAAAAACTATACGGTAATTCCATTTTTTGGGGAGTATAGTGGTATGGCTGTTTCGGTGGATTTGTAGAAAAAGGGTTGAGGGAGGTTTAAAGAAAGGTTGGTTGTTAAATCCTCCGGGGTAAATAAAAAGTCCGTAGGGTGAGTTGGATATTTAAAAACTTCTATCTTAGCAGAGATATTTGTTGGCTCAATAGAAATTAAAGGGCTAAATACAAGATGGAAATATGCGTGGTGTTGCATAGCCAGGCTCGTTAAACCCCATTTTGAAAAACAAAGTCACACAAACAATGAAAAAAACATCTTTATTCTTAGTTTTATTCCTTTTGGTCCTATTGGCCAATGGACAAGTCAACAAAATATCAATTGGAATTATAGGTTCGCCTGACTTCTACAATTACCAATTCAAAAGCGTTCCAGGCTTTGAGCATGAGTATAAAACAAAGATTAACTATAGTTTAGGCCTTTCAATAAATTACAATTTCGCTGAAAATGCTTCAGTAAAGACGGGCTTGCTTTTTTCAACTAAAGGTTACATCCTTGAATATTCCTGGGCTATTGCTGAACCTAATGACCCGCTTATTCCGCAGGAATCCAATATTAGTGTCAGTTACTTAGACATGCCTCTGTTGGTATCATATGATTTCCTGCATCTGGACAATTTATCCATTTCGGTTGCACCATGTTTGAGGTACGGACTAAATACGATAAGCGATGAAGTTATAGAATCCAATCCTATTTCTGATGGAGCAAATTTTGGCTTTTTCTTAAATTTATAAAAAACGCGCTTTAATGAGTAGGACTTCATTTGGCACGAAGTGACTAGCTCCTGATAAATAGTGGGATATGCTACTGTAAGGTTTCAGGAATATCTACAACACCTGACAATACAAGTCAAACAAAACTTTTTGACCAATGAACCTTGATATAGATAAATTACAGGAAACTCTTTGCTCACTCATGTGTGCAGAAGTGAAAATCAGGCCAGGGAAAGGGGAATTACTTTCCATTGAAACGCCATTTTACTTTGCAGATGGTGACCCCTATCAGATTTATATCAAAGAAATGCCGGGTGGAATTATCAGATTAACTGATATGGGACACACTATGATGCATTTAAGTTATGATAACGATGTGGATAAATTTAGAGAAGGAACTCGGGGCAAATTATTTGAACAGATAAAGGCTGACACTTTCATTGATGAAGATAACGGAGAGTTTTTTATTGATACACCTGTCGAAAATTTAGGATCTAATATTTTCAGGCTTGGACAGGCTTTAACGAAAATAAATGATCTTACTTTTTTGAACAGAGCCCGGGCAGAGTCAACATTTTATGAAGATTTACAAGAACAACTGTTCAATATAGTGGATGAAGGCAAAGTCACAAAAGACTATTATTTTGACGAGATGGAAAATGCAACGGACTATCCTATTGATTTTAGGATAGAAGGTAAATATGCGCCTTTATTTTTATTCGGTATTCCAAATCGTGATAAGGCCCGGTTGACAACCATAATCCTGGAGAGGCTTCTAAGAGCGAAGGCTGACTTTGATAGTTTGTTGATTTTTTCTGATCAGGGCTCAATACCAAAACAAGATTTGGCAAGACTTTCAAACGCCGGTGGAGAAATGATTGCTTCATTAGATGCAGAGGCAGACTTTTCGAGAAAACTTCTTAGAAAAGTAAATATGAATTGACAGACAGGGAACATCCCCGACATAAAATCTAAAGCACCCATAAAAGTATAAATTGGGATTTGAATTAGCATTGTTCACAACGGCAGAGAGCCGATCTGTATGGTTTACCTTTGGTGCTGAAAAAGACAGACTTGGGCTGATCTTTAATGACCAATTAATTTAAATCAGGCATTCGAAGTTTTCCGTTAAAAGATTAAAATGCACACTCGATTTTTTAAAGTTTATGAAATTCCCATTAGTAAATGACCTCACGCGATATTTACAAGACAGAGAGCTTACAAAACCGGCCTGGAAAACCTAAAGTTTGACTAACTTTGCAAATATAAAAGCTATAAAAATTGAGGACAAATCATAAAATAATTAATGGAGACAGCCGGCAGATGAACCTTATTTCTGATGAGGCGGTGCAGCTAGTAATTACTTCGCCACCCTATTGGCAATTAAAAGACTATGGAATTGAAAGTCAGATTGGCTATCATGAAGATTATGAAACATATATTAATAATTTGAATCTTGTCTGGAAAGAATGCTATCGGGTTCTTGACAATGGATGCAGGTTGTGTATAAATATCGGAGACCAGTTTGCCCGGGCTGTCTATTATGGACGGTATAAAGTAATCCCAATCAGGACAGAAATAATCAAATTCTGCGAAAGCATAGGGTTTGATTACATGGGGGCAATTATCTGGCAAAAACAGACAACAACAAATACAACAGGCGGAGCATCCTTAATGGGCAGTTTCCCCACTCCACGAAATGGTATCCTTTCAATCGACTATGAATTTATTTTGATATTCAAGAAGTTAGGTTCCCCATCAAAGGTTAGTAAAGAGGTTAAAGACCAATCAAAAATGACCACGGAAGAATGGAAGGAGTATTTTTCGGGTCATTGGAATTTTGGTGGTGTAAAACAGGATGGTCATATTGCCATGTTTCCTGAAGAATTGCCCAAACGGCTTATTAAAATGTTCGCTTTTAAAGGAGAAACGGTTTTAGACCCCTTTATGGGGAGTGGAACAACCTCGTTAGCCGCAAAAAATTTGGAGCGGAACTCAATCGGATATGAGATTAATCCTGAATTTATCGAAATTGCCAAACAGAAACTTAATATCAATCAAACAGATATTTCCGGAACAACTTATGAATTCTTAAAAGACTCTTTTAATCTAGATGTGGAGGAGGCGTTTGAAAATCTTCCTTACAGGTTTACTGACTTTCAAAGTCTTGACAAAAAAGTGGATCCTAAAAAATTGCAATTTGGTTCAAAAATCGATAAAAATAGTGGACAAAGGGAGGAGTACTTTTCAATAAAAGAAATAATAAGTCCTGAACTTGTAAGATTAAACAATGACCTCATTGTAAGGCTCATAGGCATTAAAGAAAAAGAAGACACGTCCGGCTTAGCCAGAGAGTTCCTTTATGATAAAACCAAAGGACAAAAGGTTTTTATGAAGTTTGACAGTCAAAAGTATGATGAGCAAAATAACCTGATGTGCTACCTGTATCTGAAAAATAAAACATTTCTCAATGCGCATCTGATAAAGGAAGGGCTTGTTGAGCCAAATACAGATTTGGAATTTAAATACCGTGAAAAGTTCTTGAATCTAAGCAATGGTATTTAATGAAAAATTGGGTCGGAGCTATACGAAATACAAATAGGAATAATCCTATGAGCGTCATTTGAATATAAACCCTATTTCATCAGCAGCTTTGATTTCGAAATTGGAATTGGAATGGCACCCGGAAACAGAAACAACTTTGATACTCAAATATAATGGCAAAAGAGTGGATATTAAATAGCGCGATGAATCGCTTCCAACTAAACTTTAAACGGAATGTTGGGCCAACCTCTGAAAGCATAAGACAATGTGAACCAAAAACCATAGAAGAATGGCGTGACTTCTACTTTTCTAAAGTCCGTTCAAGGGAGCATATTATTGAACTTGGTAAGAGGCTTTATATCAAGATAACGGAAGTAATTTCAGCAGAAGTAGAAGAAATCACTGAAAAAGATTGCATAGATTATATGCTTCAGCTGGTGATTGACAGAACCTTTGATGGATATTGGACAGAGATAAAAACTATTTATGGTCAACTTGAACAAGAACTTGGTTACAAGATAGAACCCGCACCCGACAAATGGGACAGGCTATTCAATGTTGACTTCTTTATTAAAATAAATGATAAATTTATTGGATTACAGATTAAGCCTGTAAATCAAGGGATACAGTTAGCTCAAATTTTTAAAGAAAAAGGCTTGCAACTAAAAACGCACAAAAAATTTGAAAAAGATTTCGGTGGTAAAGTGTTCTACATTTTTTCTTCAAAAGGTAATGGCAAGAAGGTGATAATGAATACTGAAGTAATTGACGAAATCAGAACAGAAATAAATCGACTCGAACAATAAAAAAGCCAGCCGTTTTGAGAGGCAGCTATAATATTAATCACGACTTTCTACCCTAAAAAGGCGTAAAAAAGAGCATTTATCCAAAGGCCAATACGCCCGATTGCACTATCCTTCTCCTCCTACAATTCCCCCGACGACCTGATCAACCTTGCCTTCAGATCCGGGTCTGCCATATCTTTATCCAGGGGAAACATGGGGCGGTTGATGCGTTTGTAGCCAAGCCGTTCCAAATCCTGATCAACGCCACCGGGTGTTTGCGCCATAATCCAGTCAGCCCGCATATCGTAAAGTTCGGGTACCAGATAGCCAATTTTCACTACCACAATGTCTGTTTCGCGAGGGTTCAATCCCAGGCGGGTAAATTCTTTTTCGTAGTGATACGGTTTGCGCTTTTTGGTGACAATCACCTTTACACTACCCACCTGAACAACCACTTCGGTTTCGGCGGAGGCATCACCGTGCTCAATGGCTTTTACAATTCCCGAAAGCTTAACGGGCGGTGCATAACGGGCGTCAATGTCGGCACCTGCAAAACCTTCCACGTGCTTGCCAACTCCGGCTGCAACCGCTTTTTCGATAAAGTCCGGACCGGGAAGTGAGGCATAAATCAGAGATGGACCATTTTCCTTCTTAAACTCCGGGCGGGCGAGTATTTCGGTAAGTGTCCAGGTAACATCTCCGGCTCCACCTGCGGTTGGGTTATCGCCCATATCGCTGATAATAAAAGGATGAACCTTGCTGGCAATGGCCATATCCAGACATTCATCAAGGGGAGCCACAGGAGCAACAAATTCAAATTCGTTCCTCACCTTCCAGAATGCGGTGGCAAGCTCTTCGGCAGCGCCGGCAACGGCATCCTTATCATCACCGGTAACCATTACCACGCCCTGGTTGCGGGGCTCATCGGCCCAGGCGTAACCAATCCAGATGGCGGCATCAATAATGCCCTCGCGGGCAGAAATAGGCTCCACCTGGGCATACAAACTTTTTGCGGGCTCAATGCGGGTGCTGGTTTTTTCGCCGGGCAACAAAATGGGGACAGGAATCCAGGCTTTGTAGGCCGGTTTCCCTTTTCCGTTTTCCAACCTGTCAAGCAAATTTTCCAGTGCGCGTTGTTTTGATTCCAGCGCATCCTCGTGCGGAGCCAGGCGGAAGCAGGTAATTAAATCGGTGTTTTCCGCCAGTCGCTTGCTCACATTTCCATGCAAGTCCATACAAGTGGAGATGATGGGTTCTTTTCCCACCACTTCGCGTATGCGGGTAATAAAATCTCCCTCCGGATCGTCCAGGCCAACCACGCTCATGGCGCCGTGGATATCGAAAAAGATACCATCGTAGGGCATATCTTTTTTAAGCAGTTCAAGGGTTTCGTTAACCAGTGATTCATAAGCTTCACGGGTTACAATTCCGCCGGGGATGGCATGTCCGCGCAGGGTAGGAAACCAGACTGCCCGGCTGCGGTCAACCGAATCTGGCGAAAGGAAAGGGTAATATGAAAACACTTCCTCTCCGCGGCGTACCCGGAAAGCCTCCTCGGTGGTTTGCGCCGGTGAAAAGGTACTAGATTCTATAGCCAGCCCACAAATGGTAACGCGCGGAAGCTCTTCGGATTGTTTTTTATTCGGCGAACAGGCAATTAAAAACGCCAGGGAAGTAGCAAGAGAGATAAAAATAAAGTTTTTCATTTTACTAAAATTGGTTGATGGGGTAAATATAGGCAGGATTTTCCGCATTAAAGCCATATGTGCGACAATGAAGCGCTAATGTAATGCTATTATCAGGATTGCGTATCATCTTTCCGGCTGGGAAATAACACTTTATACCAACATTTTCAAATGCGGGTGATTACTTTCTGAATGCGCACAAATTCGCTGTTTATCGGACGATAAGCCTTCTCTGTCAGGCCAAAGGGGACTTCCACTATAGCATGATTTTTTAATCCGATCATTAAATTTTTCTTCCCTGCGAGTAAACTATCAACGGCCGCTACTCCCATTCGTGTGGCAGCAATCCGGTCTTGTGCCGTTGGGCTGCCGCCGCGCTGAATGTGGCCCAGGATTGACACCCTGGCTTCGATATCGGGATGTTTTTCTTTGACCCTTTCTGCAATTTTCATTGCACCACCAGTTTTGTATCCTTCTGCAACCATAATGATTCCACTGGTTTTTTTATCTATAATGCCTTTTTGAATAAACCTGTCCAGTTCTTCTTCCTGCTCCATAACTTCGGGGATGAGGATAACTTCAGCCCCACAGGCAAGCCCGCTTCCCAAGGCAAGCAGCCCGGCTTCGCGACCCATGGACTCAATAAAAAATATCCGACCGTGAGACCTGGCCGTATCCTTTATTTTGTCTACAGCCCTAACCACAGTGTTCAGGGCAGTATCGAACCCAATGGTGTAATCCGTGCCATTAATGTCATTATCGATTGTTCCGGGTATCCCGATAAAAGGGATGTCGAACTCGGAAGTAAAACAGGCAGCTCCTTTAAATGAACCATCCCCTCCAATAACCACAACACCTTCTATGTGCCTTTCTTGTAGGTTTTTATATGCTTTTTCCCTGCCCTCATAAGTCGCAAATTCTTTGCACCGTGCTGTTTTAAGTATTGTTCCACCCAAACCAATGATACCGCCAATATCTTCATAATACAGTTTCACAAAATCGCTTTCTATCATTCCATGAAAACCGTAATTTATGCCATAAACTTCTATCTTATTTGCCAATGCAGCACGCGTTACTGCCCTAATCGCAGCATTCATACCCGGTGCATCGCCGCCCGATGTAAGCACAGCTATACATTTGATCTCCTTTTTTTGCATAATATTTTTATTTGTAATCTTCTGTTTCAATGCGCAAAATACAAATAATAACAACTGTGGATGCCGGTGTGAGAAAAAAATGGCAGGCAGTCTTAAATGAGAGATAAAATAGAGACCTGTGTTTGTCGGAAATGTAGCCCAGGGAATTGTAATGGTTGGATTTGTTTTTAACTATGAGATGCAATGCTTAAATGCTTAAAGAATTGCTTCCCTTTCACAAGTCTCTTTTATTTTCGCTAAAAAACAAAATATCGGCTTTATTCACCCGTCCATAAGGCAATTTTTGCCCCATGGATCCACGAACAAGCATCTTTTTCTTTCCATCTATTAGATTTTCCAACTCCCTGGCCTTTGAATTAAGATACACTAAATGGGTCCATACTATGATCTCCTTTATTTTTTGTTACGATTTTATTAATTCCCTAATTAGCATGTTTTGAGAAAAACAGTATCAAAATTTCAGCTAATTCTTCCGGGCTTTCTATTGCAGGGCAATGGCCGGTATTTGGCAAAATGTGCAGTTCTTTATTCTCAGAAGATAAGCCAGAAAGTGCATCGTAAATTAATCCGGCATGGCCAAGACCTACAACATAATCCTGGTCGCCTTGAATGACAACAGTTGGCGTTTTAATTTTCGCGAGTTCAGGTTCAATATTTATGTTATTATAAGCGGCATTATTGCGAAAGGCCCGGTTCACTGTTTCTGCCTTTTTACCCACCCGGGCATATTCTTCTTTGGTGTATTTCATTAAATTCATTAAGGCAGTATCCTGCAAAACATCTTTAAATGAAATAATCTTTGAAGTATCTGCAAAATAAGCATTAAACCCAAGTTTTGGCGGCACTTCGTGTTTCATCCAGTTTACATCGGTATGAAAGTGTTCAAAATTGCTTTTCTCAATACGCTTCAGTTCACTTACAATAAATTTGAGCTCAATTCTTTTTGAATCAGAAATATCTGTTTGCAATAATTCATTTGCTTTTTTAATTTCATAATCTATTAAAGAATGGTTTTGATAGTGGCTATTTACCTTGCCATCAATACATGCATACGAATTAATTTTTTCCTGATGCGACAACATATATAGAAAACCATACATTCCTCCCCAAGAACTTCCCATAAGGTTAACCTGTTTTTTATTGTATCTATTCATTAAACTGTCAATCACAATATCCAAATCCTCAATGTACTGTTCTACATTAAGCCTCGAAGAATCGGAACTTGCCAACGATTTACCGCAACCCCGCTGGTCGAGGTACGCGATTAGAAATTTGTCTTCCATCCCCGGTTCCATTAGTTTTATATCTATCCCGGAATAACCGCCGGGGCCACCATGCAAATTAATAATCAAGGGTTTTTCTGCATTTCCACGAACCCGAACATAAAGTTGAGATTCAGGTACATCAACCATGATTTCCTGGTCAATATTTTTCGCAGAGATTTTTTCCTTACAAGAGAAGGTTAAAAGTGTAATCCCAACGATGCCAACAATCAATACGATTTTCGTTTTACTAAAATCACTTAATTTACTTCTGATTGGTTCCATTTAATCTGAGCTCATCTTATCTGATATTATTAGATTTTTTTGAGTAAATCATCTAAGTAAACCTGATTCTCAAAAGCCTCATTTTTCCACTCCGGCATTAACCGGTCGAGAATTACTGCCTGCAACATTCCTCCATAATAAAAACGACTTTCGCCAGGACGGTTCGCTGCCCTTTTTACTTCTGTTATTTGCCGGCTAACATACTTCGACCAGGTTTTATAGTTTTTAAATCCTGATATTTTTCTAACCCCATCAATTGGGGAATAATCCTGCTTATCCTGCGCAACTAAGCCAATTTCCAATTCGGCATATTTTGCTAACCCTTCTATCCATTCCCTTTTTTGTTCATATTGAATCTGCTCAATTGGAAGGTTTGCATTTATTCTGCGTTCCCTGCGTTTGTCAATGAACTCAGCAAGCAATTGTTTGGAAGTTTCATCGTTGGTGGCAGTATAAGCATCGAGTAACAGATTGGTTTCTTCCACCCATCCGTTAGCATTTACAGCTTCATCCCATGGATAATCTGTACAAAGACGGCTTGCATTTTCACAAGCAGCAAACTTCTCATAAACTTCATTTCCCTGAAAAGCATGGAAGGCTTCATGTGCCATCCCACCAATGTACGTTTCGGGTTTTCCCATCAGCATGTGCCAAAAGAGCCTGTAGGGAAAAATGGCATTCAATACAGGTGGAAGTTCATTTTTAAAACCCCTGTAAAACTGGACCGCTGCATATTCTTTTGTCTGCATGGTGGACACCCAGCTGTCTCCCACTTTTACCGTAAAATTTTCAGGAGTAATATCTGGATTGGGCAATGCCTGACGATAGTAAGGTTTGCCATTGAACATGTCTGTTTTAACCATCTCCCAATCACTGCCCCGGTGTTCTCCGCCCGGCATTTTGTACCATCCGGACGCTGGATTGGACATGCCGGTTAAAAAAGCATATTCTTCATTGTAAACAATTACAGGAATGGGGAAATCGCCCCATCCGGGCCATACTTCGTTTCCCAAATTTCGACGCAAATTCACTGTTTCCGCTATATATGCCTTTTCCTCCGAAGACAGCTGCTCAACAACTTTTGATTTATTGGGAAGGCTAAGATTATACAAGGCTGAAAGAATTGCCAGCGCAATAATTGAGAGCATTCCCCATTTTATTGTTCTAAGAATTAAACGAAATATTTTTTTAATCGTTTTCATAAGTATCTTATTGAAATTGATTTAATTGAAATTGTATTTAATCTCTTTAATCTGAAACTCTAACCACGTCCAATCGCCTTCATCCAGCTTCCAGGTAGCGGTCATTTCTACAGGGATTTTCACGCCATTCATAATTGCATGTTCGTTCACATCAATTGTCCATTCGTAGCGTTTTGCGTTGGGTTCGTTGCCTTTGTAGCGGAGGGCGCTGTACCGGATAAAGTCACCATTTTCGTTGAAGTGAAAAGTTCCCGAACCCTTTGTTCCCTTGTAATCCATGGTTGCTTTTGCCGATAAAGCATCAATTTCCTCCCAGGTGATGTGCGGGCTCAACGCGGCTGTTGGGAACCACACAATTTCGCCCAGATAACGTTGAAGTGTTCCTTCGTCCATTTTCATTCCTTTTTCGTTTACAATATTCACGAGTGAAAACATTTTTATTAGCATTTCCCCTTTTCCATCAACGAACATATCGCGACCTGCTATTTTGATAAATGGCGGCATGTTCATACTCACTTTCCAAACAAATGCGGGATTTTCTATGGTGAAGTATTGTTCTGCTATTGCTTCAATCCAGTTTTCCTGTCCGGGTTTCATTTTTATTCTGGCTTTTTGTTTTAGCCAAACAGAATGGATTTCTTCTTTACCCACAACACCCGAAACCTGCAACCATTTTGCAACCGGTGATGGCAGTACAGCAAGTCGTTCTGTTGTAACTTCTGTAGCCTGCAAACCAGCGTTTTGCTCAAAAATCTGTGCTATTTCATTCGAAACCTTCTTGTTGAAAACAACCTGGGACAGGGAAAGTCCGGCAACCACTAAAATGATTATGTTGGGAATGCTTGCAAACTTCGCGTCTTTCCAAACCAAAATGGTCAGAAATGTGGAAAGAATAATGGCAACGAAAGCCACAATGCTCCACCATTGGTGTTTTGTAAGATAGGCTATACCCGAAACAATGAACAGCACAAATACCATTAGCCAGATTAAACCGGTAGCTTTTGAAACAGGGGCTGAAAGTTGCGGAATGTTTGCCAGGTTAAATGCTTTTACAAATCCCAGCAAATGGATTGCTCCATGTATGAAGATAAGGGTTGAAAACAGGTATTTCATCTTTTTTGGGCTTTAATGATGATTCACGGGCCTTTTGCCCCCAATAGTTATATCCATCCCTTATACAAAAGTACTAAAGCTATGGTATCAAAAAAGCCATGGATTGCAATATTAAACCATAAATCGTATTTACGGATATAAAAAACAATTGCCAGAAACATACCGATTATGCCGGTAATGATTTGGCCTGTTATACCTTGATACGCATGAAAAAAACCAAAAAAAGCTCCCAGGATCAGTATATTCAGGACCAGGCTTAATCTGCTGTTTCCAAAAAATTTGGCAAATTGACGCATAAAATAGCCTCTCCATACAATTTCCTCCCCAAAAGCAGCCGACAACCAAATGAAAGGCAAAACACTCAATGTGGCGAACAGGTTTCCCCTAAGAGATTGTAAATCAGAAAAATCTATTTCCTGTCCGGTAACGGAGCCTACCGTTGGAATAAGTATAAAATAGTACAACAGAAATAAACCTCCTGAAACTACGGGGGCTACTATTAAAAGGTTTTTGATCTTTAGTCCTTTTCGTTGAAACCCTAAAAATTTGAACATTTCTTTTCTGAATTCTATAGCACTGGCTACCATCACTACACACGCCGCCAATATGGTTGCAAAATAGCCTAAACCTAATGGTAGCTTAAACAAAAGTAAAGAGATGATTACAGCTGTTATAGGTGTAAAGAAGGTTCTCAAAATAGTTTTGTTCATTTTTATAAAATTAAATTCCACAAAAAACTTACTGGCAAAATATTTTAAATTTTTCAATAAATACTATCTGTTCGCTTGTTGGTGTTGCTTTTGAGATAGTCATTGCTTTCTGAGCCTTTTAATTTATTTATATTCATTCTGCTGTAAAGAAGCCCCACAGGCTAATTTTACTACGAAGAAACCCCATCTAAAGCGGGCTATTTAGCCTAAAGATGAACCCGTTCATGCGATCCCTGCAATACAACTCAACAACTCAACAACTCAACATTCCCTCAAAATCTCAATTTCTCTGTCATCAATCCAAACCTCAATACATCCAGATGATGTTCGAAGTAAATATTATAATAATCCTGGCCATGATAATACTGAACAAAAAAACCAATATCCTCAAAGAACTTTGGGAGATAGTGAATGGTAAGTCCCAGGTTTAGCCGGTCAAGTGAAAAATTGTTCCAGCTATTTACTTCTCCAAACATCCAGGACGTTTCTATTTTCAGGGAAACGACGGCTTTTTGCTGGTTTTCGTTGCCTTCCCCCAAGGGTAGTTTAAATACCGAAAAGGTATTGTTCCATCTGAATTTGCTGTAAATCTCATCCAGTTCTTCCACACACCAGGGGTAAATCTCTATGGAAGAAGCAAAAAATTGAAAGGCTTTAAAACGTGTATTGGTATTAGAAAGGATTATTCCTCCCTCAAACTTGTTGGCTGCAAAGTTTCCCGATTCCAGATTTATTTTAAGGCTGTCTGTAAAAAAACTCCCTTGCTGACCGTTGGAGTGGTGCTTAAATCGTCCGAAAAGGCTGATACCACTGGATTTTTCTTTTTCGGTAAGCCTGTAGTATACTGTAACATGCGGCATGTAACTCGGAGTTCGCACTGGATAAGATTCTTCCTGATACATCCGCAAAATGATTTGTGGGGTCAGTACACCCATCACACGTGAATTTTTGCTTTTGCGGATGTTGAAATTAGGGATGAGGTTTGCTTCAAACCACAGAGGTTCCAGATTGCCAATGTCCGTGGGAAAAGTAATATAACTGTTACCCTGATTTACCTGCGATATGGCTGAAAGACTCAGTGGTTTTTTCCATGAAGAATCCTGAGCTTTACATGGATACGCGTAGAATGCGATGATCATGATAAGAATAAATGCCTTATTCATAATCTGAAATGATTAATTCTGAACAAAACTTATAAATACGGGGGCTGCAAGGTCGTACTTGCTATATCCCCTGGTAATGAGTTCGTTACTTATATGGTTGTGTGTTTCCTTTCTCTTTTCTTTATGCCAGTCCAGGCCAGCAAGGCGAAAATAAGTGTAATTACCGTCCTGAAAATCAGAGCACCTATTGTTTTTGTTTCATACAGTCCACCGGAATTAATGTGAATTAATAATCCGGCAAAAGCAAGCACCAGGATACCGGTTGAGGCAAGGAGCAAGCCAAATGTCCAGGGTTTTCTTTTAATAAAACCATATGCGGCTATCAGGTAGAGCAGGCTGCAGAGCCAGTTGGCCCAAACAACCAGCAAAACGTAGTTGCCTTCCTGCTCCCTCACATTAAACAGGTCGAGAAAAATAGCACTACTCAGAAAAAGAGTAATTAATCCAAAAACAAACAGTAGCGCCCCAAGGATAGTAGATGTAATTTTTCTGTTTTTCATAGGTGCGCGTTTTAGTTCTCAATACTTTTGGGTTGCAAAAATAAATCTATTGGTGTGATATGCCAGAATGAAATCAATCTGCACCCATTCAATCTGCTTTAATTAAGGTAAGCATGCTTTGCAGCATGTTTTCTCCGTTTCTCACGATATCGAATTGAAAATTTGCCATACGCCACTTAAACATCTGAAGTTTAAATGCGCCCATTACTATATGAATGAGTTCATCTGTGGTTATGGTATTTGTGAAAACACCCTTTTGCTGGCCTTCCATAATTACAGGCATAAGGTGTTTCATTTTCACATTCAATACTTTGAGGATGGCTTCGTTTACACGTTTGTTGTCTTCCATCAGTCCATCCGAAAATACAGCCACCACGAAATGCGGATTTAATCTGAAAAAACGGATTTGTTCCCGGAAAATATCCATGAATTTTTCCTCAGGTGATCTGGATGACGGCAGATTACTCAGGCGTTTGTCGGCATCATCCGACAAGTAATTGAGCATGGTAACCACAATGTCTTCCTTACTTGCGAAATGTCGGTATATGGCACTTTCAGAGAAATGCATCTCTTTGGCCAGGTTTTTAATGGTTAGTCCGCTTACGCCGGAAGTGGTGAGAGTGCGCCCGGCGGCTTCAATAATTTCTAATTGACGTGGGGTGATCTCCATAGGGAGGTTATTTATCTTTTAAAAAAATATTTAACTCAATGCGTTATAAAACGCGGGTCGTATGTACCGGCCGGGGTGCTTTAACTACCAGGATGCGGGCCAGAGCTGCCGATTCGTTGCTGATGTAGTGCACTATGTTTGCCGGGCTTTCAATCAGTGAGTCCGGGATGCAAACTTCACTTTCTTCGCCTATATGAATGGTAGGGGTACCCTCCAGAATAAAGAAAAATACATCCACCGGGGTTTTGTGTGGTTTCAGACTTTCGCCCGGCTTTAACGCCATAAGCATGGCCTGAGCAGAATCCTGATTGTACATTTGACGAACATCCACTTTGTGCGGCGTGTCTTTAATTGGCTGTTCATGGTATTTTGTAATCTTCATGCAATCAAAAATTAAGAGATTAAAAATGTAAGTGAGTATTCGCTTACAAAGATACATAAAATTTATTTTAAATCAAAGTTTTTTGAATAAATAATCATTTAAACTGATAAAAAAAATCAGAAAAGAAATTTCGGGCAAGTGATTTTTGTCTAAAATATTCATTTTCATCGATCAGGTGAAGAATGCATCAACTTTTAACATTCTAAAAGTAGATCATTTTCACGTTTATTTCTGTGTTTTCCTTCAGTTCAAATGATGCTTTTTGAAAGTTGGGTCTATTGGAAATACCAATCGAACCATAATTTGAAAATCCTATGCCTTCTTTTGGAAGAATCAAGCCTTTTCTTATCCTTCCGTTAGCGTCTTCATCATGTAAGACATTAATGGCATATTTCCCTGCCGGAAGGTGCTCAAAAATTACTTCGGACGATCCCCTGACAATCTTTGCACTGAGCTTTCGGTAATATTTTGCATATGTTTCCTCCGGGAAAGCATCTGAACGGTTATATAAAACAAAGAGTACCTCGCCCTTGGAGTTTCTCAAATCATTAACCTTTACCTTTAGCTGAAACGTCGGTGCTTCTTTTTGCTGATATGAGGAAAATAGCAATAAGGCGAGCGACAGTTGAAGAATGAGCATTGATTTTTTCATATTTGTTTGTTTTAAAAGTATTGAGTTTTTCTTTGAGTCAATTCGAAGCGGATACGCTGATGAGGTAAAATCAGGATAGGTGGCTCCCTGAAAAAATGGCTTTTCATCATGCTTTGTATTACCATACCCCCGAATTGCACTATTCGACAATCAGAAATAGGATTACAGTTTTGCTTGCGAAATCAAGAGACGGAAAGTTAGTGAGCATTCACTATGCAAAAGTAGTTTTTTTTGTAGGTTAAAATCAAGTTTTTTATAATTTATTTAGAATAATATTCTTAAGTCCTTAGTAATCAACTTTATATAATTGAGCGGTAGTGACCGGAGAACGATAAAAGATTCTTTGCTTTGTTCTGTGACAGTGCCATACGGCGGTTCTGGAGGATTGGAGATGGGAGAAAGGCAGTTATCTCCAAGCTCTAATGCTCTCCCTTACTATAATACAAATACCTGTCATTCAGAACGTAGCGAAGTGAAGTGAAGAATCTCATTCAATTATAAGACTTTTAATCGGTCACTATTGACAATTGAGTTGATCCTCAATAGCCATTTGGAATAATTTTTTCTTCGCCCCGGAAAGGGTTTAATGCACTGTTTGTTTGGGTCTCACCCAATATTCTAATCTGACAAAGGGTTTTTTAATCAAATTTTACTGACCATTTTTGTGATATTTTTTCACCTTTTTATACCGTCACTCATTATTTATTGTGTATATAGAGAGATTTATTAACCGAATCAAACCATTGAGAGAAGAAATTTACTTATGAACGATTTGCGTAACGGTTTAATTTGTATTATCTTTAGCCATTAATCAAATCTACAGCATATGTTTTTAAGATATACATCCGTCTGTATTGTTATCATGATGGGTTTAACTTTTGGTGGTATGTACAATAAGCTTTATAGTCAGGAGGACTATGCCGCTGCCCGCCAGCGTATGGTTAAGGAGCAGCTTGCCAGTCGTGATATTACTCATAAAGCTACTCTGGTAGCTATGGGGAAAGTTCCGCGTCATCTGTTTGTGCCGGAAAATTTACAGAAATCAGCTTACAGAGACAATCCATTACCTATCGGATTTGAACAAACCATTTCACAGCCATACATGGTGGCATTTATGACACAAAGCATATCTCCTTCGCCGGGCATGAGGGTATTGGAAATTGGTACGGGATCAGGGTATCAGGCGGCGGTGCTGGCCGAGATTGTGGATAGCGTTTACACCATTGAAATTGTAGAGCCTCTTGCCAAAAGGTCTGCCGCATTGCTTACCAGATTGGGATATAAGAATGTGAAAGTAAAAACCGGGGATGGCTTTGCAGGTTGGCCGGAGCATGCGCCCTATGATGCCATAATCGTTACCGCTGCTGCCGAAGAAATCCCGCCTCCACTTATTGAACAACTTAAACAGGGTGGTGTGATTGTGATTCCGTTGGGAAGACCGGGCGGATTACAAACTTTGGTATATGCTACCCGAAAAGGCAATAAAATGGTCCGTCAGAATTTGCTGCCAGTGCGGTTTGTTCCCTTTGTCAGGGAGTAAATCCATAATAATTTTATGCTTTTCATGAGCTAACCTGAGCCAGGTAGCTTGATGTTGCTTGTTGATTAAAAAACCCGTAATTTGCAGCTATGTGTCAAAATTGTTTTGTAGGTTTGTACTGTATTTAAAACCAGTTTATCATGCGTAAAATATTCATGCTTATGTCCGTGTCCATTATTCTGGCCGGCAGTGGTTGCGGCACAAAAAAGGAACAACCCACCGGGGAATCTTCTATCCTGTTTATCGGTAAACCGGTGGTTGAAAAGGTAATAGCGCAGCTCGCTGATTCTTTGGGGGCGAAACATCAATTCCGCATTGAGCGGGGGGTAAATCAGGTAGCTGATTTATGGCGCGAAAGCGATGGCTCAACCGCCGATTTTGAGCAGTTCTGCAAAGAGAATTTCGTGGCTGAAGATGCTGCTATCAAAACCCTGTTTGATAAATTAGAGCGTAATTTCGAAGTACTGAGAGGCAATTTCCATAAGATTGACCTGCAGTTGAAAGAGCCGATTCATCTTACCGGAGGCGAGATTGAGCCAGTAGATATGATGTTTGGCAGTTATGATGCTTCCGCCCACCTGGACGATGACTTTTTCAACAACAAAATCGCTTTTCTTACTGCATTGAATTTTCCCTATTATTCCCTGAAGGAGAAAACCGCACAGGGTGACAACTGGAGCCGGCTGCAGTGGGCTTATGCCCGTATGGGTGACCGTTTCACTTCACGTGTACCGGCCCACATCATCCTTAAAGCATCTCAAACTTTAACAGAAGCCGACGCCTACATTTCCGATTATAATATCTACATGGGAAGGCTCCAGAATGCCGATGGCAAATCCCTGTTCCCCTCAGATATGAAATTGATTACCCACTGGGGGCTGCGCGATGAATTGAAATCAAATTATGCCGGTGACCATGGCCTGGAAAAGCAACGTATGATTTATAATGTAATGAAGCGCATCATTGATCAAAGTATTCCACAACAGGTGATCAATAGAGATGAATATGCCTGGAATCCGGAAACCAATAAAATTTATACGAACGGACAGGAATCTGCCGGGAATCCGGAGCCTGATACGCGTTATAAAGTTCTCCTTGACAACTTTAAAGTAATGAAGTCTATTGATGCTTACAGTCCGCACCTGCCTACCTATATTGATCGTGCTTTTGAAGGTGCCATGGAAATACCCCAGGAAGATGTGGAACGTTTGTTTATTGAGTTTGTTTCCTCTCCCCAGGTGAAAGAAGTGGCAAAATACATCAGCACACAGCTTGGACGGGAACTGGAGCCTTTCGACATCTGGTATAATGGATTTAAATCGCGGGGTGGCATACCTGAAGAACAATTAACGGCCATGACCTCACTAAGGTATCCCAATGCTAAAGCATTTGAAGCTGACCTGCCAAATATACTCACCAAACTGGGCTGGAGCTATGATGATGCCACCCGCATTTCCTCCTTAGTAACGGTGGATGCCGCCCGGGGTTCAGGCCACGCCTGGGGTGCCGAAATGCGCAATGATCTGGCTCACCTGCGCACCCGCATTGGCGAAAATGGTATGGATTACAAAGGCTACAACATCGCGGTGCATGAGTTTGGTCATAATGTAGAGCAAACAGTTACCATGAATGATGTGGATTATTATATGCTTCAGGGTGTTCCCAACACGGCCTTTACCGAAGCGGTAGCCTTCCTGTTCCAGAACCGTGACCTGGAGCTGCTCGGGCTTAAAAATGCTGATCCCGACAAGGAATACATGATGGCATTGGACAATTTCTGGTCATCCTACGAAATAATGGGCGTTTCGCTGGTAGATATGAAGGTGTGGAAATGGATGTATGCCAATCCTGATGCCACCCCCGCCCAGCTAAAGGAGGCGGTAATCAGTGCTGCCAGGGAAGTTTGGAACAGTTATTATGCCGGTATCCTTGGCGGGAAGGACGAACCCATTCTGGCCATTTACTCACACATGATTGATAACCCGCTTTACCTGTCAAATTACCCCATGGGTCACCTGATTGAATTCCAGGTTTCGCAACAGGTAAAAGGCAAACCACTGGCCGCTGAGTTTAACCGCATGTACACCCAGGGGCGACTTATACCGCAAATCTGGATGAAGGGTGCCGTGGGCAGTGAAATCTCTACTCAACCAACCTTAAAAGCTGCAGAAGAAGCACTGGGGAAGTTGAGTAAGTAAGATTGTCAAAAGAAATTGTCGCAAAAAGGCCAACTGTTTGAAAGAATGGTTGGCCTTTTTGTTAACTTTTTAAATCTGTTACCAGTTGCACGGCAATCATTACATCTTTGCTGACCTCATTCAATTTACATACATTGGAGTTGTAAAAGCTTTCATTATGTTGCCAATCCGTGTTTTGCTCCTGTTAAATAAAGACTTAGGAAATCGAAAATCATTTGTCTGGATTGAATCATCATGCCTGTTGAAAAAAGCAGTAATATTGTTTCGCCTAAAATTAAACATTATAAAGCATGATCAAATATTTACTCATAGCTCTTATACTCATTGGTGGCATATCGGTTACAGCGCAACACTTACCTGAACATCCGTCAAATAAGAATATTTATCTATTGCTGGATGAACTGGCAACTCAGGGCATTGTAGAATTGAATTCGGCCGTAAAGCCCTATAGCCGTGATAGTATAGCGGGCAAACTCATGCAGGCCCGGCAATCTGATAAACTTTCCGGTGCTCAGCGGGGTGAAGTTGACCGGATGCTAAAAGACTATTTTCTCGAAGCTGGCGTACAACACCGTGGGTTAGTAAACCTTACCAAACCAGGACAGAAAACCCAGGTTTCCCTGTTACCCCCCGTGTTTACCTATCAGGATTCTTTGTTTAGGGTGAGGCTGGAACCGGTTTATGGGGCCAACTTTATCAGCAACAGCAGGGGAGAGGTGCGCCATACCTATGGCGGGCTTGCCATGCAGGCTTATATCGGGGATCAGTGGTCGGTGTGGGCCAGCCTGCGCGACAACTTCCAAACCAATCAGGTGTTGTCATTGCCCGGCTATTTCACAACCGATGAAGGCGGAAACTATAAGATTGGCGTTCAGGGCCGCAGCGGTGGCGACTACAGCGAAATGCGCGGCGGCATTGCCTGGACATGGAAGTGGGGCTGTCTGAGTTTTAGTAAAGATCATCTGCAGTGGGGTGATAACTATCATGGATCCAATATATTGTCGGGAAGAACACCTTCGTATGCCATGATCAAACTGCAACTGGATCCGGCTGAATGGTTCTCATTCACTTATCATCATGGCTGGCTTGTAAGTGAAGTAATTGACAGTGCCAGAAGCTATTATTCTGAACCGGAACGATATCGCGCAGTTTTCCGTCCGAAATATATTGCAGCCAATGTATTTACATTCAGGCCCTGGAAGAAATTGAACTTTTCGGTTGGCAACTCTGTGGTTTATAGTGACGACAATGTACAACCGGCCTACCTCATCCCGTTTATGTTTTTCAAGTCTATTGATCATACCCTTACTCATGGTATTGATAATCAAAATTCACAGATGTTTCTGAATATCAGCAGCAGACAAATCAAACATTTGCATCTGTTCACTTCGGTTTACATTGATGAATTCAGCATTTCGAGGATAGGCGATGCCAGGCGGCACAATTTTGCAAGTATTAAAATAGGTGGTTCCCTTGCGGGATGGCCATTTAACAACCTTACCTTAAGGTGCGAATATACCCGCAGTAGTCCCATCACCTATCAGCACCGCGTAGAAACCCTCACCTTTGCAACCAATGATTACAATCTGGGCCATTACCTGCGAGATAACTCGCAGGAGATTTATGCATCCCTTTCCTGGCGTCCAATAGCTGATTTGTATGCTTCCATTACTTTTACTCTTGCTGAGCATGGCAACAATTATGCTTATGATCTGGATGGAGCAGTTCCGGTGGATGAACATCCATTTATGGAAACAGTAACCTGGCGTAACCAAACCACCGCAATTGATGTACGTTATATGCTTTGGAACAATATTTCAGTATTTGCAGGCTTTACCATCAGCAATATAGAAGGGTTCGATGTAGATGGGATTTCAGCGCAGCAATATCTCAATATTTATACTCCCGATTTGTATCAGGATAAAAACAATACATGGAACATCGGTTTTCAAATGGGGTTTTGATAATTGCGGATTTATCTTCGGCGAGCTCCGCTTCGGATTGCAGATTACAGAATCACGCAATGACGCAATGACGCAGAGACACGCAAGTATTGATTGCAGATTGCAGACTTCGGATTGAATTCCTAACCACAATCATCAGTCACTAATCACCAATCACCAGTCACCAATCACCAGATGCGGGCAGGCAATCCTTTTTTTGACAGGATTAACAAGATTTACAAGTTTGTTTTCTGACAGGCCTCCTCGCATGTCCGCCTGATGGGGGCAAGCGATGGCTCAACGACTCAACGACTCAACAAATCAACAGATCACAGATTACAGAATCACGCAATGACGCAAAGACGCAGAGAATCGCAAGTATTGATTGCAGATTGCAGACTTCGGATTGAATTCCTAACCACAATCATCAGTCACTAATCACCAATCACCAGTCACCAATCACCAGATGCGGGCAGGCAATCCTTTTTTTGACAGGATTAACAAGATTTACAAGTTTGTTTTCTGACAGGCCTCCTCGCATGTCCGCCTGATGGGGGCAAGCGATGGCTCAACGACTCAACGACTCAACAAATCAACAAATAAACAAACCCACCGATTACAGATCACAGATTACAGATCACAGATCACAAATCACAGATCACTGATTACAGATCACAGTTTTTCCATTGGCTGAACAATAATTAGGTAAATTTGTAGTTAAATCAATTCAACCTCAGTATGCTTTGTTTGTTTATAAAGTACCATCATTAAATTTAAGACCATTAGCGCGGATGAAATCAAGCTTTTTACGAATTGCCGCAGTTTTTATTTTTAGTTTGTTTATACTAATTTCGGCTACAGCCCAGGAAATTGGTATTGGCCAATGGCGCGATCATTTGCCTTATCAAAAAGTAATAGCTGTAACCAAAGGTGAGGGGAGGATATATGCAGCTACCCCTTTCAGTCTGTTCTATTACGATGAAGCAGACAACAGCCTGAACCGGTTTAGTAAAATCAATGGTCTGAGTGATGTCGGAGTCAGCTCCATTCAATATCATACGGGTTTGCGCACACTGGTTGTGGCCTATTCAAATGGTAACATCGATCTGATTAGGGACGATGCAGTACTAAACATGTCTGATATTAAGCGCAAGACCATTCTTGGCAACAAATCCGTAAACCGGGTCGTGCTGATTGGTGAGGACGCCTACCTGGCCTGCGGTTTTGGCATTGTGGTGCTCGATCTCAATCGCAGGGAATTTAAAGGAACCTATTATATCGGGCCGGATGGCAGTTCCATTAATGTAAATGATATCGACTTCGACATTGTGGACAGCACCTTATATGCGGTGGCAGATGAAGGTATTTTCAGGGTTAACCTATATACTGCCAATCTCGCCAATTATGCAGAGTGGGAACGTGAATTTGCACCCGTACTCCCTTCAGGGCCATTTAACCATGTGGCAGTGCTTAACCACAGGGTATACATTAACCGAAAAGGACCGGGTTATGCAAATGATGCCATGTTTGTAAAGGCGAATGGCACCTGGATGGCTTTTCAGCCGGACAATACTTCAAACCGTTTTTGTATGAACGTATTTAACGATCGGTTGATTGTATGTAACAATCTGGCTGTAGATGCATTCCGACCTGACGGGACATTGGAATACCGGATTTATACGTATAACCCCAGTACGGTTTCTCCAGCGGATGCTATTGTGGATGAGAATAATGTAATTTGGATAGGTGACCAGCTTTCCGGGCTAACGCGGGTAGAAAAGCCAAACACAGGTGTTGAAAAGTTTCAGCTTGATGGGCCGGGATTTAATGATGTTTTTCAACTGGCCTCGGGGGCTAACGATGTATGGGTAGTACCCGGCGGTCGAAATACGGCATTTGGAAGTATCTACCAAAAAGCCCAGTTTGCCGGATTTATTGATGGTAAATGGAGAACGGTGACCAGTAAACAGGATACCTTGCTTGACGATATGCGCGATATATTGACCGTAGCTGTTGATCCCGCCAATCATAAAAGGGTTTATCTCGGAACCTGGGGATATGGGCTGCTTGAATACAATGAGGGACAATTCGTTAAACATTACACAGATGAAAACAGTACGCTTGAAAAAAATGTGCTTGGTGACGATTGGATTGGGATAGCCGGTTTAGCATTTGACGATGCAAAAAATCTATGGGTAGCCAATTCCAGTGCCACTGCTGCCCTGTCGATGAAAAACCCGGGTGGGGAGTGGGTCTCATACAATCTTGGGCCTCAGGCCTCAGGCATCGACCTGGCGGAACTCATGATAGATAAGCAAAATCAAAAATGGTTGCGCACCCGAACGCACAATCTCATCGTTTTTAATGACAACGGAACACCCTTCGATCCCTCCGATGATCAAACCCGGAGACTTTCCTCTGCTACCGGAAATGGGGCTTTGCCCGGTAATTTTATTTTGAGTATGGCAACCGATCGCGATGGTCAGGTTTGGCTGGGTTCTGACAAGGGCGTTGCGGTAATCTATGCTCCTGCCAACATCTTTACTAACCAGAACTTCGATGCTCAGCAAGTGTTGATTGCCCAGGATGGTTTTGGCAATAACTTGCTGGAGGCTGAAGCCGTAAACGCCATAGCCGTTGATGGATCCAACCGCAAATGGTTTGGTACCGACCGGGCAGGTGTTTTCCTGATGTCAGCCGATGGTACCAAAGAAATTGCGCATTTTACAGAAGAAAACAGTCCCCTGCTCAGTAATTCAGTTAACAGCATAACCATCACAGAATCAGGTGAGGTGTTCTTCGGAACCTCAAAAGGAATCATCTCCTACCGCAGCGAATCGGTGCCTCCTCAACCTACCTACGACAATCTGGTTATCTTTCCTAATCCTGTGCGTGAAAGCTACAATGGGACAATTGCCATTAGAGGGCTGGTGGAAAATACCAGTGTGAAAATTACTGATATTGCTGGTAATATTGTTTATTCCACCCTTAGTGAAGGTGGTCAGGCCACCTGGGATGGCCGCAATTTTGAGGGTAACAGGGTTCAAACAGGTGTTTATCTGGTATTTGTAACCAATACCGATGGCTCTAAAACTACCGTGGGCAAAATCATGTTCATTCACTAACAGATACAGACAGCATTTCATTCATCGGCGGCTGGCAGCACCTCCTGCGCCCAGAGTCAGGAATCCGATGATAAACCCCAGCCAATAAGTGAAACCCGTATTGTTGGCAGCGTATAAGCCGACATCTGCACCAAACAATTTTCCGATTAAGGCCAGTAAAAAGATTACCCCGTGAATAAATCCTCCAAAAAATCCATATTCATGGGAAGTAAAACCGGAGGGTGCACAAGAGCTGAAGATAAAAATACTCATGACCATGAGTAGACCCAATACCATCTTTCGATGATCATTATTCCCACTATTGATTGTTGTGTGCATATTTAGGTGTTTTTATTGCAAAGATATGATCTGGCATTATTTTTTACAACTTTTTATAAATTTGAGTTTTCCAGAAAAACTTCTCACTATTCAAGGAGTGCTTTAAAAACAATATGTTATTGGAAGTCAGTTTGTTATGTGGATATGTGTTTAAATTATATGCAAAGGTTTTCCTTGCACTACATCCACAATCCAGGCTTTTCAGCAGACCAGAATAAAATATGCAAATCTTGTAAATCCTGCCGACCCGCATAGGCAGACACTCTGGCAGGCCTGTCGCAAAAGCAGGTTGATTTGTTTGCGAACCGTCCTTCCTGCTCCCGGGATTTGAAGCCTGTCCGTCTCTGGCCAGAGTCATAATTTTACGGTTAAAGAGAGCTTCAAATATTGTTCACCGGGTAAACATCTATTCGCATAAAGGCGGACCGCTTTATCAAAAAACAATACTATTAATCATTTCCGGAAAAACAGGTATGAGCCTCCTATAATACATTTTCGCTACATGAATCAAAAACCCATCCTCATACGCATGCAGGCAGGCTCAGAGAATTATTAAATTTAATTATTTGATCATCAATGATATATGGTCCTGGTTTCTTCGTGTCCTGGTGGAATTCTTTTTCTTTTTACGTATCGGGAGGGGCCTCAGGAATTATTTTGTTTATTTTTGCTAAAACAACTTAGTGTAGATAATACACTAAAAATTTCACACACTCATAACCTATATTTATGAAACGCCCTGATAGTTCACTTTTTGTGCTTCCTTTTCTGCTTATTTCGTATTGTGTTCACTCACAGGTTGGTGAAAAAGCGGTAACAGTTTACACTACTGCCCGTGAAAATGATCAGCGCCTGCAACAGGTGGGCATAATTCAGTTTAAACCTATGGGACAGCCTTTTGAAACCCAAACCTGTGTCTTTGCTGATCCCGAACATACCTTTCAGTCATTTATTGGTATTGGTGGAGCCATAACCGATGCATCGGCAGAGACTTTTTATAAACTGCCCATTGACAAGCAGCAACAGATCATTCGTGATTATTATGATGCTGACAATGGCAATGGTTATTCTCTGATACGCACCAACATTCACAGTTGTGATTTTTCGGGTGGCAGTTATACTTATGTTGATAGTATGGATATCACATTAAATAGTTTCAGCATTGACCACGACCGGAAGTTTCGCATTCCCCTCATTAAGCAGGCCATGCAACAAGGGGGTAATGAAATGCTGATTTACGCCAGCCCATGGAGTCCGCCTGCCTGGATGAAAGACAACAACAATATGCTTCAGGGCGGTAAATTGCTGAAACAATATTATAGTAACTGGGCTGAATATTTCGTGAAATTTATAAAAGAATACGAAAAAGAGGGCATTCCCATGTGGGGAGTAAGTATTCAGAACGAACCCATGGCCAGACAAACCTGGGAAAGTTGCATATATACTGCTGAGGAGGAGGCTGATTTCCTGAAGAATTATCTGGGACCGGTCTTTGAACGTCAGGGGCTGGCTGATAAAAAAATCATTATGTGGGATCACAACCGTGATTTGATTTACCAGCGGGTTTCGTCTTATTTTGCTGATCCGGTGGTAAAAAAATATGCCTGGGGTATTGGTTTTCACTGGTATGAGGATTGGAGTGGGGGAGAGGATATGTATGAGAATGTTCGGAGGGTATATGAAACCTGGCCCGATAAACCCCTGCTGTTTACCGAAGGCACCGCAGAGAGTTTTGATGCTTCACGCTATTATGCCTGGGAGCTGGGTGAAGAATACGGGCGTTCGATGATTCACGATTTCAACAGTGGTGCGGTAGGCTGGACTGATTGGAACATTCTGCTCGATCAGTTTGGCGGGCCTAATCATGTTGGAAATTTTTGTTTTGCGCCCATTCATGCAAATACCGAAACGGGCGAAGTCATTCATACAAACAGCTTTTATTACATCGGTCATTTTTCAAGGTTCATTAAGCCGGGTGCAAAACGCATGGCGGTATCTTCGAGCCGGAGCAATTTGCTGAGTACTGGTTTTGTGAATAGTGATGGTTCACGGGTAGTGGTCGTAATGAATGAAACAGATAAAGATACCAGTTTTTATTTGTGGGTGAAGGGCGATGCGGCCATGATAAACAGTCCCGCGCATTCTATTTCAACAATGGTGTTTTAGCCCGCCCGGTTATCTTTTTCTGTATTCGTTTGTTATAAAGCCTGGGCAGGATTTGAGATTTCCCTGTAACCTTCATTCTCATAAAAAACATTTATCTTTGCTGCTCATAAAAACACAATTCAGATCATGGCTTTTACAAAAGAAGATGTAATCAATGCCTTGCGTACGGTGAATGATCCCGATCTGCACCGTGACCTGGTAACTTTAAATATGATTGAGGATGTGAAGGTTGAAGGTAAAAAAGTATTCTTTAAGGTAGTGTTGACTACACCTGCATGTCCACTCAAAGATAAAATTAAAAACGATTGCGTACAGGCTATTCAGCAATTGGTTGATCCCTGGGCCGAAGTGGAAGTTGAAATGACTTCACGGGTTACCAGCCGAAGATCTGACAATCAGCCTCTATTGTCAGGTGTTAAGAATATTATTGCTGTGGCTTCCGGTAAAGGCGGCGTTGGCAAATCTACGGTTGCTGCCAATCTTGCTGTTTCCCTGGCTCGTTCAGGAGCTAAAGTCGGACTTATTGATGCCGATATCTACGGCCCTTCAGTTCCGCTTATGTTTGATTTGATGAATGCTAAACCGGCGGCCATTGAGAAGGACGGAAAAACGCTTGTTGTTCCCATTGAGAAGTATGGCATTAAATTACTTTCCATTGGCTTTTTTGTTGATCCCGACAAAGCTTTGGTATGGAGAGGGCCGATGGCATCAAATGCGCTTACCCAGCTTTTTAGTGAAGCCGACTGGGGTGAACTCGACTATATGGTTATAGACATGCCTCCCGGAACGGGTGATATTCATCTCACCCTGGTTCAGCAATTACCGGTAACCGGTGTAGCCATTGTCACCACGCCTCAGGAAGTAGCTCTGGCCGATGCCCGCAAAGCTGTGGGTATGTTTAATCAGGAAAGCATTAATGTCCCAATACTTGGTCTTATTGAAAATATGGCCTGGTTTACTCCCGCTGAATTACCTGAAAATAAATACTTTATTTTTGGGAACGAAGGTGGCAAAAGGCTGGCTGAGGAGCACAATATTCCATTGCTTGGACAAATTCCACTGGTTCAAAGTATTTGTGAATCCGGCGATAAGGGAAGTCCCATAGCACTTGACGTTACCTCCCCGGTGTCGGAAGCATTCCGTATCCTGGCCGAACGTACTGCGCAGCAGGTAGCCATTCGCAATGCTACCCGCAAACCCACCGAGAAGGTAATTATGAAGTCCTAACACAAATAACACATACCAACCAATGGATAAAGACACATTAACCGCAAAGGTTAAAAACGTAATCGAGCAGATAAGGCCTTACCTGCAGGCCGATGGTGGCGACATCAGTTTTTTGGAACTTACCGAAGATAATGTGGTAAATGTAGAATTACATGGAGCCTGTGGTTCATGCCCTTTCAGTCGCATGACACTGAAAAACGGGGTGGAAGAAGCAGTAAAAAAAGCACTGCCACAAATAAAATCAGTGGAAGCCGTTAATATATAGTAATTCTTTAATCCTCAGGATTTCGCTGCGCGTAATTTGGTCTTTGGTCTGTAGAGGTTTGAGGATAGAGGTTAGAAGTTAGAAGTTGGAGGTTAGAGGTTGGAAGTTTAGAACCCTGAATAACATCCTCTTGCCTCCATTTCTCCCCGTCCCCTTGTCACATTTAACGTTCACTCCATTGCTTAGCTGCGGGGGGCAGGTCTCGCCCATTTTCTAATACTTCCCAACCAACGGCATTCTTCGTCCCATGCCAAACGCTTTAGGTGAAACACGGAGAACTGGTGCAGTCTGATGACGTTTCCATTCATTGGCATTAACCATTTTTATCACTCTTTTTACCATCACAGGATCAAAGCCCTGGTTGATGATGGCCTGTTCTCCCTGCCTGAGCTCAATATATTGATACAGGATGTTATCGAGCAGATCATATTCAGGCAGGGAATCGCTATCCTTTTGGTTTGGTCTCAGTTCGGCCGAAGGGGGCTTTATAATGGTATTCAAAGGAATAATTTCAACCTTGCGGTTTATAAAGCGGGCCAGATCATATACTTGTGTTTTATACACATCACCCAGCACAGACAAGCCTCCGCTCATATCACCATATAAAGTGCCATATCCTACTGCTGCTTCACTTTTATTGCTGGTATTGAGTAAAATATGACCAAATTTATTTGACATGGCCATAAGGATCACTCCCCTTATTCTGGCCTGAATGTTCTCCTCAGTTACGCCGAAAATGGTTCCCGCAAAAGTTTCGGCAAGGGTATTTTCAAAACTCTTAAAGGTTTCATTTATTGGAATTATATCGTATCGACTGCCCAGGTTGAGGGCCAATTGTCTGGCATCAGCAATAGAGTGTTCGCTGGAGAAAGATGATGGAAGCATTACGGCCCGTATATTTTCCGGCCCCAGACTTTCTGCTGCCAGCACCATTACTACGGCAGAATCCAGACCACCCGAAAGCCCAAGGATGGCCTGGGAGAAACCGGATTTTTTAAAGTAATCGGTAATACCACATATAAGTGCATCATGAATAAGTGAGGTAATGGCTTCATCTGAGGGCGGTGCCGGAACAGGAGAGGCCGGATTGCCATACCAGTTTTCACCGGTCTCAATAACTTTCACCTCTTCATTAAAATTTGCCAGTCGTTCCCTTATGTTTCCTCCGTCGTCGCATGCCATGGAGTTTCCATCAAATATAAGTTCAGTCTGAGCTCCTGTTTGATTTACATAAACGATGGGTAACTTATATTTTAAAGCATTTTCACGCAAAATTTTTTCCCGACGAAAAGTCTGCAGGTAATTAAAGGGTGAAGCAGCTATATTGATGATTATTTCCGGCGATTGTTTCATCAGTTGTTCAAGGGGAGAACGGCTGTATAGCGGCACATCTTCCGTATCCCAAATGTCTTCACAGATGGTGATGGCCAGCCGGTGTCCATTAATTTCAGATATATTTACTTCTGAAGCCGGCTCAAAATGACGATATTCATCAAAAACATCATAGTTGGGAAGCAAACTTTTATGGACGACTTGTTGTACTTTTCCTTCAGACAATATCCAGGCAGAATTATACAATCGCTTACCCCTATTGGAATGATTCACTGCCGGAGCGCCAACAATTGCAGTAATTCCAACACATTTCTCAGCAATGGCTTGCAGGTATTCTTCCGATTGTTTAATAAAACCCTTGTATTCGAGCAGATCCAGGGGTGAATAACCGGTAAGTGCCAGTTCAGCAAATACTATTATTTCTGCCTTTTGTTGGATTGCCCAATGAATGGCATGTTCAATTTTTTGGGAGTTGTGCTCGAAGTTACCAATATGATAATTGATTTGTGCCAGAGCTATTTTCATAGTTATAATTTAATCAGAACATCAGTGCGACGGCTAATTCAATGAAATTGGGAACGCCTTCGTGGCCCAAAGCGGGATTTACTTTATTTTTGCCTTTTAGGATGTCGGTGAAGCCATTGTTAAAGTGTACCCCCACCGTAATAAATGAGCTGTTGTCGAGCGGAATATCCACGCCGGCGCCAATAATCATACTCATTTTCATCAGATGAGTTTCGTCAGCAATTTTCACATAACCGGTTTTATCCACAATTTTACCGGGAATAGTCACTATATCGCGGGCACTGGCGTTCAGGCGCACTGAAATGCCAACACCTACCAAGCCGTATATCCGGTAACCATTCATTTCATTGGTTTTCATTTTTATGGTGGCCGGTACTTCGATGTATTTCAGGCGATAACGCCTTTCTACTTTTCCTGTGTCGAAAAACAGCATATCGGGATAGGTAAGCTGGCCCCCATGAAAGTTAAAGTTAAAGCCGGTACTAAATGCATAATTGCGGGCAAAATAAAAATCGGAAACCATGCCCCAGGCAATGCCAGGTCGAACGCCCGATGATTCATAATTTTCCTGATTGCTTTTTAACCAGCCCATATTGGGAGCCAGCTTGATGCCCAGTTCAACAGATTTATATTGTGCAACTGCCGGATGAGACATTGCAACAGCCATCAGTAAGGTAAATGTGAATACAAATATTTTTTTCATGATTTTTTTATTTAGTGGTGCTTTTCCAGTCTTAAGAGAAATCAGGTGTAAATATAACTGATTTTACTCAAATGAAGGGGTGTTTGAGAAGAATTGAATGCTTTTAACACAACATTCAAAACCTTTAGCGTTAATCTATTGTTTACTCATAACAATTAAAACCTATTAATTATGAAAAAGATCTTTTTTCTGATGCTGTTTATCTCCGGCGGTCTGCTGGCTCAGGCGCAACTTGTTCCAGGCTTTACTTTTGGACCGAAAATCGGGGCTACCTTTTCGAAATTTAACATTGATCAGGATCAGATCAGTGATGAGCTAAAAACCACTTTTCATTATGGTGTATTTGTTCGAATGGGCGAAAGCGTTTACTTCCAACCCGAACTGAATGTAATGACAAGAAATGCCAACCTGGAAAATACCAATCAAAGTGGAACCATCAAGATGACTTCCATAGATTTGCCTTTATTGCTAGGGGTAAGGGTGCTGAATCTGGAGCTTCTCAACGTTCGGGCAATGGCTGGTCCCGTTGGTTCGATGACAGTGAGTAAAAAAATAAATTTAGCAGATGTTGACCTTGATCTAAAGAAAGACGACCTTAAAAATTTCAACTGGGGTCTGCAGTTTGGCGCTGGGGTGGACATACTTATATTTTCGCTTGATCTTCGCTATGAGATTGGCTTGAATGATGTTTCAAAACTTTCCGGATTCGATTTTAAAAATAATATGTTTACTGTGGCTCTTGGAGTTAAACTGATGTAATTTTCCTATTGGCACATCAACATACGCCTCTGATTTACTCTCAGGGGTTTTTGTTTTTTAAATGCCGGTAGCTTTGGTTATTTTTGCCATTCAAAACATAGGCAGATGAGATAACCATCTTTAATCGGAATCTGATAATGAAGATAAAATTAAATTTCCTGTTAATAATAATCATGCTGGCTTCCTGCAACGGAAACCGGGAACATGCGGAAAGATCAGATGATTCAATGATTCATCGCTATGAAGTTGCTCTTTTTTCGCTGGATATGGAAGATTTTGAATCGGGTCTTAGGAAAATAGCTCCGGAATACCGGATTTTTCTGGGTGATAATTATCTGGAGCCTCAGGCGCTGGTTCAACTCAAGGATTTTGTAACAGACCAACAGAACCAGGAAGTCTATGATGAGGTCATCGAACAGTTTCCTCAACTCGACTGGTTATCCTCAGCCCTGTCAGAAGGCTATGCCCGAAGCAGCCATGCACTCGAATCTTTTGTAATTCCTCATACCTATACTTACATTTCCGGCTTTGATTTTCAATATCCTATAAAATATGCTGATTCCGCAATGATTATTGCCCTGGATATGTATCTGGGACAGGATTATGAGATGTATAAAAAGCTGGGTATTCCCCTTTATATTTCACAACGTCTTACCCGTGAACACATATTGCCGGATTGCATGAAAGAAATTGCACTTACGAAAATCCCGGAGAAACAAGGTACGTATTCATTGCTTGAAGCTATGATAGAACAGGGTAAAGTACTTTATTTTACCGATGTTGCCTTGCCTGATGTTGCGGACAGGTTAAAAATCGGCTTTTCTGAAAATCAATTGCGATGGTGCAGGGACAATGAGTCAAACCTGTGGCAATTTATGGTGGAAAATGAATTGCTCTATAGCAGTGATGCCAAAGCCATGAGCATGTTCATGGTAGATGGGCCGTTCACTTCCTCCTTTTCTCAGGATTCACCTGCCCGCACCGGTGCCTGGATGGGCTGGAAGATTGTGCGCACATATATGAAGAATAATAACGTAACGATCCAACAGTTGCTTGACAATATAAATGCTCGTGAAATATTGGAAAAATCAGGTTATAAGCCTCCCCGTAAATAGTGATTACAGCTTAATCTCCCGCAACTGCATGCGCAGGTGCGATTTGCGAAGTACATCAAACTTTTCTTCCTTAGTCATGATGGCCCAGTTCGCAATTTCATCCAGATTGCGAAAACAGCCTACGCACATGCCATTCTCATCAAGGCGGCATACCATTTTACAGGGAGACTTGGGGGTGTTGTTGTTTGAGTGAGGTTCCAAAGGGGTGGTTGTTTAAAGGTTATAAACCTTACTGTTATATTTTTGTTCAGTATTGGTAAGTTTATGAAAATAGAATTCCTCATCCTGAATTAAATGGGATGGTTACCGGCGGAAGTTCATTTGATTTTATCTATAAATAAAAGAATGCTGATTTGCTGAAGAAACTTTCTTAATTTTACCCTCGTATTCTTAAAGATTGATATGCTTGTTAAAACATTCGGTAGTGCAATAATTGGTATTAAAGCAATACCCATTACTGTAGAGGTAAACATTGATACCGGGATCCAGTTTTTCCTGGTTGGTTTACCTGACAGTGCGGTAAAAGAAAGCCATCAGCGCATTGAAGCTGCGCTGCGAAATAATGGTTATCGGATTCCCGGTAAAAAAATAGTAATTAATATGGCTCCGGCTGATATCAGAAAGGAAGGTTCTGCTTACGATCTTACCCTGGCCATTGGCATACTTGCTGCTTCAGAACAGATTAAGCCCGACAAGGTCGGAGATTACATCATCATGGGTGAATTGTCTCTGGACGGCGGATTACAACCCATTAAGGGGTCACTTCCAATCGCCATTGAAGCCCGCAAAAAAGGATTTAAAGGATTTATATTACCCCGGCAAAATGCCCGTGAAGCTGCCATAGTGAGTGATTTGGAAGTATATGGTGTAGAAAATATTCTGGAGGTGATTCGTTTTTTTAATGACGAAGGTACACTGGAGCGGGAGGTTGTAAATACCCGGGAAGAATTTTATGCCCAATTGAATGATTATGAATTTGATTTTAGTGATGTAAAGGGGCAGGAAAACATCAAAAGAGCGCTGGAAATTGCTGCTGCCGGCGGTCACAATGTAATTTTAATTGGTCCGCCGGGTTCAGGCAAAACCATGCTTGCCAGGCGGCTACCGGGCATACTGCCTCCACTTAATTTGCATGAAGCTTTAGAGACCACGAAAATTCATTCGGTAGCCGGAAAAATGAGCCGCGAAGCCTCCCTGATATCGGTGCGTCCATTTCGCAGCCCGCATCATACGATTTCAGATGTGGCACTCGTTGGAGGCGGTTCCAATCCTCAGCCGGGTGAAATATCTCTGGCTCATAACGGCGTACTTTTCCTGGATGAATTGCCTGAATTCAAGCGAACAGTGCTCGAAGTGCTCAGGCAACCACTTGAGGATCGCAGAATAACTGTTTCACGTGCCCGGCTTACGGTAGAATATCCGGCCAGTTTTATGTTGATAGCCGCCATGAATCCCTGCCCTTGTGGATTTTATAATCATCCCGATAAGGAATGTTCTTGTGCACCGGGCGTTGTGCAAAAATACCTCAATAAAATATCGGGGCCCCTGCTCGACCGGATAGACATTCACGTAGAGGTGGTGCCCGTACCCTTTAGGGAACTCACTGATGCACGGTCGACTGAAAAGAGTGACTCTATCCGGAAGAGGGTAGTAAAGGCGCGAAACATACAGGAAGAACGATATAAAGAAAATAAAGGCATACATGCCAATGCTCAGATTACATCCAGGATGTTAAGGGAAATTTGTGTTATTGACAATACGGGGCATGAATTATTAAAAACGGCTATGGAAAAATTAAGCCTTTCTGCCCGGGCTTACGATCGCATATTGAAAGTAGCACGTACCATTGCCGATCTGGATGAAAGTGAAAATATACGTCCCGACCATCTGGCCGAAGCCATACATTTCCGTAGCCTTGACCGTGAAACCTGGGGAGGATAATTAATAACCATTCGCATGAAGATACTTTTTATGGCATGGAGGTACCTGTGCTTCCTGATGAAAGCCAAAACCAGGCATGCGGTACATTCGCCCTTTGTGTATGATTTTATCACTAAAGTGCTCGAGGACCATTCTCATTACAAAGATTATGATATTATTGAGCGACAGGTACGTGTACTCAGACGAAATCATAACATCATCGAAACTGTTGATTTTGGGGCTGTTTCGGGAAAACCCGGATATGTCACCCGCTTCCGGAAAGTGAATCAGATTGCTTTGCAGGCCGGTATTTCACGCCGGCAGGGCAGATTGCTTTACCGGATAGTGGCTTACTATAAACCGGAAAATATTATTGAACTGGGCTCTTCAGTAGGGATCAGTACAATGTATCAGGCTAAGGCAAATCCGAAAAGTAAAATGAAAAGTATTGAGGGATGCGCCTCTACTGCTGCCTATGCTCAGGAAAGCATTCAGGCTGTCAATGCAAAAAATGTAAGTTTTTTATTGGGCAGGTTTGAACATATGCTTCCCCGCGCATTTGAAGATATGAGCAGCGTAGATTATGCCTTTGTTGACGGCAATCATTCCTATGCACCTACACTTGAATATTTCAATCAGCTTTTGCCCAAAGTTAACAATGAGTCGATTTTGGTTTTCCACGATATTCACTGGTCGCGGGATATGGAGCGTGCCTGGAAAACCATTCAATCTTCATCTGAGGTAATACTTACCATTGATCTGTTCTTTATGGGACTGGTTTTTTTTAGAAAGGAACTCACGCCCCAACACTTTATGCTAAGGTTCTGACAATTATTGCTACTTTTGAACGTTTATAGCACATTAAAAACAAATTTATGTCGGAGGAAATAATCCATTTAAATGAAATTACCCGCTTTTTCAGGGTAGGTACTGAGGTGGTTCGTGCCCTCAGGGGAGTAACACTCAGCATTAAACGTAATGAGTATGTGGCATTAATGGGTCCCTCCGGTTCAGGTAAATCTACTCTGATGAACCTGCTGGGATGTCTGGATACCCCTACCAGCGGCAGCTATATTTTGAATGGAAATGATGTAAGTAAGCTTGAAGATAATGACCTGGCGGAAATTCGCAACCGTGAAATCGGTTTCGTATTTCAGACTTTTAACCTGTTGCCCCGGCTTACCGCCCTGGAAAATGTGGCGTTGCCCATGATTTATGCTGGAGCTGCCAAGCCAAAACGCCTTGAAAGGGCAATGGAAGTGCTCCACAGTGTGAAACTTACCGATAGGGTTAAGCATAAGCCCAATGAACTCTCCGGAGGACAACGCCAACGGGTGGCCATTGCACGTGCTATGGTCAACAACCCCAGCATCATTTTAGCCGATGAACCTACAGGTAACCTCGATTCAAAAACATCTATTGAGATAATGGCATTGATCGAAGAAATTCATAAAGCCGGAAATACCATTATTTTGGTTACGCATGAAGAAGATATTGCCCGTCATGCCCATCGCATTGTGCGCCTTTCCGATGGCCTGGTTGCTTCAGATGAAATAAATCAGGATATTCGAACCATAAATTATTATCAGACCCATTGATCTGAAAATGGTGAACAAAGCTTAATGGCTGGTGTTTGATAGCATACCAGCCTGACCAATTTAAATCTTTTGCTTATGAATGCTGACTTTAAAATTTATACCAAAACAGGAGATAAGGGCGAAACTTCACTCATAGGCGGAACACGCGTCCCAAAATACCATGAACGTATTGAAGCTTATGGAACCCTTGACGAATTGAACTCGTTTATTGGAGTGGTTCGTGATCACGACATTGATGCTGAAACCCGTGAATTTTTGTGTTGGATTCAGGACCGGGTCTTTACAGCAGAGTCATTGCTTGCCGCTGACCCTGAAAAGTCCACCGGCACATTGCCTTTGCTTTATGATGAGGATATTACAAAACTGGAGCTGGCCATTGATGCAATGAATACCACATTGCCTGAATTGAAAAACTTTATTCTTCCGGGAGGTCATCCGGTGGTTTCATTTACACATGTGGCACGGTGTGTGTGCAGAAGAGCCGAAAGGCTTACCATCAAAATGGTTGGAAACAATAGCACAACACTGCAGGGTGAACTTGTTATAAGATTATTGAACAGACTATCTGATTACCTGTTTGTACTTGCACGAAAATTTACCCAGGACAAAAACGCCATGGAAGTTCCATGGATGCCTCGTAAATAAACGGCAACGTAAGAAAAAATAATCTATTTTTTTTCACTTGCTTTTGAATTTAAAACTTTTACTTTTGCAAAAAATTAACCCTTAAATTATTATACTGATGTACTGGACTTTAGAATTGGCTTCAAAACTCGAGGATGCCCCATGGCCAGCCACAAAAGAGGAATTGATTGACTTCAGTATCCGTTCTGGCGCCCCGATGGAAGTTATTGAAAATCTTCAGGAAATTGAGGATGAGGGAGAGGTATACGACAGTATTGAAGACCTTTGGCCCGACTATCCATCTAAGGAAGATTTTTTCTTCCATGAGGACGAATATTAAAAACATAGAGCCGCCTGGTGCGGCTTTTTTTATGCCTGAATTTTATAGACTCTGCATAAGAATAATTATTTTAAAATCTGGTGAAAAAATAAGTTTATGTTAGAATATATTGTTTTGTGTCGTATAGCAGAATTTCTTATTATATGCCCATAAATATGCCTTTCAGCAAACAAAAGAAAAACCTGAATAAATTGTAAATCAACCTGCCAAAGTGGACAATCGGGCACGCCTGTCAAAAATTAGAAATTTTATATTCCAGTCTAAAAAGGTATAAATATAAAAATGCTATTAAAACACGAAGTTCCCAGGTTGCACAAGACTCCGTATATCAGTGATTAAAACTTGGTGAAGCTTTGTTTCTTTGCGCCTTAGTGAAAAAAAAAGGAGTTTTTATACTAAGCTCATAGATTATTGATGTATAGTGGCTCATATGCATGAACACGCAATCATGTATGCTCAATTGTATGGCCTGTAAATTCATTCAAATAATTTTGATCAAATATAGTGGATATAAATGTCCACTAATAAATCTTTATGATTATCTTTGTGGTCTGAAATATAAATTGAAGCATCGGAAGCTTACATAAACAGCTAAATGCTTCTTTACCTCTAAAACCCAAAAAACATGAATATTCAGAAAGATCAGATTATTGGTGAACTGGTGGCTCAGGACTATCGCGCATCATCGGTTTTTAAAAAATACGGCATTGACTTTTGCTGCCAGGGAAATACCACCATTGGTGAGGCCTGTGCGAAGAAGGACATCAATCCGGAAGCGGTATTGAATGATCTGGAAGCCGCTGCTCAAAATGCAAATGGGGGCGGTACCGCCGACTATAAATCCTGGCCGCTTGATTTACTGGCTGATTATATTGAGAAAAAACACCACCGCTATGTTGAAGAAAAATCCCTGGAGATTAAGCCTTACCTGGATAAAATTTGCCAGGTTCATGGTGGCCGTCATCCGGAACTGTTCGAAATAAATGAACTGTTTACCGCTTCCGTTGGCGAACTGGCCAAACACATGAAAAAAGAAGAACTTGTTTTATTCCCTTTTATCCGTAAAATGGTTAACGCGCGGCAAAAAGGAACATCCGTTGAAGCTCCTCATTTTGGAACGGTTCAAAATCCTATTCAAACCATGATGGCAGAGCACGATAATGAGGGGGAACGCTTTCGCAAAATTGAAGCATTGAGTAAAGGCTATGCGCCTCCTGAAGATGCCTGCAACACTTACCGTGTAACCCTGTCGTTACTGAAAGAATTTGAAGACGATCTGCACCTGCATATTCATCTGGAAAATAATATCTTGTTCCCAAAGGCTGCCGAAATGGAAAAGGCGTTGAATTAAGTGATCTGTAATCAGTGAGCAGAAATCGGTGAACGGTGATCAGTAATGGTCAAAGTTTACCGATTTTTTGTTGTCTATTGAGCAATGACATGGATATCAAACAATTATCCACGGGCATTACGGCTATGCCGGCAGTAATGTTTTAAACATAAGGTTTGAACTAGTGCTCTACAACTAACGTTAATCCATTCTTTTTGTACTTTCGCAATTCTATTCCCATTTTAATGAACGCTACTTTTTCCCATAAATACCGCCTAACCTTATTGCTGTTTGTTTCAGCGGCAATCAGGCTATTTCTGGCTGCATTCATTGAACTGGGCAATGATGAGGTTTATTACATCAACTATGCGCTCTATCCCGATCTGAGTCATTTTGATCATCCGCCCATGGTGGGTTGGTTTATTCAGTTGTTTAGCCTGAATCTTCTTTTTGATAGCGAAGCTTTCATCCGGCTGGGCGCAATAGTGGCCGGCACCCTGAACACCTGGCTTATTTACCTGATTGGCAAACAACTAAAAGATGGACTCACCGGCTGGTATGCTGCCCTGCTTTATACTGCATCTATCTATTGCTTTATTATTGCCGGCATTTTTATGATGCCCGATGCACCCCAAACTCTTTTTTGGCTGGGCAGCATTTACTTTATGATCAGATTGATAAAAGCGGGACCTGAAAGCAGGGAGGGAGGTAAATTTATGCTGCTTACCGGAATAAGTGCCGGACTAGCCCTGCTTTCAAAATACACCTCCATTTTTCTGTTTTCCGGGTTGGGTTTTTATATCCTGTTTTTTGATAGAAAATGGTTAAGAAAATGGCAGACCTACGCCGCACTTTTCATTTCATTCCTGCTTTTTCTGCCGGTTATTATCTGGAATATCCGTCATGATTTTATCAGCTTCAGCTTCCACACCGAGCGCGTAGAAGTAGTGCAAACCCTGCTGCGCCCCGACCTGTTTGCCATCGAACTGGGCGGTCAGATTTTTTACAGCAACCCATTTGTATTTGGTTTGATGGTGGCCGGCTTAATTGCTTTTTGGAAAGGTCGCTTCCGGCAAAGCCGCGCAGAAGTCAGGTTACTGATTGCCATTTCCATACCCATGATTCTATTATTTCTTGCCTTTTCGTTGTTTCGCCGCACCCTGCCGCATTGGACCGGGCCGGCATATATGACACTCATTCCGCTGGCAGCGCTTTTTCTACGAAGCCTCACCCTAAAAGGTCGCAAAGGGAAATGGTTTCCTCCCATGATTAAAAGCGCAATTGGGTTTTTGATTTTGCTTATTACTGTCGCCTTGCTTCAGTTCAGTCAGGGTTGGTTTTTAAATAAGGGTATAAACCCTCAAACCGGGAAGCGCCTTGGCATCAAAGACATTACCCTCGATATGTATGGCTGGGAGCAGTTGCATGATGGTTTTAAACCGGTTTATGAACAGGACACCACTTCCGGTCGCATGAGTAAGGAAGCGGTAATCATTCAGCAGCGCTGGTTCCCGGCGGCCAACCTTGATTACTATGTGGCCCGTCCACTTGGCATTACACTTCTCACGCTCGCCGATCTGGAACGTACCCATAAATATGCCTGGATTACCCAATATCGGGGCGGTTTTCATTTGGGAATGGATGCTTACTACTTCTCTTCCAGTTACGAATTTTCAGACCCTAACGGTTTATATGCTGAATACTTTACATCCATCGAACCCCCTGACACCATTCCGGTTTATCGAAACGGGCTGTTGGTAGAATATCACTATGTGTGGAGGATGAAAGGGATGAGAAAGATTTACCTTCGGTGAACTCCGCTTTGCTCCGGTTCAGATTCACCGTCGGTAAGCTCTCCGGCTGGAACGGACCGGTTCAGATTTGGGATTTCAGATTAAAGTGTCCTGGGGGGGAGAGTTGAACGGGGACTTTCGATTTGCTTTGTAGAAGTTAGAAGTTGGAGGTTAGAGGTTGGAGGTGAGAAGTTAGAGGTTAGAGGCTGGAGGTGAGAAGTTGGAGGTTAGAGGCTGGAGGTGAGAAGTTAGAGGTTAGAGGTTAGAGGTTAGAGGTTAGAAGTTGGAAGTAGGAGGTTAGAGGTTGGAAATTAGAAGTTAGAAGTTGGAGGTTAGAGGTTGGAAATTAGAACCCTGAATAACACCCCCATGTCTCCTTATCTCTTTATCTCCTTGTCTCCCCGTCCCCTTGTCCCTTTTGGTCTTTGGTCTTTGGTCTTTGGTCTTTGGTCTTTGGTTTTTGGAAGTTGGAGGTTAGAGGTTAGAAGCTGGAAGTTGGAGGTTAGAGGTTGGAAATTAGAAGTTAGAAGTTTGAGGTTAGAGGTTGGAAATTAGAGCCCTGAATAACATCCCCTTGTCTCCCTATCTCTTTATCTCCCGTCCCCTTGTCCCTTTTGGTCTTTGGTCTTTGGTCTTTGGAAGTTGGAGGTTAGAAGTTGGAGGTTAGAGGTTGGAAATTAAAACCCTGAATAACATCCCCTTGTCTCCTTATCTCTTTATCTCTTTATCTCCTTGTCTCCTTGTCCCTTTTGGTCTTTGGTCTTTGGTCTTTGGTCTTTGGAAGTTGGAGGTTAGAGGTTAGAAGTTGGAAGTTGGAGGTTAGAGGTTGGAAATTAGAAGTTAGAAGTTGGAGGTTAGAGGTTGGAAATTAGAGCCCTGAATAACATCCCCATGTCTCCTTATCTCTTTATCTCCTTGTCTCCCCGTCCCCTTGTCCCCTCACATCACTATTCCATGCAATTCATTATCTTTGCACCTCTTTTTTTTATTTAAAAAAACGACTTATGTCATCAACTTCCACCAAAAAATTTAAAAGATATACTGTTACCTCTGCTTTGCCCTATGCCAATGGTCCTGTGCATATTGGGCACCTGGCGGGAGTGTACGTTCCTGCCGATATTTACGCGCGTTATTTACGAAGCAGGGGAGAGGAGGTGTTATTCATAGGTGGATCTGACGAACATGGAGTGCCCATTACCATAAAAGCCCGTGCTGAAGGAGTTACTCCCCAGCAGGTGGTGGACAAGTATCACCACATGATTGAAACTTCGTTTAAAGAATTTGGTATTTCCTTCGATATATATTCCAGAACTTCCAATGCCATTCATCATGAAACAGCCTCGGAGTTTTTTACCACGCTTTATAACAAGGGTGAATTCATTGAAAAGTTATCTGATCAGTATTATGATGAGGAGCATCAGGCTTTCCTGGCTGACCGCTACATTACGGGAACTTGTCCACATTGCGGCAATGAAAAAGCCTATGGCGATCAGTGTGAAAATTGTGGCACTTCACTGAATGCTACTGATCTGATCAATCCCAGGTCTGCACTTAGTGGGAGTGTGCCCCTAATGCGTGAAACCCGTCACTGGTTTTTGCCTTTGGACAAATATGAACCGTGGTTGAGGGAATGGATTCTTGAAAGCCATAAAGATGACTGGAAAGTGAATGTATATGGGCAATGTAAGTCATGGCTTGATCATGGATTGCAGCCCCGTGCGGTAACGCGCGACCTGGATTGGGGAGTACCGGTGCCGCTGCCTGAAGCCAAAGGGAAGGTATTGTATGTTTGGTTTGATGCCCCTATCGGTTATATTTCGGCTACCCGCGAGTGGGCACAGCAAACAGGCAAAGACTGGAAACCTTACTGGAAGTCAGCCGACTCAAAGTTGGTACATTTCATAGGGAAAGATAACATAGTGTTTCATTGTATTGTTTTTCCCGGTATGTTAAAGGCTGAAGGATCCTTTATTCTTCCCGACAATGTTCCTGCTAATGAATTTTTGAACCTGGAAGGTGATAAAATTTCTACGTCGCGCAATTGGGCGGTATGGCTGCATGAATATCTTCGTGAATTTGAAGGTAAACAGGACGTATTGCGTTATGTGCTTACCGCCAATGCACCTGAAACCAAAGACAATGACTTTACCTGGCGGGATTTTCAAACCCGCAACAACAGTGAACTTCTCGCCGTCTTTGGTAATTTTGTTAACCGTACGTTGGTGCTTACCCACAAGTACTTTGAAGGAAAGGTACCTGAGTTGAGCGGTGTGGGGGAGTATGAAAAACAGGTAATGGCTGAAATTTCGGAGTTTCCTGATAAAATTTCATACAGTATAGAGCATTACCGTTTCCGGGAGGCATTAAATGAGTTGATGAACTTAGCCCGTCTCGGTAACAAATACCTTACAGATACTGAGCCCTGGAAAGCCATAAAAACTGATCCGGATAAGGTGAAGGCAAGCCTGAATCTTTCTCTTCAGATTTGTGCTAACCTTGCCATTCTTTGCGAGCCTTTTTTGCCTTTCACGGCTGTGAAACTAAATAAAATGCTCAATCTGCCTGCTTTGCCGTGGAAGCAGGCCGGTAGTATAGGACTGCTCCCTCCCGGACATCAACTGGAACAGCCGGAATTGCTTTTTGATCGCATCGAAGACAGTACCATTGAGTCTCAGGTTCAGAAGCTGCTCAGTACCAAAAAGTTGAATGATGCAAGCCTTGCCACCGCCAATGCATCCAAACCGACCATAGAGTTTGATGACTTTGGCAAAATTGACCTTCGTGTCGGGACTATTCTTGCTGCTGAAAAAGTGGCCAAAACTAAAAAATTGCTCAAACTCACCATAGATACCGGTATAGATCATCGTACCGTGGTTTCGGGAATAGCAGAGTATTATGAACCGGAAAACATTATCGGAAAGCAGGTTACCATTCTGGTAAATCTGGCTCCCAGAAACCTCAAGGGCATAGTATCACAGGGCATGATTTTGATGGCTGAGGATCATGATGGTAGATTGAGCTTTGTTGGCCCTGATTCCGCAGGTGCAGGATTGAAGCCAGGGAGTGAGATTAGGTAGGAGGTGAGACCTGGAGAAAAGGGGAATGGGACTGAGAGAAAAAGAAATTTCTAATCTCTAATTTTAACTTCTATCTTCTAACTTTGAAGGACAGGTCCGCAATCTGTGATCTGTGATCTGTGGGTTTGTTGATTTGTTGATTTGTTGATTTGTTGAGGTGTTGAGCCTTTGAAACATAATTCGCATTAATTTGCGTAATTCGCGGTTAATTGGTAATTGGTAATTGGTGGTTAGTGATTAGTGATCTGCAATCTGCAATCTACAATCAGTGAATGGTGATTGGTGATTTGAGAATTTGTTGATTTGTTGATTTGTTGATTTGTTGAGTCTTTAAAAACAATACTTGCGTCATTGCGTGATTCTTTAATCTGTGATCTGTGATCTGTAATCTGTGGTTAAGAATTCAATCCGCAATTCGCAATCCCTAATCTGCAATCTGCAATCTGCAATCCGCAATCCGCAATCTAAAACGTAGTTCTCATTGCTTCCACCGGGTCCAGGCGCGATGCATTCCATGCAGGCAGAAAACCTGAAACAAGTCCGATGACGGCGGAAACCGATACTCCCAGGGCAATATTACCCAATGTCAAAATAAGTTCCATATCAAACAGTGCTGAAATGGCCAGTGTGATTAGCCAGATAATAAACAGTCCGATTACTCCGCCAATAATAGAGAGAAAAACAGCTTCAAACAAAAACTGCTGGAGAATAAAATAGTTTTTTGCACCCATGGCTTTTTGGATGCCAATCTGAGCGGTTCTTTCTTTTACCGACACAAACATAATGTTGGCAATGCCAAAGCCCCCTACAAGCAATGAAAATCCACCGATAATCCAGCCAACAATGGCCACAATTCTGAATACACTATCAAATCCCTGTGAAATAATGCTGGTTTCATTGATGGCGAAATCATCTTCAATACCCGGTTTTAGTTTACGTACCGAACGCATTATTCCGGTGAGCTCATCCCGCAACTCATCATTGCTTATGTGTGGTCTGGCTTTTACCATAAGGGCAGCCCCGAGATTATCGGATTTTAAGTCTATAAAATTCCTGACAAAATTCACGGGTAGCAATACCTGATCGTCGGATGAATTACCAAAGTTAATTTCTCCTTCTTTTTTAAGTACGCCAATGATTTCCACATTTTGTCCAAAGACCTTCATGCGTTGTCCTATGGGAGGCGTATTTTCAAAAAGATTCTTAACGATATCGCTACCAACGAGCGCCACAGGTCGACCTCCGGCTGACTCGATGGGGGTGAAATAGCGGCCCTGGCTCAGGTCCAGGGGAGTTACCTGACTGTAATCCTGAGATACGCCAATTATTGAAGCATTGTCAACAGATGCATTTCCACGTTTTACACTTCGGCTGGTAGCCACCATATAAGCAACAGCACCGGCTGCCTGACTTCGTCTTTCCAGCTCGTTCAGTTCGGCGGTAGTGGGTTCAGGCCGGCGCATGTATTTCCACCAGGGGTAATCGTTACCACCCATAGCCCAGGGCCATTTTTGAACATATAAAACATTGCTGCCCAACGAACTTATGCTTTCGCGGATGTTACGCTCAATAGAATCAAATACAGTAAAAACTGAAATTATAGAAAATATGCCTATGGTAATGCCCAGTAATGACAATATGGTGCGTACCTTGTTTACCATAATAGCCGTTAGTGCAAAGGCATAACTTTCACGTAGTAATCGCAAAAAAATAATGGATTGTTTCATAATTGAGCTTTTCCGGATGTAAAAATAAACATTTGTCGAATGCGAATGATAATGAGTTTCAAGGTTTCTCATTCGTTTGGTGGCTTCACCTTTACCTAATCGCTACCCTGGCGGGACTTCGCCGTTTAGTTGCTTAACATTGGTGCTTTCGTCTTTTAGATGGCGCTTTTTCTAAACTTCTCAACCAATGGTTAAGTCACCAATAAAAAAGCCGGAATATGACATTCCGGCTTCTTGTTCAATATGGCTATTGAAAATTAAACGGTCATGATGTCTTTTTCTTTAAGTTCGAAGAGCTTATCCGCTTTTTCTGAATAGGTGTCGGTCAGGGTTTGCATTTCCTTTTCAAGTAATTTCACTTCGTCTTCCGGAACGCCTTCCTTTTCCAACTTTTTGCCTGCATCTATACCTGCACGACGCACATTTCGGATGGTTACTTTCGCATTTTCAAGTTCTGTTTTGGCCTTTTTTACCAGGTCTCGCCGACGCTCCTCAGTAAGTGGGGGCACATTGATACGCAATACTTCCCCGTTGTTTTGGGGATTAAAGCCAAGATTAGCTGCCATAATGGCTTTTTCGATGGGAGAAAGCATGCTTTTTTCCCAGGGTTGAACAATGATCTGACGTGGATCAGGAGTATTGATGTTGGCTATTTGATCGAGTGGGGACATGGTGCCGTAATATTCTACCCTCACCCCATCAAGCATGGCAGGATTTGCTTTACCAGCACGGATTTTTTGAAACTCCCGCTCCAGGTGTTCAAAGGCATTGCGCATACTTTCTTCGGCTTCTTCAAGTATAAAAGAAATTTCTTCATTCATGGGTTTCAGTTTTTTTTTGATGGTGTGCCAATAGATTGCGTTGGCAAATATACAAAAAACGTACCTTTTTTACATGCTTAATTATACAGTAACAAGGGTTCCGATATTTTTGCCTTCAAGTAATCTGGCCAGATTGCCCTCAATATTCATATTGAAAACTACCACAGGTAGTTTATTTTCCCTGCATAAGGTAATGGCCGTCAGGTCCATTACCTTTAATTGTTTCTGATAAACTTCTTCGAAGGTGATGGTTTCATATTTTTTCGCGTTGGGTTCCTTTTCAGGATCAGCGGAATAAACACCATCTACGCGGGTGCCTTTTAAAATTACATCGGCTTCGATTTCCGATGCACGCAATGCTGCAGCAGTATCGGTTGTGAAGAATGGATTACCCGTACCACCTGAAATGATTACCACCTGCCCCGACAGCAGCAATTCTAGTGCCCTTCGGCGAGTCATGGGTTCGGTAACCGGAAGTACCTGTATTCCTGAAAGAATGGTGGATTTAACCTGTATTTTTTCCAGCTCAGCCTGCAATGCGAGGCTGTTGATTACCGTAGCCAGCATACCCATATAATCTCCTTGTACCCGGTCCATACCTTTGGCCGCACCCTGTAATCCACGAAAGATGTTGCCACCTCCAATAATTATGGCTATTTCAATGCCATGGTTTAATGCGGTTTTTATTTCCCGGGCATAGGTGTTTAACCGCGCAGGACAGATACCATGCAATTGCTCTCCCATTAGAGCCTCACCACTAAGCTTTAGTAATATTCGGTTGAATTTCATGTTAATTTCTTAGTTTATAATCACCAGGCTTTGGGTTTGCATGGTACGTTCGGTTTGTAAAGTGTAAAAATAACGGCCGGCAGCCAAATGGGCAGTGGAAGCTACCAAAAGATGCTTCCCTGCTTCAAAATGTCCATCAGCAAAGGTGCCTGCCAGTTTTCCCATCATGTTATACAACCGTACTTTTACGTATGAAGGCTGAGACAGGGTAAAGCTAATATTGGCTGCATTATTGGCAGGATTGGGAAAGCAGGCATGCAACTGATCCTGATAATCTAAAGTAACCGGCACCTCTGTTGTAGGATCATAGTATTGCATGTGAATACACCAATTATCCAAAACCCCTGAGTGTCCGGTTACTACGTCATTTATACGCAATTGCCAGGTGCCTGAAATATCTGATTGATTAAAGATATCCAGTGCAGATTCAGGAGCAAAACGACCGGTAAACGGAGCGCTTCCCTCTTCTATGCGCGTTGTTGCCTGGTCGTCGAAAGTGGTGTTAATGTAGTTTTCGCCCGCTCCGCCATTGCGGTTGCTCAGCAGGCAGCCAGAACCATCAGGTCCCATCAGCATCAGCCTCAGGTCGTTGGTGCGTGAATGCGTGATGGTTAGGTTTACATTTAAATCGATGATGGTGCCTGCCTGATCGATTACAATATTATCAATGGCAGACTGCTGGTCATTAATAGCAACAGGTGTACCCGATGAACATGGTTGCAATTGGAAAACATGGTCTATCTGATAACTAAAGAAGGAGGAGGGAGCAACAGTTCCGGGCGGATTAATGCCCTTCCCACCATAAGGCAGTGTGCCAATAATAGAGGCGTTTTCATCCTGTACCGCAAAGTAATAATTTATGGTGCTTCCAAATGATTGGCCTGGAAGAAGAAAACGGATGGTATCGCCTGAAATATACTGAGGTTCAGTATAATTAAAGGTTATTCCGTCAGTAGTATAATAGCAACGGGGATTATGGATAGATGTGTCTACCGGATGTGAACCGGATACACATAAAATTGCTTCGCGGGCTTCGGTTGAGTTGCCTGAAAGTATTGGCTCATGTTCAAAATAAAAACGCTGGTCCCAGGCCTGGGCAGCAATATTGGCTATGGAGGCCCTTACCAGACTTACATAATATTCCATGTTTAAAATGTCAATATCGTCCTGGGGAGTATGATAATAGGCATTAAAATCATCATTGTCTTCTATGGCCAGTATGGCCGGATAATTATACTGCCAGAAGGAAGCATGATCGCTTGCGGTGGTATAATGGAAGGCATGACTAAGTTGTGACTGATAGAGTTCGGTAGTGGCAATAAAATCATTGGTAAATGGCTGGGACAATGCATTGGTGGCAATGCTGTAGCGGAAATCATTGTTACTGTCCCAGGCAATCATATCCAGATTGAGTACGCCGATTATTTGTTGTTGCTCACTGGCCGCACGCTGGGCATAGAAATAGCTGCCTACCAGTCCGATTTCTTCTTCATCCCAGGCGGCAAAACGCAGGGTATAATCAAAGTCGAATCCGCTTAAAAGTCGGGCAGCTTCGAGTACGGCTACCGTTCCTGAAGCATTGTCATCTGCCCCCGGTGCCTTGTTGCCTGATGGCATGTTGTCGTAATGCCCGCAAATAATGAATTCTTTCTCGGGATAAAGCGTTCCTGTTTTTGTAGCAATGATGTTTTCGCCACGTCCATTGTTGAATTTCTGAACCTCAGGTTCATAGCCATATTCTTCAAACTTTTGAACAATGAATTCAGCAGCACGTTTGTTGAAGGGATTATTAAAATGCCTGGATAAAATAGTGATGGTTTCATCGCCCAATTGAACCGTAGTGTCCCCGGCAAGTTGCCGGGTAAGCAGCAGAATGGACTGATGATCCGATTGTTGTATCAATGAATCTACCAGTGGACTATAAACGATTTGTCCTTTGACGGCTCCGGAAATATTAAGCAGAAATGCAATCCCGGAAAGTATCAGTAAAAAATTCCTCATCTCATTTTTCTTATTTAATTTACTGAGGACTATTCCTCCCTGCCATGGCAGTTTTTGTATTTTTTACCACTTCCACATGGACAGGGGTCATTGCGTCCAACTTTCTTTTCCACCCTTATGGGCGAAGTAACCTGACGTTCGCTGGTAGGGTTGGCCCGGCTGAGCAGGTCGGATCGTTCTTCTTTAAGCTTACTGGTATCGGTGCGCTTTGGCGCCTGGGCTTCTTTTACCTGTGATGGCTCCTGCACCGGCAGGTTCGCTTTGGTAATAAAGGCTGTAATGTCGCGGTTGATTTTCTGCAACAATATTTTAAACAATTCAAAGGATTCGAACTTATAGATAAGCAGCGGGTCTTTTTGTTCATAGGTGGCGTTTTGTACTGAGCTACGAAGTTCATCCATTTCGCGCAAATGGTCTTTCCATGCATCGTCAATTACACCGAGTGTCACTCCTTTTTCTATAGCAAGAGTAATCTCCCGTCCCTTATCGTTGTATGCCTTTTTGAGATTTGCCACTACCTGCATTGCATTTTTCCCATCAGTAATGGGAATGGCAATATTTTCGTAGCGCGATTGATTTTCATATACTTCTTTAATTACCGGATAAGCACGCTGGGCCAGATGTTCACATTTTAACCGATAATTTTTATATACTTTTTCATAGACTTCTTCTGTAAGTTCATCCTTGTTTTTCTGAATAAACTCAGATTCAGTTACATAGGCATCAGCAGCCAGGGTAGTAAGCATAGCCATGCGGTAAGCCTCGAAGTCGCGGTCTTCCTGATGGGTAGCAATGATGTTTTCCACCACATCGTAAATCATGTTTGAAATATCAACAGCAAGTCTTTCTCCATAAAGGGCATGTCGACGTTTTTTATAAATTACTTCGCGCTGGGAGTTCATTACGTCATCATATTCCAGCAAACGCTTACGAATGCCGAAGTTGTTTTCTTCCACCTTCCGCTGTGCCCGCTCAATGGATTTGGTGATCATGCTGTGCTGAATTACTTCACCTTCTTTAAGCCCGAGGCGGTCCATAATTTTGGCAATACGTTCCGATCCAAACATGCGCATCAGGTCGTCTTCGAGTGAGACGAAAAACTGGGAACTTCCCGGGTCACCCTGGCGTCCTGAACGACCGCGCAACTGCCGGTCAACCCGGCGTGATTCGTGACGTTCGGTGCCGATAATGGCGAGACCACCGGCTTGTTTTACCCCTGCGCCCAATTTTATATCGGTACCCCTACCGGCCATGTTGGTAGCAATGGTCACCGTGCCAGCCTGACCGGCTTCAGCCACAATGTCGGCTTCACGCTGATGGAGCTTGGCATTCAGTACATTATGTTTAATGTTGCGTAGCTTTAACATACGACTGAGCAATTCGGAAGTTTCTACCGAGGTGGTACCAACCAGCACCGGGCGGCCTTTTTGTATCAGATCCATGATCTCGTCGGCTACCGCATTGAATTTTTCGCGTTTGGTTTTGTATACCAGGTCTTCGCGGTCGTCGCGCACAATGGGACGGTTGGTCGGGATAACCACAACATCCAGTTTGTAGATGTCCCACAACTCACCGGCTTCGGTTTCGGCAGTACCTGTCATACCGGCCAGTTTACGATACATCCTGAAATAGTTCTGTAGGGTAACGGTAGCATAGGTTTGGGTGGCAGCCTCAATTTTTACATTCTCTTTGGCTTCAATGGCCTGATGCAAACCATCGCTGTAGCGCCTGCCTTCAAGAATTCGTCCTGTTTGTTCGTCAACAATTTTAATCTTGTTGTCCATCACCACATATTCCACGTCCTTTTCAAAGAGTGTATAGGCCTTAAGTAGCTGATTTACTGTATGTACACGTTCTGACTTTATGCTGTAATCACGCATCAGTTCACTCTTCTTTTCCAGTTTATCGGTTTCTGACAGTCCGGCTTTTTCAAGTTCGGCAATTTCAGCGCCTATATCCGGGAGTATATAAAATTTAGGATCATCATATGAAGTTGTAATCAGGTCAATACCTTTTTCTGTAAGTTCAACGGTATTGTTTTTTTCATCAATCACAAAATAAAGCTCATCATCAATGATGTGCATATGTTTGGATTGTTCAGCCATGTAAAAGTTTTCGGTTTTTTGCATCAGGGCGCGCATACCCGGCTCACTGAGAAATTTAATGAGTGCCTTGTTTTTCGGTAATCCGCGGTAAGCCCTGAAAAGCTGCTCGCCTCCCCGTTTTTCATTTTCTGCATTTGAGGGTTCAGCCAGTAAACTCTTGGCTTCGGCCAGCAGTTTTGTTACCAGGTTGCGCTGTACTTCATACAACTTCCTGATTTCCGGCTTCAATTGTTCAAATTCCTGATTGTCACCCCGTGGTGTTGGGCCGGAAATGATAAGCGGTGTACGCGCATCATCAATCAATACAGAGTCTACCTCATCCACAATAGCATAATTGTGTGGGCGCTGTACCATTTCTTCCGGATTGCGCGTCATATTATCACGCAGATAGTCAAAGCCAAATTCGTTATTGGTACCAAAGGTGATGTCGGCAAGGTAAGCTTTGCGACGGGCCTCGGAATTGGGCTCATGTTTATCAATGGTATCGACACTTAACCCATGAAATTCATAAAGCACGCCCATCCACTCCGAGTCACGCCGGGCGAGATAATCATTTACGGTAACCATATGAACCCCTTTTCCATGCAGGGCATTCAGGTAAACGGGCAGGGTAGCTACCAGGGTTTTTCCTTCACCGGTGGCCATTTCCGCAATTTTTCCCTGATGCAATACTATACCGCCGATCAACTGCACATCGTAATGCACCATATCCCAGGTAATGGTGCTTCCTCCTGCTACCCATTTGTTGTGAAAGTATGCTTTGTCGCCAATAATATCCACATGAGCATGTGTAGCAGCCAAATTCCGGTCAAAATCAGTTGCAGTAACTTCAATGGTTTCGTTTTCTTTGAATCGCCGGGCAGTTTCTTTCATTACTGCAAATGCCTCAGGCAACAAATCATTTAAAACCTCCTGTACTATTTGATAACTTTCATTATCAAGTTGATCAATGCTTTGGTAAACCTTCTCCTTTTCATCCATATCCAATTGCTGGTCGTCTTCGATGGAAGCTTTCAAATCAAGGATGGCCTGCTGTTTTTCGGCTACAGCTTCGGCAATTCGCTGCTTGAAATTAAGGGTGCGTGCCCGCAAAGCATCATTGTCCAGTTTTTCAATTTCGGGATATACTGCTTTTATTTTTTCAAGAATGGGATTCAGGGCTTTGATGTCTTTTTCGGACTTGGTGCCCAGAAATTTTTTAATTATGGAAAGCATGTAGTTTATGTTAAAAGGTAGAATTCCTTTGTAAATCAATAAATTGAAAAGGTAAAAAGTTCAAACCTGATCAATGGGTCAGGGATTTGCAAAGTTAATTTTATTTTTTCATTTGCAGTTGTAAGATGTTAAGGTGGTTATTAATGTGGAAAAATATATTTCTGGAGTGTTGTTCTGACAGTTTAAGCCAATAAATGCCTATATTTGTGTTGGGCATACATTTAAAGACAACATGGATATACTTTTCCGAGATAATACCAACCATTGCACGCTGCATTTGAAAAATATGCTTTGCAGCTGTTGTCTTACTTTGGTAAGCCGCTTACTTGAAGATGAGGGCGCACAGGTAGAGCACATAAAACCTGGTGAGGTGACTTTTATTTATACACCTGATAATCATACTGAAGCTTTTTATACCGATTTGCTGGCAGCGCATGGATTTGAGTCTATCCACCGTCGCGAGGAGCAGATCGTAGAGCAGATTAAACATGCGGTGTTTGAATTGATACATGAAGCGGGGAATGTAAATTCCATCATTCGCAATTCCGATTATATCGTAGAACGATTAGGATTATCCTATGCCTATCTGTCGTCGCTTTTTGCAAATTACGAGAATCTTACCCTGGAGCGTTACATCATTCTTCATAAAATTGAAAAAGTAAAAGCCCTTATTGATTACGATGAGCTTACACTGAGTGAAATAGCCATTCAGTTGGGATACAGTTCTGTTCAATACCTTTCCAATCAGTTCAGGCAGGTTACCGGGCTTACGGTAAGTGAATACAAAAAGTATACAGGCAACCTGCGTATTCCAATCGATCAGCTTGGAAGGCCTTTAAAATCCTGAATAAAGTTGAAAAAAACCGGTAATACAGCTATCTTACACAATTTACCTGAAATATTATACATATTTAACGCTGTTTTAGACGTTAATTTGTATCGATCATAACCATTGTATATTGATTTTCTTGTGTTAGGGGGTTTTAATCTCTTTAGCCGGACTTTAATCAATTACACAAAAATTTTACGGATGAAAATAAATAAAGATTTGGCCATCAGCGAAAATGGCTTTTTGTTTAATCCGGCAACGGGCGAGTCGTTCACTGCCAATCCCATGGCTTTTGAGATCATAAGAATGCTAAAAGAAGGTCAGTCGGGCGAAAAGATTGTCGAATGGGTAAGCAGGCATTATTTGGTTGAAAAAAGTACGGTAGAAAAAGATCTGCATGATTTTTTCGGATTGCTCCGGCTGCACCAACTCAGTGTTGAAAATGACTAAGCCATTGATAACCATAGCTGTAACCGGGTTAAATGCCATTGACAGCCCCGGGCCGGGTGTAGCTGTAATACGTGGCTTGCGCGAAGCTGCCTCCTTTGATGTAAGAATCATCGGGCTGGCTTATGAATCGCTTGAACCTGGTATCTATATGCACCATCTGGTTGACCGCACCTATCATATTCCTTATCCGGCCGCAGGTATCGACGCTCTGAAAGAGCGGCTGGAATATATCATCGGTAAAGAAAAGCCTGATGTTTTGATTCCCAACTTCGATGCAGAGTTATATTCTTTTATGAAGCTGGAAAAACACCTGAATACACTTGGTGTTCACCTGTTTTTACCCACTTTTGAGCAATTCGAGGAGCGGCATAAGGTTAACCTGCCCGAATTTGGGAAAAAACATGGCATTGATGTGCCCCCGGGCTTTGTAGTAAGCGATGCTTCTGAAATTTTTACAATATCAAAGGAACTGGAATTCCCTTTTATGGTTAAGGGGAAGTGGTACGATGCTTTTGTGGCTTACAACTTTGAACAGGCGCGCACCTATTTTAATAAAATCAGTGCCAAATGGGGATTGCCGGTGGTGCTTCAGCAATATATTCACGGTACGGAATATAATGTAATAGGTTTAGGGGATGGAGCGGGCAACACCATAGCTGCAGTACCCATGAGAAAGCAATACATTACCGACAAGGGAAAAGCCTGGGCAGGCATCTCTGTGGATGACAAAAAGCTCATGGCACTTACCCGCCGGTTTGTGGAATCTACCAAATGGAGGGGGGCTTTTGAACTGGAGTTGATGCGCACCAATCAGGGGAAGTATTACCTTATGGAAATTAATCCGCGCATACCAGCCTGGGTATATCTGGCGGTGGGCGTGGGTCAGAATATCCCTGAAGCCCTTACCCTGCTTGCTTTAGGTAAAGAAGTCCTACCTTTCGAAAAATACGACGTGGGTAAACTCTTTATCCGCTATGCCTTCGATATGATTGTTGACCGTTCTGAATTTGAAACCATTTCATCTGCAGGTGAACTTTAATAATACTACTGAACTATGGAAAAGAAACCTTATGAAAGGCCCCATCTTACAAAATTAGAAACGAGCATGCCCGGTAAGTTTGGGATGCGCCGCGAGCAACCTCCCACAACACATATTGATGGAGTGGCGGTAGAACATCTGGCCAAAACCTACGGATCGCCTTTGTTTGTGCTCTCAGAAAACACCATTCGGTCTTCGTATCGAAAGGCGTTGAATGCTTTTACTACTCGATACCCAAAAGTGCAATTTGCCTGGAGTTACAAAACCAATTACCTTGCTGCGGTTTGTAATGTTTTCCATCAGGAAGGTGCATGGGCAGAAGTGGTTTCAGGTTTTGAATATCAAAAAGCAGTGGACAATGGCGTGGATCCCAAACAAATTATTTTTAACGGACCTGCCAAAACAAGGGAGGAGCTGGAAACGGCAACCCAAAATGGCTCTCTGATACACATTGACCATCTGGATGAGCTTTATTTACTGATGGAGATAGCAGCAAACAGTGAGCACAGGCCCCGGGTAGCCATCAGGGTGAATATGGATACGGGAATATATCCCATGTGGGATCGCTTTGGCTTTAATTATGAAGATGGACAGGCCTGGGATGCATTAAACAAAATAATGCATTCGGGAAAGCTGGATTTGATGGGACTGCATACCCACATCGGAACTTTTATTTTATCGGCCGGAGCCTATGGTGTAGCTGCTGCCAAACTGGCTGAACTGGCCAGATTGCTCAAACAAAAATTCAACCATACACTCAGGTATATTGATGTGGGAGGTGGGTTTGCTTCCAAAAACACCCTGAAAGGTTCTTACTTACCGGGCAGTGATACCAATCCTTCCATAAGCGAATATGCCGAAGCCATAAGCAGTGCGCTTATCAACAGCCACTTTGCGCCCGGGGAATTGCCGCTGTTGATACTGGAAACCGGCCGGGCACTGATTGAGGAAGCAGGATATGCCATAACCACGGTACTGGCACACAAACGCCTTGTTTCGGGGCGACGGGCAACCATAATTGACCTGGGAGTTAATCTGCTGTTTACCTCTTTCTGGTATCAGCACCCGGTTACGGTGGCTCAGGAATTTTCGCAATACCGCGAAGATACCACGCTGTATGGCCCGCTGTGTATGAATATTGATTGCATACGTGAGAGTGTAAATCTGCCGCTCCTTCAAACTGGCCACAGGCTGGTGATTCATTTAACCGGTGCCTACAATCTTACCCAATGGATGCAGTTTATTCACATGAGACCGGCGGTGGTAATGATAGATACCAAAGGAAATGTTCATGTGGTGCGTGAAAAAGAAGGAATTCAAAATGTTATTTCTGTTGAAAAATTGCCTGATCACCTTCATATTTCGGGATAATTGTGAAAAACCATTGTTTGCATGAACTTTTTTTATAATTTTATAAACTCAAAAGTTACCTGCGGCAATGGAAGATGCCGGTGTCAATAGTGGCTTCAACCATGTAGGTATTATATCTGGGGTAACCCAATCATAATAGCGTATATAGAACATAGACTGAATGATACACTTTTCTGACAGAGCCATTGTTGAAGGACTAAAGCTTAACAGCGATTACATCATCAAGCATGTGTATCAGGAGTTCTTTCCTACCATTAAATACCTCATAAAGAAAAATACCGGCAATGAAGAAGATGCCGAAGATATTTTTCAGGAGTCATTGATTGTGGTGCTTAAGAATGTTCAGAAAGAAGATTTTTACCTGAGTTGTTCATTCCTTACTTATTTGTATTCCATCAGTCGTAACCTGTGGATGCAACGATTGAAAGCAAAAAAGAAAGACAAATTAAACATGGACATCCTGGATGTATTTTGGCTACATTTTATTTTGATGTGCTGGGATGTTTAAAGCAATTTGAAGTAGGA